>R14__coassemble_25_pt1 | contig 137468 bp, 127 predicted proteins | sample R14__metabat2_high_PE_046 | metagenome-assembled genome bin R14
CAGATATCAAAATCTGTTACGCAATAAAAGTCTAACTTTTTGGGGTCACCTCATTAACCTGCCGGTCTTTTTTTATTAAATTTTTTTAATGAAATCTTAATTTTTCATTTATTGAGTCTGATTTAACAATACTGTATAATGACAAAGGTGGTTAGGCATATGCCTGACCCAAAGAAGTTTGAAAATTATTAAAAGAAGGGGAAAAACCAATGTTAACATTTACAAAGGTTACCAAGGGTTACGGTTCAAAGAAAGCTCTTAATGACGTTAGCTTTAATTTTGAGCCTAACAGGATTTATGCCCTTGTAGGTCCTAACGGTACAGGTAAGTCTACACTCATGAAGAGTGCAGCTGGTATTGTAAAGCCAAACAAAGGCATCATTACTTACAATGGTGAAGAGATTGGAACTCGTACAAAAGCCAAGATTGCTTACATGTCAACTGAACCATTCTACTATGAGTTCATGACTATTAAGCAGGTCAAGAAATTCCACATGGATTTCTATGATGACTTTGATCCTGCTGCTTTTGACAGAAATCTTGCATTCATGCAGCTTACACCAGACTTAAGAGTTAAAGGTCTTTCTTCAGGTATGGCAGCTAAGCTTAAGATTGCAGTTACAGTATCAAGAAAAGCTGAAGTAATCATGCTTGATGAGCCACTTAACGGTATTGATCTTATTGGTCGTGACCAGATCATTAATGCAATTAAGCAGATGATTGCTCCAGGTAGCTGTGTAATCGTATCCAGTCATCTTTTTGATGAACTTGAGAACGTTGTTACCGATGTTGTATTTATGCTTGATGGTAAGATTATTCTTTCAGGTAACCTTGAACAGGTAGAAGCAGAAAAGGGCATGAAGATGACAGATATCTATCGTGCAACCTATGGTGGCATGCTTTATGAAAGCGGCCAGATTCCAATGGGTGCACAGTTTGGTGTTCATGAGCCAAAGGGAATGCCTCCGGTTCAGCCTTACGTTCAGCCACAGGTTGAAGAAGTTAAGGACAATGGTGAAGGAGGTAATCAGTAATGTTAAAGTTAATCAAATATGATATTTTAAAGCTTAAAACATGGCTTCTTGGTTATTTTATCGGTCTTTTAGCTTCAAATGGACTTTTTATTCTTAGTATGAAGACTGATTTACCGGACATTGTTGCTGAACTTTCAATAATGCTTTTTGCATTATTCTGTGTAGTTTCTCCGGTTATGCTTTTAGTTTTTACCGTAATGGTATTTAGTACGGACATTAACAATAAACATGGTTACATGACATTCCTTACACCTAAGAGTACAGCAGCAATCGTTGGCTCAAAGGTAATTGTCAGCTTTTTACTGTTAATCGTTGTAGGTGCGGCAATGCTTACATCTATAGCTCTTACACTTTCAGCTCTTACTGATGGTGATGTATCACTTTTCAGTGAACTTGCTGAAGTTTTTGAAGCTGCTCTTAAAGAAAATTATTGGGGCTTCTTCCTGTTCATCATTTCATCACTGGTATCTTATTTCAGATATATTCTCATGATTGATCTTGCAATTGTAATTTCTGCAGCAATCTTTGGAAATGGTGGTAATGGCAAGGCTGTAGCAAGAGTAGTCACAGCAGTTTTATATGTTGCATTAGCCTATGTATTTACTAAGGTTGACAATTTGTTAATTGATAATTTTGGTAATATGATGAGACAGAAGTTGGGAAGCGATGGAATTTCCATTATTTATGATTACACATCAATTGGTGTGGTAACGGTTGAAAGATTATTAATGGTATTCGGTATGTTTATTTTAATTTCATGGTTACTCGACCGTAAGGTTTCTTTATAGTATTTATTAGGTATGTCAAAAGGCTCCCTTTTTAGGGAGCCTTTTACATTTTAATCTACATTGTATAGTGAAGCACTTCACAGTTGCCGATGGAATAGTTGATGAATTCGTCATTTCCAAGAGGCTCAAAGTAGCTTCGGATGATTCGGCATATGCCACCGTGTGTTACCAAAAGCACGCTCTTATCAGGGTATTTACGGGCCAGTTCCTTAAGAGCCGGATAAACTCTGGCTGAGAGGTCTAGGAAGGATTCTCCGCCGGGATAACGCTTAAAAACCTCATGCTTTGCAGCCTGATAGGTTTCGCCCACGCGGCTGTCGGCTTCAAATTCGCCAAAGTCACACTCGATGAGCCAGTCAAGAACCGTGTGAGGCATGTTTTTGCTTTCTGCCACGATGGTTCCGGTTTCTTCAGCTCGTGAAAGAGGAGAGGTGAAGATTAAATCAAAGTGAGTGTCTTTTAGGGTTTTGGCTAATTCGTTAGCCTGAGCACGTCCATGCTCGTTTAAAGGAATGTCGGTTCTTCCAAGAACCTTGTTTTCCACATTCCAATCTGTCTGTCCATGTCTTGTTACATAAAGTTCCATAATTATTCTCTTGAGATTACAATTGCTTCCATTGCCTTTTGTACTTCAGCAATTTCCTTTTCACATGATGTTTTTTTGTTTTCAAGTTTAATCAGCTGCTGGTTGATGACAAACATGCAGTTGTTAACATCTTCATAGGTTTTGGTAACGAACATCAGAGATCTGAATTCGTTGTCGGAGTAAATGGATTTTCCTAAATCTACATCCTGCAGTTCCGTTAAAAATCTTTCAATGCGGTTGTTCATTAGGTCAAAGTTGTTATTGAGAGAACTACCATAGGCAACGTTGCCCACCAAACCACCTGCGTCCATTCCTATATAGGGATTAATTGGCAGTGTGGCAACTACGCCAACAAGAGTGCCAATTTCATTGGTGTTTTCAATTTTCTGCATGTAGTGGTAGACTTTATCAGCCTCTCTAAAAGCAATTTGACCGGCGCTTAAGGCCTCCTTAATTTCCTTAAGAGTGCTTTCCAGGAAAATCATGCGGTCTTCAAGTGAGAAGAGTCTTTCTGCGTCTTTGTCACCACATTCCATTATCTTTGTTTTCTTGGCTTTGTAGGCAAGATAGAATTGAGTTTTAACATTTCCCAGGGCTTTAAGCTGTTCGTTCAGATCCTCGATTTCACCTTCAATAAATTTAATGTTTGCAACCAGGCTGTTAAACTTATCAGTGGCGAGAATTACGTCCATCTTTTCCTTGTTTAAGGCTTCCTTGTAGCCACCTGTAAGCACGTTTATAAGATTAGCCATGGAAATCTTTTCTAACTGCTCTACCTCAAATTCTTCAGTAGCCAAAATGACGCGCTGATTTTCCAACTGATTGTTGAGAGAATCAAGACGATCCTGGTATTTTCGCTTCATGTTAAAAAGACGATCTTTTTCCAGAAGCTTTTTCTGCAGTTCTACCAAATTATCATTTTCGTGCATCTTTAAAAGTGCCTTAAATTCAGGAGAGAGTTCCTCCTTTTTCCTGGCATATTTCGGAGAAAAGTAATCCCTGCTGGTATCCTTGATATCGGTGTATTTAGTGGTTGCATCAGCTTCGGTTTCTGACTCTTCCTCAGACTTCTCTTCAGTGCTTTTTGCAAAAGCAGTAGCATAGATGGAATTCTGCATGGAACGCTTGATTTTAGCCAGTTCAGCGTCTACAGCCTCACCCTCGTATTTTTTGTTATTATTGTCGTACATATTCACCCTATAATTTGTTTTAATTAAATTTGAAGTTCTTGTAATACAATTTTCACAAATCTAATATATTATAGCAGAAAGACATCTTAAAAGGTAGTAGATTGGACGATTAAGTGAAGATTTGAATGTGCCTTGCGATAAACAAATTATTCAACTATAATTTTATTTAATGGGCAGCCGGTTTGGCATATGCCCTGATTTACGGAGACAGGTAAAATGGAAGAGACGAAAGAATCAATTTATGGGGACGCGATGCCGCGGCTTGAAGAGCGAATGATGTACCTCGTGGACGAGGTAGAAGCGGTAAGACGTGAGGTAGAGGAAGAACTGGGACTGGACCCGGTGGAACATTGCCTTTACCGAATCAAAGAAGAAGAGAGCATGCGTGAGAAGTGCAGAAGAAAAGGACTTCCTGAGACGACGGAATCGGCACTTACAAAGCTTTATGATGCCATCGGCATTAGAGTAGTGTGCGCATTTGTTAATGATGTCTATTTAATTAGAGACAGATTGGTTGCGCTGCCTGAATGCGAAATCGTGGAGGAAAAGGATTACATACGCCACGCTAAGTCTAACGGCTACAGAAGTTACCATTTGATTTTGAAGGTCAAGGGTGATACCTATGCTGAAATCCAGCTTAGAACCATTTCCATGGATACCTGGGCGGCTTTGGAGCACCACATGACCTACAAGAAAAACGTGTCTAAGGCAGATGCACTTATCTTTGCAGAACTCAAACGCTGTGCTGATGAGTTGGCTTCTACGGATATTTCAATGCAGACTATAAGGGATATGATTTATGAAAATACTGATAACTGAAGACACCAGGGACATGAACAGAGCCCTGACAGTGTTACTGGAGCATAACGGCTATGATGTGGACTCAGCCTACGATGGCGAGGAAGCAGAAGAACTTATCATGCACAACGGCTATGATGCCATAGTGCTTGACATCATGATGCCTAAGAAGGACGGCATCGAAGTGTTAAAGGATATCAGGGCCAAGAACATTATTACACCGGTTCTGATGCTGACGGCAAAGGTGGAAATTGATGACCGTGTGGCAGGACTTGATGCAGGGGCAGACGACTACCTAACCAAGCCTTTTGCCATGAAGGAATTTCTGGCAAGAATCAGAGCACTGGTGCGAAGGAAGAGTGAATATTCCGCTACGGATCTGTCCTTCGAAGACATTAAACTGGATGCCAATGAATTCTCCTTAACCTGTGAGAATTCGGTCAGACTTTCCGTAAAGGAATTTGAATTATTACAGACCTTGATGCTTAACGCAGAAAAGGCGCTTAATACCAACTATTTACTTACTCACGTGTGGAAGGACACACCGGATGCCAACGAAGAAGTGGTAAAGCTTTATACCATGTATCTTAAAGGAAAGCTTAGAGCAGTTGCTTCGAGCTTAACGATAAAAGGCGATAATGAAACAGGCTACAGACTGGAGCAGGCATGAGCGAAAAAGCGATTTCAAAACTTAGAATAAAATTTATTTGTCTTCTGATGCTGGCACTGTTTTTGGCAATGTCCATTGTGTCGGGGTTATTGTATGTGGTTAATGTTTTGGCCTCCCGTCAGGTCATTGAGGAGACCTTGGACGTTATCATCGAGTATGATGGTGATTTGGGCGACAGCCACTCTGAAGAAATCGAGGAGAGAACAGGCAAGGATAGTAATGTGGTTAGATTCCTGGACGACATTTTTCAGACCAGTGGAATCTATGAGTCACCGGAATTTGCCTATTCTACCAGATACTTTGCTGTAATCTACGATAAAAAAGGCGAGGCAGTGGAAATTAAGACCAGCCATATCGCTGCCATTTCTGATGAGGAAGCGGAGGAGTACGGGGCATATGCCCTGGACAACAACCGAAACTTTGGCCGCAAGGACAGTTACTATTACAAGTGGGCAAAGACTGAAAATGGAACCGTAATCGTGGTTTATCTTGATGCTTCACAGGCACTGCAGAGTTCTAAAAGATTGTTACATTCTGCACTGATTCTTATCGGATTTGGTATTATCATAACTTACTTCTTTGTACTGGCATTTTCCAGATATATTGTCAAATCTGAAATTAAGAATGCGGAGTTGCAGAAGCAGTTCATAACCAATGCCAGCCACGAACTTAAAACACCACTGGCGGTAATTAGAGCTAACAACGAAATGACGGAAATGCTTAACGGTGAAACGGAATGGACTGAGTCCACTAACAGGCAGATTGACCGCATGAATGGCCTGATTAAGAACCTGGTGCTCATTGCCAGATCTGAAGAAGGAGAGAAGGGTGAAATCGTTAAAGTCGATGTATCCAGAGTTATTAATGAAACTGTGGATTCCTTTAAATCCGTATCAAATCAGGAAAGCAAGAAGTTAGAAAAGAGAATTGATGATAATGTGATGATGAATGCCAACGATGCCTCCATCCGACAGCTGGCAACCATCCTTCTTGATAATGCTCTTAAGTATTGTGATGAGGAAGGAACGGTAGAAGTGGTTCTATGCCAGCGTGGCAAGGGCATATTCCTGTCCGTCAGCAATTCCTATGAAGCAGGTAAGGATGTGGACTACACCAAGTTCTTTGAGCGATTCTACCGTGAAGACGAATCTCACAATGTGGATCGTGGCGGTTATGGAATCGGTCTTTCCATTGCGGAGGAGTTGGTTAAGCGTTACAAGGGTACAATTAATGCAACTTGGAAAGACGGGGTTATTAGTTTTAACTGCGTATTAAAGGGTGTTAAAAAAATTGATCAGTTAGTTTAATAATAATTGTATTTATATAACGCTTGGAAAATGGCGTATTGAATTAAAGTATTTCGTTCTAATGGGAAATTATATTCCAGTTTATCGTTTCTATATAGGAGTGACGGATAATGAAAAAAATAATAGCAGCTTGTGGAAATGATTGCGCTGCCTGCCCAAGGTATGTTGCACATCCATATGAAAAGATGTACGAAGAACTCCGTCACACTGCAGATTTATGGATGAAGATAGGGTATCTGTTCATCTGTAATGCTTCATTAGGATTTTATGGGACCGATAGTGGCGATAATTTGGCGGGGATCATTCTATTTATTGTATCGCTGCTTATAGGAGTAATAATTGGATTTCTTGGTTCTCTGGTAGTCATATATGGCTCTGAATGGATTGGGTCGCTGTAATAGCATTCACATATACGGGAATATAAGCTTTGAAAGGTGATTAATTATGAACGGATTTAGTTTGGGAGAATTATTGATTATATATGGTTTTCTTACTATTCTTGTGTGCATTGGTGTCTTATTTTTATTGCAGGCTTGGTTTTTCAGAAAAGGTTTTATGAAAAAATATACGCTTCACAAAAAAGCAACAGTAAAAAAAATGACAGGCGGAAGGAGTACCGGTACTTCTGTTGTCAGCTACGAAACCGAGATAGACGGGGAGATGATAACCCTGGTTGAGCAGTCAAGCATCGGTGCTCCATTTTATGTTCCGAATTTGGGAGATGAGGTCGATGTATATATCCATCCGAATCCGAATAAAACAGTTTCGCTTGCGATACCGCCTGACACTGTATCAAGGGTATTTGTATGCGAGAAAAGGGCTTTGTCCATGTCAAAGTTTTATATGGGAATGGGTATTGCCTTTGCAGGCGTTGCACTTTTTACTATCTTCATGTTTACGATAACTTTGATCGGAGGATAACCCGGAAGATTATGAACTATTGAGATGTCGAGGAATAATCTTCTTAGTCGTAATCCGAGTAGGATATATTATGGGCATGCAAAGACAGCTACATTTGCGGAAAACATCATTAACTTTCAGTATAACTGACGAGGAGGCATATGAATGATTATTCGAAAATATGAAGAAAAAGACATTAATAAGATGATAGAAATCTGGAATGAAGTTGTCGAAGATGGAATAGCGTTTCCTCAGGAAGATCTGCTTGACGATGTGTCAGGCCGGGATTTTTTTGAATCGCAGAGTTATACTGGAGTCGCTGAAGACGATGGACAGATTGTTGGTTTATATATTTTGCATCCGAATAATGTCGGTAGATGTGGACATATTTGTAATGCAAGTTATGCAGTAAGTTCAAAGTGTCGAGGGTTGCATATTGGAGAGAAGCTGGTAATAGATTGTCTATCCAAAGGTAAAGAACTTGGCTTTCGGGTATTGCAGTTTAATGCTGTAGTTGAGAGCAATGTGCATGCGAGACATTTATATGAGCGATTAGGCTTTGTGCAGTTGGGAACGATACCGGGTGGATTCAGAATGAAAGACGGGCATTACGAGAATATCTGTCCTTACTATCATACGCTGTAAATTTCTTAAAATAAGGAGGTGCTGACTTTGTTGCAGATTACTGAATTAAGAAAAAAGGATATGAGGAAAGCGATACAATTTGCCATCAAGGGGATGCATTTTGATTGGTACATGGACAGCAAGCTGGAGTTGAATCTATATGGAGGATATTTCTGGTATCTTGAATCGAATAAGGCTACCCAGATGATTGCTCTATATGACGATGACAGACTCGCCGGTGTTTTGTTGGCAAGAATAAAAGGTGAAAAGCTAAAATATAAATCCTTCGGCAAATATCTTTATGTAAAAGTGTTTGATTTTCTTCAAAAAAAGATATATCCGTTAGGTGCTGGAACATACGAGGATACCAATAAAAAGATGTTTCGTGATTACAAAAAGACGCATAATCCTGACGGTGAGATCCTTTTTTTAGCGGCAGATCCGGATGTAAAGGTTAAGGGAGTAGGGACACAGCTGCTTGATGAACTTGCAAGAAGAGAAACGGGAAAAGAAATATATCTTTTTACCGATAGTGCGTGTACATATCAATTCTATGAACATCGTGGATTTGCAAGAGTATGTGAAGAAAATCTGATTTTGGATTTTGATGGTAAGAAGGTATCCCTGGACAGCTATCTGTATAGCAAAAAATTATAGATTGGTAAAAGCTTATACCGGAATATATTACAGGATAGACGGTCTAACCGACAAATCAGGTTTCTCAATCGTTATATTAGTGTAAGGAGGATTTCAATATGCCGAAAACTGCATTGCGTACGGATTCGGATTTTGAGGCATTTTATGACAGGCATTGGAAATACGTCTATCGTTTATGCTTCACATATATGAAAAATGAAGCGGACGCCGAGGACTGTACAGAGGATATTTTCGTCAAGGTCTTGTCGGGTAATTTTGAATTTGAGGATGAATTACATGAAAGAAAATGGCTGACTGTTACAGCGATCAATCTGTGCAAGGACAAACTCAAAAGCTATTCCCGCAAAAACATTGATTCCCTTGATGATGACATGATGCCGGAAATAGCCGCTCCCGAGCCGGAGGATAATTCCGATGTGTTGGAGGCGGTAATGAACCTTCCGCCTAAGCTCAAGGACATAATATGGCTGTACTATTACGAGGGCTATTCGACGGATGAGATTGCTGGAATGCTCGGCAGACCGCCGTCAACAGTGAGGAATCAGATGAGAGACGCCAGAAATCTACTTAAATCTATTTTAGGAGGTGACTCAAGGTGAGCGAGAACAGAGAAAACCTTATCCGGAAATCCGTAGATAAAATAGAACCCGCTGTGGGTGCAAGGGATCGGATGCTTGCGAATATCAAGCGAAAAGCCGAAGAACAAAACGCCATAGATGATGCACCAGCAAAATCGGAAAATTCAAAAAATTTATCAATTAAACATATTATGAAATGGGCGATGCCCATAGCCGCCTGTTTTGTGATTGCCGTGATAGGAGTGATTGTTATGCCAAAAATTATACATTCACCCGAGGTGTCAAATCCCGGAAGCAATGTTGAAATAGCCAATCCGTTCGTCAGCGTCGATAACGCTGACCAATTTGATGAAATACTGGGGATATCAATTGATGCCCCCGCAGGAGCCGAGAATGTCGAATACAGTATCGTGGACAACGAGATGGCGGATATTGTTTTCGATTTTGAAGGGCATAGTTACAATATGAGGGCGTCAAAGGTCGGTGGAGATTTTTCCGGATTAAACGGCATCGAGGCAAAAACAGAGCAAATCGACGCCAAAAACAATGCCGTATTGACTGTGATCCGCAGCGGAGACGAGTTCTACCGAAAAATCACATGGAGCAACGGAAAGATAACCTTTATCATTACCAATACGGACGGCGCTTCGGACGATGAAATTAAGGCCGTTTATAAGAAAATAAAATAAAGAATCAAAAACCTGTCGGGAGATCTTAGAAATCTTTTCAAATCTCCCGACATTTTTATTTTCTCATTCGTTATATATATAGAGGGGCAAAAAGCCGCAGCGCACGGGCGGCAGTGCCTGACTCTGAAAAATAACGAAACGAGGTATTCTCAAAATGAAAAAGTTTGTTACACTCCTTCTCGCCGCCCTGATGGTAATGTCCTTTGCGGCTTGTTCTTCCAATAAGAACGACAATACCAAGAAGCCTGAAAATAATAATACAGACGTTGTAAAGACCGCCACCCCCGCAGAGATAGAGGCTGCTATTGCCAAGGCTCTGGGCGACGGAGACCTTGCCACCGTTGATGTCCCGGAGGATGAAATGTGGGGCAGCGCCATCGGCAGTCTTGATCTGACCAAGGTGAAATCCTATGTTGCAAAGCAGTCTGCCAATGTCTCAATAGACATGGATTCCATCGTGATTGCCGAATGTGAGGACGGCTATGCCGACGAAGCGGTGAAACTGCTGAACGAGTACTATGCCCAGACCGTGGATTACGTTCGCCAGTACCCCTTCGGTGTTGCAAAGGTCGAGGGTGCAAGGCTGTATAAAGTCGGCAATACGGTTATGCTGATTATCGCAGGTGCTTCTGCAGATGAGAACGCCTCCGCCGAGGATGAGGCAAAGCTCGCAGCCTCCGAGTATGAAAAGATTGATAATGCGCTCAAGGAGCTTTTTGGCACTCTCCCCGAAAATCTCGCCGTAATCCCAGAAGCGACCGATAACAACGGCGACTGATAATATATGGTTTTTTCAAGTCTGACGTTTTTGTTTTTGTTCCTGCCTGCGGTGCTGCTTGTTTATTTCGCAGTACCGAGGCAGGGCAAAAATGCGGTGCTGTTTTTGTTCAGCCTCCTGTTTTATGCGTGGGGAGAGCCGATCTATGTGTGTTTGATGATCTTTTCAACGATCCTCGATTACACTTGCGGACGGCTTGTAGAAAAGTACAGGGGCACGTCAAAGCAGAAGATCGGTCTTATTATTTCGATCTGCGTAAATCTTGGACTGCTGTTCTTCTTTAAGTACACCGATTTTTTTATCGTAACGATCAACGGCGTCTTCGGCGCAAGCATACCACAGCTTAATTTGCCGCTGCCGATCGGTATCTCATTCTATACGTTCCAGACTATGAGCTATACGATAGACGTTTACCGTGGCGACGCCAGGATGCAGAAAAACATTATATCCTTCGGGGCGTATGTTTCTCTGTTCCCACAGTTGATCGCCGGGCCTATTGTTCGGTATCAGGATATTGCCGATCAGCTTAACGAGCGCACACACAGCTTTGATAAGTTCGGCGATGGCGCCAAGAGATTTGTTACCGGACTGGGGAAAAAGGTTCTGCTCGCCAACAACATTGGACTTCTTTGGAGTACGATCTCCGCCACGGATTCTGCAAGCCTTACCACAGTCGGAGCGTGGCTTGGGATCATAGCCTTTGCGTTTCAGATTTACTTTGATTTTTCCGGCTACAGCGACATGGCGATCGGACTCGGAAAGATGTTCGGTTTTGAATTTCTCGAAAACTTCAATTACCCGTACATATCAAAAAGCGTGACGGAATTCTGGCGGCGCTGGCATATGTCGCTAGGAACATGGTTCCGTGACTATGTTTATATTCCACTCGGCGGCAACCGCAAGGGACTGCCGTTGCAGATCCGCAATATTGCAGTCGTCTGGCTTCTGACGGGCTTCTGGCACGGCGCAAACTGGAACTTTGTGCTGTGGGGCATATTTTACGGAATCCTTCTTGTGATGGAGAAGCTGTTCCTTCTGAAATGGCTGAAGAAAGCGCCATCCTTAGTTGGGCATACCTATACTATGCTGACCGTGATTCTTGGGTGGGTTCTCTTCGCCTTTGATGATTTCAGCAAGGGTTTTGCTTTCCTGAAGGTTATGTTTGGTGGTGGCGCGGGCTTTGTCAGCTCAGAAGCAATGTATCAGCTCCTTTCGTATCTGCCGTTGATAGCGATTTGCGTAATCGCTTCCACACCGATAATGAAAAAGCTGTATGAAAAAATGACTTCAAAATGCAGTGAAGGACTTCTGCTGACAGCTGACACGGTCAGAATACTCGGTCTTACCGCTTTGTCTGTTGCGTACCTTATCAGCGGTTCGTATAACCCGTTTTTGTATTTCAGATTTTAGGAGGCAGACATGAGAAATAAATTAATATCCATTTTGTTCTGTCTCATTCTGATCAGCGGCGTTGCGGTTCATCTTTTTACAGGAGACAAATACTATTCCGAGAATGAGAAGCGAACGCTGATGCAGTTCCCTAAAATATCGTGGGAGCAGGTTCGCTCCGGCAAGTTCGGAGATGAAATCGAGGGTTATCTTGCTGATCAGTTCCCTGCAAGAGACGGCTGGGTAACGATCAAGACAGTCGCCGAAAAACTCTCCGGCAAGAAAGAAAGCGGCGGCGTATATTTTGCCGATGACGGTTATCTCATCGAGATACATAAAGGCTTCTCAAACAAGCAGACCGTAGCAAATATCGGAGCAGTAAAGCAGCTTCAGGACTCTCTTGCGGCAAAAGGAATCACGCTGCGGGTCATGCTCGTTCCGACGGCGAGCGATATCCTCTCCGATAAGCTGCCTGCATATGCGCCAAACGCCGACCAACAGGCTGTAATCGAATACGCCAAAAAACAAGGTCTGAACGTTGTTGACGTGACGGCGGCGCTTGACGGGCATAAGGACGAATATATTTTCTATAAGACCGACCACCACTGGACAAGCCTTGGATCGTATTATGCCTACGCCGAATGGATGCGGGACAGAAGTATGACGCCCGATCCCATCTCAGCATGGAAAAAGGAACAGCTGTGTGACAATTTCCGTGGCACGACCTACGCAAAGGTCAATTATCCGTTCGCGGCATATGACGTGATCGACGCTTATTACAAGTCAGAAAAACACAAGGTCGATTACAACAGCGGGAACTATATTACCGATTCCATTTATGAGCGTAAATATCTGGAAGGCGCAGACCAGTATGCAACCTTCCTCAATTCTAATCAGTCTACTACGGTGATAAGCGGAAATGGATCTGGTAAATGCCTGATTCTCAAAGACTCCTATGCTAACTGCTTTGCGCAGTTCTGTGTGGATGACTTTGAGGAGACTCATCTGATCGATATGCGATTCTTCCGCAGTTCGGTTCAGAAGTATATTGAAGATAACGGGATCGACGAGGTTCTTGTGCTCTATAATATCCCTAATTTCACAAGCGATACAGGAATTACGGGATGTGGGAAATAATACACCAAATGATGAGTTATTACATCTTTGATTTGCTTAGCCAGTCGTATTAAATCTACACTCGGAGGGCTCAGCCCTCTAGAATACAGAAGGAGGATAGGTGTGGGTGTCTAAAAAAACGTCCGCACCCCCGTTAGGAAGATAAATCGCAAGTTAAAAAGGCAGAGATTGAATCTGCCTTTTTTTACAAAAGCATATTGACACTGTGTCAGAATGGGTGTATAGTATATTTACTGACACGAAGTCAGAATGAAAGGAGCCGGAAATGCCAAAGGGATCACCTGAACTTACCGAAGCTAGAAAAACGGAGATAATGGAGGCCTGCAAAAAGCTTTATGAGACCATGACCTTCAAGGAGGTAAACCTTAAGGAGATTGGAAAGGTAACATCTTTTACAAGAACTTCCATTTACAACTACTTTGAATCAAAAGAAGAGATCTTCCTGGGGATATTCGAGGATGAGTATGTCAAGTGGACTCTGGATCTTCGTAAGATAATTGATGAAGGGGAGCTTGGCAGAGAAAAGCTGGCAAAGAAGCTTTCTGAGTCACTGGGAAAGAGAAAGCTGATGTTAAAGCTTTTGTCCGTTAATCTCTATGATATGGAAGAGAACAGCCGGATGGAGAGACTTGTCAGCTTCAAGAAGGCCTATGGCAGATCAAGGGATGTCCTGACAGAGCTGATAAGGAAGAACTATCCGGGTATTAAAAAGAAAGAACTTGATGAGTTCATATTCACTTTCCTACCGTTTCTGCATGGAGTACATCCATATGCATTTGCTACAGATAAGCAGACCCGGGCTATGGATGAAGCGGGAATCAGATACTTTGAAACAACTATAGAGAAACTTGTTTACACGGGACTCATCAGGCTGCTCCCGAACAAAGATTAAGGAGGACATGTTATGTTTAATGAAACCATGACACTTTCAAACGCGGTAAAGGTTCCGCAGCTCGCACTGGGAACCTGGCTTATTGATGATGACAAGGTAACAGATGCTGTGAGAGCGGCTATAGCCATGGGATACCGCCATATAGATACAGCGCAGGCATATGCCAATGAGAGAGGCGTTGGCGAGGGAATCAGGACATCAGGAGTAAAAAGAGAAGACATCTTCGTAACAACAAAGGTTGCGGCAGAACACAAAGATTATAAATCAGCATCTCGTGGCATAGACAACTCTCTTAAGGAAATGGGACTTGATTATATCGACATGATGATCATCCACAGTCCTCAGCCCTGGGTGGAGGTTAATCAGTCTGAGGACAGATACTACGAAGGAAACCTTGAGGCCTGGAGAGCGCTGACAGATGCATACAAGGCAGGGAAGCTCAGGGCAATCGGTGTTTCCAATTTCCTGAAAGAAGATATCGACAACATTTGGAATAATGCAGAGGTAAAGCCCATGGTAAATCAGGTGCTCTGCCACATTTCTAATTCGCCACTTGAGCTTATCAAGTACTGCCAGGATAAAGGGATCGTAATGGAAGCGTACAGTCCTGTAGCCCACGGCGAGGCCATGAAGATCACGGCAATAGCGGATATGGCAAAGAAGTATGGCGTATCTGTTCCGCAGCTCTGTATCAGATATGACATCCAGCTTGGAATGATCGTGCTTCCAAAGACTGCCAATCCCGAGCACATGAAGAACAATGCAGACGTGGATTTTGTAATCTCGGATGAAGATATGGAAATTCTCAAGAAAGTTGAAAAGATCGATAATTACGGCGATTCCAGTTTCTTCCCTGTATTTGGAGGAAAGCTGAAGGGTTATTCCGGAAAGCCGGGAACAGAAGAAAAATAAAAGATAGGAAGGAGAGATAAAAAAATGAGTAAGACTTTAGTGGCGTATTTCAGCGCAAGCGGAGTAACAAAAAGATTAGCAGAGAACCTGGCGAAAGCAGCCGGTGCTGAGCTGTTTGAAATTGTCCCTGAGCAGGCCTATACCAGTGAAGACCTGAATTGGCAAAATAAGCAGAGCAGGAGTTCTGTAGAAATGAATGACAGAAGCTGCAGACCTGCCATCGGTAGCAGGATAGAGAATATTAATCAGTATTCCCATGTGTTCGTGGGCTTTCCGGTGTGGTGGTATCGCGAACCTTCAATCATTGACACTTTTATGGAAAGCTATGACTGGAATGGAATCACTGTAATTCCGTTCTGCACTTCCGGAGGAAGCGGTCTTGGTGATGCGGGGAAAAATATGCAGGCGTTGGGAAAAGGAGCAAAGGTAATCGACGGAAAGAGATTGTCCGGAAATACATCTGAGGCAGATCTGAAGGTATGGGTGAATGATATCCTGTAAGAAAGGTTTGAGAAAAATGAAAGAGTAAGACTTTTGATCTGTGTGGCCGTATGCATGATCGTCCTTCTGCTTTGTCTTATGGCATATCAGGTGACGGGAGAAGCATATAATATGCATCATCGATTATATCGGAAGATAATTCAAACAAAGCGAATGCTCGACATTTTTCGCCAATCATCTATTCTATAAAGGCATATAGTTTCTGGTTACGGGAAACTATTGAGGCAAACGAGCAATATCATCATGCCTCATTGCATATGCACGGACAGAGTTAAAGATCGAGCGATAAGTTTGCTTATCGGAGGTCCTACATACAACCCAGTAGGTAGCGTGGGCATCCTCATCGATTATGGGGATATTAACGCGGCCGGGGGTTTCGTAGCCAAGCTCCATGATGCGGTCAGAATTGAATACGGGAAGAGAAGAGGCCTCAATGAGATCCGCAAGAGCTTCAGTGCTTTCCTGAACTAACAAGTCGGTTTCTGAAAGATGTTCTTTAGTGACATCCATCCAGAAGCCGATATTTTTTGATACAAGAATTCTGATTCCTTTCATTTCCTCGAAGGTTACCTGTTCTTTTTTTGCAAGCGGATGCTCCTTAGAAATGGACAGATAGATCCGCTCCTCCATATACCTCTGACAGAACAGGGATTTATCTTCCGGCAGGGTGTGGAGGATGATAATGTCGTATTGATGATTTTTAAGTCCGGTTATCAGTCTTTCATCACTGTTTACAAGTTCTGTAAGCAGGGTCTTGTCGGAGAGGACATCCTGAAGAGAAGGCATCAGTTCATTTATTGGAAACGGAGAACACGAACCGATGCTCACGGTTCTAAGACTTCTGTCGAAGCTTAGCACATGATCTATCATATCCTGATTTGCAGCGAGAGCTTTTTTGGCGTATTCTGCGGCAATCTTACCGGTTTCATTAAGGCTCAGCTTACTGTTTTCCCTATGAAATAATTGCACTCCGAATTCCTCTTCTAGTTTTTTCATGGAACGGGAGAGTGTGGGCTGGGTGATATGAAGTTCCTCGGATGCGGCAAGAAGTGTGCCGCATCTAGCAAAAGCAATGAACTGTTCTAAAAGATATGTTTCTATCATGAATTAACCCTCCTTAATGGACAATAGCAAAAACTATACGTACTACGTATACCATTATAGAAAACAAGTATTAGATTTTCAAGCGAGAATCGAATATACTCAGGTCATAGCAAAGAAAATATATGCAGAGAAAGCATAATAATCATATTTTAAGGAGGACACACCATGGAGTACATTACGCTTAACACTGGAGCAAAGATGCCACTTGAAGGATTCGGAGTATTTCAGATTCCGGACGCAGCAGAATGTGAGAGAGTTGTATATGATGCAATTAAAACAGGCTACAGGCTTCTCGATACCGCAGCAGCATATATGAACGAGGAAGCTGTTGGTAAGGCAGTGAAAAGGGCTATCGCAGACGGACTTACCACAAGAGAAGAGCTGTTCATTACAACCAAGGTCTGGGTAAATGATATGGGAAGCGAGGAGGCAGCATATGAGGCAGTCAAGACTTCCCTTAAGAAGCTGGATATGGACTACGCTGATCTGATCCTCCTTCATCAGCCAATGAAGGATTATTTCGCAGCCTACAGAGGAATCATAAAGGCATATAAGGAAGGTCTTACCAAGGCAATCGGTGTCGCAAACTTCTATCCGGCAATTTTAGCAAATCTGTGCGAGACCGTAGAAGTCATGCCTGCTGTAAACCAGATAGAGCTTCATCCTTTCTTTGTGCAGGAAGGCGCTCTTGAAAACATGAAATCCTATGGTGTTGTTCCTCAGGCGTGGGGACCGCTTGCAGAAGGCAAGCACGGAATCTTTACTGATGAGAAGCTTACGGCTATCGGAAATAAGTATGGCAAGAGTGCTGCACAGGTGGCTCTTAGATGGAATGCACAGCGTGGAGTATCCATCATTCCTAAGTCGGTTCATGTAGAAAGAATGCAGCAGAACATCGATATCTGGGATTTTGAACTTACAGATGAAGAGATGGCTACAGTTGCATCCATGGATCTTGGCCACAGCGAGATCGTAAACCATGATGATCCGGCATTTGTAAAGATGATCATGGGACTTCACTGATCAGGAAGTCAGGACAACTATTCAGAAAAGAGGAATAAAAAGATGGCAAAGGAACTTGTACTTTATTTTTCGGTATATGGAACTGCAAAGATCGTAGCTGAGGAGATTGCGAAGCAGACCGGGGCGGATATCGCAGAGATTGAGCCGGAAGTGCCCTATGACAGCGACAGGGATCATTACAACGCCCTTGCAAGGTATGCGAAAAAAGAGCATGACGAAGATATGCGACCTGAAATCAAAAATGAGATAGATATCGCGTCCTACGACACAATCTATATCGGCTATCCTATGTGGTGGTACACCTTACCGATGATCATCTATACCTTGTTTGATAAATATGATTTTTCCGGGAAAACCATCATTCCATTTAATACCCATATGGGTTCGGGAGATGGCGGCACCTATGAGACCATAAAGAAGCTTGAGCCGGGTGCAACAGTCCTTAAAGGGCTTCCGGTAGAAATGAAAGCGGCGGAAAACGGCCCGGCAAAAGCAGTTGAGAATTGGCTGAAAAGCCTTAAGAGATAAGAAGGAAGGATGTTGCAAATGAACGCATTTACATACAGTTATCCTGTAAAAGTCTATTTCGGAGAAAAAGCCGCTGAAAAGAATCTAGCATTAGAACTTAATAAAGTCGGATCAAATGTCTTGCTGGCTTATGGAGGTGGATCCATCAAGAAGAATGGTATTTACGATGAACTGATGACGATCCTGAAAGATGCCGGGAAAAATGTCACAGAATTCACAGGCATTATGTCGAACCCTACTTATGCCAAGGTACAGGCGGGCACATCCCTTGCCAAAGATAAGAAGATCGACTTTATTCTGGCGGTGGGCGGCGGTTCCGTAATCGACTGCTGCAAGATCATATCTGCCCAGGCAAAAATGGATAAAGATATCTGGGAGCTGGAGTATACGGATCACAAGCAGCCTACAGAGTTTATTCCTATGGGAGCGGTAGTCACTGCTTTTGGTACAGGTGCCGAGATGAATAACGGAGCGGTCATCACCAATACGGAGAAAATGATGAAATCTCCGCTTTGGGGAGCGTTCTATGACTTCGCAATCCTCGATCCTGCATATACCATGACCATGCCGATGAAGCAGGTTATCTCGGGAGCCTTTGATTCTCTCTCCCACAGTATGGAAACATATATGGGTTCACCTCGTGAGGTTAATCTGTCCGATGAGATTAATGAGGCAACCCAGAGAAATATCATCAGAAATATAAGAGCAACTATAAAAGATCCTAACGACATAAATGCAAGAAGCGAGCTAATCTGGGCTGCAGCCATGGCAGAGAACGGCATCCTGAAGATCGGAAAAGCTACAGACTTCCAGTGCCATATGCTGGAGCATCAGCTTGGAGCATACACGGACTGTAATCACGGACAAGGTCTTGCTGTGCTGCATCCTGTTCTTTACAGACATATGCTGCCGGAAGCAAAAACGCAGTTTGCAAGGATGGCGGTAGAAGTATGGGGAATAGATCCTGACGGTAAAAGCGAAGCTGAACTCGCAATTGCGTTTGTGGATGCTTTGTCTGCTTTTATCAAGGAGATCGGTCTGCCTACCACTTTTGAGGAAATGGGCATTCCGGAAGATACAGATTATAAGGCAATCGCGGATTCTACCATCCTAACGGCTGGATGTGCTAAGAAATTTACAACAGAAGAACTTTTAGAGGTGCTTTTGGAATGCAGATGAAAAATAAGATAGGAGAGATAGTGTGGATTGCAAATACATGTTTTGCTTATAAGGATCTTGTTGGCGCTATTGGTGAAGAAGGGCAGCTTATTGGTGCGATAGCAGTAGGCTATGCTGATGAAATACCGAATCCAAGACCAAGAAAGGCTATAGAAGAGACTCTGATTTTTCTGGAATGATTTCCTTGGTAGACAGGGTAGTAAGAGTGTTAGAAATGCGTACGACTTTTCTGTAGTCGTGCGCATTTTTAAACCTGCTCATTAACGTTAAAATGGATATCCGTCTACTTTGGTAAGCTCCTTAAGGAGTTCATCAGAGTTTCCTACTATTGGATTAGCGTCATGTGCCTTAAGAAATTCCAGAGATCTAAAACCCCAGGAAACAGAGATGCAGTCAAGGCCTGAATTAACGGCGGTCTGCATGTCAATTTCTGAATCTCCAACATAAACGGAAGATTCTTTCTCGGCACCAAGAGCATTCATGCATTCATAAACTAAATCAGGTGCAGGTTTTCTCTTTACACCATCTTTTTCGCCTGCTGCATAGTCGAACAGTCCAGGGAAAAGATCCTCGCAAAGGGAGAGCACTGCAGGTTCAGGCTTGTTGGAAACTACAGAAGTTTTGATACCCAGCTCGCGGCACTTTTTAATTACGTCATTGATGCCCGGATAAGGACCTGTTTTTATTAAGCAATGGTCATTGTAATAAGGTTTGTAAATGGCGACGATTCTTTCGACCTCGTCATCTGATACGCCAAATTCAGAGCCGTCAGAGGTGGCACCGATTGCTTCAAGGGCATCATAAGGTGCGCCATTTTCCAGGGCTAAGGCGCGCTGAAAGGCTACTTTTACGCCGCTTCCGAAAAGAAGTTTAGCGTCTTCAAAACTAAAGTTATGTCTGTGGCCGGTTTCCTTCATGGCATAGTTGATGGCGTCTTGTAAATCGCCTACAGTATCAAGAATTGTACCATCCATATCAAAAATAATTGTCTTGTATTTCATATCAAATCTCTCTTTATCTTTTTCCAACATAATACTTGAAAAAAGCATTAAAAACAACCTTTTGCCCCAGCAGTTTCTAAGAGGTTGAGAAATTAATTATTTATGGTAAAATACAGATTGTGTATTCTTTGGAATTTTTTATCGCAAAGATAGGAAGATTCTATTGCGCACAAATTTTGAGACTAGAAGAGTAGAGTGTTGGAAAAAGAAACTAAGAAAAATACAATTACGAACGGCTATCCGGCATATGCCGACACTAAGGGTTGGGCTCTTAGGGGAATGAGAGACGGTGTGCCTATCATGTTAGGTTATCTGGCAGTAGGCTTTACCATTGGCCTTGCAGCAAAGAAAGTGGGCATGGACTGGCTTCAGTCCGGCGTCATGTCTTGTGGCATGTTGGCCTCAGCAGGGGAATATGCCGCAATCATGCTTATCGGCTCAGCAGCAGGCGTAGTGGAAATGATTATCACCATGATCATCATTAACTTAAGATATTTCTTAATGAGTTGTTCGCTTTCACAAAAATTAAGGTCTGATGAGCCGTTTTGGAAACGATTTATTTTAGCCCTGGGAATTACGGATGAATTGTTTGGAATTTCCGTAGCGGTGCCTGGAAAGCTTAATCCTGTATATACCTGGTGCGCCACCATCGTAGCTTCCTTTGGTTGGACGACAGGCACGATTTTAGGAGTGCTGGTGGGCAATATTCTTCCTGCCCGACTGGAAAGCGCCATGGGTGTTGCACTTTACGGCATGTTCATCGCGATCATTATTCCTCCGGCTAAGAAGGACCGTTTTATGCAGGGACTTATTCTGGTGTCCATGTTAGCCAGCATCGGTTTTTATTTTGCGCCAGTGTTAAAGGAACTTTCCTCCGGATTTACCGTTATCATCCTGACAGTTATTATTGCGGGAGTTGCTGCGGTAATCAAACCAATTGAAGAGGAGGAAGAAGAGTAATGAAGACCTACATAGCATTGCTTATTATGATTGGTACGGTCTATCTTATAAGACTTGTTCCTTTCATTTTAATAAGAGATAACATTAAGAACAGATTTTTTAAATCTTTCCTTTACTATGTGCCTTACGTGACTTTGGCCGTCATGACCTTTCCGGCAATTATTTTTGCCACGGGGTCAATTATCTCAGGCATAGCAGCACTGGTGGTTGCGTTACTTGTAGCTGTATTTAAGGGCGACCTGTTTACGGTAGCCATAAGCGCTTGCGCAACAGTTTTTGTAGTAGAATTATTTTTAATGTAAATAGAAAAAGGGAATCGCCCGCAAGGACGGTTCCCTTTTTCGGTATTAAGGTATTTAGGTAATTTCTCTAAATTAGCTAACAGGTGCGAGGATGAAATCATCAAGATTTCCCCATGAACCTGCAGGAGCGCTAATGTAAGCTCCGATGGTAATTGTTCCATCTGTTGTTGTGATGGCTGCAATTTCCGGATACTGGTAAACTGCCCAGCCGTTGGTTGTCATGGCTGTTTCGTAGGAACCTGAATCTGCTTCAGCATAAATCTTCATGTCACCTGCAGTTGTTGCATTTCCGTGGCATGCGATTGTGAAGTAATATGTTCCAGGTGCAAGACCTGTAATAGTCTGCTCAACCTTGAATTCAACAGCATTTTCTGACCAGTAATGAAGTGACTTGTTACCGGTTACTGCGTCAGTGTTCTTTTCGATAACAAAGAGCTCGTTGCAGTTTCCGGCAAGGTCTGTAATAGTCCAGCCTGCATCATCATCTTCGAAACTGTAGTTTGTTACGTAATTAAGATCCAGTACGGCAACTTCAAGAGTTACATCGTAATCAACACCATTATCTGTAGCAACACCATCTACATAGTATTTACCAACAGCATTCATTGAGGAGGTGTCTGTGCTAGCCCAAGTTACAGGAACCTGAGCTTCGCTACCATCATTGTAGAGAGCAGTAACAGTTTCAGGAAGAACGATTTCTTCACCTAAACGTGCTTCTAATGTTCCAGCTGAAACAACGTCAATTCTAACATCTGTAGTAGCGCCATCCTTTAAGTATCTGAATACGCTAAGGGATGCAAGTGGATGACCTGTAAAGTCGAAGAGTGCCTGATTATCCCAAGCAGAACCACCATAGTACTGTCCTGCATCCTCAGGGTCGTACTCTACGGCATAGCTGGATGCCCAACCTGAACCGTACTTTTCCCAAAGAGCGGAACGCTCTTCATAGGTATCTCCCGGAACAGGAATCCAAGCTGGTTCCCAGTAGAATACGCCAATGCCTGCATCGCCGCAGTCAACAACGGCCTGAACTGTGTCTCTAATGCAGTCAGCCTGTCCCTGAACGGATACAGAGTAAGGGAATTCAGCAACTGTGGATTCACTTATGGAGTTTCCTGAGCCGTCACCGTCTTCGTAGGTGTAGGCATATGACACCTCTGCCACCATAACCTTCTTATCATAGGTAGTAGCAATCTCTGTAAGAGTAGAAGTGAGGTTCTCAAGAGAACCATGCCAATAAGGATACCAGGATGTAGCGAAGATATCATAATCTACGTTACCACGGTCTAAGTTAAGAGCATAGCTCATGTACTGATCTGAGTTTTCAGGATTAGTAAAGTGAATAGCTTTTAAAATATCAAGGGAATAAAGTTCGTTGATAGCGTTTACGGCGTCACAACCTGATGCCCACATCTGTACCATGTAGTTAATGTTGTTTACGCCTGCGATACCGGTAGTTGTTTCGTTACCAATCTGAACAGCAGCAACATCAACGCCTGCTTCTAAGATTGCATCGAGTGATTCATAGGTATAATCGTAAAGTGCATCACACTTTTCAGTAACGGACATGTCTGCCCAGGCTTTAGGTGCCATCTGCTTGGATGGATCTGCCCAGAAATCACTGTAGTGGAAATCGATAATTACCTTCATTCCATAGTCTGTAGCTCTCTGACCAAGAGTAATAGCTGTCTCTAAGTCGTTGTGACCACCACCATAGGAATTACCATTGGCATCGTAAGGGTCGTTCCATACACGAATTCTAACGGCATTTACACCGCTTTCCTTAAGAATGCACATGAGGTCTTCCTCGTTGCCTTCTTCATCGTAATAAACGACTCCGCTTTCTTCCTGCGCAATTAAAGTAGAAACGTCAACTCCGAGCCAAAAGTCATCGCTAAGGTTTTCTACCTTATCAACGAAGAGCTGTGAGTCGGCATCCAGCGCAGAAGTGTCTGCGTGTTGCGCATTAATTGTAAGTGTTTTTGAAGATGACTGAGCTTTATCAGAGCTCGCCTGATTGTTTGATGACCCTGACTTGGCGCAACCCGTAAGCAAAAGTGACAGGGCTAATCCGGCGGAAACCACCGTATTTACTAGCTTCTTATTCAATTGTAAACCTCCGATTTGAAACTTTTTCAAAAAATTTGAAATTAGGTATTGACCTGATTTAAATTCGTTGATACAATACAAACATGAACAACCGATTGCGCATTTACATTATAGCACATAAGCAATTCGGTTGGCAAGGGGCAAATAAAATGACTATTACGGATGTTGCAGAAGCATTGGGTGTTTCAACTACAACAGTGTCGAGGGCTATCTCAGGAAAAGGTAGAATCGGCAAAGCTACAAGAAGTCGCGTTCTTGAGTACATTGAAAAACATGATTATCAACCTAATGTAATTGCGAGAAGTCTTGCAGAGTCTAAGACTTACAACGTTGCATTGGTTTTGCCAAATAATAATAACTTCGTTACTTCAGCGTTCTTCCAGAAATGTATGGTAGGAATCAACAGAGTAACCTCAGTAGCCGGTTACGACATGATCGTAACAATGACAGAAGAGGGCGACGAAGTTTCAAAAGTAGAAAAGCTTGTTAGAAACAACAAGGTAGATGGAGTAATCTTAAGCCGCGTTGTTGAAGATGATAAAGTAGTTTCCTATTTAAAGGAAAACAAATTTCCTTTTGTAGTAATTGGTGCGGCAGGAGAGGATTCAATCCTTCAGGTCGATCACGATCACGTAGCTGCCTGCAAGGAACTTACTACAATGCTTTTAATGAAGGGCTATGAAAGACTGGCTCTCATTGGCGGAAACAGTAACAACATTATTACTGAGCGAAGACTTGAAGGCTTTTCAAAGGCCTTTGCTTCACAGGGAAAAAAAGTAGATAAGAATCTTGTTTTCCTGGATGCAGAACATTCAGTGATTACAGAGAATTTTGTATTAAATATTGTCAACCAGAAAGTTGATTGCATAGTATGCATGGACGATTCCATATGTTACAATGTTATTAACATTCTGAAGAAAAACAACATTGATGTTCCTAAGGATGTGAGGGTTGCATCATTCTACAATAGCTCACTCTTAGAGAACAACTCACCATCAATTACTTCATTACAGTTTGATGGTACAGTGCTTGGCATGTCAGCATGCCAGAAGCTCCTGGATTCCCTCGAAGGAAAAGAAGTGGAAACAATCACTCTTTTCGATTATGAGGTGGTTTTCAAGGAGTCAACTAAATAGCCTTCCTTTTTTCCTAAATAAATACGTATAAAAATGCACCGACACCCCCTAATGTTCGGTGCATTTTTATTTCCTACCATTTGTGCAATGTGCACAAAAATTCGCTCGTAAAACAGTAAACTATGCACATTGACGATAAAAAAACAGGCTGATATACTTGAGCTATAAAGAACAACCGATTGCGCAAATATGCGCACAATTATCAAGTTTATTTTTTGGAGGTAATTTCTAATGAGAAATGCTAAAAAGCTTCTTGCTCTTGCACTTGCAGGAACAATGGCAATGAGCGCAGTAGGATGCGGATCATCATCAAATGATTCATCATCTTCAAGCGGTTCATCTTCATCAACAGGTTCAGAGTCTACAGAAAAGCAGACAGTTGAACTTACACTTTGGGGTGCTGAGGAAGATCAGGAACTTCTTCAGACTATGGTTGATTCCTTCATCGCTGAGTACGGCGATAAGGCAGACATCACTATCACTCTTGGTGCAGAATCTGAATCAACAGCTAAGGACACAGTTCTTGCAGACGTTGAAGCAGCAGCAGATGTTTTTGCATTCGCTTCTGACCAGATTAACGACCTCGTAGCAGCAGGTGCTCTTCAGCAGATTGATACTGAAGACATGGATGCTACTCTTGAAGCTTATGCTGGTAAGACATCAGATGACATCAAGTCAGCAAACGCTGAAGGCTCAGTTTCAGCAGCTACAGTTGACGGAGCTCTTTATGGCTTCCCAATGAGTGCTGATAACGGCTATTTCCTTTACTATGATTCAACAATTCTCTCTGAAGAAGATGTTCAGAGCATGGATAAGATCCTTGAAGTTGCAGCAGCAAACGGCAAGCAGGTTGGTATGACACTTGCTTCAGGTTGGTATAATGCTTCATTCTTCTACGGAGCAGGCTTTACTACAGGTCTTAATTCAGACGGAACTACAGCAATTGACTGGAATGGTTCTGCTGATTACACAGGTGTTGAAGTTTGCCAGGGTATCCTTGATATCACAGGTAATTCAGCATTCATGCCTATCGCTGATGGCGACATTTCAAACCAGATTGCATCAGGTTCTCTCTGTGCAGTAGTTTCCGGTACTTGGGATGCAGCAGCAGCTGAAGCAGCTTTCGGTGATGGCTATGCAGCAACAAAGCTTCCTACTTACACAGTAGCAGGCGATCAGGTTCAGATGGGTTCAGTTGCAGGCTTCAAGCTTGTAGGTGTTAACGCTTACTCTGAAAACGTTGGTTGGGCAACTCTTCTTGCTGAGTGGATCACAAACGAAGAGAATCAGGCACTTAGATTTGCTGAGCGTCAGATTGGACCTTCAAATTCAGCAGTAGCAGCTTCTGATGATGTTCAGGCTAACATCGCTCTTGCAGCACTTTCAGCTCAGTCAGCTTACGGTGTTGTTCAGATCGTTGGTGGAAACTTCTGGGATCCAACAGCAACATTCGGCGAACTCCTTGCAACTCAGGGTGTAGCTCGTGATGATGCAGATGCAATCCAGACAGCACTTGACGAAATGGTAGCCGGTGTTACAGCATCCGTAGAGTAATTATTACTCAGAATCTAATTTAATGTCTCAGGGCAGGGCTATTGCCCTGGGACATTTTTTTGACAAAATGGGTGGATTTTTGTATCAAAAAAGATCTATTTATCGCTAATTTAACCACGAAATTATTCTAATAATAGAAGGAGAAAGCAAACTATGGGTATAGTAAATTTCTTCAAAAATTTCGGTAAATCCGTAGCAAAAGGTGATATCTGGGTTAAGTTGTCACTTATTTGGACAGGTGCGGGATATGCCGGAAGAAAACAGTATGTTAGAGCACTTCTTTCAACAATACTTGAAGCAATAATAATTCTGTTTTCAGTTTTATTTGCTCCACAGTACATTTCAAAGTTTGATACTTTGGGAGATGTTCAGAAGGCATCAGTTTACAATCCAATAACAATGAAGAATGAAGTCAACGACTACGATAATTCATTCCTGATTCTTCTTATGTCAGTAATCATCTTAGTAGTTTGGTTTGCAGCATTACTTTACTGGATGAACAATGTAATTCGCGCCTATGAACTTCAGAAGTTAAAAGAGAACGGAAAGCACATCAATAATTTCATGGAAGATTGTAGGGATATGCTTAACCACAAGTTCCACAAGACTCTGCTTACTCTTCCTATTATTGGTATAATTCTTTTTACTGCAGTTCCAATTCTTGTAATGATCTTCATTGCATTTACGAATTATGACAAGGCTCACCTTTCACCAACACACTTGTTTACATGGGTAGGCCTTTCAAACTTTGCAAAACTTGCAGATTTCGGAAGCAATGCTTACTTTGGATACGCTTTCAGAAGAATTCTCATTTGGACATTTATTTGGGCGTTTTTCGCAACATTCACTAACTATATTGGTGGTATTTTAATGGCACTTCTTATCAACAATAAGAAGACCAGATATCCAAGACTTTGGAGAACTCTTTTTGTAGTAACTATTGCAGTACCACAGTTCGTATCATTACTTCTTGTAAGAAACTTCTTTGCAAACAATGGTATCGCAAATACATTTTGCTCAAGTATCGGTCTTACAGATTGGTTGAATCAAGCCGGATTAATTACAACAAATTATATTCCGTTCCTTTCTAAACCGGGTTGGGCTCATGTAATGATTATCTTAATCAACATCTGGGTTGGTATTCCTTATCAGATGCTGATTGCTACCGGTGTTCTCATGAATATTCCTGCTGAACTTCAGGAAAGTGCGAGAATCGACGGTGCTAATTCAAGACAGGTATTCTGGAAGATCACAATGCCTTACATGTTCGTAGTTACAGGCCCACAGCTTGTTACCGACTTCGTAAGAAACATTAATAACTTCAACGTAATCTTCCTCTTAACAGAGACTGTTTACACAACCACAAATCAGAGGATGGCTAATGCCAAAGGTACGGAGACCGACTTGCTCGTAACCTGGCTCTTCTCGCTGACGCAGGAGAGTTACAACTACAAGATGGCCTCAGTCATTGGTATCGTAATCTTCGTGATTTGTGCAATATTCACACTGCTTGCCTTCACTAAGGTTAACAGTGCTGAAAGAGAGGAGATGTTCAGCTAATGGAAGAAAAAGTAATAGTTAAGAGAAGCGCTAAAAAGAAATTTGGCATATTCCTTCACAACTTCTTAATTGCCGTTTTTGCAGCAATTTGGTTAATTCCAATCTTCTGGCTTGTGTGCTCATCACTTAGTGCTTACACAGGTATGAACACCTCCAGATTCTTCCCTGAAGAGTGGAGTCTTGCAAACTACAAGGCACTCCTTTTCGAGACAGATTCAGTTGCGAATTTCCCTGCATGGTTTAAGAACACCATGATCGTTGCAATTTTCACTTGCCTCATCTCTACGGTTTTCGTAGTAATGGTTTCTTACGCAATGTCATGCATGAGATTTAACGGAAGACGTGCATTAATGAACATTTCAGTAATGTTCAACCTCTTCCCAGGCGTTCTTTCAATGATCGCTATTTATTTCGTACTTAAGATGCTTGGTCTGACTAATTCACACATCGGACTTATTGCGGCATATTCCGGAGCTTCGGGCTTGGGTTACCTCATATGCAAAGGTTTCTTTGATACGGTACCACAGTCCCTTCGTGACGCAGCAAAGATTGATGGTGCCAGCGAAGCAAAGACATTTACGTCTATTGTCCTTCCAATCAGTAGACCAATCATCGTTTACACAGTAATCAGTTCTTTCATGGTTCCATGGATGGACTTCGTAATGGCTAAGATCATTCTTAATGAAGGTATTTCAAGTAAATGGACTGTAGCCATTGGTCTTTACAAGATGGTTGAACGTGAAAAGATTAACGACTACTTTACACAGTTCTGTGCAGGTGGTGTAATCGTTTCCATTCCTATTTCAATTCTCTTCTTCATCATGCAGAAGTGCTATGTTGAAGGAATTACCGGAGGCGCCGTTAAAGGCTAAAATAATTTTGATATTACCCGTAGAGGGCGGCAGAAATGCCACCCTCTGGGTTAATGCGCCCCTTTTGGGATTAAAATAATTGCATTTTTGTACGTATTTGCCAACCTATAGTGGGTTTAAGGAAAAAAGGAAGAATAATTTAATTGGAGAGTATTAATGGATAAGTTTGTGTTAAACATTATTCACCGCCCGGAAATGGTACCGGAATATGCCGAAAAAGTTACCGGTCAGGGCAAGAAGGAAGACATCGGAAGAAAGTCTCTCCTTACTGAGTCTTTAGATATTTTCAAGCTCCAGCAGGAGATTGCACACAAGAATGGTCTTAAGACTACAATTCAGATGACCTATGCGTCACTGTTTAATGATGAAGCAGTAGAAATTGCAAAGCAGCATCATGAAGAATTTGGTGATGAAATTTCACTTACCCTTCTTGGTCTCCCTTGTAAGGAATTTAGAGAAAAATATAAGACAAAGGATTTCTGTATTTGGATGTTCTCCATGGAAGACAAGAAATCCATTGTTGATGATGTATTTGGAAAGTTTTATGAAAGATTTGGCTTCTATCCTGAATCAACAGGTTCATACTATATGGATGCCGATCTTACAAACTATATAAAGTCAAAGTATCCATCAGTTAAGTGTGCTGTTGCAACTTGTTGGGAGGAAGGTCCTAAGGCATATCACACCTGCAATAACTCTTGGTATACCTTTATGGATGGTGGTCCATGGGCTCCTTGGATTCCAAGTAAAGCTAACACTCATGCACCAGCTGCCAACGAAGCAGAAGACTCAGGAATCGTGGCTATTCCACATCTTTCAAGAGACCTTCTTGCTTGCTATGACGGTAATGGTTCAAACTTCGGAACACATCCACAGAACGTACTTCGAGGCATGATCTACGATTCAAAGACTTGGGAATTCCCTTATCTTTACAATCTTATTGATCAGTATCGTCATCTTGAAAAGTACAACAATGGATATGCCTACAACATGATGTTTGTAGGACCAGGTTGGATGAACAAGATGGGTCGTTGGGAGTCTCCATATGAACTCCTGGTTAAGTCCTATGAAGACGGCTGTGCTTACTACGGAAAACTTAAGAAGGAAGGCAAGCTTAGTGACATGACTATGTCAGAGTTTGCTGATTATTATCGCGAAAAGAAGAGCTACACAGAGCCTGAATGTGCCCTTTGGAAGGACATTCTTTATGGTTCAGACAAGCAGCTTTTCTGGTACTGCGACCCATTCATGCGTGTTTGCGCAAACATGGATCAGGGTGGCGCAATTGTCGACCTTCGTCCATATGCTGCAAAACTTGAATGGCCTGTAGGTATTGGTACAAAGCACGTTACAGATGCTTCCTACCCATTCCTTATTCAGGAAAAGTACAGAGCCGGTTACTTCACACATTATGCCGGTGAAGGAACAGTAAGAAGTGCTAAGCTTATTCACAACGGTGAAGAAGTTGACCTTTGCCTCTGCAGAACACACGCTTCCTTCTCACAGGAGGGCGATACAAGAATTCTTACTCTTGATCCTGTGGAAATTGAGTTCGCTGATCTTACAGTTAAATTACAGACAAGACTTCTCTTTAAGGAAGGCGCTTCAAACATTCAGATTGAAAGAACCGTACTTGAAATGTCTGACCCTAATGCTGAAGTTGAAATCAACGAATACATGGTTGCCTGCTACGGAACCACAGAATATTCCGAAGACATGACAGGAATCACACTTTCCTGCGTTAAGGGTTCTGAAGTAGAAAAAATCGACTACGAATACAAGTGTCGTGAAGCTGAAATGGTAGGAGCTGACAAGGTTGTTGCCAGCGTTCCACAGATTGACACATTAGTTTCAATCTCTACCGACAAAAAGGATGCTACAGGTTATGTTAAGGAGGGATATGCCTTCTCACCAATGTTCACCCTTGGTTACAAGACAATGTTAAAAGACAAGGAGGTATTTTCTACATGGCTCAATCTGGCAAAGGAAAATTAAATTTCAGATGCCCATCCTGCTTTATGCGTGACTTGGACATTGATATGTTTTACGATAAGGACAAGAAGGAATATTACTGTATCAGATGTCAGTATCATGGCACTGAGAAGGATGTCCTTGAAAAGAATGAAATGGCAAGATTCCGTTACGGAATGATTGGTAAAAGAATCACAGATTTTGATTAGTTCCTCAAACCAATAACATTAAAAAAGAGAGAGTAGTTATGAAGTTTATTAAAGGTGCAGACCTTTCAACTCTTTTAGAGGTGGAAGCAAACGGCGGAAAATTTTATGACGAAGGTGTTTTAAAGGATCCTTTTGAAATACTTTCAGATTATGGCTTTAATGCAGTAAGACTTCGTCTTTGGAATGATCCTTACTCACCGGAAGGTGTTAGCTATGGCGCAGGAACCTGTGATTATCCGGTTCTTTTAGCTACAGCTAAACGTGCGCTGGCTGCAGGTTGGGACTTCCTTTTAGACCTTCATTACAGCGATTTCTGGACAGATCCCGGTAAGCAGTTTAAGCCTAAGGCTTGGGCTGATTTTAATGACGAGGAACTGGCAGAAGCAGTACATGACTTCACCAGGGACACCCTTAAAAAGCTTAAGGAAGATGGTGCTTACCCAATCATGATTCAGGTGGGTAACGAGGTGACTAATGGTCTGTTGTGGCCAAACGGTTTAAAGCCAAATTATGACAACATTGCTAAGTTCATCAGTGCCGGTATCAAAGGTGTAAGAGAAGTAGACAAAGAACTTCCTGTAATGATTCATCTTGATAACGGTGGAAACAACGAACTTTACAGAGACTGGTTCGATAATTACTGCAAGCGTGGTGAGGATTTCCAGGTGATTGGACTTTCTTACTACCCATTCTGGCATGGTTCTTTAGAGGACCTGTCCAATAACATGCAGGACATTGCAAAACGCTATGGCAAGGAACTTATTGTAGCTGAAGTATCCATGGGCTTTTCCATGGACGACTACAAAGACTACGAGAAGCTTTCTGACGAGGAGCGCAAGGGATATGCCACCCGTCACGAACTTGCAGCCAAAGTGCCATTCCCAATGACTAAGGAAGGCCAGGCAGATTTCATGGCACACTTCCTTAAGGTAATTAAGAATGTGCCTGAAAACAAGGGCTGTGGTTTCTATTATTGGGAGCCATGCTGGTTGCCGGTGCCAAACAGCGGTTGGGCAACAAAGGAATCCTTAAAGTACATTCAGGATCCGGGCCCATGCGGCAATGAGTGGGCGAATCAGGCATTATTCGACTATGAGGGTAATGCGAATCCATCATTAAAAACAATACGCGATTTTAAGGCGTAGACTCTTTACGATGTTTACAAATTAATTTTATTTCAAACCTACCTGGAAGGACCTGCTACGAAAGTGGCAGGTTTTTTCTTGTGTAGGGCTATTACAACATAAAAAGACCCCTGACAAGCGTCAGAGGCCTTTTGAATTTCAATTGGTTTAAGCGTCGAATACGCCTAAAATTACGATACCAACTACGATGATGCCGATGGCAACGTACTGGATCTTTGCAATCTTTTCCTTAAGGAAGATTCTTGCCCATACGATGGACATTACGCAGTAAGCTGAAATGATGGCTGCTGCAGCTGCTTCCTTGCCGTCATAACCGAGGGCAAAAATGTAAGCGAACTGACCGATGGTTTCGCAAACACCACCAAGTAACTTAGCGCCGTCAAGCTTTTTGTTGAGCTTTTCCTTCTTGATTCCGAATACATAAATTGCACAGATGATACCAAGAATAAGGAAAGTGTACTCGTAAGCGATATTAGCGCTTCCTTCGCTGTATTCAACAGCAATTACATTGTCTGCATACCAAGGTGAAATTGCATGAACAACCTTGTACATTAAGCTGTCTGTAGCCATTTCATCAAGTACTGTGGTATCAAGGAAAGTACCGATACCGTCGATTAAGCAGTACATGATTGAAAGGAAGATACCGATAAGGGCACTCTTTTTATTTACAAGATCCTTAAAGGAATTCTTTTTATCAATTTTGTTGGCTTTCTTCTCCTCGCTGTCTTCTGCAACTGATAACATGATGATACCGATAATTGTAAGACCGATGGCGATGATCTGAAGAAGATCGCTCATTTCAGATAAACTGTAGCTTGTAACACCAAAGATAACCATGAAAATGATTCCTGCAGCGCCTGATGTGTTGCAGATTGGTGTTGTAAGTGTCAGGTAGGCATATCTAAGACCGATATAACCTAAAACCATAGCAAGGATATAGAAGAAGGATACAGGAAGATAAACAAGCATATCCTGTAAGCCAAAAGATGTTCCGGCAATAAGCCATTCATAGGTTGCATGTAAACCCATTACAAGACCTACAGCAGATACGATCTTCCAATGACTGTATTTGTCGTTTACGTCTGTTCCGGCTTTGGAAAAGAAATCAGAACCACTCCAGAAGAGAAGGGCAATGATTGAAAGTACGAACCACATATTATTACCTCCGTGATACATTTGTATTTTCTAGTCATTTGCGCATGTTTTGCAAGATTCTGCATACACACAACGCTATAAATTTTATTATATTTATAAGGCATATGTCAAAGTAATTTTTTAAAATAGAAGTATTTTACATGTACTTTTTTTACCACTTGAATTAAAGCCTTTATTGGGATATAATTTAACAGTTATTTTGATTATAAGAAGGAGTTTGTCATGGACTTGGTAAACATCAGAGAATTATTTAAGAACGAAGAGCAGTACGATAACAAGACTGTAACCATTGGCGGATGGGTTAGAAACAACCGTGGAAGCAAGAATTTTGGTTTCCTTGTTGTAAATGATGGTACATTCTTTAGTCCTGTTCAGGTTGTGTATGCAGATAAATTAGCGAACTTCACTGAAATCACAAAACTTAACGTTGGTACAGCTGTAATCGTAAAGGGAACTTTAGTACCTACACCTGAAGCTAAGCAGAAGTTTGAAATTCAGGCTGATGAAGTAATCGTAGAAGGTGAATCTACACCTGATTACCCACTTCAGAAGAAGAGACACACATTTGAGTACTTAAGAACTATTTCTCACTTAAGACCAAGAACAAACACCTTTGAGGCAGTGTTCAGAGTACGTTCATTGGTGGCATATGCCATCCACAAGTTCTTCCAGGAAAGAGACTTCGTTTACGTACACACTCCAATTATTACATCTTCAGATGCTGAAGGCGCAGGAGAAATGTTCCAGGTAACAACTCTTGACCTTAACGACATTCCAAAGACAGAAGAGGGTAAAGTTGATTTTTCAAAGGACTTCTTCAACAAGTCCACAAATCTTACGGTTTCAGGTCAGCTTAATGGTGAAACTTATGCCATGGCTTTCAAGAACATCTATACCTTCGGACCAACCTTTAGAGCTGAGAATTCTAACACAACAAGACATGCAGCTGAGTTCTGGATGATTGAACCTGAGATGGCCTTTGCAGATCTTGATGATGACATGCAGGTTGCAGAGGACATGATTAAGTACATCATCAACTATGTGCTTGAGAATGCTCCTGAAGAGATGGAATTCTTCAATCAGTTTGTAGACAAGGGCCTTATTGAAAGACTTAACCATGTGGCTAATTCTGAATTTGGCCGTGTAACTTATACAGAAGCAATCGACATCCTTTCAAAGCATAACGATGAGTTTGATTATAAGGTTAGCTGGGGATGTGACCTTCAGACAGAGCACGAAAGATTCCTTACAGAGAAGGAATTTGGACGTCCTGTATTTGTAACTGACTATCCAAAGGAAATCAAGGCTTTCTACATGAAGCAGAACGAAGACGGCAAGACAGTTGCTGCCATGGACTGCTTAGTACCGGGCATTGGTGAAATTATTGGTGGTAGCCAGAGAGAAGATGACTATGACAAGCTTCTCACAAGAATGAACGAACTTGGAATGAAGAAGGAAGATTATGATTTCTATCTTGATCTTCGTAAATACGGTTCTGCAAGACATGCCGGCTTCGGACTTGGTTTCGAAAGATGCGTAATGTACGTAACAGGCATGGGCAACATCCGTGACGTTCTTCCATTCCCTAGAACAGTTAATAACTGTGAACTTTAGTCTGTACTAAGAGAGGAATAAAAGATGAGTATTGTAATTCCTGAGGGCTACAAGTCAAGCCTTGATGTAAAGGAAACAGAAGTAGCAATCAAAAGAGTTAAGGATTTCTTCCAGAGAGAAATCATCACGCAGCTTAATTTAACACGTGTTTCTGCACCACTTTTCGTAGATAAGAACTCAGGTCTTAATGATAACCTTAATGGTGTTGAGAGACCGGTTGGTTTCGATATTAAGGAACAGAGCGGAAGCGAAATGGAAATCGTACATTCACTTGCTAAATGGAAGAGAATGGCGCTTAAGAAATACGGCTTTAACGTTGGCGAAGGTCTCTACACAGACATGAACGCCATCAGACGTGATGAGGACACAGACAACATCCATTCCATCTATGTTGATCAGTGGGACTGGGAAAAAGTCATCAACAAGGAAGACAGAAATGTTGAGACTCTTAAGAACGTAGTTAAGTCAGTTTACGAAGCACTTCGTGTTACTGAAAAGTACATGGCTAACAAGTATAACTATGTAGAGTGCTTCTTACCGGAGGAAATTACATTCGTGACATCTGAGGAACTTGAAGACAAGTATCCTACACTTACACCAAAGGAAAGAGAAGTTGTGATTGCTAAGGAAGCAGGCGCAGTTTTCATCATGAAGATTGGTGATAAGTTAAAGTCAGGCGAGCCACATGACGGACGTGCTCCTGACTACGATGATTGGCAGTTAAATGGTGACATTATCGTTTATTATCCGGTTCTTGACATTGCTCTTGAACTTTCATCCATGGGTATCAGAGTTGATGAGCAGTCACTTAAGGAACAGTTAGACAAGGCCGGATGCCCTGAGAGAGCAGAGCTTCCATTCCAGAAGGCACTTCTTAATCATGAACTTCCTTATACCATTGGTGGTGGTATCGGCCAGAGCCGAATCTGCATGTTCTTCTTAAGAAAGGCACACCTTGGTGAAGTTCAGGCTTCCATCTGGAAAGAGGAAGATGTGGCATATGCCAAAGCGCGCGGCGTAGAGTTCTTATAAGACTAGATAATTCATTGTAGCTAAGAGAGTTGTTTGAAGTGATTTGTAATTACCAGGGCAACTCTTTTTATATTTGTATAAATGAGATAAAAGGGGACTTTATCATGGAAAAGAAAAAAAGAGGCAGTTTTACAGGCCAGATTGGTTTTGTACTTGCTGCCGCAGGTTCAGCAGTAGGCGTAGGTAATATTTGGAGATTTCCTTATCTTGCCGCAAAGGACGGAGGCGGTCTGTTCCTTCTGATTTATCTGATTCTCGTGCTTACCTTTGGTTACACACTTCTTGTTTCAGATATTTCCATCGGACGAAAGACTCAGAAGAGCTCCATTGAAGCCTACGGAGAGATGCGACCTAAGTGGAAGTTTTTAGGTATTCTTACTTTCCTTGTACCGGTTATTATCATGACTTACTATGCAGTAATCGGTGGTTGGATTACAAAATACCTGGTGGCTTTCATTACAGGTGACGGCGTAAAGTCAGCAGGAGATGATTACTTTGTTTCCTTTATTACTGACCCTAAGGAATCAGTGGCATATGCCGTAATCTTCATGCTCCTTACAGCCTTCATCGTATTTAATGGCGTTGAAAAGGGTATTGAGAAATGTTCAAAAATCATGATGCCTGTACTTTTAGTAGCCATCATCGGAATTGCGATTTTCTCACTGACACTTTCACACAAGGACGCAAGCGGAGATGTAACTACAGGTCTTGATGGATTTATGGTTTACATCACGCCTAACTTTGACGGACTTACCGTTGGCAAGTTTCTTCAGATTCTTCTTGATGCCATGAGCCAGTTGTTCTTCTCACTTTCAGTTTCCATGGGTATCATGATCACCTACGGATCCTACGTAAAGAAGGACGTTAACTTAAATAAGGCCGTTGGACAGATTGAAATATTTGATACCGGTGTTGCATTCCTTGCAGGTATGATGATTATTCCTGCAATCTATGTATTCCAGGGCGTTGACGGCATGGGTGCAGGTCCAAGTCTTATGTTTGTTTCCCTGCCTAAGGTATTTGAAGCCATGGGTGGAATCGGAAACTTTGTAGGTGCAGCCTTCTTCCTTATGGCGGGCTTTGCAGCACTTACCAGCTGCGTATCCGTACTTGAAACGGTAACAGCTAACTGCATGGAAATCACTCACAAGGAAAGAAAACCTGTATCAGTGGTGCTTACTGTGGTTTACACTATTGCATCCGTTGTAATCGCCCTTGGTTACAGCAAATTCTATGTTGAAATTGATCTTCCAAACGGTGCAAAGAATCAGCAGATTCTTGACCTTATGGATTACATCAGTAACTCGGTAATGATGCCTTTCATTTCACTACTTTCTGCAATCCTTATCGGATGGCTGGTTAAGCCGGAGTGGATTACCTCTGAAATGGAACTGGATGGATTTAAGATGCGCAGAAAACGTCTCTACGCCATCATGATTAAGTTTGTCTGCCCGGTCATCATGTTTGTTCTGTTCCTTCAGTCAACAGGCGCACTCAGTGCGTTTAAGTAAGCTGATTAATCAGTAGAGGTTTTAAGCTAAAACTAAATAAGACAAATAAAAAGGACATTCCGTTTTGGAATGTCCTTTTTTAGTTTAGATTGTAGGAATAATTCTTACAGATAATGTTTTCTGATTTCCTCACCTGAAAGTGGTGAGAGATAGCTTGGAGCAATGTCCATAACTGTGAGGCAACCTGTCTTGCCTTCGTCATTGAAACGCTTAACAGCTCTGGCATATGCCGCAATTACTGAGCCGGTGAACTCTGGGTTTGAATCAAGAGTAAGCTTGTACTCAATAACGTGCTTGTTGTTACCATTATCAGTTGAACCTGAGTAGATAACTGAACCACCATGAGGAAGTCCTGCATGGTTAGCCTTTAACTCATCAAGAGTGATGAAGTTAACTGTTGTATCATAATCTGCGAAGTAGTTAGGCATTTCCTTGATTTCTTTTTCAATCTTAGCTTTGTCAGCTCCTTCAGCAGCTACTACGTAGCATTCTCTTGTGTGCTTCTGTCTTGTTGTAAGTTCTGGGTTTGAGCCTGAACGAACAGCATCAAGAGCAGCAGGAACAGGTACTGTGTACTGTCTTGCATCAACAACGCCTTCAATTCTTCTGATGGCATCTGAATGACCCTGGCTTACACCGCGGCCCCAGAATGTGTAATCCTTACCGTTAGGAAGAACAGAATGTGCATATAAACGATTAAGTGAGAACATACCAGGATCCCAACCAGCTGAAATAACAGCAGTCTTGCCGCCTGCTTTTGCAGCAGCATCAACGTTAGCAAAGTGCTCTGGAATTCTTGCATGTGTATCGAAAGAATCGATTACGTTGTAGTCCTTAGCATAAGCAGGAGTCTGCTCTGGAAGATCTGTAGCTGAACCACCACAGAGGACGAGAACGTCGATTTCATCTTTCATATTTTCAAGTTCTGATACATTAAGAACTTTTGCAGAAGGTGTGTCAATCTTTACAGTAGAAGGATCACGTCTTGTAAATACTGCAACAAGTTCCTGGTCTTCATTTGCTTTTACGGCCTTTTCAACACCTTTTCCAAGGTTGCCGTATCCTAAGATACCAATTCTTGTCATGTCTTTACCTCTTTCAATCTCAAAAAAGTGATTTTGTATAATTGTATACAACACTGTTTCGAATTATATAAGAAATTATTTTCAATGTCTACACTTCGGGTAAGAAAAACAATAAAAAAGCAAAATAGTACTAAATCAGTCTTTTAAAAAATATTTAGCACTCACTATTGACGAGTGCTAACAACGGGTTTATAATTCAGATGGTTGAAGAAACCAGAGCAGGTAATAGAGTTCAGATTAAGGAGATGATTTTATGAACATCAACAAATATACACAGAAATCAATGGAGGCCATTAAAGAGTGTGAAAAGCTTGCTTACTCTAATGATGCACCGGAAATGAGCCAGTGCCATTTGCTTCTTGCTCTCATAACAATTTCCGACAGCTTGATCGTTAAGCTCTTGGAGAAAATGGACATCAACACCAAGGAATTCGAGAAGAGAGTTCAGCAGGCGGTTGGGCATATGCCTAAGGTTACCGGCGGTAACAATGTAGGGGTAAGTCAGTCGCTTAACAAGACTCTTTTAATGGCGGAAGAAGAGGCGCAGGCTATGGGTGATTCCTACATTTCCGTAGAGCACCTTTTCCTTTCTCTTATTAAGAATGCGGCCGGTGACGTGAAGGATGTGTTTAAGGAGTATGGTCTTACAAGAGAGCGTTTCCTTAAGGCTCTGTCAGAAGTCAGAGGTTCAAAGAAGGTGGAGACAGATAATCCTGAGGACACCTACGATACTTTAAATAAGTACGCAGTGAATCTGGTGGAGCGTGCAGCTTCTCAGAAGATGGATCCGGTTATCGGACGTGACGCAGAAATCAGACACGTGGTTAGAATCCTTTCCAGAAAGACCAAGAACAATCCTGTACTTATTGGTGAGCCGGGCGTCGGTAAAACTGCAGTTGTCGAAGGCCTGGCGCAGCGAATCGTTCGCGGTGATGTGCCGGAAGGACTTAAGAACAAGCAGCTTTATTCACTGGACATGGGAGCGCTTCTTGCAGGTGCAAAATACCGTGGTGAGTTCGAGGAAAGACTTAAGGCCGTCCTTGATGAAGTGAAGAAGTCTGAGGGAGGCATAATCCTCTTTATCGATGAAATTCACACTATCGTAGGTGCAGGAAAGACAGAGGGTTCCATGGATGCGGGAAATATGCTTAAGCCAATGCTTGCAAGAGGTGAACTGCATTGTATCGGTGCCACAACTCTTGATGAGTACAGAAAGTACATCGAAAAGGATGCGGCACTGGAAAGACGTTTCCAGCCTGTAATGGTGGATGAACCAACTGTGGAAGATACCATTTCAATTCTTCGAGGTATTAAGGAACGCTATGAGGTATTCCATGGCGTTAAAATTACAGACGCAGCTTTAGTCGCTGCAGCCGTGCTTTCAAACCGTTATATTACAGACCGTTTCCTGCCGGACAAGGCAATTGACCTGGTGGATGAGGCCTGTGCGCTGATTAAGACAGAACTTGATTCCATGCCGGCTGAGATGGATGAGTTACAGAGAAAAATCATGCAGATGCAGATTGAGAAGGCAGCGCTTAAAAAGGAAGACGATAATCTTAGCAAGGAACGTCTTGAGGAATTAGAGAAGGAACTTGCTGAGGAAAGCGCAAAGTTTGATGTAATGAAGGCTCAGTGGGAGAACGAAAAGAGCTCCGTAGATGACCTGGTTAAGCTTCGCGAAGAGCGTGATGAAATCAACAAGCAGATTGAAAAGGCAAAGCAGGAGTACGACCTGAACAAGGCTGCAGAACTCCAGTACGGTAAACTACCTGCTCTTACCGCGGAAATTGCCAAGAAGGAAGAAATCATAAAGAGTAAGGAAAATACCTTGCTTAGAGAAAGCGTTTCTGATGATGAAATCGCGCGTATTGTTTCTAAATGGACGGGTATTCCGGTTTCAAAGCTTAACGAAAGTGAAAGAAGCAAGATTCTTAACTTAGCAGACGCACTTCATGAAAGAGTAATCGGTCAGGACGAGGCAGTAACTAAGGTTTCAGAAGCCATCATAAGAAGCAAGGCAGGAATTAAGGATCCATCCAAACCTATCGGTTCCTTCCTGTTCCTTGGACCTACAGGTGTTGGTAAAACTGAGCTTGCCAAGGCTCTGGCACAGAACCTGTTTGATGATGAAAATAACATTGTGCGACTCGACATGAGTGAGTACATGGAGAAGTTCTCCGTGTCACGTCTTATCGGAGCGCCTCCGGGATATGTAGGCTATGATGAAGGCGGACAGCTCACTGAGGCAGTAAGAAGAAAGCCTTACTCCGTAGTTCTGTTTGACGAAATAGAAAAGGCTCATCCTGATGTATTTAACACACTTTTACAGGTGTTGGATGACGGACGAATTACTGATTCCCAGGGTAGAACCGTAGACTTTAAGAACACTATCATCATTCTTACTTCTAACTTAGGTTCCCAGTATCTGCTTGACGGCATTGATGCTGACGGTGAAGTTACTGAGGAAGCAAGGCAAAAAGTAAGAGACGAGTTAAGACTCAGATTCAGACCTGAATTCTTAAATCGTCTCGATGAAACAATAATGTTTAAGCCGTTAACCAAGGAGAACATCGGTGCCATCGTTAAACTTATTACAGATGACATTAACCGTCGTCTCGTGGACAGACAGCTTAGCATTGAACTTACGGATGCTGCAAAGGACAAGGTAACTGAAGCGGGCTATGACCCTGTATTTGGTGCAAGACCACTTAAGCGTTACATCCAGCAGACCGTAGAAACCATTTCCGCCAAATGCATATTAGGCGGTGAAGTATCAACAGGTGACAAGCTTGTTATCGATTTTGATGGTAACAACTTTACATGTAAACCTGAACATGGTAATTAAACAGTAATTAAATTCTCCAATTTCATTCTAATAACCACCGTCGAAGCCAATGACTTGGGCGGTGAGGTAGGCAGGCGCCTCTGAAAGGAGCACGATCATGTCGGCAGCTTCTTTCGGAGTGGCCATGCGACCGAATGGAATTTCTTCTTCAAATTCTGCCTTTTCATCAGCGGAAAGGTGAGAATTCATCTTTGTGTCAATGGCACCAAGAGCCAGGGCATTAACTGAAATGCCACTTGGAGCAAGTTCCTTGCCCAGGGCTTTGGTGTAGGCGTTTAAGGCTCCCTTGGTTGCGGAATATGCCGCTTCGCAGGACGCACCACGCACACCCCACATGGAAGAAATGTTAATAATCTTTCCTGACTTTTCGTGAATCATGGATGGCATGAGTTCGCGGGTGAAGTACATGGCAGAAGAGAGGTTTACGTCACAAATCTGACGCCATGTCTCAGGGTTCATGTCAATGTCTAAACCTACGATGGACATTCCCGCATTGTTTACGAGAATATCAATCTTCTTAAAGTAGGTAAGTACCTTTGCTATGGCTTCCTTCACCTCTTTAGGATTTGATACATCTGCCTTGTAGCAGTTTACTTCCACGTGGAAAGTATCAGATATGGCAACTGCCTCTGCCTTAAGTGAATCAAAATTTTTAAAACCAAATAAAGCCAGATTGTGTCCTTTTTCTGCAAAGGCTCTTGCAGTAGCAAGGCCGATTCCGCCACTGGCGCCTGTAATAAGTACGTTTGACATGAGATTACTCCTTTAGTTTAATAGTTCGCGAATTTGTTCTTCTGCCAGTTTAATGTCAGCAATCAGTTCCCTGGAACTCATGACCTGGGAATTTGCACCACGGGTGCTAAGCTGAATGATACCGTCAGAAGATGCAACGGTAATAATGGAATCCCTTGGATACTTTCTGACTGCCTTCTCGATAAATTCGTCTGCAGTTTCGGCTTCCTTGGTAAATATTACCTCCACGTTGCTGTATTTAAGCGACTGCCCCGTAAACTGATGAACTTTGTAGGCATCAAAAATAATCAGGGCGTCCAGTTTTCTAAAACCTGCATAGTTGCTGATTTTTTCAATCAGCTTGTCTCTTGCAGCATCTATGTTTTCACTCAGGAGTTCCCTAAGTTCATCCCAAGCATAAATCACATTGTAACCGTCTACCAAAAGACAACGGGTGGCATTGTTTACGGAGGATGCCTTGGCTGCGGATTTAGCATTTCGATTTTCTTCCACAACACGAGGTCTGGCCGGTTCAAAGATGGAATCGTCAGTTTCCTCCGGCTTTTTGTCCTTAAAAGTTCTCCAGGAACCGCTTCCAAAGGTTTTTTCAAAAACCTCCTGAAGCTCATCCTCTCCGTAGTGCTTTTCAGAGGAAGAAGAGTAGTTAATTGGAACGACATCGTTTTCTGATGAAGGCTCTTTTAAGATGCTTTCAAGATGCATATGCCGTTCCACCTCGTTCCATGGAACGATAAAGGAACTGCCGTGGCCGCAAAAAACTGAGTCTGGTGTATTTCGAAGGTCACTAACCGGATCGTAATTTTTTTCAGCAATTACCTCCTCAGCGTTGTGACACAAATCGTAACCACTAAGCTTTAGGGCAATCTTTCCTGTACCACCGGTGTAACTTACCAACTCTCTGGCGTAATTTCTGATGTTTATGACAGGAGCCCTTCCTGTAAGGATGGTGGTGTCTCCCGTGGTTTCAGGGGGATTACAAGTGCCACAAAGTTTGTCGATGTCCGTCATGGCTCTGCCCAGCTTGTCAGTTGGAAGAGTAATGGTGAACTCGTAGTAAGGCTCCAGCAAAATGCTTTCAGCCTGCATAAGTCCTTGTCTTACCGCTCTGTAAGTTGCTTGTCTGAAGTCACCGCCTTCAGTGTGCTTAATGTGTGCACGACCGCTCTTTAGGGTGATTTTCATGTCTGTAATAGGGCTTCTTGTAAGTACGCCCCTATGAAGTTTCTCTTTTAAATGCGTGAGAATCAGTCGCTGCCAGTTAAGGTTAAGAAGGTCAGTGGAGCAGTCCGCCTCAAAATGAAGTCCTGCGCCTCTTGGCAGTGGCTCTAAAAGCAGATGGACCTCGGCATAATGACGAAGTGGCTCGAAATGTCCGACGCCTTCCACGGTGTTACCGATGGTTTCCTTGTAGAGAACTGCGCCTTCGCCCAGGTTTAACTCGTAACCAAAGCGGTTCTTCACTGTGAATTTTAAAATCTCCGTCTGCACGTCGCCCATTAAGAGCACGTTGATTTTTCTGGTGATTTCATCCCAGGTAACGTTTAGTTCCGGGATTTCTTCCTCTAACAGTTTTAGGTCAGTAAGTACTTCCGTGATTTTTTTCTCCCTGGGAGCAACAACTTCGTAGGAGAGTACCGGCTTTAAGGCATATGCCGCCGGCACCGTTTCAACCCCCAGTCCCTGACCTGCAAAGGTGGAAGTAAGGCCGCACACTGCACACACAGTGCCTGGTTCTGCGGAAGTGACCATTTCGAACTTCTCGCCGTTATATATTCTAAGTTGAGTAATCTTTTCGCTAAATGACGCGTCTTCCTCGTCGCCCGGCACCGCGTAATCCAGAGTGTCGCGCACATTTAAGCTGCCACCGGTTACCTTTAAGTGCGTAAGTCTGGTGCCATCTGCGTCTCGGCTGATTTTAATGACCTTCGCCCCGAATTCGGTAGGGTAGGTCTTGGCAGGGGCATATGCCCCAACTGCCTCCACAAGTTCTGTCACACCTTCGTTTTTAAGGGCAGAGCCAAAGAAACATGGGAAGAGTCGGTGGGAGGAGATAAGCTTGGCAATGTCCTCCATTTCAGGCTCGGTGCCTTCCAAAAACTTCTCTATTAAGTTCTCATCTAACGCAGAGATTTCTTCCCCTGCTTCGCTGGTGTCAGTAAAGTCTACGAACCCATTGCCGAGTTTAGTATTTAATTCACTGAGTAAATTGGCACGGTTTGCACTTGAATTTCCATCGAGAACCAGATCCATTTTGTTAATAAAGACAAAAGTTGGAATGGAATAGGAAGAAAGAAGCTTCCAAAGAGTCTCGGAATGAGGCTGAACACCTTCGGAACCGCTTATGACGAGGACTGCAAAATCCAGAACGGAAAGTACACGCTCTGCCTCTGCAGAAAAGTCCACGTGGCCCGGAGTGTCAAGAAGCGTAAGGTTTAAATTACCAACAGTAAGAAGCGCCTGCTTTGAAAAGACAGTAATGCCACGGTCACGTTCTATTTGATTGTTATCAAGAAAAGTGTCACCATGATCCACTCGGCCGGTCTTCCTGATGGTACCACAGTTAAAGAGCAGCTGCTCAGACAGGGTGGTTTTGCCGGCGTCAACGTGGGCAAGAATGCCACAAACTAAGTTTTTAGTGTTGTTTTTAGTCATGTTTTACCTTAAATATGTAATAGTCACCCTTATTATACATTAAAAAGGCTCTATTTATAGAGGAAAAATGGGAAAAAACAGATTTGAAAAGAAAATTGAAAATAAGCTAAATATTACTAAGTTCTACTTATGTAGTGGGCAATTTCTATAAATTGAGAGACCGAATTTTGTGGGAGTTGCTGAAAATTCGAAAAAACTAGTAATCTTGTACAAAATTATCAATGGGATTTTAGGAAAATAGGCAATAGCCTTATTTTTTGATTTGGTTTATTATTCATATCGGATGGTGCAGTAAAAAACGCACAAAGGAAAAATGTAGGAGGGCTATTTTAAATGGCTAGTTTAAAGTTACTTAACATCAACAAAGTTTATCCTAACGGTTTCGTAGCTGTTAGAGATTTCAACCTCGACATCCAGGACAAGGAATTCATCATTTTCGTAGGTCCTTCAGGTTGTGGTAAGTCTACAACTCTTAGAATGATTGCCGGTCTTGAAGAAATTTCTTCTGGTGAGCTTTACATTGGCGACAAGCTCATGAACGATGTAGAGCCAAAGGACAGAGATATCGCGATGGTATTCCAGAACTACGCTCTTTATCCACACATGTCAGTTTATGATAACATGGCTTTCGGTCTTAAACTTAGAAAGGTTCCAAAGGAACAGATCGACAAGCTTGTAAATGAAGCAGCAAAGATTCTTGGTATCGAGCCACTCCTTGATAGAAAGCCTAAGGCTTTATCAGGTGGTCAGAGACAGCGAGTTGCCATGGGTCGTGCTATCGTTCGTAACCCTAAGGTATTCCTTATGGACGAGCCTCTTTCAAACCTTGACGCAAAGCTTCGTGTACAGATGAGAATTGAGATTTCAAAGCTTCATCAGAGACTTGAAACAACAATCATCTACGTAACACATGACCAGACAGAAGCTATGACTCTTGGTACAAGAATCGTAGTTATGAAGGACGGTGTTATTCAGCAGGTTGATACACCACAGCATCTCTATGACATGCCTAACAACCTTTTCGTTGCAGGTTTCATGGGATCACCACAGATGAACTTCATCGATTCAACAGTAGTTGTTGAAGGATCATCAGTTTATCTTCAGTTCACAAACAGTGACATCAAGATCAAGCTTCCAGAAGACAGAGCTCAGAAGCTTATCGATGGTGGTTACGAAGGCAAGGAAGTTGTTCTTGGTATCCGTCCAGAAGATGTTAAGGATGAAGAAGAAGACATCGCTGCAGCAGGTGAGAATGCTTTCGATGCATCAATCAAGGTTTACGAACTTCTTGGTGCTGAAGTATTCCTTTACTTCACAGTTGATGACCATGACATCACAGCACGAGTTAACCCTCGTACAACAGCAAGACCTGGCGATACAATTAAGATTGCTTTCGATCTTCACAAGATGCATGTTTTCGATAAGGAAACAGAACAGGTTATCACACACTAATTTGATAATTGAATTTTCTAAGGAGGTTTCAGAAATGAGGCCTCCTTTTTTGCGCCCAAAGGCTTTGAACAAAAGGAAAGCAGGGCATATGCCGATGCTTTTTGAACTCCGTCTAACAGCGCTTAAATTGGGTGCAAGGGGTTGTGTTTTAAGGTTGAAAATGGTACAATATATCAGAATTGGGTTTACATAAACGGAGGTATTTATGATTTCAAATCAGATTTTACAAAATACTATTGATGGGATTAAAGCTATAACCAGAATTGATCTCTGCGTTATGGACACAGAGGGCAAGCCGCTCGCATCTACAATGAATAACTCAGAAAAGTATGAGACTCCGGCTTTTGCATTCGTCGATTCACCTGCAGACAGTCAGGTTATTCAGGGCTATCAGTTCTTTAAGGTTTACGATGACCATCAACTTGAATACATCATTCTTGCCAAGGGCGATACAGATGATGTTTACATGATTGGAAAGATGGTTACATTCCAGATTCAGAGCCTGATGGTAGCCTACAAGGAAAGATTTGATAAAGATAATTTTATTAAGAGCCTTCTTCTTGATAATCTTCTTTTAGTTGACATTTATAACAGAGCAAAGAAACTGCACATCGATACAGAAGCAAGACGTGTGGTTTATTTGATTGAAACTAAGAATGAAAAGGACACAACTGCTCTTGAGACAGTTCGTTCACTTTTCTCCGGAAAGACAAAGGATTTCATCACAGCCGTTGATGAAAAGAACATCATTGTCGTTAAGGAAATTAAGAAAACAGATTCTCATGAAGAATTAATGAGCACAGCCAAGATGATTCTTGACATGCTTAATACTGAAGCTATGTCTAAGGTTCGTGTAGCTTACGGCACCGTAGTTAATGAAATCAAGGACATTTCAAGATCCTACAAGGAAGCCAAGATGGCATTGGATGTAGGCAAGATCTTCTATGAAGACAGAAGAGTTGTTGCTTACTCAAACCTTGGTATTGGTCGTTTAATCTACCAGCTTCCAATGTCGCTTTGCAAGATGTTCATTAAAGAAATCTTTGATGGTAAGACACCAGACAGCTTTGATGAAGAAACAATCATCACAATTAACAAGTTCTTTGAGAACAGTCTTAACGTGTCCGAGACCTCAAGACAGCTCTACATTCACAGAAATACTCTTGTTTACAGACTTGATAAGTTACAGAAGAGTACAAATCTTGACCTTCGCGTTTTTGAAGATGCAATTACGTTCAAAATCGCACTCATGGTTGTTAAATACATGAAGTATATGGAAGATGTTGACAACTAAAATTAAAATTCGAAGGAGAAATTGGACATGCGAGGAGCTAACTCCAATAATAAAAGGGGTGGTTTAGTAGGTGAAGGTCCTGTAATTAAGTTTGACCATGTGTCAAAGAAGTACGATGGAATTAACACCGAAGACCATGCTCTTATTGATGCTAGTTTTAGCATAAACAAAGGTGAGTTTGTGTTTATTGTAGGCCCTAGTGGTTCCGGTAAATCAACAATTATTAGACTCATAGAAAATGAAATACAGCCTACTTCCGGAAAAATCTATTGTGCCGGAAAAGATCTTAGTAAATTAAAGAACAATCAGATCAGTCTTTACAGACGTTCTCTTGGAATCGTATTCCAGGATTTCCGTCTTCTCCCTGATCGTAACGTTTACGAGAACGTAGCATTCGCTCAGCAGGTAATCGAAGTTCCTAAGTCAAGAATTCCTAAGGAAGTTTCAAAGATGCTTACTCTTGTTGGTCTTTCCAACAAGTTCAGAAGTTTACCTACGGAAATGTCCGGTGGTGAGCAGCAGAGAGTAGCGCTTGCAAGAGCCCTCGTAAACAATCCAATGATTCTTTTGGCAGACGAGCCAACAGGAAACCTGGATCCACAGAATTCCTGGGAAATCATGAATCTTCTTGAAGAAGTAAACAAGCGTGGAACAACAGTTGTTGTCGTTACACACAACAGTGAAATCGTTGATAAAATGCAGAAACGAGTAATTAGCGTTCTTGACGGTCACATCATCGAGGACAAGAAGGGAGGCTACGTCGTTGGGTAAATTTGGTGCTTTGGGCTATAGCGTTGATCAGGGCATCAAGAACATTAGAAGAAACAAGCTTTTTTCTATTGCATCTATTGCCACGATGGCGCTTTGCATATTCCTTTTCGGAGTTCTCTATTTTATTATGGCTAATGTGCAGAACATGATTAAAGAGGCTGAGTCCGGTGTGGGCGTTACAGTTTTCTTTAATGAGGGTGTCTCACAGGAGCGAATTGAAGCTATTGGCGATGAAATCCGCGAAATCAAAGGTGTATCTGAAGTAAATTATTTGAACGCAGAAGACACTTGGGCGCAGTACAAGGAAAACTACCTTAATGATGAACTTGCTGCATCCTTTGGTAATGACAATCCTTTATCAAATTCCATGTCCTACACCGTTTATTTTGACGATGTAAGCTATGAATCAAAGGTTGTTTCCCAGATTGAGAAAATCGCAGGAGTTAGAAAAGTAAATAATGCCAATGATGTTGTAAACACTTTAACAAGAATCAACAGAGGATTGCAGATTGGAACCATTCTTCTTGTAGGACTTCTCCTTGCAATCGCTGCTTTCCTTATCAGTACAACAATTACTGTTGGTATTTCAATCAGACAGAGAGAAATCAAGATCATGCATCTTATTGGTGCTACCGATCTTTTCATCAGAGGACCATTCCTTGTAGAAGGTGTAATCATCGGACTTCTCGGTGTTTGCATTCCTTTATCAATTCTCTATGCGGTTTACTACAAGGTAGTAGCACTGGTAGTAGAAAAGTTCAGTGGAATGTTCCTTACAATGAACTTTGTATCAATTGAAGATGTGTTCCTTTTCATTCTTCCGGTATCACTTGTTATTGGTCTTGGAATTGGACTTTTATCTTCTTACTTAACACTTAAGAGACAGCTTAGTCAGATTAGAGCTAACTAAAAAGAGGGAATTATAAAATGAAAAAATTCAAAGTTTTGGTAGCGGTAGTTTTGACGGGAGCAGTAGTAACAACACCTTTTGCATATGCCTACAGGGCGGCAGCAGCAATGCTTGCAAATCCTGTTAGCGTAACAGCACCAACTCATGACACTGATTATCAGTCCATGATTGATGAAGCTGAAGCAACTATTGCAGAATACCAGGCTAAAGCGAATGAAGCACAGGCAAAAATCGACAGTCTTAATACAGAGTACGATACACTGATTGCCTACATTCAGGAACTTGACGAAAAACAGAATGAAATTGCAGGTCAGGTAGCTGACATTAATGCAAAGATTGCAGAATTAACAGCAGAAAAAGAAGCAACCGAAGTTAAGCTTGCAGAAGCAACTGAGGTTATGAACGAGCAGTATGAAAACATGAGTGAACGTATCAAATACGTTTATGAAAATGGAGAGACATCCTACATGGACATCCTGTTCTCATCAGGAAACATCTCAGATGTACTAAACAGAGTTGAGTACGTTTCACAGATCGCTCACTACGATGACCAGCTGTTTGCAAACTACACAGCTGCAGTTATTGAAGTTAAAGAGTATCAGGACGAGGTAAACATCCAGCTTGAAACCATTGCAGGTGTTCAGGAAGCCTACGATGCTTACCAGGCCTATGCAGAAGAGCTGGCAGCAGCTAAGCAGACAGCTCTTGAAGAGGTTTCAGCAAATCTCGGTACAACAGAAGATCTTCTTTCAGGCTATCTTAGCGAAATTGAAAGTGGTCAGTATACAATCGAACAGGCTGAAGCAGCCATGCAGAAGGAAGCAGCAGATGCCGCAGCCGCAGCAGCAGCCGCTGCAGCAGCAAAGGCCAACGCCAACGCATCTTCCTCATCAGGAAGTTCCAGCATGGGTGCAAGTTACACAGGTGGTGGCAGTTCACTCAGTGGTGAAATCACTTCACTTGTTTGGCCATGTCCGGGAGGTAAGGGAATTTCTTCTTACTTCGGACCACGAGTTTCACCAACAGCTGGTGCAAGTAGTTATCACAAGGGCATCGACATCTATGGTGACTATGGTACAGCAATCATTGCAGCAGCTTCAGGAACAGTCGAAGCCGCAGCCTACAGTTCATCTATGGGTAACTACGTAATGATTAGTCATGGTGGTAGTGATTACACAGTTTACATGCACTGCTCATCATTAGCAGTTACTTCCGGTCAGTATGTATCTGCAGGTGAAGTAATCGCTTACATGGGCTCCACAGGTATTTCAACAGGTAACCACCTTCACTTTGGTGTTATCGACGACGGAGCTTACGTAAATCCTCTTAACTATTTCTAAGAGGCAAATTTAAGAAAGTAATTTGGGGTGTCCTTTCAGTCTGACTGGAAGGACACTGTTACATTTAAGAGAAATTTTAATCTAAAGTGATTTGGAAAAAGAGAGCGACAAACCTATGAAAGACAATGGATTTTTAAAGGGACTTTTCGTTGGAATGGTGTTTATGTTTGCACTTTCCGTCGCAGTGTTCATTTATTACAAAAAACAGACAGAAACCAGTCTTGATGCATCCGCTGAAGAGCAGCTTATTAACAAGCTTGAGCTCCTGCAGGGTTACATTGATGAAAAGTATTACTCTGTAAGTGGTGACTATGAGATGGAAGACCTGTTAGAAGGGGCATATGCCGGCTACATTTCCGCTTTAGGCGACCCTTACTCCGTTTATTATACGGCGGAAGAGTACAAGGAACTGACCGCTTCCACACAGGGCACTTTTGAAGGTATTGGTGCCTACATCAGATTGGCTGAAGATGACACCTATCCGGTTATTACGGGCGTTACAGAAGGTAGTGGTGCAGAAGAAGCCGGAATGTTAGAAGGCGACATGATCATCACCATCGAAGGCGAGGACGTGGCTGGAGATTCTCTGGACTCCATCGTTTCCAGAGTAAGAGGTGAGGCTGGAACCACGGTAACACTTGAAGTGCTTCGTGGAGAAGAAGTCATCGAACTTAAGATTGAAAGAAAGACAGTAGAAATAGATACAGTTGCCTACGAAATGTTGGAAGATAACGTAGGTTACGTGCAGGTAGCAAGCTTTGACGGCGTAACTGTTGACCAGTTTAACGAAGCCATCGAGGATTTAACTAATCAGGGCATGACTTCCTTAATAATTGATCTTAGAAACAATCCGGGCGGACTTTTAACCACCGCCATTGCATTGGTTTCAAGAGTTATCCCAACAGGCGAAGTGGTAACTTACACAGAAGATAAGGACGGAAATCAGAGCAAGTATTACACCGAAGACACCATGCTTTCTGATGGAAGTCAGGACGATTTGGACATCGATGTGCCAATCGTAATCTTAATTAACGGAAACAGTGCCAGCGCATCTGAAGTCTTCTCAGGATGCCTGAGGGACTACAACAAGGCAACCATCATGGGCGAGAACAGTTACGGTAAGGGCATTGTTCAGTCAATTTACAAACTGGCTGACGGCTCAGCAATTAAGCTTACAACATCTTATTACTTCTCACCAAAGGGTACAAACATCCACGGCACAGGCATATGCCCTGACATCGAAACAGCCGACGATCCGGACACTACCGATGTGGATGAAGCAATTGAGGCTGCGAAGGAATACCTCGCAAGCTAATTTAGAACTGGAATAGGAGACAGAATGAAAAAGTATAAGGGAATAATCATTTCTTTTATTTTAGGAATGATCGTCATGGGCGTTTTCTGTGGAATTGTGTTCCATCTTTATAAGAAGAAAAACGAACCTTACATGATGACGGAAGAACAGAAGGAGATTTTTGACAATCTCGAAATTTTAAAGGGTTACATTGATCAGGATTTTGTCGACAGCTATGACGTTAAGGCGACGGATGAAGACTTGATTAATGGAATCTATAAAGGCTATGTAGCAGCACTGGGTGACCCTTTTACCAAGTACAAGACGGCCGAGGAGAATAGCGAAAGTCTTAGCAAAGATAATTCAGATTATTTTACTTACGAAATGCTGGATAACAACGTGGGCTACATTAAGTTTACTGAGTTTTTAGCTACTGCGGATCAGAATCTTTATGAAAGCTTAAGTGACCTTACCTCTCAGGGCATGGAATCACTGATTGTTGACATGAGAGGCAACAAGGGCGGTGGCACACAGACTGCCGTAAACATGGTATCAGCCTTTATTCCTAATGGCGAACTTGTAATTTACACAGTAAACAAAGCTGGTGAAAGAACCGACTACATGTCTGAAGACAGTTACATTAAGGCTACAGACACCTATGAGGATTTGAATTACGATATGCCTATCGTGATTCTTACTGACGGAGACTCTATTAGTTCGGCTGAAATATTTACCGGTGCACTTAAATACTTTGATAGAGCGACTGTTATAGGTACAACCACTTATGGTAAGGGCATTGGCCAGTTAACCTATGGTTTTGGCGATGGCCAGTCCGTTAGCGTTACAGCCTTTAAGTATTACTTTGCTGATGACAGTTCCATTCATCAGATTGGAGTTGAGCCAGACATTGAAGTAGAAGATGATCCTGAGACTGCGGATGTAGACGAAGCACTGCAGGCCGCAACAGACTATCTTCTTGACAATTAGGGCGATAATTGATTAAATATATATTTGCCTAGCTTTTTTTAAATTTGGGCATTTAAATTCGTTAAAAATGAATTTTTATTATAGAGAGTATCAGGAGGAAAGCACATGAACGTAGCAATTCTTGGTTACGGAACAGTTGGTTCCGGAGTATTTGACGTACTCACAGAGAACAAGGAAATCATTGCAAAGAGAGTAGGAAAAGACTTAGGCATTAAGTATGTACTTGACCTTAGAGAATTCCCTGGAGACCCGGTGGAGAAGGTTCTCGTACATGACTTTAATGAAGTAATAAATGATGACGATGTTGATATTGTTGTTGAAGTAATGGGCGGACTTAAGCCAGCTTATGAATTCACAAAGGCAGCACTTGAAAAAGGTAAGAGCGTTTGTACATCAAATAAGGAACTTGTAGCTAAGCACGGTGCAGAGCTTCTTGAAATCGCTAAGGCAAACAGCTGTAACTACCTTTTCGAAGCATCTGTTGGTGGTGGTATTCCAATCATCAGACAGCTCATCAGATCAATCACAGCTGATGACATCGAAAGCATCGATGGTATCCTTAACGGAACTACAAATTACATGATGACTAAGATGAAGAACGACGGTCTTGCATTTGACGACGTTTTAAAGAGAGCACAGGAGAAGGGATATGCCGAAAGAAATCCTGCTGCTGACATCGAAGGTCATGATGCTTGCAGAAAGATTGCAATTCTTACATCACTTGCTTACGGACAGCAGGTTGATTTCGAAGACATTCACACAGAAGGAATCACAAAGATTTCTGACGTGGATGTGGAATATGCCTCAAAGCTTGGAAGAGCCATCAAGCTCCTCGGATCAAGCTACAAGGATGCAGACGGTACGGTATATGCCATCGTTGCACCTAAGATGATTACAGAAGAGAACCCACTTTACATGGTAAGCGGAGTTTTCAATGCAATTCTTTTAAAGGGTAACATGCTCGGTGACGTTATGTGCTATGGTAAGGGTGCAGGAAAGCTTCCTACAGCCAGTGCTGTTGTATCTGACGTAATTGATTGTGCTAAGCATAACGGCAGAAACATCAAAATCATCTGGGACAAGAACAAGATGGAACTTGGAAAGTTCGAGAACATGAAGAACGCATTCTTCTTCAGAGTTCCAGCAGATGAGAAGGACAAGGCTGTTGCAGCTGTAAAGGCCGCACAGGTCGTTGAAGGCGTTAAGGATGGCGAAGTAGGTATCGTTACAGATATGACTACAGAAGGCGCATTTGCGAAGGCTACAGAAGGTCTCAACGTACTTAGCGTAATCAGATACGAAGCTTAATAGGAACTTAACGGTGGTCCTAATTCCGGTATTGGAAAAGACCACCGTTTTTCACTTAAAAAAATCGTAAAAAATACAAAATAATGCTTGCAAAATCAAGGCATATGCTCTATAATGCCACTTGTGTGACAAATAAACACGTAACTTTGGGCTATCGCCAAATGGTAAGGCACTGGATTCTGATTCCAGCATCTCAAGGTTCGAATCCTTGTAGCCCAGTAACCGGAACCTTAAAAAGTTCCGGTTTTTTAGTAATTGGACTTTTTACGATAAAAAGGATTGGAGATCATCATGGCAGAAGAAATTAAGTTAACCCTGAAGGGTAAGGAAAACCTTGAACAGGAACTTAGCAAAAGACAGACTGAAATCGCTAACGAGATCACAAATCAGATTAAGGAAGCAAAGGAACAGGGCGACCTTTCTGAAAATGCTGAATACTCAGCAGCTAGAGAAGCTCAGTCAAAGAACAACGCAAGAATTGCTGAAATTGAGTACATCTTAAAGAATGCAATCATCGTTGAGGAAGCTGAAGAAGGTATTGTCGGCTACGGACGTAAAGTAACAGTTCGTGAGACAAAGTCTAAGAAAGAATCAACTTACGAAATCGTTGTATCAAACGAAGTAGATTTCCTTAGTAACAAGATTTCTCTTGATTCACCTTTAGGTGCTGCCATCAAGGGTCTTAAGGTAGGAGATAAAGCTGTAGTTAAGGCTCCGGTTGGAGATTTAACTTACAAGATCGTTTCTATCGATTAATCCAGTTTAACTATACAGGGAGAGCGTAATGGCTAAATTTAACCAGAATCAGAACGTGGATGAATCTGAAATCATCCGCTTAAAGAAGGAAAAGCTTGCCACCTTACAGGCTGAAGGCAAGGATCCTTTTGAAATTACAAAGTTTGACCAGACACATCACACAGTTGATGCCAAGGAACTTTACAATGCACACGAAGCTAAGCTTCTTAGCGGAAGAGTAGAGCCTTCAGTTGAAGGTCTTTCTGAAGAAGAGGCAAGAGCCGTTAAAAAGGCTGACTACAATGAGCGCAGAGAAATCATGGACGCACAGCCAATTGAAGTATCAATTGCAGGCAGAATGATGTCTAAACGTGTCATGGGTAAAGCAGCTTTCATTAATGTAGCAGATAAACTTGGTAATATTCAGTGTTATGTATCTCGTGATGCCCTGGGAGAAGAACCTTACCAGGAATTCAAGAAAATGATTGACGTAGGTGACATTGTAGGTCTTTCAGGCTACCTTTTCAGAACTCAGACCGGTGAGGTTTCAGTTCACATCGAAAAGCTCACACTGTTATCTAAGTCACTTAAGCCATTGCCAGAGAAATTCCATGGCATGACAAATACAGATATGCGTTACCGTCAGCGTTACGTTGACCTTATCATGAACACAGATGTTCGTGATACATTTATTAAGCGTTCACAGATCATCAAGGAAATCAGAAACTTCCTTGACGGCCGTGATTTCATGGAAGTTGAGACTCCAATGCTCGTTTCCAACGCAGGTGGCGCAGCGGCAAGACCTTTCGACACTCATTACAATGCACTTGATGAGGATGTAAAGCTCAGAATATCCCTTGAGCTCTACCTTAAGAGACTTATCGTAGGTGGACTTGAAAGAGTTTACGAAATCGGTCGTGTGTTCCGTAACGAAGGTGTAGACACAAAGCATAACCCTGAGTTCACTCTTATGGAGCTTTATCAGGCTTATACAGATTACGAAGGCATGATGGAACTTACAGAAAGCATGTTCCGTTATCTTGCTGAGAAGGTTTGTGGTTCATCAGTTATTTCCTATGCAGGAACTGAGATTGACCTCGGAAAGCCTTTCAGACGCCTTACAATGACTGATGCAGTAAAGGAATATGCCGGAGTTGATTTCAGCCAGATTTCGACCGATGAGGAAGCGAAAAAGGTGGCTGACGAGCATCATGTAGAATATGAAGACAGACACAAGAAGGGTGACATCTTAAATCTCTTCTTTGATGAATTCTGTGAAGAGAAGATGATCCAGCCAACATTCATCATGGATCACCCAATTGAAATCTCTCCACTTACTAAGAAGAAGCCATCCAATCCAGACCTCGTAGAGCGTTTCGAGCTTTACATCAATGGTTGGGAAATGTGCAACGCTTACTCAGAGCTTAATGATCCAATCGACCAGCGTGAGCGTTTCAAGCTTCAGGATGCAGCTGCAGATGCAGGTGATGAAGAAGCCAACCACACAGATGAGGACTTCTTAAATGCGCTTGAAATTGGTATGCCACCAACCGGTGGTATCGGCTATGGTATCGACCGTCTCGTAATGCTTCTTACAGATAGCGCTGCGATTCGTGACGTGCTGTTGTTCCCGACGCTCCGCTCGACGACTTGACGTAGCAGGACGCATTAAGACGCTGCGTGTCGTGGTGCAACGGTCACAGTCGTATCAGGACGGAACGATGCAAAAAGTTTCGATTTCTGAGGACAAAAGTGGACTGTAGCGGAACGTGATGTCAGAGTGAGAAAATGCATCGAGGAATATCACGGAACACAGTGTGAACCTCGTATTTAGCTGAAAACAGAACAAGTAACCAATCAATAGGAACAGCTTTTGAATGGTTTAACAGGCACTTACTTTAGTGAAAACTAGGGTAGGTGCCTTTTTTCGTGCTTGGGTGTAACTGCTAACCATTGGTTTTGTTGGAAAGGAGATTAATATGCCAAAGAGAACCAAAGAAGAGATTGCGGCTGAAAAAGAGAAGGAGAAACTCCGGGCATTACGAAGAGGCCCGGATCTTGATCGTTTTCTCGAAGGTAAAAAGCGGACTTTTGTTTCTTATGCCGAGGGAGCACGAATCTATTCAATGAACTATTACTCATTCGTTACTCTTGCAAAGGCGGCAAAAGCCAATATCCGTATTAAGAAAAATGTGGTCATCGATTTAGATGCTATTGAAGAATATTTGGAAAAACAGTGTATGGAAGAAAACGGAGGTATCTGAAATGTATAGCAGAGGAAAATCAATTAATCCCGAGAAACAGGAAAAGCTGGATAACATGGCGAAGCAGTTTGCTGCAGGTGGAAAGAAGAAATGGGTGCGCTATGACGAGGGTGCGCTTCTCTATTCTATGGGAATTCATTCTTTTATGGAATTGGCGAAGGAAGCCAAGGCAGTCTACCACATCAAAAGGATTGTTTTGGTAAACACAGAGAAACTGGATGAGTACATCGAAGTGATGTATAGCGATGATCCAGAATAGGAGGGTGAAGATCATGTGTAAAGTTATCGCAGTAGCAAATCAAAAAGGTGGGGTCGGAAAGACCACTACAGCTGTAAATCTTGGAATTGGACTGGCTGCAGAGGGCAACAAGGTTTTGCTCATAGACGGAGATCCCCAGGGTTCGATGACGATCAGTCTGGGTTACAGGGAGCCGGACCGGCTTGAATATACACTGTCGACACTGTTGTCAGAAGTGATGGAAGAGAAGAAACTGTCTCTCACACAGACCATCATTCAGCATGATGAGGGCGTGGATCTTATTCCGGCGAATATCGAATTGTCAGCTCTTGAGATCAATCTGGTTAATGCTATGAGTAGGGAAGTCATGCTCAGGAGTATTGTAGAATACCTCAAAGCGGAATATGACTACAAGTATATCATCATCGATTGTATGCCTTCGCTCGGAATGCTTACGATCAATGCACTGGCCTGTGCTGACAGTGTTCTGATCCCGGTGCAGGCGGCATATCTTCCGGTAAAAGGTTTGGAACAGCTGATCAAAACTATCGGTCGTGTCCAGAGGAGGCTTAATAAGAATCTCCGTATCGAAGGGATATTACTTACGATGGTGGATGCCAGGACGAATTATGCCAGGGACATTTCACAGCTTGTCATAAACACATACTCAAATCAGATCGGAGTGTTTCAAACCTGCATCCCTCTTTCAGTTCGTGCGGCAGAAATCAGTGCAGAAGGTTCCAGCATTTATCAGTATGATCCGAAAGGAAAGGCTGCTAATGCGTACCGGACATTAACGGAGGAGGTGCTGGATCGTGGCTAAGAGAGTTGGACAGAAAATCAAAATGACATCCATTGATGAACTGCTCTGTGTTCCTTCAGTAGCCGGTTGTGAAGAGATAGAAGTTGCAAAGATCCGGCCGTTCAAGGATCATCCCTTCAAAGTTTTGGATGATGAGAAGATGCATGAGCTTGTGGAAAGCATCATGTTAAATGGTGTGCTGGTTCCGGTAACAGTCAGACCGCTTGAAGACGGAGATTATGAAATGATCTCTGGTCACCGACGGTTATTTGCAGTTAAGGAGATTGGACTGGCGAGGATTCCGGCTATCGTGAAGAATTACAACGATGATGAAGCGGTTCTGGCCATGGTCGATTCGAATCTGCAGAGAGAAGAGATTTTGCCAAGTGAAAAAGCATATGCGTACAAAATGAAGTATGAGGCGATGAAACGCCAGGGTAAACGCAACGATTTAACTTCTTCCCAATTAGGGAAGAAGTTGTGGGCGGACGAACAGCTTGCTAAGGATGTTGGAGAGAGCAGGAACCAGGTACATCGTTTTCTGAGGCTCGCGGAAGTCATTCCGTGTATTTTGGATTTAGTAGACAAGAAGGTACTTGCTATTGTAACGGCTGTTGAAATCTCCTATTTGGATTCAGAAGTTCAGGAAATGCTTTACGAGTACATGATGGAGAACGATATCTGCAAAGCGTTTCAGTTGTATGCTGTGCGTGATTATCTTAAAGAGCATGAAACAATTACCAAGATGGAACTCTGGCGTATTCTGAATGAAAATGCTCCTAAAGATGAAAGCAACAGATTTCAGCAGCTCACGATTACGAAGAAGAAATTGCAGGAATATTTCCCAGTCTTTTATACCAAGTCTCAGATGGAGAAAGTGTTGTTTTCTTTGCTGGAGGAGCGGAAGGAAAAGAATTCGGAAGAAGAAGGATAAGGTTTCCGTTCAGGGACGCAGATTAATAAATCGATATTAATTGGAGAACATAAGGAATTATACGATAATCTAAAAAAGAGGGCATATGCTTAATCTGCATATGCCTTTTGATTTATTTGATTGCAAATATCCATAACAGAAGTCTTTTTCAATTCTGCAAACACGTCATTCTTTATCGTATTGAATATTTCATTCGTTGCATGATTAGTCGCGAAATCAAGTTCGTTTGATGAATCAGGTAAGTCATAGAATTTCAGAACAGAATCATTTGCATCAGCTACCAATTCATAGACATCATATAAAGATACTTTGGACAAGTCGGTAGATAATACAGTGCCACCAGGCCCAGGTTTTGAAGCAATATAATTCTTTTTTTTCAAATCGAGCATTGTGTACCTGATTATTGAGGAATCAGCACCCGTATGCTGAGCTATAAAGCCACTTGTTATTTTCTGATCTTTGTATAAATGACATATACAGAGAATCTGAATAGCTAATGTATATTTTGTTGGGAATTTCATCTGTGATACCTCTCAAAAAATCTGTGAAAAAAAATCACAAAATACTTGCATTACTAAAAAGTCTGTGATAAATTTATTACAGATTGAATTTGTGATGTCTGGTCACAGATTAAGAATACCCCATTTTCATGCTGATGGCAAGCAGAAAGGAGAAAATTATGAAGGATTATGAAGAACTTGGATATGAATCAGAGGAAGACTTTTTGGAGGATTTCCTTGGATGCGACGAGAATTGGACCTTGGAGGACTTCTACGAATCGTACGATCCGGATTAAAAACTGAAAGAATGTGATAAAAAGCCTGGGCTGGGGCGAAATACCAGCCCGCAATATCAAATAGAGAATAGGAGAATTATGATGAATTGGTATGATGACAAAACACGTTTATCTGGAGCTATAGGCTTCATCAGACAGGTTAACTGTATTTATGGGTGGTCAGCTTTTATGAGTAACAAGACGCCTTGTTGTGACTATGCGGCAGAAGATGCCAATATACCCGAGGGACTACAAGACGCAATAAGAAGATGGTACAGGGAACTTTCTAAGGCAGAGAGAAAGACAATTAATTCTGAACTTGCTTTGCTCCTTGGTGAAAGGTTTTTTGTCAGAGAGAATGCCTTGGTTAAGGTTTATTCACGGATCCTTAGCGATGGTGATCCGAGAAATAATACGGATATGATCAAATTTGCGCTTCAGATGCAAATCAAGCAGCGCATGGAATTGTTGGAAAAATTGGCTTAGGTATGGAGGGTTAATCATGGATACTATAATCTCATATAACATTAATGGTTGGAAGCCGGTATCATCTCTTTCTTATCTTGACAAGATTAAGACTGTTGGGAAATATATACTTGATACTTACAAAGAAAGCCTCCCAGCGGTCATAGGATTACAGGAAACGATCGCAGGCACCGATGCAAAATTTTTATCGGATCTGGATCAGGAACTGGGTGGGAATTATAACATCTTTACTCCACCGAATTTCGACCATCTGACACATCATAGAAGCATAATGAATGTCACGCTGGTTCGGAAAGATCTTATAGTCAAAGAGGTTTCTCCTATTGGAAGCATTCTTCCTAATCGTATATTCCATGTGGTTGTGTTAATCGATGGACGACCAGTACACGTCATAAACTATTATGCCGTACAAATACAGAACTTCCGAGGAAAGGCGGATTGGTACATCTTAGATAGGACCGTTAAGCATGAAGAGCTCTGGCGAGCACTTCTGTTATCAGCGGAGACTTTTAAGGACGATTTTGTTATTCTGCTCGGAGATCTGCAGGAGAATTCAAAGAATGGTAAGAATATTTTAAAACTTAGTGAGATGGGATATTGTGAGAAAGTTGCAGGATTCCCCACCGTGCGAAATGATTTCTTCTGTGAACAGAGCATTGATCATATCTTTTACAGCAGAAAGGCATTCGAACTTTTCAAACCATCTTCGTTCGCATTAGATGGCAATCTGCTTGGAGAAGTATCAGATCACAGCATGCTTATTGCTATTTCAGCATAATTGGAGATTTTGTAGTTGATATACGTAATATCAGACCTACATGGATATCCTCACGAAAGATTCCTTGCCTTGCTTAACAAGGCAGGGTTCTGTGAGGGCGATTTCTTATATATTATCGGGGATATCGTTGACCGAAATGGTGATGGAGGTATAGCCACACTTAAATGGTTGCTTTATCAGCCAAATGCACAGCTCATCCTTGGAAATCACGAAGCAATGCTGCTTGCCTGTTCATTTGTCTTTGACGAAATTGATGAGTCTTTTGAAAACAAGATGACTGCTGAAAAACTGGACATGCTTCAGAGGTACATGACGGATGGAGGAGATGTCACGTTGGAAGCAATGCAAAAGCTCAGCAGAGATGAACAGCAGGATATTTTGGAATACTTACGCGACTGCCCTTTGTATGAGGCATTGAGTATCGAAGGAAAGGATTTTATCTTAGTACATGCCGGACTAGGGAATTTCTCTCCTGAAAAGCATATGGAGGATTACACAGTAGAGAATCTTATTTGGGAGTGGCCTGAGCTTACTGACAAGTACTATGATGGTATTATCACAGTTTTCGGGCATACACCAACGCTTTCTTATGGCGAAAAGTATAAAGATAAGATCATAAAAACACCAACATGGATAGATATTGATATGGGAGCTGGTTTTGGAAGAGAACCGGTGCTTCTCCGGCTTGATGATATGGCGGAGTTCAGAATGAATGGGGAATAGCTAAAAAGACAGAACGGCTACTGTGAAGGTGGCTGTTCTTTTTACCTTGACATGTAGTCAATGACTACATATAATGTAGATAGAAGCATACGCATTGACTACACCGAGGAGGTGCTTATGAAGAAGGAAATATATAACATCGAGGGTATCGAGATTGAAGTTGAAAAGTACGACAAGAGCGATAAGGATGCAGGGAAGCGTCGCATTGCTTATTGCTTTAAGATGATCAGGGAGAAGTCCGGTATGTCCAGGACTGATTTTTGTGCGTGGCTGGGAGTGCCTTATCGTACGATGCAGGAGTGGGAACTTGGCAGAAGAGCAATGCCGGAATATGTGCTTCGATTGATTGCCTATAAGGTGATGAACGAGCTGCGAGAAGGGAGGATCGGATAATATGTTTATACTGAGAAAACTACTGAAACTTTTGCTTATGCCGGTCGTTTTTATTTTGTTCTTTACTAAGTGGGCATTAGAGACTTCAATTAACCTGACGGGAGGAATTGTTGGCCTGCTTACATTATTTATTGGAGGCAATATTATCTATAGTATTATTGTTCATAGCTGGACGGATACATTTCTATGTTCGTTGATATTTGCCGGTATCATGGCTATTCTGATGGCAGTAGTTGTGGTGCAGGATTTTTGCGATTCGATAATCCAAAAGATTGGGATGTTGTAAGTTGTTGAGGTTATAAGAATGGTATATTTTACAGCTGATATGCACTTTGGCCACAGAGCCATAATAAATATGCAGAATCGTCCTTTTGAATCTGTTGAGGAGATGAGCAGAGTATTACTTCAGAATTACAATTCTGTGGTTCGTAAAAATGATACAGTTTATATTTTGGGCGATATCTGTCATCACATGAAGGTTGAGGATGCGGATGCCCTTATCAAAAAACTGAACGGGAAAAAATATCTGATTGTTGGAAATCATGATAAGAACTATGACCCGAGATTGTTTGAGGATATCCGTGACTTTATGAAGGTATCTGTAGACGGATGCAACTTTGCGTTAATGCACTATCCGATGCTTTCATGGCCGAAGAAGAGCAGCGGGGGATACCAGTTGCATGGTCATATTCACGCGCGTATGGAATATAACGAAACGAATCGTGCAGAAGGAATAAGACGATATGATGTTGGCGTAGATGCCAATAACTTCTTTCCGGTTTCAGTGAAGCAGATAATAGATTTCTTTGGAGAGCAGGTGAATGTAGATGATCACAACATTATATGAACCGTTTCGTCATTGGTCTGATGGCGGTAGTGTATATATTCTTTAGGACTTGCATTTTTCAGATAGTGACTGCAAATTGATGGATCCAAACTGGATTACACCGGAAGAACAGCTTGATATAATCAATGGTTTGGTAGGCAAAGGCGATACCTTCGTTTGCCTTGGCGATGTTGGAGATCCGAAGTTTGTTCCGATGATCAAAGCGCGTAAAAAGATTTTGCTTTTGGGAAATCATGATGCACGCGGGGCATATAAAGATCTGTTTAATGAAGTGTACGCCGGACCGTTGTTTATCTCAGATAAGATTCTTTTGTCACATGAGCCTGTATACGGACTTCCTTGGTGCCTGAATATACATGGACACGATCATAATAATATGGAAGCATACAAAGATGGATGCAAGCACATCAATCTTGCAGCAAATGTATGTGGCTATACGCCCATCAATCTTGGGAAGATCATAAAGGATGGTATTCTATCAGACATTGAAAGCATTCATCGTGTGACAATAGATCGTGCGGTGGAAAGGAAGATGAAAAGTACAATTTGAATGGGTACATTGCGACAAATAGTACCAAAATAGTACCTTTTCAGTACGAAAGAAGTACCTTTACAGTATTTTTTTTCGAAAATAAGTGTGTTATATTTACAATGGACAAAGCGAACGGGAAAACAAAAACACCCGAGCCGCCGAGTCCATTTTCTTTTGCAAAAGAATACCGGCAACGATGAGCGTCAGATCATGACTTCGAAAGAGGTTGTGAGCCTGGCGCTTTTTTCATGCCATCGACCAAGGCCGAGGGTGACGATCCAGAGCCGACACAAAAAAGCGAAAGGATAAAAACACACTATGGATTATGAAACATTCAAAGAGAAGTTCGTAGAGGACTTAAAGGATAAGCTTTACGAACAGGGCGCCGAGGTAAACGTCTCCGTCCACAACGTAAACAAACTCAACGAGAGCTACGAGGCTGTAACAGTTACGCCTGAGGGCAGCAACATCGGAGTGAACATTCCGATTGATAAGTTCTACGATGCGATCGAGAGCGGCAAGACCTACGATGAAGTCGTAGACAAAGCGGTGGACGTTGTAACCAATGGTATTTCCCAGAGACCTGAGTTCGATATCGATTCCTTATCTGATTATTCTCAGATGAAAGAGAAGCTTGCGATGGAAGTTGTTTCTGCAGAAGCCAATAAGGAGATGCTTGAAACCGTACCTCATCAGAATATGGAAGATATGGCGGTTGTTTACCGCTTCGTCTTAAGTTCCGATGACGAGGGCAGAGCATGCATCACAAGGCTCAATGACTCAGATGAAGCACTTGCGGATGCCATAGAGCTGGCACTTCATATATTGAGGATAGAAATAAGTATTGATATAAAAGCAGACCGACCACATCTATTTGAAAAATATACAGCGATAGGGCAGTTATGAGAAGAATCTTGTAGCTGCCTTTTTTATTTGCAAAAAAGGAGGATGGCATGGCAAAAAATATAGAATCGCTTGTGGAGAAAGAAATTCAGAAGGGATCGACGCCGTTAAAGCTCGACAGTGTTATGGTTCCGGCAGAGGGCTTCAGGGATATAGACAACAGAGACCGTCTTATCAATATCCTTCAGTATCTTCTCCGTGTGAGAGAGCATAAAAAGCTGATATGGAATGATACCCTGTCTGCAAACAATGTTTACATGGATGTATTCCTGGGCAAGACAGACTTTCACAGAGCTACGCTCATTACCGGGCGTGAGGAAATCTATCAGCACATCAACTGGTACGGCGGAAAGCTTAAGCCGGATTATAACGGTAAAACTGTGATAGAGACTGATGTATGCGCTTTTTCCATAGCAGAGGATGAACTGGAGAAATGTAAGAAAACCTATGATGGGAAAGAAGCTTATTCTTTCTATTTTGGAAAATATCAGATTCGTTCTCTCTATGCGGATTGCCTTGATTACAGAAAGAATATGGCACGGGATGAGGTTACACCACATGCCACCGAAGCAGGTACACAGCAGGCGGTTTCTGAATATAAATCACCGGAGTCGGCTTATGGAAAGTACAGTGAGCTTTTTAGGCTGAATGATGATGTGATCCGGGCGGTGTTGTTCCAGTGCCTTTTACTGGATGATCTTAAGGTTGAAAACGGCATGGTATTTGCAAATCTTTATACGATTTATCTCTTGCGATAGGCAGGTGTGGTCGATAATATAGTAGATAAACACAGGAGCGATGAAGATAATGGCGAGAAATCATGATAACCTGGTCGGTGAAGTGGGTAATTCCATGTACCATCAGGTCAACAGTATGGGATATGCGACAGCGGTGCAGACTCTGATGGATATGCAGATACTTTCAAAGGAAGATTATGAGAGATGGCGTAACGGACAGATTCCGTATCTGGAAAAGGTCTGCAAGGTCAATCTGAAGAAACTGGCCGCAATCCTTAATGAAATGAAGCGTTATGCAGCAAAGAATAATCTGAAGCCAAGCTTCACTTTTTATAAGCAGTGGGGACGGAAGAATAAGGAAACGGTGAAGCTCAGATTCACCAAGACCGGAAATGAGTATATGGAAAATCTGTACTCAACACATTATGTGAAAAAAGTGATTATAGAACAGGACAAGGTATGAATAGATGAATTTGAATTTGCGGGGACATCATGATAAATGAACGAATACAGAACTATATAAATGAGCATTCATTCTGCTCAGAATATTTATTCAAGGATTGGGAGTCTTTTTTAGATCTTCTTTATGCCGAGGGCGGTTGTATTTCATCAATTCTTTGGTGGGATTACTGCAAGAAGTCACAACTTTATGAATCTGTGGGAAGTGGTGGATACAGGGATCCTGATAACGATGATTTTATATATGCTGAGACTCAGATGTTTAAGGAAGGCTTGCAAAAGTTCACACTTGATGAAATTAAGGAGTATATCAATCATGTGATAAAATCGGGTTTTCAATATGATATCAAATATAAGAGCCATGATTTAGTGCCATCATTCTATTTGGAAGATTGACAAATTTGAGTCAGACAAAGCAATCTTAATACAAGATTTACAGCGATAGGAGCAGTTTTTATATCTCTTCGGAGAAGTAAAGGCTGCTCCTTTTTTTGCGTTATGGAGATTATTATCCGGCATGAGACCGGAGGAAAGGAACGATATGAGGAAAATATATCTTAGGAGGCTGCTGGTGCCTCCTTGGCTGTGAGCATTACCAGAGGATGAACGAAAGACAGGAGGATGATGATGCAGGAAGAAGTAACACAGAAATCTATTGCCCTTGTGATCAGAACCTCCAAACTGACTGCCGATGTGCTTAAGAAAGCCATGATTGCCTATTTGAATCATCTTAAGAATAAGCAGGCTAACTGGCATGGAAAGATTTCCGTAAAGAAGCTCATGGGCAAGGATCAGGGTGCGAATACCATGGAAATAACGGAGAACAACATCAAATCTTTTGAGCGTGTGGCGAAGAAGTACAATGTTGATTTTGCCGTGAAGAAAGATAAGACCGTGGATCCGCCAAAGTATGTTGTTTTCTTCAAGGGCAGGGATGCCGACGTTATTGCGATGGCATTCAAAGAATTTGTGCATGGAAACGAAAAGAGGCAGAACCGTGAATCCGTAAGGGATAGGCTGAACCGTTATAAGGAACTCTGGACTCAAACAATGAACAGGGAACGCGCCAGAGAAAAAACCAAGGATCGGGGACAGAGCCTATGAGTAAGGTAGTAGACGGAATCGTAAAAGATTTAAAGAACATACCCGAATCCTTGCGGAAAAAGATGAAAGGCACGGATAAAAACAAGCTGATCCGGATGAGCATACCATATGTGATTGTAGGATATTTCTGCGATAAGTCAGCGTGGATGTTCAGTCAGGTTGAGGGGGACTTTTTCCCGAGACTCATGGATACAGCTTCAAGGCTGGGAGAGGCCTTTACCAATCCTTTGCCGAGTTTCAATCCAATGGATCTGCTTTTTGGAGTGGCGTGTGGAGTAGGCTTTCGCCTGATCGTGTATTTCAAGGCGAAGAATGCCAAAAAGTTCAGACACGGCGTGGAGTATGGCAGCGCAAGATGGGGAAATGCAAAGGATATCGAGCCATATATGGATCCGGTATTCGAGAACAATATCATCTTAACAGCATCGGAGAGGTTGATGATGTCGGGAAGACCAAGCTCACCCAAGTATGCCAGGAATAAAAATATCCTGGTCATAGGTGGAAGCGGCAGCGGAAAGACCCGCTTTTTTGTGAAGCCTAAGGCACATATCCATAACCACATCATCTTTAATTCTACGAATCTTGCCTGTGACAGGAAGTTCAAAAACTTCTTCCTTTCATCGTTTGTTATCCAGCGGATCAGCGACAGATTATGTTTGGAACACGGACTCTCAGTTATCAAGCGGAGCGAGTTGTCTGGACACAGACATTGCTTGCCAATTTGTGAAAAAACCAGTTGAAGTCCGTTTTTTGGGACAGAAAATGTGGATAATGGAGTGTGGGAAGTCTTTGAAAGACACCAAAATGAGTTTTCAGATAATTATAGTTTTCTATAATTTTTTTATTGAGAGATGAAGGCTGTTATGTTATAATTTACTCTGTACTATTGTATGGTCCGATAGGCAAAATGGGCCGTTTGATGCGATTTGCAGATAAGGAAAATATAGAATGAGAGTAAGTTATAACAAGCTGTGGAAGTTGTTGATAGACAAGGGCATGAAAAAGATGGACTTACTGGAAGCTGTCGAGATGAGTCCGAATACATTAGCTAAGCTTGGCAGAAACGAAGATGTCTCAATGGATGTGCTTAAAAGGATTTGCGCTCATTTGCAATGTGATGTTGGGGACATTATGGAAATGATTCCGGAAGATATTGAACAATAGAGATTTTATGTCATGGTAAAAACCAAAGAACAAATCAGTTTCAATATGAAACAGATAAAGAATAAAGATTCAGATATAGAATTGTTGCTACGCAAGGAGTTGTGGAACCGAGGCCTCAGGTATTTATATGGTATTGTTATATTCTGGGACAAATGGCTATATGGGTGAGGCTATAATGGGTGAGAGAATACAAAAAACAATAAAAAATATAGGTGTAATCATGGCAGGCCTTTTGCAAGGAACATTGGGCAATTATTTTGCTATTCTCGGATGGGCCTTTGCTTTTCCGGAAACAGAACCGGGAATGAAAGATTATGAAGAGGATATGTTCTTTGTCCCTTTCGGGTACATAATGATGTTGATTTGGACGGCGGTAATGATTTTTGCCATTGTTAAGTTTCGGAAAACCAAAATGTATTTAGTATCCTTTTTAGTTTCTTGGTTTATAGGGACAATCGGGCTTAGGATATTTGTGTTTTTTATACATTAACTCGGAAGAGACAATATCTTTCAGTATAATTCAGAACAGCATACCGGAATATATTTGCCCGGGATACTTTCAGAAAGGAAAGGGGAAATGAACAAAATTAATCCGCATGGTTACAATAAAGGTTATGGATTTGTGGTGGTCGGCATTATATTTGCGATATGGTCGGGGATTCTTATAAGCGTTGCATTGGCAAATGGGGGAGATATTGCCGAAATCGCCCCGTTCCTGTTTTTTGCCGTACTGTTTTGTCTGATATTGATAATATATAATCTTGTAAATAATTTTGCAGCATCAAAAAAGATAAAGCATATGGATCAAATGAGGCAATGTGAGAAAATCTGTGGGGAGATAGTTGAGTTTTCGGTGAGACCTGTGATCTTAGGAAGGGAACTTAAACCGGAGAAGGTAAAGATGAACGAAGTCGGCAATCCTAATTACAGAGCAAGAGATCTCGGCTATCGTGTGATCGTAAATTATGAACATCCTTTGACCGGTGAGAAAAAGCAGGCCGTGTCGGAATTATATCTATGGATTCAGCTGCATCAGTATGAAAAGAGTAAGAGTGGAAAACTTTTCGGAGATATAAAGAAATGCGTAAGAGAAGATATTGCTGATGTATATGTGGCGGAGGACGGCAGCACGTGGGTAGATGTTGTTAAGGCTGACAGGCAGTAAACCTGAAGCGATGAAAGAGTGTGTAAACAAGGAGGAAAAGAAATGAGCAGAGTAAATTTTGGAGCAAAACCGCTGATGTATCCGCAGCCGGTACTGATCATCGGAACCTATGATGAAAACGGCGTGCCCAATGCCATGAATGCAGCCTGGGGTATCACTACGGATTTTAAGGAGATCACCATCAGCTTATCAGAGCATAAGACTACGGATAACCTGAAAGCCAGGAAGGCTTTTACAGTCAGTCTGGCTACGGAAGATCAGGTTGTACCCTGTGATTATGTGGGCATTGAGTCTGCAAGAAAAGTTCCGGATAAGTTTGAAAAGGCAGGATTTCATGCGACCAAGAGCGAGTTCGTGGATGCGCCGCTGATCGATGAGCTTCCTGTTGCTTTGGAGTGCATCGTAAAGAGCTTCGAGAACGGGATCCTGATTGGAGAAATCGTGAATGTTTCGGCAGATGAGAGTGTCATGACTGACGGCGTGGTTGATATTAAAAAAGTAAAGCCCATTAGTTTTGATCCGTTTGGAAATGCATATTTTGGTGTTGGCGAGAAGGTGGGAAATGCATTTAAGGACGGCGCAGCGCTTAAGTAGTTGGAGAGATTATATTCCAGCATAATTTACCAACAGAGAGGTGTATCTTGAAAACAGTTAAAAAGACAAGTATATTTCCTGCAAGCAAACAGCAGGTGTTTAAAAGACTTTTGAAACTTAAGACACTTCAGTATGTTGCATATCCGTATGCTACATTTACGCCTGTGGATGGAACTAATAGCATGTCTTGGGAGGTTGGAAGTACCTCGCACTTTAAGTTTCGACTGTTTGGTATTATTCCGTTTGGAACGCATACCATTCATGTAATCAGATTTGGCTTGGATGACGGAATTTATACGCATGAAGGAAATGAGCACGTCCCGACATGGAACCATGAGATTATTCTTGAAGAGTTACCCGGAAACAGGTGCAGATATACGGATATGGTCGATATAGATGCCGGATGGAAGACAATCTTCATATGGATGTGGGCCAACTGTTTTTATGCCCATAGACAGAGAAAGTGGATAAAGCTTTTGAATCATTGAAAGATTCTATTTCAGGTTAATCATCTAAAACGTAGTTTGCAGGACAAAGCTTTGGTAACGTTGATATAAATTGATCGAAAAGGAATGATACAGAATAGATGCATAGAATAATTAACGACATTCCAACAATCATTAAGAACGCCTTGAAAGAGAACCTGCCAGAGATTTCATCTGATGCTCTGGAAGAAAATGGCAAAGTCTACTATATGAATGATAAAAACGGTACGGAATTCGACTGGTTTGTAAATAATCATCTTCCGACTTTTATGGTCTTTTATAACGATGAGAAGAACCTTGGAGCAGCAAAAGCTACGGTTCACATAGATGGCGGGATTGACATATATCTTTTTGACAAAAACGGAGAGCGTCTGGCTAAAAAAGTACAGACATATCTTGATATCGATGAATCTGACTTGTTGAAGCTTGCAGTATGCTTAAGATGCAATGCCGATGATAAGAGGATATGGGATGCCGCCATAGACCGTATAGAAAGTGATGTCTTGCCGGATGAAAGCGCCTTAGCGGAATTTCTTGCCAACAAGAAATATTATGAACAATCTATACGCCGCAAAGAGCTAATGGGTAAGCTCTGTGTTGTATCGAAAAAGGTAACAAGAGATGGCTGGAAAGTTGGCTTTATGATCAGAGAAGAACTTCACGATGATGAAGACAGCGGATGGCAGTTCTTTGCAGGGGATGAGGATGATGAATATATCAATAATGTGGAGAATGTCGAGCTTTGCAAGGTTTATTCAATCGCTGGAATAGATCCTGCTGTCATAAATCATATTGACAGTCCTGTTGGTACAAGGCTTGTCCGCAAGTCATCCGAAGAGTTTGAAGATGATAAAAACCAGCCGGCATTTATGGAAAAGTGGAAATGAGTTTGAGGATTGGACAGTTCTTACAGGATTATTATGAAAAGAATGTCTCTCAGCCTGTTATAGAATGAGGTGATGAATAGTAATGGCAATAAAATCTGGATTAACAACGGATATAGTTATGGACTTTCTTAAGAAAAACATTGGAATACCGCTCTGCATATTGTTTGTGGTCGTATTTGATATCATAGCTTATGCGCTGGGACCGCATTTCTATGGTACAGGCTGGTATCTTGTCAGCAGTCTGCAGCGTTTTCTGTTCTTCGCACTTGAACTCTTCATATTTATGAAGCTGTTTAAAAAACTTAAGGCAAGTGAAGTCATACATATGAAAGGTTTCAAGCAGGGACTGATCGCAGGAATTGCGATGCTCCTGTATGTGCCGTTTGACTTTATAACATATTGTGTAATCGGACCGGAAGGATGGAATACGGTAACTGTCCCGATGATCATTGCATGTCTGGTCTTTCAGCAGCTCACTACAGGATTATGGGAAGAACTGACTTTCAGAGTATATGTCTGCGAAGGGTATTATCAGTCGGAAAATAAGACTGCACGCAGGCGAATCACGTATGCGATGATATCATTTCTGATCTTTGGAATGCTTCATGCTGTAGAGTGTGATTCATTGGAAGTGGCGATATACAGGTTTCTTTCGACAGGTATATGGGGATTTGCTTTCGCTGCCGTATATCTTTATACACACAACTTTATTGTCACAGCGTTCCTGCATTTCATTACGGACATATTTCTGAATATCCCGAACTTTGTGACCGGATTCAATGATTCGGTGGCACTTACCATCATGGATAATTATGTTTTATGGGTGATAAAAGCGGTTATATTAGTAGTTGCTGTGATATTCCTGATCCGGAAACCGATAGAAGAAAAGGAGATGCTGAACAATGAAAGCTAATCTGAAAATCTTTGGCGCTGAGGTATTATATTTGCTGGCATCTGTTATTATTGCCGGACTGGCTGCGCTGTTTCAGACGGTCGGCAGAACCTATGACGGTGATTATTCCGGTTTCCTGTGGAGCGGAAGCAATTTTACGTATAATCCTTTTTTCTATATTCTCGGACTGGCAGTATTCATCGGATATATGATACTTGGCTATAAGTTCTTCCTTAAAAGAAGGATATGTGGTCTTGGTAAGACAAGTATAATCCCGAAGATAATCTTCATTGTCATAGCCGTTATCTTTTCTGTTCTGATACTTGCAGCGATAGTATTCTGTCTGTTCCTGATCGAGGGGATGACTGATAATATATATCCGGCGTGGATGGGAAGCGTGACGGGATTTGGATGGCCAATATTCAGTTTGGTATTCATGATTGTTACAGAAGTAATAGCTGTTAAGAAGACAAGCTCAACGAGAGCTACTACCTATATTCCTAAACCTACTACATCGAATTATGAGAACGATAGGATCGATATCAAGAGCAGTGTTATCGCTGAGCTTGCGAAGGTGCTTGGCACAGATCCGAACTACCTGATTCTGGGAAAGAAAGAGGAGAAGGCTGATAATGGTTTTGAGTCCGAGGCCGGTGCGCTCTTTTCACAGATTACGGATCCTAAGATTCAGGAGATGCTTCTAAAACAGATCCGGGCGCTGGTATAGGCTCACATTCTTCCGACCGAAAAACTCATATTCTTCCGATATAAATATTTAACGTGTGTGAAAATGATGAAATATCAAAAACGCACACGTTAAAATTAGAAATTTTTACCTTTTTTCATGAAGTCCATAAGGTTAATGTGTTCTATACCGTTGCGCTTTTGAAGGAGCGAATCGGCAGTGGCAACATATTTCGGGTAATTGTCTTTTATCGATTCAAGAGGTCTGTATTCGCGGTCTTCCGTATCTTTGGACAGCCCTATCGTATAAGCAACCTGGATATAGGAATAACGCATCTCATTGTCCCTTAAGATAAAGTCACATTCTAGCTTCCCAATTCTTCCGACACTTACAGAGTAGTCGTGGGATCTTGCGTATATATATATGATGTTTTCAAGGACGGGACCGAAATTTATCCTATTATCGGTATTCTGGACGTAATAAAAACTGATATCGGACAGATAGTATTTTTTCTCTCCACTTAAGGATTTTTTCGACTTCATGTCAAATCTTGGACATTCATAGAGAATCTTAGCATCCAGCAGGGCTTTGATATATCGTGCTATTGTTGCCTCGCTGATGGGAGTCCCGGTCATCTCGATAGCTTTCTTAAGACTTTTCAGGCTTGTTGTTGCACCGAAATTATTAATGATATACTTCTGAACGGTTTCAAAAGTGCTTTTGTTGCGAATCTTCAGCCTTCTTCTGATATCTTTTTCAAAAATCTCATCAATAACGCTTTGCACATATCTGCGTTTGGCAGCCATGTTATCAAGCAGGATCGTTCTGGGAAAGCCGCCTTCCAATATATAGTTTTGTAACTCTTCCTGACGATCCGGTGCGATCTTTTTACCGTAGAACTTCTTGATGTCTTCATATTCCTCGAAAGAGAGTGGGAACATTTCGAATTCGATATATCTTCCGGTGAGTTTTGTCATAAGCTCACCGCTTAAAAGATATGAGTTTGAGCCGGTAATGAAGATTGACCATTCGTTAGTTCCGCGAAAACCATTTAAAACTGTCTCAAATCCTTTTACATTCTGTACTTCATCGATAAAAAGATATTTTGTTCCGTTTATAGCAGAAACTGATTCAATCAATAGTTCCAACTGTTCTGGCTTCAGGATCTTGTTATAGTCCTTACTGTCGAGATCAAAAAAAATAATATTCTCCGCCGGAATCCCGGATTCCTTAAGTTCATAAGTAATCGTCTCCATGAGACAAGATTTTCCGCATCTTCTGACTCCGGTGATTACTTTGATAATATCAGTCGCATGATAAAAGTCGCGGATCTTTTTCAAGTAGTTTTCTCGAGGGTACCAATCCATATCGTAATTCCTTTCGATGTCTTTTTCACTCATATATTAACAAAATTAGACCACAAAGTCAAGTTTAATGTGTGCAATATTGCGAAAATGCCAAAAACGCTAACGTTAAAATACATAAGTATGGTACCATCATACTTATGTATGGTCTTCGCAGTCTTACTTTTTACATCCTCGTATTATATAGTCATACCTATTCTTTACCTTTCCTATAGGTATAAGGTATGCTGTTGAAGATGCTGTGGATTGGTTCAACCTCCTACCGCGTAGACGGTTAAAAAAAGGCTCCAACCACAGTCTCTTTGTTTAATTGTTAATCAGTTAGATACCGCATGACGGTTTATGTAGAACGAGGTTACAGCACGCAAAGAGCCCTGTGGATCTTTTAACAGCAGCATCAAATACTTTTAAGGAGGATCACATTTATGATCTATGTTGGTATCGATGTTGCCAAGGACAAGCATGACTGCTGTATTCTTGACGCCGAAGGCCGGAAGCTCTATCCAGTCTTCACCATCTCAAATGACAAGGTCGGTTTTGATGAGCTTTTCTCCAGAATCGAAGAAGTGACTTCTGACAAGACAGAAATAAAAGTAGGTCTTGAAGCTACCGGTCACTATTCTAACAATCTTCTGGCGTCGCTCGTTGATAAAGGTTTCCCGACCGTTGTTATCAACCCGCTACACACAAATCTTTACAGAAAAGGTCTAAGCCTTAGAAAGACGAAAACGGATAAAGTCGATGCCTCTTCGATTGCTATGATGTTGATGACCGATAGGACACTCAAGCCCTACTCGGAAACATCATATCACAACGAAGAGTTGAAATCATTAACCCGCTATCGCTTTGATAAGATTCATGAACGTTCCAAGCTCAAGACATCTCTGGCAAGGCTTGTAAACATTCTTTTCCCCGAACTGGAAAAGCTTGTCCCAACGCTTCACCAGAACTCTGTCTACACACTTTTAGAAGAACTTCCAGGTGCCGATTACATTGCAGGATGTCATCTGACCCATCTTAAAAAGCTTCTCGAAGCTTCTTCCAAAGGGCGATACGGTCGTGATAAAGCTATCGAGATCAGGAATGCTGCCATCGATTCAATAGGCACGCCTATGGATGCGAAATCCATGGAATTAAGACATACAATTCATCTCATCTGGATGCTTTCCGAAGAGATTGAAGAAATCGAAGTATCCATAAAATCAATCATGGACGAAACACAGTCTCCAATAATGACCATCCCGGGTATCAGTTACCGTATGGGGGCGATGATTCTGGCGGAAGTGGGTGACTTTGCACGTTTCGATAATGCAGACAAGATTCTCGCTTATGCAGGATTATCACCATCAACATATCAATCCGGTCAGCTTGATTCATCACACTCGCACATGGAAAAACGTGGGTCACGATACCTGCGGTATGCGCTTTTTAACGCCACAAAGTTTGTCTGTAAATGGGATGAATCCTTCGGCATCTATCTCGGAAGAAAAATATCCGAAGGCAAGCACTACAATGTAGCCGTATCACATGCGGCGAAAAAGCTGATCCGAACCATCTATAGGATGGAACTAACCGGACAGGCATACTCTCCAAGCTGATTAATTCGCCAAGCCTTTTCTGCTCGAGCACCCGATCGGATGCTCTGTTTGTCATGCAATTTTCAAGGAACTGATTGCCAGGAATAAGTCCTGGCCACTATGCAAACCGCATTTCTGCGTTTTGGTCAAAAACCATCTTTTTCCACTTGACTTCTAATAGTTAGTCTTTTCCGTAGAATTACATATGTAAGCAAGAGGTGACTGGGGCCGGCAAGCCTAAGCTCCAGAGATTGATTGATGGAGGGTGCGAACATGTGCATTACAGAAGAATCCGGCGTTTCAGATGGCAGGATCTGGATTTTTAAAATCGGATCATTGACATTAATCACACTTTGTCGCATCGCAGGGTAGATGATTTTCTTGAGGAGTATCAGATCCAGCAGATCACAGATTTCTGCACACAGGAGATTGATGGATATTCAGGTTTCGTATTTGCAAGCTCGGGTGGGACGGTAACAATCCCCTCCGAAGTGAATCGTATGATCCACACAGTTACGGCAGAGTATAATAAGGAGGAGACTGCCAGAGCAAAGAAAGAAAAGAGAGAGCCGTTACTCCTTCCGGACTTTTCGGCTCACCACTTGAGACACACCTTCTGTAAAAGGCTTTGTGAGAACGAGACCAATCTCAAGGTGATCCAGTCTATCATGGGACATAAGGATATTCAGACCACGATGGACATTTATGTGGACTGCACCGATGATAAGAAGAAGGAAGTCATCAAGAACATGGAAGACAAGATTTTTGTGATGTAAAAGTGCCTGTTAAAGCAATGCATTTTCTCAAAAATTATGATGACGTCTCAATCCGTTACCTGACCGTAAAATGAAAAGTGACGCACCGCTTACTACACGGTGTGACACCACGACGGAACAGGACGGTAAAAGTCAAAACGTCCCAAATGCATCACGATGGAGCGAATAGGACAGGGACGGAGCGGGATGTAAGGATGTGCCGGAATGGTCCCGACTATGAAAAGTTTGGATAAATAAAATGCCGTAGAATCAAGGGTTTCAGAGGATGAGTTGTATGCAACTACAACGCTTACTACAACAAATTCGTAAGTTGATATGAAGAAGTATATGTTCAACTGACGGATTGCTGTAAATCATGGAATGAAATCTAACGATATGGATTACAATTAAATATGTGAATCGTAGACGAGCCCACTTATTCTTAAGTGGGCTCGTCAATTATAAAACGAACCCTCCCGGGAATGTCAAAGGTAGCGAAAACAATCAGTATTTTGACATGACCTGTGGAGGGTTTGTTATTTTTTGAGTTTTTCTTGCTATTATTCCTTTGAGAGAATGTTAACGCCGTTGCTAAAATGTAAGAAAACGCCGTTCGAAAAATGTAGGTTTTAGTTCATAAAAAAAATATGTTACACTTCTTTCAGAGAGTATCACAGAGGGAAAGCTTAAAAAGCTGAAGAAACAACTGGAAGGGGACAAAATGCAGTTTGATATTTAGCGACATTTGGTATTAACCATGTAGATAAAACTAATAACGGATGTTACAATAAACGAATCGGGAAATCAATCCGGTTTCCCGATTAAATTAAAGTTTGGAGATATGTAGATGAAAACCAGTAAGACAATTATGTTACTAGATGTTTTGATGTATCTTATGAATGATTTGTTCGGTTGGTTTATTATTATATGGTTTGATATAACCGGATATGATGGCAAGTTCATGGATTGGAGATTGCATTGGACAATTTTTGTGATTGGCTTAATTCATATTACAATAAGTATAATCTGCAGTGTGTTCTTATTCAAAAAGGGGATAACAAAACAGCATATTAAAATTGGAAAGAAGTTGTTTATCTATAACATAATAATGACACTTATTCCTTATTGTTATTTAGCATATACAAGAATTTGAATAAGTTGAGGTTTGTCGTTTAAATCCCGACGATGAAGAGTCAGAAGGATCAGTAAATTAAATAGTACAAAATTATCCGATAAGGACTGCCACCACCCCCGGCGGTCCTTTTTTATGTTAAAAAAGAAAATTCTTGACATCAAACCCCAATTTGAGAATACTATAATATAGGGTTTGGTATTGTTTTTGTAAGAAATGGGTATGAAATATGAAAAAAACTATGATAATGATGGGGATCCTTCTGTCCACTTTGTTGGTCGCCATGCTGACAGTGGGCTGTGGCAGCTCGACTAAAGAGCCGGAAGAGCCAAGGCTTCTGCTTGGTTTCAGTCAGATCGGTTCAGAGAGCGCATGGCGTATTGGAAATACACAGGATATCGAAAAATCAGCTGATGCATATGGCGTCAGTCTCATGTTCGAAGATGCTAATCAGAAACAGGAAAATCAAATAGCGGCAATCAGACGTTTTATTGCCTACAAGGTAGATGTAATAGCCTTCTCACCAGTTGTGGAAGAGGGCTGGGACAATGTGCTCTTAGAGGCCAAAGAGGCGGGCATTCCTGTCATTTTGGTGGACAGAGACATTAGTACTGAACACGAAGATCTTACTGCCTGCCTTATCGGCGCTGACTTCTATCAGGAAGGCGTAATGGCAGGAGAATACCTTATTCGCAAGGCCGACAGTCTTGGTCTGGAGAAGGTAAATATCGTGGAAATTACCGGTACGGAAAATTCTACTCCAATGATGCAGCGCCAGCAGGGCTTTATGGACACCATCGCAGAAGATGAGCGCATGACCGTGCTTGAAAGCATCGACGGTGATTTCTTAAAGAGCCGTGGTGCAGAGTGCATGCGTTATTTACTTGAAACTTATGGCGACGACATTGATGTAGTATACAGTCACAACGATGAAATGACTCTGGGCGCGCTTCCTGAAATAGAAGATGCGGGATATGCCCCGGGCTCCGATATAATCATTATCTCCATCGACGGTGGACAGGAAGCCATCGATGTTCTTAAAAAGGGAAAAATCAACTGTGTCGTAGAGTGTACGCCTAAGTTGGGCAATGCCCTTATGGAAACAGCGCTTAAACTTAAGGCTGGAGAAGAAGTGGATACGGTTATTCATCCTGAAGAGCAAATCTTTAGCGATGAGCAGGATGTTTCACAGATTCCTTCAAGAGGTTATTGAGGCTAGGCATGAACAGGATGAGAAAAGAAAAAAGTATTCTTAGACGAATTACTGATTTCAGCCACAGAATGATGGTCATACTGGTGATTCCTATTATCATCAGTCTTGTTTTGATGCTGTTTTATGCTTATAAGTATCACAGCTCCATTGTCAGAATGGAAACCATCACAAGTCTGAAAACAGTAGTTGCTGATGAGATTCCGGAGAGCGCCTGGAACATCATAAGCGGCAAGGAAACTTTTGCAGGAACCAACATTTACGGGAAAATCAAATATGTAAATGAGACACTGGATGATATTTCAGACAGAACGTTTAATGATAACAGACTTTCACTTATTGTCGCTACCAGAACCATGCAGACTTTGGAAAACTATGTGGATCAGATTAGGGACAACATAAAGAACGATGTGCCGGTAGTAGAGAACGAGGCCATTTTGGTGGAAGTAAGAGACGTGACTGCCCTGGTGGACAGCATGTTAAATGATTATATTGCACAAGAAATTACCTACACCGCCCAGATGAGTTTAAGCCTCAGGGTTGTAATTATAGTTACGGCAGTCGTAGAGGTGCTTATTCTGCTCTTTGCGCTGTTATTCAGTCACTGGTCGGTAAAATCCACCATTCGTTCCATTAGACAGCCAATTGAAAGGTTGGAGGAAGCTTCTGCAAAACTTGCAGAGGGTGATTTTGCTGCGCGTATTCCGGAAACAGAGGTTACGGAAATTAAGAAACTTACCACTGAAGTAAACATCATGGCGGACAGACTGCAGACCATGATGGAAAAGAGTAACCTTGATGCGAGAAACTTAAGAAAAGCAGAACTGCGTACCCTTCAGGCACAGATTAACCCACATTTCCTTTACAACACGCTGGATGCCATTGTTTGGAAGGCTGAAGCAGGGGAGAAGGAAGAGGTTATTCATTTGACCAGTGCGCTTAGCGACTTCTTTAGAATCAGTCTTTCTTCCGGTGCTGATTGGATTCCAATCAGTCAGGAAAAGAAGCACATCGAAGGTTATCTTAAGATTCAGCAGACCAGATATCGCGATATTATGCATTATGAGATTGATATTCCTGATGATATCGGTGAGTATTACATCTTAAAACTTTTGCTGCAGCCGTTGGTTGAAAATGCCATTTATCACGGTATTAAAATCAAGCGTGGCGGTGGCACCATAAAAGTATCCGGCAGACTTGAGGACGGTTTCCTTATCTTTAGCGTTAAGGATACCGGTCTTGGCATGACCAAAGAACAGTTGCAGGATTTAAATGAGAGAATGAAAAAAGGTCAACCTACTGTTAGCGAAAGCAGTGGTGGTTTTGGCATGGTAAATGTAAACCTTAGAATCAGGCTTTACTACAACCTGACGGAAGGTATTGAAGTAGAAAGCGACGCAGGTGGAACTACTGTCAGCTTCAAGGTGCCATGTCGAACAAGAGAGGAGATTTTTGAATATGAAAGTGTTTCTGGCTGATGATGAAATAGTTGTCAGAGAAGGAATAAGGGAATCTTTTCCATGGGACGAAACTCCCTACACACTTGTAGGTGAGGCGCCTGACGGAGAAATGGCGCTTCCAATAATTAGAGATACAAATCCGGACATTGTAATAACGGACATTAAGATGCCTTTCATGGATGGTATTGAGCTCTGCCGAGTTTTAAGAGCGCAGATGCCATGGGTTGGTATTATTATTCTTAGTGGCTACGATGAGTTTGAATATGCCCGTCAGTGCATCCAGCTGGGCGTAAGAGAGTACCTTTTAAAGCCTATTAACGCAGAAAACCTAAGAGAGGTTTTGGACAAGGTTAGTGCCAAATTAAAAGAGGAGAAAAAGAACCTTGAACATGCGGTTAGCCTAAGAGCTCGCATGAGCAGCGACGACCGTCTGATTAAGGAAAAACTGATTGGCTCACTGTACTCCGAGGAGGCTGCAGTTGAAGATTCTCACAGCGTAATTAAACAGCTTCGCACCATGGGCTGCAACATAGCAGCACCTTACTATGCCGTTGTGGATGCAGCGTTTGAACCTACGAGCGAAGGCCGTGAGGTGGCCTATAGTTTGTCGGAGTCCAGCGGTGGCATATGCCACGCTTCACCAAGCCGCACCGGCACGAGACTTTTGGTTTTGGGCGATACAATGGAAGACGCAGAGGAGAGGGTATATGCCTTTGCTACGTCACTTGCCCACGAACTGGAGAAGATTGAGTGCGAAAATATCCGCGTGGGAATCGGTGACATCGTGGACTCACCGGAGCAGATACTAAAGAGCTTTAAGACGGCCCGTCACATCAGGCATATTCTTGTGGACCGAGGTGAGAAAAAGACTCTGATTTTAGGTACCAGGGAAATTGGCGAAACAACGGAAGATGATAACCAGCCTTCCGTTATTAACGAAGCCAAGCTTTACATGTCTCAGCATTTTACGGATCCGAATCTGATGCTGCAGGATGTGGCTAAGGCTGTGGGCATGAGCAACAGCCGCTTCTCTACGGTCTTTTCGCAGCAGAATGGCCAGACCTTTACGGAGTACCTGCTTTATTTAAGGCTTAACAAGGCGAAGGAAATGCTTCGCACAACCAACATAAAGAGCTCTCAGATAGCGAGAGAATCAGGTTATAACGATTCTCACTACTTCAGCTACATCTTTAAAAAGAGCACTGGGTTAACGCCTTCAGAATATAGGCAACAAAATCATAATTAACCTAAATAAAATAATTTTTAACCATTTTTGATGATCCTGTCAAAAAACAAAATGATTTTAAACCAAGTCAAAATGAACCTTGATTTACTCTAAACCATTTATGCGATATCGTTTAGACATACCGCATGGGGCGGAGCAAAAAAGGAGGAAATGCATAATGAAAAGGTTTAAAGCATTGTTTTTGGCAGGATTACTTATTTTCGCGCTTATGCTTACAGCATGTGGCAGCAAGAAGAGTGATTCAAGCGCAGGTTCTGGTTCCTCAGATGGACCAATCAAAGTAGGTGTTATCAACAACCCACCTTCAGAATCCGGTTATCGTCAGGCTAACGTTGAGGATATGGAAGCTGTTTTCTCAGCAGAGAACGGTTACGAACTCAAGACTTACTACAGCTTAAAGAACGATGAGCAGCTTCAGGCAGCTCAGGGATTCATCACAGAAGGTGTTGATTATCTTCTTATTTCTGCAGCTGAAACAACAGGTTGGGATGAAGTTTTAACACAGGCTCAGGAAGCCGGTATTAAAGTTTTCCTTTTCGACCGTATGATCGATGTTGACGAAAGTCTCTACGAAGCAGCAGTTGTTTCTGACATGGCTCAGGAAGGCGAGACAGCAGTTAACTGGTTACTTGACCAGGGACTTGACACTTACAATGTAATCCACATTCAGGGCGCTATGGGTTCTGATGCTCAGATTGGTCGTACAGGCGCACTTGATGCTCAGTTCGAAGCAGGCACAATGAACTTAGTAGTTCAGCAGACTGCATCTTGGGACGAAGCAGAAGCTAAGAAGATCGTTGAATCAGTTATCAACAGTGGTGAAGACTTCAACGTAATCTACGCAGAAAACGATGGTATGGCAAAGGGTGCTGTAGCAGCACTTGACGAAGCTGGTATTACACACGGTGTAGACGGCGACGTTATCGTAATGGGCTTTGACTGCAATAAGTGGGCACTTAGAGAGCTCCTTGCAGGCGCATGGAACTATGATGGACAGTGTTCACCATTCCAGGCACAGATCATCAGCGATATTATCCAGGGTAAGACAACAGTTTCATCAAAGAAGATTATCAACGAAGAAAAGGGCTTTGATGCAACAACTATTACACAGGAAGATATTGATACTTACGGTTTAGGTGACTAATTAAAAATTAATCTGACCGAATGGCGCAGCTGGGCTGTATAAAATACAGCTCAAGCTGCGTTTTTATTAGGAGGTATAAGGTATGCAGGAAGAAATTTTACTGCAGATGCGAAATATAGACAAAAGATTCCCGGGTGTTCTTGCTCTTAACGGAGTGAATTTTACCTTAAGAAAAGGTGAGATTCATGCGTTAATGGGAGAGAATGGTGCGGGTAAATCTACTCTTATTAAAGTGCTTACCGGAGTTTACCAGAAGGATGGCGGGGAAATATCCCTGGAAGGCTCACCTATCGTTATTCGTTCTCCTCAGGACGCTCAGAACAAAGGCATAAGCACCGTTTATCAGGAAATTACACTGTGTCCTAACTTGACCGTGGCAGAAAACATGTTTATCGGTAGAGAAGATGGGGCATGGATTAAACATAAAGATTACGAAAAGAGAGCAGCCAAGATTCTTGGAAATCTTGGCATACCTGCAAGAAGCACTCAGCAGCTGGGCAACTGTTCTTTGGCGGTTCAGCAGATGGTGGCCATTGCAAGAGCAGTGGACATGAATTGTAAGGTTCTTATTTTGGACGAGCCAACATCTTCCCTTGATGACAAGGAAGTTAAGATGTTGTTTGATCTCATGAAGGACCTTAAGTCCAAGGGCGTTGGTATCATATTTGTTACCCACTTCCTTGAGCAGGTTTACGAAGTAAGTGACCGCATTACCGTTCTTAGAAATGGTGAACTTGTTGGAGAGTATCTGACAGAAGAACTTCCTCAGGTAGAACTCGTTGCCAAGATGATTGGTAAGGACCTGGATGAACTTAATAACTTAAGCGAGTTCGAAGCGGAAGAGAAGAAGGAACAGGAAGTCTTCTACGAAGCTGAAGGTCTTTCCAGTAATGACGCCATGCCTTTCGATTTTTCAATAAGAAAAGGTGAAGTTAACGGATTTACCGGACTTCTTGGTTCAGGTCGAAGCGAAAGTGTTAGAGCTATCTTTGGTGCCGACAAGGTAACTGGCGGATCCGTAAAAATCAATGGCAAAACCGTTAAAATCAACCATCCAATCGACGCCATGAAGAATGGTATCGGCTACCTGGCAGAAGATAGAAAGCGAGACGGCATTATCGCTGAATTAAGTGTTAAGGAGAATATCATTTTAGCTCTTCAGGTATTGAACGGCATATTCAAACCTATCAACCGCAAGGATGCTGAAAAGTTTGCAGATGAGTACATTAAGGTATTAAATATCAAGACAGCCAGCCAGGATACGCCTGTGGGTTCCCTTAGTGGTGGTAACCAGCAGAAGGTAATTCTTGCGAGATGGCTCCTTACTCATCCGGACTATCTGATTCTTGATGAGCCTACCAGAGGTATCGACGTAGGTACAAAGCTTGAAATTCAGAAACTTGTGCTCAAATTGGCGTCTGAAGGCGTGAGCGTAACGTTTATTTCTTCAGAAGTTGAGGAGATGCTTAGAACCTGTAGCAGACTTATCGTTATGAGAGACCGACACATCGTTGGTGAACTTAAGGGTAAGGATCTAAATCAGACACAGGTTATGAAAACTATTGCGGGAGGTGAGGCTTCAGATGGCAAATAAATTTAAGAAATTATCTAAAGGCGGTCTTGGGCAGCTCACAATCCCAATCATTGCTATTTTACTCTTACTGATTTTTAACCTCATAAGAGATCCTTCATTTTTCAGCGTGGGTTTATCCCACAATAACGACGGAAATGTAGTACTTGCAGGTAACCTTATTAGTATTATTAACGGCGCCAGCGAGCTTGCTATTTTAGCCATGGGTATGACTATGGTTACGGCAGCCTGTGGTGGACAGGATATCAGCGTGGGCGCCGCAGCAGCCATTGCGGGCAGCGTGTTTGTAAAGGTGCTTAACAACGCACAGAGCATTAACGGCGGCACAGTGCTCATGGCTTTCTGCCTTGCATGTATAGTTGCCATGCTCTTCGGTACATTTAATGGTATCCTCGTAGCAGTGTTTAACATACAACCGATGATTGCGACTCTGATTTTGTACACCTGTGGTCGTTCAATCGCCTACTGGATTAACGGTGGTGCAACACCTACCGTCAGCAGTCCGATTATTTCAGGTATCGGTAGTTTCATACCTGGAGTTCCAATTCCAACACCGGTCCTCATTGTTGTGGCAATGGCAATACTGTTTAAACTGCTCTTTAAGTTTACATCTCTTGAGCTGTTTACACAGTCAGTTGGTATTAACGGAAGCGCAGCAAGACTTAACGGTATCAATGCTACATTTATTAAGATTTTGTCTTTCATCATCTTAGGCATATGCGTTGCCGTATCCGGAACTATCGGTGTAAGCCGTCTCGGACTTATCAATCACGAGACACTTCTTCTCGATGTAGAAATGGATACAATTCTTGCAGTTGCTATCGGTGGAAACAGTCTTGGTGGTGGTAAGTTTAAGATTGGCGGAAGTATCATTGGTGCTTACGTTATCCAGATGCTTACAATCACCCTCTATGCAATGAAGGTTTCATCTACAGACGTTAAGGCTTACAAGGCTATAGTTATCGTGCTGTTAGTAGTTATCGGTTCACCGGTATTTAAGAAGAAATTCAGCAAATTAATGTCGAAATTCTTCGATAATAAATCAAAAACAGTTGTGAAAGGAGCGGAATAATCATGATGAAAAGAAATGGTTTAAAGCGTGAGCCGCTTACAGACACACAACTCTTGATGAGTATCACCATATTCATCTTTATGGCGATGTACATTTTGGCAATGATAATACTTGAAGGTGGTTTCCTACATGCCCAGCAGGTATTTGATATGCTTAATGATAATGCCAGCCTGATTATCGTTTCCTGCGGTCTTACAATCGTAATGATTGGTGGCGGAATCGATATCAGCGTTGGCGCTGTTACATCCCTTGTTGTAATGAGCACCGTGCTCTACTTAAACAAGGGTGGAAACATCTTTGTTTCAATACTTTTGGCGCTTGGCATAGGCCTCCTTTTCGGTATCGTGCATGGCTTCCTTATCAGTTACTTGGAGATTCAGCCATTCATCGTTACACTGGCAGGTATGTTCTTTGCTCGAGGCATGACTACAATTCTGTCAGTTAATCCTCAGAAACTGGAACATGAGGGTGTTGCAGAAATTCGTGCCAACAAGATTGAAATTGAATCCCTGGGATATTACGCCCGCAACGGAAATTTGGTACCGGCCCGTATAGAAATAGGTGTTGTAATCGCACTGGTGTGCGTGATACTTATTTACATTCTGCTTAAACATGGTCGCCTTGGTCGTAACTTCTACGCAATTGGTGGAAACCAGCAGAGTGCTTTGATGCTTGGTATCAACGTTAAGAGAACACGTTTCATGAGCTATGTGCTTAGTGGTCTTTTAAGTGGTATTTCAGGTTATGTATTTATGCTGCACACAGGCGCAGGTAATGCAACAAATGCAGCAGGTATGGAAATGAACGCTATCGCTTCCTCCATCATTGGTGGAACACTTCTTACAGGTGGTGTAGGTAATGTAATCGGTACTTTCTTTGGTACCATGACACTTACAACCATTAAGAAAATCGTTGTTTCCAGTGGACTTAATGATCCTTGGTGGCAGAGTATCACAACAGGTGGTATGCTTTGCTTCTTCATACTCCTCCAGAGTGTTGTACTCAGCAAGCGATCAAAAAAGAAGAAGTAATAATATGATAAATTTAGGAGCCTGTCTCCTTAGGATTTTATAGAACTAGAAGTGTGAGAAAAGAAAGGGACTCCCGTTTGGGAGTCCTTTTTCTGTTATCGTAACGTAATCATCAAATGCTCATCCGTTATGTCGTTAAACACCTCGCAGTTCATGTTTGATGTGTCGTAGACATGGACGATGTCCTTAATGGTTTCCGGTGCCTCAAATTCGCTTGAAATGTCAGCACAACTGCTTAGAAGTTCAGGATTAAAACAAAGGGTTCTGTTATCGGTGAAAATGGCAGTATACATAATCTGTGCCTCCACCAAATCCTGGAAAATGTGGCTACCGTAAGACAACTCCGGATTGTAGCCCGCACGGGGCTCCTCAACTTCACAGATAATGTTAAACGCGCTAATGTCTGAAAAGGCAGTCGGTACACCCAGCTCCGGAGAGGAAGTGCCCACACGGCCCGGCACAATCAGCATGAGGTGCTTTTCAAGTTCACGATAGTGCCAGTTAATGTTGCCAATGAGCCTTGCCACCAGACTTTTGTCGTTGTAAGGCATGTTGTAGTACTTAATTGGGTCTACGAAAACCAAGATGTCGAGTTTAGAGGCTCGGCATATGCCCATGGACGAGCCTTTGCTTTCAAGGAGTATCACGTCCTTTGGGACATCCGTTGGTATTAAGGTGCCTTGTTTTTGCTTTTGAACCTGCAGAGGGCGGCACTGCAAAAGGTCGATGGAATATTCGCCGCTTTCCGACAGATTTATGGTAAATTCGATATCTACGGGATATTCGTACTCATCCTGAATGCACTTTAACATCCGTCGCATTTGGTCCATGAGTTCCTTGTTAGTCACAAGTCCCTTGCAGGAGATAAACTTCACGTCGCGGCTGATTCCACGCTCTTCAAGTCTTTTCTCTGCATCAAAGTCATGCTCTAGGAGCAGGCGGTCCAAGTGCCTTGGCATATGCGGCGCCAACTTCTCGTAAGTAAGTTTTTCCAAAGCGTGCTCCGTCATGTTTATAACTTCCGCCTGACCCTGAGAAAACTTGTGTTTCTCAGCGGAAGATGAGTAGGTGGACTTCTGAGGGTTATCAAGATTCACAATTCGTGGGTAGGAGCCTTCCATTCGGTCAACAGCAGAGGTGCCAAGGCCCATAACAAGTCGTAGCATACCTGCTGTGGCGTCTGTGTCCTTCATGATTTTGTAAGGGCTGTAAGAGTAGCCTACACCTGCTGCGCATGGCATGTAGTAAGGTCCGTAGTAGGAACCCGAAACTCGCTGAACAAGAAGGGCCATCTGCTCATCTCTTTCGTCTAAGCCGCGGCGCTTTCTGTAATCTAAGGCAGACAGGCTCATGGTGCTGGCATATACTGTTTTGATTGCCTGTTCAAACTCCTCAATACGCTTTTCCAAAGAACCGCGGTTTGGACAGAAGACGGACTCGTATTTGCCCGCAAATGCATTGCCGAAACCGTCTTCCAAAATACTACTGGAACGAACGATATAAGGATCCTGACCATAGTATTCAATAATGGTCACTAGCTGTTTTTTCATCGCCTCAGAGAAAGTTCCTTCCATAATACCGGAGGAAAATTTCTTCGCAAGAGCAAAGTATCCATCAGGGGTTCGCTGCTTTATTCTTAAGTCCCAAAGGTTGTTGTCAACGATGTAGGTATAATACATGTCTGAGCCCACATAAAAAGAATCGTGGGGTTCTAAGACTTCATCAATGTCTGGCTCGCTGTCACGAATGATTGCTCGGGCAAGAAGCATACCGCAGGATTTACCTCCCACCATACCGGTTCCTACCATGTGGTTACGCACATTGAAATAATCCTCAAAGGAAAAATGTTTCTTTACCATTTCACGCATCTTAAGGTCGCGAGTCATCATTATATTGCACATTCTGGCGCAGTCATCAGTAATGTCTATCCCGCTTTTTTGCTTAATGGAAGCTTCATTAAAGAATCTGTCCCAGGAATCTGTAAACTGTTCGTCCTGAGAACGCTGCGCATGACCTAAAGTCTGATAGAAGTGGCTGGATTTAACTCCATCCAGAATTGGTCTAAAAGCGCCTGTTTCTGGCTCGTAAGTATGAGGGAGAAACATGGTCTCAGAATCTCTGTGCCAAACTTTTGCAGGGCGCACATAGACATTTTTCTTATCAGAATAGACATCAAAGAAAAGCTGGGTTGTATTTAAAATCTTGTTGATGGAATCCACAGAATGCTTGCCTCTTATGATTGGGAAAAAGGCAACAGTATCCAATATGAAAAGGAATGGACAGGTTACCCTGAAAAAGTTACCCATCATAAGGTCGGTGGCCCAGGCTGTCTGAAGCTCTGACAGACAGTCGAAGACATAAAACACATCTCTTCCTTCTTTTTCAATTATGTTGTGAATGTCTACGGTAAAGGTTTCAAATCTGTGGGAGAGTGGAATGTTGATGGTTTCTACCTCAGGCATATCCCCTAAAAGAGGCTCATGACTCGCAAACCTGAAGTAAATGATTCGTCTCTTGTCAATTATTGCCTGTTTTATATAGGGTTCCATAAACAGTTTGAACTCTGAAAGATCTGAAACTCGCCAAACAACGTTATCGCCTAATCGAATATTGTCCACGGCCTGATCCATTTCAGGAATACCACTTTTTACTCTATCAAATGCTGCCATATGCGCTCCTTCCCCATAAAAAATGTAAAAAAAAAGGGCGCTTCATCACACGGATGAAACGCCTTTGCTTCATTTATCTTACATTTTTATAGTAGCATTTAGAGAGTAAAAAGGCAATGAAAAACAGTATAATTTATTTATGATTTTTATATAAAGATTTCCGATTATATATTGAAAATACTTAGGAAGTGGAAAATAATAATACTATAAATTGTAACTTTGATCCGTGTTTTTAGAAAGATGATTTTGTAATGAATTCATATAACAAGCTTGTGGCAACACTTCAGAAAACAATAGATATTAATGGTAACAACGCATCCTTTGATGACAACAAGGTCTTTGATGGCTTAGGTATGGTTAGTGCCAACAACTCTTCACGCCTTCTTTTAGACTATAAGGCTGAAAATCCTGAGACCTACGAAGAACTTTTAAATTATATGTTTGGCAAGGATGGATTGAACCTGTCGTTGATAAAGATTGAGATGGGAGCGGACATTGACTCTTCCTCGGGAACAGAACCTGCCGTAAAGCGAACTGCTGATGAAAAAGCAGATGTGACACGCGGCGCAGGCTACCAACTGGCTGCAGATGCCATTAAGATAAATCCTGATTTAAATGTGGATTTGTTATTTTGGGGTGTGCCTGCGTGGGTGGCATATGCCGACAATAAAAACGAAGCCTACTATCAATGGTACAAAGAAACAATTGATGCGTTATTTGATACCTATGGGATAAAGGTGACTCATGTAACGTTAACCAAAAACGAGCGAGATTACGATGTAGAACTGATCAAGTATATTAGTAGTGCTTTAAAGACAGAAAAAGAACGCTACGATTACGCAGGAATAAAGGTGGTTGCAGGAGAGGGCGTGGAAAACTGGAATTTGGGCGAGGATATGCTTAAGGATCCTCAGCTTTTAAATGCAGTTGATGTGCTTTCAGCGCATTATACTTCCTTTACATCTGCAACTGCAAAATGTTTGAAAAACGAAAAAGGGAAGAAACTCTGGTTTTCAGAGGGGAGTTCACCATTAAGTGCATCTGAACTTACATATGCCTATGATGGAACCGGTACCGGAATGAGTGGCATTAACAGCGTTCTGGACATTATGACTCGAATCACCATGGGAATTTATGAGGGTATGACCATGTACGAATTCCAGCCTGTAGTAAGTGCTTACTATAGTGGCGTTACCTACTTCCCTAAGCAATTAATCACAGCAAATGAGCCATGGAGCGGTTACTACAGTTTGGATGCAGGTTATTACACCACAAAGCATATTTCCAACTACATTTTGAAGGGTTGGGGTTTCATTGATGGTGCCTGCTATGGTGACGGTGTTTCTGGCGGTGATGGTCATGCAATTATTGATTCTACTTACAATTATGTGGCCGCTACCGACGCTGAAACCGGAGATTACAGTGTTGTAATTGTAAATAATTCCACAGAGACTATTGAATACACCTTAAACATTTCAAACCTCTCTGAAGAAAAACTAAACGTTATTGAAACAACAGGACCTGAAGAAAGTAGTGACGATTACTATGAAAACTTCTTTAAGCTTCGTGGTACTCTTACTCCTGTTGCTAATGAAGATGGAACTTATACAGCAACTATCATTGCAAAGCCATATTCAGTGCTTACACTTTCAACTTTAGACTATGTTGAGGTATCAGCGCCTACATGTGAAAGTGAAATACTTAGCGCAGATTATGAGGACGACTTTGAATATGCCGACTATAATGAGGATTATCTGAGTTCACGAGGCGGTGCTCCGAGATATACCACAGATCAAACCGGTGCCTTTGAAGTGTTAAAAACTGCAGACGGTAATGTGCTTATGCAGATGATTAACTTCGAAAACAAGGGCGAAATCTGGGGAGGGGATTCTGATCCGACAACCAATTTGGGTGATGACAGATGGCACAATTACACGGTATCCATTGATGCTCACTTTACAAATGATAGGGTTAAATGTGAAAGTGTTAATTACGTGGGTGTAGGTGCCAGATATAATTTGGCGGATGCCTATTTCAGCGGCTATTGGCTCAAACTTTCGGAGGACGGTAGCGTTGCCATCATGAAAGATAAGACTGCAGTGGCGGAGAGCACTATTTCAGGGCTTGACCTTACTGCATGGCACAACCTTAGCATCACCGTAAACGAGGCTATTATAACGGCGTCTGTGGACGGAGAACAGGTGCTGGAGTATGAAGATACTGACGGCGTGGTATTTTCTGGAAGAGCAGCTCTTTATAGCAGCTACCGGAACAACTATTACGATAATTTGGTTATTAGTGCAGGTGAGAATGCCTATATCACACGATATGACGATTTAGACGCTTTGCTTACCTATTCAGCAGGCGATAATAAGGAAGACACAGAGGGCTGGTACCACAACACCATGTGCAGCTTCAAAAACTACAACAGAACACTTTCTACGGGTTCTGAGGGCGACTCTTTCGAATTTAAATGCGACGGCACAGGCTTTGCAATTATCGGTACAGCAGAAGAGACTGTCCTTAGCGTAGAGATTGACGGAGGAGCAGCGGAATATGCCGTCAGCGCCGAAAAAGAGCGCGAGGCTGCCCTTTCAGTAACCGGTCTTGAGGCAGGCGAGCACACAGTTAAGGTTACAATTGTGAGCGGAAGCCTGGCGGTGGATGCGATAGAGATTGTGGAAAATAAATGGAAATTAAATTAAAAAAATATGTTATTGTACCTTTTTAGGGACAAAATATGTGTATAATTAGAATTAAATTTTTATTCCGTTTGTTCTTCTAGTATTTTGTGTTGTTTTTAAAAAAAGCCACTCCTCGGAGTGGCTTTTTTATTTCTACTTATTCTGTAATAATTTTCTGATTACTTCCACACGGCTGTTACATTCCGTCTTTTTAAGAAGATTAGAGATGTGGAATCGAACCGTACTCTTTGAGATGTTGTATTTCTCTGCAATTTCTGAATCTGAGAGCCCGTCACGGATTGATGCGACGATTTCTGACTCTCTGTTGGTCAACTGGTAGCGCTGGGAGAATTCGCCTAAAATTGCGTCTCTCATGGCTTGAGAGGTGTTTTGAGCGTTGGAATCGGCATATGCCTCGGATTCCTGCTTCTCAGCCACCATCTGATATACCTCTTTAACCCTTTTGTTTGTTATGAAAATGATAAACAGGATCAACAGGATTGAGTAAATAACCACGGAAATAATCATCTCTACATTAAATGCAAAAGATGTACCGGTCATTATAAACATAATGATTACATCAACTAATCTTGAAACCATGAGACCTAAACCGGCAACTGGTAATAAAAGGGCACTCTTGACCCTTAAATCTGCATATGCTACAAATCTATAAACTGCAATAAAACCAAGGAAAAGATAGCTGAGGCACATAGCAAAAGTACCGTTCCCACTGTTATAAAGCAAGGATGAAGCAACTAACGGATAGGTAAGGCTTGCTAATGTAATGATGCTGCCTACAAATCTGTTTTTGTCCATGATAAATCCGGCTGCAATTAAACCAAAAGCGTAAAATGCACGTGCCAGTGTGAAGTTTGCTTCAGAAGTTCCAGGTAGTGACAGGTAAAGTCCTGAGCCAAGGGAACTTACGGCTGACATTAAGAATACAATAACTATCAGCCAGATAAGTGTAGACATGATAGAAGAATCCTTGTCTATAAGAAATTTAAATTTAGAACCAACACTCTGATCATCCGAAGCCAGGGATGCATCATTTGTATTAAGGTCCTCAGCTTTTGAAACTAAAATAAAGGTAATGATTGCACCACAAACGTAAACAATTGAAATGTAGTCATTGGTTAGAAAATTTCCGTCGTCAATCAGGGAAACGAGATAAGTTCCCACAGAAGCGATGGCGTAGCTGATACCATAGCATATGCCAATAATGTGTGGAGCCACAAAAGCTGCCATCATTGTGAGATAGTAACCAAAGTAAAAACCGACTAAAAGGTTGAAAACAGATCCTAAAATTACCATAAGGAGTCCGTTTTTAACAAGAAGCATGCCGATCATGGCTGGTGTTCCTAAGATAAGAAGGGCCAGAAAGGTATTCTTTCTCTTGAATAAATTGTTGAAAAAGGTCATTCCTACTATAAATAGAAGAATTCCTAATGCCTGAAGTCCATAATTTAGGGCTGAGGTGATAAAATCTACTGTTTCATAAGAGTAGTAGTCCAGCAAAAGATACATTTGAGACATGTAGGCTGAACCTGTGTAAAAAAAACAAACTGCTACAATAGCAGTGTATAAAATCATGGATTTTTTTGAAACTTTTTCCAAATTATGCTCCCTTTCCCTTTAGAAAAAAATATATAATTTCTGTTTTATATTATATCATTTATGCTCCCTTTTTAATACTGTTAAAAATGTAAATTTTGACGCATATTCGGACATCCTATCATAAATCAAACAGGCAAAACAGGTTTTGATTAGTTGTTGCAACATATAGGATATGGTAAGTTTGAATAGAAATAGTTTACACAATTTAGTTTTAAAAATTGATTTGCTGGAACTATTATTTTTTATTTGAGGAGGAAAAGGAATGAAAAGGACTATGAAAAAGAATTACATTATGGCCTATACGTTAGTTCTCTTATCTATCGTAGCTATCTATTCTGCCATATTCTTAATGTCCAATTCAGCAAAAGCAGATACTAATGACCATAGTGGTGAGTATCTGTACATTGGGGGAACGGAGATTATTAATGGTGGAGAGTTTGCCGGGGGTGGAGATTCTTACAATGGTGATGGCTTTACAGTTTCTCGAAATGAAGAAGAAGGCCGATTATTAATGGAAATTGATAATAATACTACAATCGGTGGTATCGAAATCCAGGGTGCTATTCTTGATATTCACCCAAGTGATGATACAGAAGGTGCTGTATATAACATTAAAACTTGCGGTACAACTTGTATTGATAGTGAAAATGTTGACTGTTCAGATTATTCTGTTTATGTACATGGCGAAAATGGAGGAGTTAATTTCCGTACATACTGCCGTGAAACTAACGCTTACTTGATTCGTACGTGGAACTTAGAAGGTGGAATCAGAGGTGCATCACCTCAGATGGAAGCTATTGCTGAAATTAATTTCAACATTGGAACTCCAGATAATTACGCAAATGTAGGTTTTGAAAACTTTATTGTCACAGATGAAGATTTAGAGGGACCTGAAAGTTATAGGTACGAAGGTTGGAGTGAATCCACTGAAAACATATTATTTAAGGGTGCAACATTTAACATCTATGCAGAGGTTGCCTTTAAAGACGTTGGATTAGTAACTGTTGAAGACGGTACTTTAAATGTTCACACAACAGCAGATGATCCTGTTGCCGGTGATACTAATACTAAGGTATCTGTACAGTATGGTGGAACGTTCAATGGCGAAGGTGATAACTTGGCAGATAACCTTACATACTATAATAAGTACATTAATACCGAATTAGATTCTTATAGCATTCATAACACTGAAGAAGAAAATACTGAATTTGTTCAGGTTACAGAGTCTACAGACCATGTTAATTTAACTACTGGTGACACAAGCGTTAAATTAGAATCCAGAGATCCAGGATTATCCAACTTTGGATGGTATGACGAGGAACTTGCTGATGGTGGTGGATTTGAGGTCATGGACGGAATCGGATTCAGCATTGTTGCATGGGACGAAAACGGCCCTCGTACTAACGAACACACATACCTTTTTGCTAAGGGAACCGAAGCTACAATTAAAGTAACTCCAAAATATGGACATCAGTTTGATACATCTCTGTTCATGGATGAGGAGCAGGTGGAGATTGAAACAGAAGCTCAGGATGAAGTAGCTACCTACGTAATGACTGTACCTACTAACAACGTTCATTTAGCTGAAATGTACATGGAAGTAGATAACGAAGTTCAATCAGAGAATGCCAGTGCAGTCGATGGTGGTACATTTATTCTTGATGAAGCTGAAAACACTGAAGACATTAGCGGATCATTAGAAATGGTTGTAGAGGATGTTGATACTGATACAGCTGAGTTTGAAGCAGAACTTGAAGATGGCTATGAAATTGCAACTGTAGTTGATCTTACAGTTCATCCGGAAATTTACATGGGTGACTCAGGTGATTCATGGGTAGAAGCTGATATTACAGAATTTGATAATGACATTCAGATTGCACTTGTACTTGATGGTGAACTTGCAGAGTCAGTTACTGCAGGACAGTCAATCAGTGTTGTGCGTGAACATGAAGGAACCTACGAAACCTTAGAAGGTGAAGTAGTTGAATATGAAGGACAGCTTTACGCAGTATTCTATTCAAACCAGTTCTCAACCTACGCATTGGCAATTAATCCTGATGAAGTAGTTGAAGCTCAGGAATATACCATTGAATCAGCAAATGGAGATTCAGTTACATTTACGGCATCAAATGATCTTTCAAACATGGAACTTTTCTTTGAATGTGTCGATATTACAAATCCGGATGCCGAAACTCTTGAAGGATTGGGCGTAGATGAAACTACATTTAATGCATTGCTTACAGCAATTAGTGAAGGTGTTAAGAATGGCGGTAATGAATTCCTTGCATTATACAACATGAGACTTGCAGCTGTTATCGATGGCATTTGGGAAGATTACCCATATGAAGGACCATTCACAGTTAAATTAAACATGCTGGATACTCTTAAGAATTTAATTAGTGAAAAGGGATTTAACACATTCACGGCAGTAGAAGTTTATGCGGATGATGAAGGCAACCTTGTTTATGGTGACACTGTAGAACTTACTCTTGATGGTGATTACCTGGTTGGTTCATTTGATCACTTTGGAGTTTGGGCAATCGTGGGACGATATGTTGAACCTGTGAAGGAAAAGAGTCCTGTAGATGCTTCTCCATCAACCGGTGATGGCATGAACTTCGCACTTTTAATTCTTGGATCATTGCTCGCAGCAGCAGTATTCATGAAGATTACAGTATTAGACAAAAAAGAACGTTAATGTAAATGATTTTTACAAATAAAAAATGATTGAGCATTTTTACAGCGGGAATCAGATGGTTTATTAATTGTATGATTTCCCGCTGTTTTTTTATTTAAAAATTATGTTATAATGTTTCCATAAATATATTGGAGACTATCATGAAGGGTGAATACAAAACAAAACCGAGAAATGCCATTATTGAATACTTAAAGGCTAATTCTGACACGAGATTTACCGCCAGGGACATCGTGAAAGCCATTTCTGAAAATGGTGAGATAAATCGTTCCACCATTTATCGAAATTTGGAGAGACTCTGTCAGGAAGGAAAGCTGGTAAAGTACAAGGAAGCAGACTTAAACGCTTCCTGCTATCAGTATTCAGAGGGGCATGAGGAATGTCACAGGCATATGCATGCACAGTGCTCTGTTTGCGGTAAAATTTTCCACTTGAAGAATGATATTTTTAAGAGTGCAGAAAAGAAAATGCAAGCGGAATATGGCATCACCATAGACTACGGTAAAACTGTAATCATAGGCGTTTGCAATAAATGTAAAAACAAATAGTAATTAAGATTTCCATCAGGCTTTTTGTCTGATGGAATTTTTTTGTCGAAAATATGCAACAAAGTTGCAATTGATATTGACAGGGTTGTTTTAGATGTTATAATATATGCGACTGTGTTGCAAATAGCAATGACAATGGAGAGAATATGCAAGATAAAATAGAAACTGCAGTCTTTATTTTTGGTGGATTCCTTGATGCTGGTAAGACGTCAGCACTTCAGGGGGCTGTTTTACAGGCCAGAGCTGGAAGTGATGGGAAGGCGGTAATTATATGTACCGAAGAGGGGGAAACAGATTACCGACGAGATTTACTAAAGGAATTTAACATCGAAGTAGTAGACGTGGACAGTGAAGAAGAGTTTAACACCGAGTTTCTTGATGAGGTCCATAGGCAGCATCATCCAGAGGTAGTTTACATTGAGTTTAATGGTATGTGGGATTTGAGGGATTTTCTGAATATGCCACTGCCACCAGGCTGGTTCGTTGCGAATGTATTTACCATGGTGAATGCCACAACCTATAACATGTATCTAAGAAACATGTGTCAAACTATGTTAATACCCATTAGCGTTGCTGATGTAATTTTCTTTAATCGTTGCGATGACAGTTTTGACAAGGGGAAGGTTTGGCGTGAGCTAAAAATATTGAACAGTAGGGCAGAAATCTTTTTTGTAAGGCCCGATGGAACAGTAGACAGGGAACTTGATAACATAACACCACCGATTGTCGATGGAGTTATGCAGATTGGAGAAGAGATTTACTGCCCTTGGTTTGTAGACTGTATAGAAAATCCTGAAAAGTATTTGGGCAAGACAGTAAAATTTAAAGGAATGGTTTTCAAGGATAATTCTATTTCCGAAAATCAGTTTTATTTTGGGCGTTACGCCACAGTTTGTTGCGAGGCGGATTCGAAGTTTCTGGGGTTTGTTTCGGCATATGCCGATGAGCCGTTTGAACATGGAGATTGGCTTGAAGCAAAAGCAGTAATTGAGTTTGGTGAGATATTTGATTTAAAAAAGATAATTACTCTAAACATTCAATCCTTTGAAAAGGTTGAAAAACCAGAGGATCCTTATCTTTTCTTTTAGTTGGAGGAAATATGTCAAAGAGAGAAGTACCAATAGTAGTAATAACCGGTTATTTGGGTTCCGGAAAAACAACCCTCATGCAGAATATTTTGAAGCAGGAGAAGCGTAAAATTGCGCTTATCGTCAATGACATGGGTAGCATCAACATCGATGCTTCCATTCTTAATAAAACAGGTAATCAGGTCGCTCAGGTGGAGATGGTAGAAATGCAGAACGGATGCATATGCTGCACTTTAAGAGACGAATTCATGGCGGAAATTGAGCGTCTTTCCAAAGATCTGAGCGTCGAGGCTATTTTCGTTGAGGCTTCAGGTATTAGCGAGCCTTCTTCAATTGCCGGTGCGTTCGTTAATTATGAGGAAATGACTCCTGACACCAGGGTTTACTTAAAGTCAGTAGTTTCAGTGGTAGACGTTGACAGAATTTACCGTGAATTCCTGCATTCACTCATTTCTGAGGATGAGTCAGAAGACGGTGACGTAATTAATTTGATTATTGATCAGATTGAGTTCTGCAACCTTATGATTCTTAACAAGATTGATCTTCTTGATGAAAAACAGTTAGAAGAAGTTAAGGTAGGACTTAGAAACCTGCAGCATAAGGCGGAGATGATACCTACCGTTAATGGTGAAGTTGACCTGGATGTTATTTTGAATGCTGAGGACTTTGAGTTTGATGAAGTTGAGGCCTATAGCGCTGTTCAGCAGGCTTTAAATAACTGCGAACACGACGATGACAAGGCTTGCGTAGACGAGTATGGCATCAGTTCCTTTGTATTTGAGGAGCGTCGTCCGTTTAACAGAGAGGCTTGGAATAAGCTGGTGGAGAATTATCCGATGACCATGATTAGAACTTGATGATTTATGGATTTTTTTAGATTTGTGTAATGTTATTTTACACATAAGGAGGGCTTTAAACAAATTGGTTTTTAGCCCTCTTTTTTTATCTTTCTATTGATGATAGTGATTACTAAATGATATAATTATTATGTCTAATTTGACTAGGAGGGTGAGCTAATGAGAAATCTAAAAAAACTAACTGCAATGCTTCTGGCAGTACTTATGACTTTTACAAGTACGGACCTTACAGCATTTGCATCTACAAATAATACATCTACTACAACTGAAGCAGGAGAAAGTATCAGTACGATTTATGGTACTGTTGCAGCCGCAGTAAGTTCAGGTTCAGAAGAGACTGAAGAGGAGAGCGGGGCATATGCCAATGGCACGCGCTACATTGACTATGTGCCTGCACCACTTAGCGAGCAAACAACCGCTGAGCTTCCAAGCAGCTACTCCACTTTGGAAGTGGCTACAACTGCTTCTACTATTCCATCAAAGTACAACTACACTCTTAGCGATTTAGCAGACTATCCGGCACTTAGGGATCAGAATCCTTACGGAACTTGCTGGGCGTTTGCAACTATTGCAGGGGCTGAAATTTCTATTTTGACACAGGAAGAAAAATCAGTTGATCTTAGTGTCACACATCTGGTTAACTTCATGTATGATACTCCGTCCTCAGACCCTATTGGTGGTTTGGCAGGAGACAGTAACTTTATTGGTTCTGACGTTTCAGATACTGCCTTCGACTTAGGTGGTTCCATGAAGTATTCCAGTGAAGTTATGGCTAACTGGATTGGTGCGGCATCAGCTGATGATTATCCTTACTCAAACGCAACTACAGTTGAAGCCAATGGCTTAGATGAAAGCGCAGCTTTTGATGATGTGGCACATTTAAGAAACTGCTACTATGTTAACCTGGCAGAAGATCCTGATTCCGTCAAGGAAATGATTATGGAGTACGGTGTTGTAGGCGTGTCTTACTATGATGCGGACAGCTACTATAACAGCAGTCATAATGCTTATTATTGCCAGAATGCCTACACCTATAATCACGGTGTAACCATTGTTGGCTGGAATGATGATTTCCCTGCATCTTACTTTAATACAACACCAGATGGAAATGGCGCATGGTTAATCCGTAACAGCTGGGGCGGCAGTGGTTTCTCACATTATGGCTATTTCTGGATTTCTTACTATGATAAAACAATCAGCGATACAGCCTATGTATTTGACTTTGTCAGCGATGAGAATGACGAATACTACGATAACAATTATCAGTATGATGGTGCAGCCTGCACTTATTACTACGATTTAGGCAGTAGTACAATCTATGAGGCAAACGTATTTGATGTTAATTCCAATAACGAAGAATTAAAGGCCGTTTCCTTTGAAACAGGTTATCCTGATCTTAATTATACGGTTTATGTTTATACAGATTTGACAAGCTCCACAGACCCACAGAGTGGTACTTTGGTAGCAACTAAATCGGGAACTTCTTCATTTGAAGGTATCTACACAGTACCATTGGATGAAGCAATTGATTTAGGAGGCGTAGAGGACTTTTCAGTTGTAGTTGAATTTATGAAAGCAGGAGATTACAATCCGATAGTTACTTTTGAGTGTGACCTGACGGAAGAAGACTATGGTAATTCTTCAGCATGGTTTGAATGTGAAGCCGCAATTAGCGCAGGTCAGAGCTTTTACAAGAAGGGTACAAGTTCAACTTGGACCGACATGTATGTAAATAAGGATTATGGTTACGGTAACATCAGAATCAAGGCCTACACAAATGACACAGTAGCAGTTACAGGTTTATCCATTGACCAGGGCAGCAGCACCAGCGTTTTTTTAGGTGGTAACTATCAGTTAACAGCAACTGTTACTCCTTCAAATGCCAAGAATCAGACTGTAACCTGGACCAGCAGTAACACCGGTGTTGTTTCTGTAGATTCCGATGGAAAGCTTACTCTTTCAAATGAAGGAACAGCTACAATTACTGCAAAGGTAATTGATGGTTCAAATATATTTACTGATACAATTACAGTCAATGTAGTTGAGGATGAAAGTATAATAGAAAATTACAGCCTTACAAGCATTACTGATTTTGCAGCAACGGGAACCACAAGTGGTGTGAGCCTTACCTGGAGTTCAGCAGGACCAGCGGACACCTATGAAATTTACAGAAGTACTAATGGTTCAAGCTACACAAAGGTAGGTTCAACAACTTCACTTACTTATACAGATACCAGCGTTGCCAACGATACAACTTATTACTATTATGTAAAGGCTGTAAATGATTACTTCTCATTGAAGAGTAATACTGATACTGCTTACTACGTATCCCTTGAAGAACCTGAGTTCACAATCGCTAATGCAGCAAGCGGTGTAACTGTAAGCTGGGATGCAGTGGATGGAGCTGACGGCTATTATGTATTCAGAAAGACAGCTTCTTCAAACTGGAGTACATTAGCAAAGACTACAGCTACAAGTTTTACAGATACAAAGGCAAGTTCAGGAACTACTTATTACTACACGGTTAGGGCATATGCCGCAGCTGATTACGGCACAGCCTACAGTACGTTTGACACTGATACCACAATTTACTACCTGGCACAGCCTACAGTTTCGCTTAGCAATGCAGCGAACGGTGTAAAGGTGAGCTGGGGCAAGGTAACCGGTGCAACAGGCTACTACGTATTTAGAAGGACCGCTTCTTCTAATTGGAGTACAGTTGCCAAGGTGGGAAGTACAACTACAGCTTATACAGATACAAAGGCAAGCTCAGGAACAACTTATTATTATACGGTTCGAGCTTTTAACGGAACAAAGTACAGTTCCTTTAACACGACAACCACAATAAAGTATCTGGCACAGCCTACAGTTACACTTACTAACGCATCAAATGGCGTGAAGATAAGCTGGGGCAAGGTAACCGGTGCCAGTGGTTACTATGTATTTAGAAGAACTGCAGGCACAAGCTGGAGTACCATGGCTAAGATTACCAGTGGCAGCACAGTAACCTGGACAGACGGAAAGGCCAGCTCAGGAACTACCTACTATTACACGGTAAGAGCTTTCTATGGATCAACCTACAGTAATTTCATTACTACGAAGTCCATTAAGTATCTTAAGCAGCCGGCAGTATCCATGGTGCGATACGGTTCATCAGTTAAGGTTAACTGGACACCGGTAACAGGAGCGAGTGGCTACTATGTATTTAGAAAAACAAGTAGTACCAACTGGACAAGAATTGCAACAGTAGCAGGTCAGTCCAGAGGTTCTTACATCGATACAACAGCAGTGAAGGGAACTAAATACTGGTACACGGTTCGCGCTTATTCGGGCTCAACCTATAGTAGTTTTACAACATCGAAATATATAACCAAAACCTGGTAAAATCATTAACACCCAAAGGATTAACATCTTTTGGGTGTTTTTTTGCGTTTATTTTGTATCAAATTACTATTGTTTTGAACTAAATAGTTATGTTATTATCAAATTGTTTAAAAGGTGTCTTGTCACCCTACTTGACAGTTCGGTGACGAGATTATAATTTGAGAGGGAAAAACATGAAAAAATTCAAAGCATTTCTTAAACGCAAAGACATCGAAATTTCAGTACAGCGTTATCTGATTGATGCCCTTAGTGCCATGGCACAGGGTCTTTTCTGTTCGCTGCTTATCGGTACCATTATCAATACCATTGGTACACAGTTTAACATTTCATTCTTAACAACTCCCGTAGCAACAGTAGCTGGTGTGGATTACACCGTAGGCGGTCTTGCAACTGCCATGAGTGGTCCTGCCATGGCTGTGGCTATTGGTAATGCGTTGAAATCGCCAACACTAGTACTTTATTCACTTATTACAGTTGGTTTTGCATCTAACGCTCTTGGTGGTGCGGGTGGTCCTCTGGCTGTTCTTTTTGTAGCAATTATTTCTGCAGAATTTGGTAAGATGGTTTCCAAGGAAACCAAGGTAGATATCCTTGTAACACCACTGGTAACAATTGCAGTAGGTATTGGACTTTCAGCCTTAATCGCACCTACTCTTGGCAAGATCGCCATGAAACTTGGTGACATCATTATGTGGGCTACGGAACAGCAGCCTTTCATTATGGGTATCATCGTGTCTGTTCTCGTGGGCATCGCCCTTACTTTACCAATTTCATCAGCAGCCATATGCGCCGCCCTTGGACTTACCGGACTTGCCGGTGGAGCAGCAGTAGCAGGTTGTTGCGCTCAGATGGTTGGTTTTGCAGTTATGAGTTTTAAGGAGAATAAGTGGGGAGGACTGGTGTCTCAGGGTATTGGTACTTCAATGCTTCAGATGGGTAACATAGTGAAGAATCCGCGCATATGGATAGCTCCTATTGCCTGCTCAGCAATCACAGGTCCAATTGCAACCTGTTTATTTAAACTTAAGATGAATGGTGCTGCCGTTTCTTCAGGAATGGGTACCTGTGGTTTAGTAGGTCAGATTGGTGTTTATACAGGCTGGGTAAACGATGTGGCAAGTGGTGCAAAAAGTGCCATTACAGCGTTTGACTGGACCGGATTAATTCTTATAAGTTTCCTGCTTCCTGCTATTATCTGTCCTCTTATTAATCTTGTTTTGGTAAAAATCGGATGGGTAAAAGAAGGCGACATGAAACTTGATTAAATCTCATTCTTAAGTGTTGAAATCTATACTTAAAAGGCATATAATACCCCTTGGCTTTTTATATAAAAATATGAGGGGAGAAATATTATGAAGAACTCAGGCTGAAGCTTCAGCAAAAACAGGCGACACAACAAATGTGATTACTGTTATGGCATTGGCAGTGATTTCATTATTTGGCTTTGTTGTAGTAAGCAAGAAAAAAGAAATCTAATAAATTCTAAATAAGCAAAATAAAAGAAGTGCTTTCACTAAGAAGGCACTTCTTTTTTTGTTCAGTTTAACTGGTAATTAAAAAAACTATTTGTAGAAATCCTTGATTCCATCAAGCTTTGCGCTCATGTTGGAAATTAAAAGATCAAGTATGGTAATTGCTACCATGGATTCAACAACTACAACGGCTCTTGGCACAATCATTGGATCGTGACGACCGTGAATGTTGATTTCCACGTTTTCGCCTGCAGTGTTAATTGTGTGCTGAGTAGCTGCTACTGATGGAGTAGGTTTAACTGCGGCACGAAGAATGATTCCAGCTCCATCACTCATACCACCAAGAATTCCGCCAGAGTGGTTGGTTTCTTTAATAACCTTTCCATCTTCAATTTTAAACGCATCGTTGTTATTAAGACCGTTTGAACGGGCAGCTTCAAAGCCGTCACCGATTTCAACACCCTTTACTGCGCCAATGGAAACTAAAGCCTTGGCAAGAGATGCATCTAATTTATCAAAAACAGGTTCGCCAATTCCAACAGGCATACCGTTAACTCTACATTCAATAACTCCACCGAGGGAATTCATTTCCTTCATGGCCTTTGACGCCTTTTCAGCAACTTTAGCTGCTGCGTCAGCATCAGGCATGTAGAAAGCATTATCACATTCCACGTCAAAGTCAAGCTTATCGGCTTTGATGCCTGCAATCTCTAAGGCATATGCATGCACATCCACACCAAGCTCCTTTAAGATTTTAGAAGCAACTGCACCAGCTGCCACACGTCCGATGGTTTCTCGACCGGAAGAGCGGCCGCCACCACGATAATCCCTAAAACCAAACTTGCTGTCAAAACCAAAATCTGCATGACCGGGACGATAAACATCCTTAATGGCAGAGTAGTCATGAGAACGCTGATTCTCGTTAAATACAACTATTGAAATAGGTGTTCCTGTAGTTTTACCCTCGAAAACACCTGATAAAATCTTTACGCTGTCGCCTTCTTTTCGAGGAGTTGTGTATCTTGACTGACCGGGCTTACGTCTGTTCATGAAAGGCTGGATGTCATCCTCAGAAAGGCTGAGACCTGCAGGGCAACCATCAATGACTACGCCTAATGCTTCGCCGTGAGATTCTCCCCAGGTTGTTATTTTGAAATTTTTTCCATATGTCGAACCGCCCATAGGACCTCCTTAATTGTGCAATGCACATAAACAAATAAATTTTATCTTAAAATTGGAAAACAATCAATAATATTGTTTTTATTTCAATATAGTGTTACAATGTGAGTGTTCGACACAAGATATAGTTGTTATTTGTCGTTTTTAGGGCAAATTTTTACAAGATAGGAGATTTATCTGTTTTAGATAAAGGAGTTGGAGAGGTTATGTATTTTTCAGTTGTAAAATATTGTGATGTGGCTAACGGTCCCGGAGTTAGAACTTCCGTGTTTTGCAGTGGTTGTTCACATAGATGCAAGGGGTGTTTTAATGCGGCTACCTGGGACTATAAGTACGGTAGGGAGTTTACTAAGGAAGATGAAGATAAGATAGTGGAATCCTTGGCACCGGATTACGTTGAAGGCATTACACTTTTAGGTGGAGAGCCATTTGAACACGTTAATCAGATTGGAATGTTAAATCTTTTAAGGAGAATCAAGGCGACCTATCCTAACAAGACCATATGGGCTTTTTCTGGTTATCTTTTTGATCGCGACATTATGGAAAGAATGTGTAAGGAATGGCCTGAAACCAGAGAGTACATTGGTTACATAGATGTATTAGTGGATGGTAGATTTGTTTTAGAACTTAAGAATCTTAAATTAAAGTTTAAGGGTTCAGCCAACCAGCGAACCATTGATGTTCAGGAGTCTTTAAAGCAGGGTAAAACCGTGCTTCTTGAAGGCTTTAATGACGGGTTGGTGGAATATGACCAATACGCTCAAAAATAGTTTGACAAACATTGTTTTAATGTATACAATGAACTTGCGTTGTATTGTATACAAGTATAAATTTTGTTTATCAAATGAAAGCGAGTGAATTATGGCAAAGACAGTTACACCTACTGATGACGAAAGAATGCCTTTAAGAGACAGGGTGTTTGAACAGCTTAGAGAAGACATTCTTAATGGTAAATACACAGTTAATGAAGAGTTAAAAGAAATCCCAATCGGAAAGCAGTTGGGTGTCAGCAGAACACCAGTCAGAGAAGCTTTAAGAAAGCTTGAACTCGAAGGCCTTGTTACAATCGTTCCTAATAAAGGTGCCTATGTAACCGGTATTTCAACTGATGATGTTCACGACATTTATGTGATTCGTTCCTATTTGGAAGGTCTTTGTGCTAAATGGGCTTGCAGAAATGCAACAGAAGAAGATTTAAACAAGTTGGATGAAATCATTTGTCTTGCAAAGTTTAATGCAGAAAGAGAACGCTATGAGCAGATGGCTGAACTTGATTCCAAGTTCCATCAGCAGATGTATGCAGCCTGCGGTAGCAAAATCTTAAGACATATTTTGCATGACTTCATCCAGTATGTAGAAAGTGTTAGACAGCAGACTCTTTCCAGATCAGAAAGAGCCAACGAAGCCATTACTGAGCATGAACAGATTCTTGAAGCTATTAAGTTAAGAGACGAAGAAGCTGCAGAAAAGCTTTCAAATCAGCACATTTTAAATACTATGGCAAATTTAAGAAAACGTGGAATTTTAAAGGAACTTGATCATGCTGATCATTAATCTTCAGCGTTTACCTGTTCCCACTCATCCATTAGGGCAAGAAGTTTTTCTTCGATTTCATTTTGCTCCTTTGTGAGTTTGTTAAGCTCATAGGAATTTGTGGAAACATCCGGCTTTAATATTTCCGCATCAATTTCACTTGATCGTGTTTCAAGCTTCTCAATTTCAGCTTCAATTGCTGAAATTCGGGAAGCTTTTTTACGTTTCTTAGCTTCAAGTTCCTTTTGCTTTGCCCAATCCAATTTGCCTTCTGAAGCAACCTGTTTAGGCTCAGCAGTTTCAGTTTCACTAAACAATCTGTTTTCAACAATTTCCTTCTTGTTAAGATAGTAATCGTAATCACCATCATAATCGACAAAAGTCTTGTTGGTTAAATCTAAAATTCTGGTAGCAGTTTTGTTTATAAAGTAACGGTCATGGGAAACATAAAGCACAGTGCCTTCATAGTTTCTGATGGCCTCTTCCAAAATTTCGCTGGAGTTAATGTCTAAATGGTTTGTAGGCTCATCGAGCATAAGGAAGTTGGACTTGGACAGCATAAGCTTAGCCAAAGCAACTCGAGCTCTTTCTCCACCTGATAATTCAGAGTTTAATTTAAATACATCGTCTCCCGTAAAAAGGAATGCTGCCAAAGTATTTCTGACTTTAGTATTTGAAAGGTCAGGATAGGCATCATGGATTTCGTCAAAGGCAGTCTTAGTCATGTCTAAGTTTAACTGCTCCTGGTCATAGTAGCCGGCATATACCTTGGCTCCCAAGGTCACCTTACCGCTGTCGGCATGGGTGTAACCGCACAGAATGCGCAGAAGAGTGGTTTTACCGGTTCCGTTATCACCAATAAGGGCTACTTTTTCTCCGCGTCTTATAAGGCAGGAAAAGTCCTCAAACAGCACATTGTCATCATAGGATTTCTTTAAATGATCAATTTTAAGGACATCGTTACCACTTAAAATGTTAGGAGTAAGCTTTAAGTTGATGGCTTTTGGATCAGCGCCGGGCTTGTCCAGAAGTTCCACCTTCTCCAAGGCTTTTTCACGACTTTCTGCACGTTTTATGGATTTTTCCCTGTTAAAGGATTTTAATTTTTCAATAACAGCTTCCTGGTGTTTGATTTCTTCCTGCTGTTTTAAGTAGGCGTTCTGTTCTGACTTTCTTATCAGAGCCTTTTTCTCGGAAAAATCATCATAGTTTCCGTCATATACCCTGGCTCTGGAGTTATCAATTTCGATGATTTTAGTTGCAATCTTGTTGATAAAATAACGGTCATGGGAAATTACAACTACTGCACCCTTATAGTTTGAAAGATAAGTTTCAAGCCACTTTACGGAAGTCATGTCCAAATGGTTTGTAGGCTCATCCAACAAAATGATGTCCGGATTAGACAGCAAAAGTTTAGCCAGAGAAACACGGGTTTTCTGACCTCCTGAAAGGGTATTAACATTTAAATCAAATTCTTCTTCAGTAAATCCAAGACCTTTAAGTACGCCAGTGATTTCGCTCTTATAGGCATATCCATTTTCCTTTTCAAAGGCATGATTTGCATCTGTGTACTGACGCATTAAGGTTTCAAGTTCTTCGGCTGTAGCAGTCTGCATGGCAAGTTCCAGGGAACGAATTCTCTTTTCCAGATCCAGCACATCCTGCTTCATCATGAGAATTTCGTCATAGATGGTGCTGTCGCTGGCAAAAGTCTGGTGCTGAGCAAGATATCCCAGGCGGACATCCTTGGCAAGAATAACATTACCGTCATCCTGCAGAAGGTCTCCAACAATAATTTTAAATAGAGTGGATTTGCCGGCACCATTAATGCCTACGATGGCTGCCTTTTCATTGTTCTCGATGTTAAAGGAAACATTTTCGAGAATGTTTTCAGCGCCAAAGCTTTTAGAAATTTGTGATACCTGAAGAATCATATTACAATCTGTCCTTTAATTTAGTCGCATAATTTTACCACATGTTTGAAAATACAGTCAACCACGGTCAAATTGTGATATAATCCATATATTGAAGTTAGGAGAACAAACATGCAGACGGTATTAAATAAATATCAGGCAAAATTTATAGATTCTTTTACCATAGATCAGGGCACCAGTGGACTTACGCTCATGGAAAGAGCGGCTGCCTTTTTGGCAGAGAAGATTGAGTTCATGTTTAGAACCAAGGACAGGGACAGAATACTCTTCGTGTCCGGCAACGGTAACAATGGTGGTGACGCTGTTTGTGCAGCCACTATTTTAAGAGAAAAATACCCTTATCTTAAAATGGAAATTCTTTATTTAAATTCTTCAAAGATGTCAGAATCCCTTCAGATTCAGCATGCAAAGGCGCTGGAGGCGGACATTGATTATTACAATGCAGACACGGAAGAAAAACTAAAGGTTTTCAAGCAGATTAAGGGAGATTTTGACATAGTGGTAGATGGCCTTTTTGGAGTGGGTCTTTCCCGTGAGGTGACAGGGCTTTACGCTGACGCCATCAACATGATTAACGACTATGGTAAAGAGGGCGCTACAGTAATTGCCGTAGATATTGCGAGCGGCATTGATGCCGATGACGGTAGTATTCTTGGAACAGCAGTAAAGGCAGATGTGACCGTCACTTTTGGAAATCTTAAAAGAGGTCATTTGATTTATCCGGGTAGAGACTACACGGGACAACTGTTTTTGGGTGACATTGGTTTTGATGAAAGAGCCTTTGATTCTCAGGAATTTGGGCCTGTTAAAACAGTTAGTTATACTATTTCAGACCTGGATAAATTGCCAAAACGGACCAATGATTCCAACAAGGGAACTTACGGAAAGGTATTGGTGGTGGCGGGTTCGGAGAATATGCCTGGTGCCTGCATTTTTTCTTCAAAAGCTGCGCTTAGGAGTGGTGCAGGTCTTGTAGTGGCTTGTTCAGACAAGAGTGTTTTAAACATTCTTGTACAGGTTCTTCCGGAAGTGGTTTTGCAGGACGCATCAGAGAAGCTGGATTTTAATGGTTTCAATGCGGTGATTGTTGGCCCGGGCCTTGGAAAAAGCGATGCGGCAGTTAAAAAAGTTGACTGGATGCTTAACGCGGGGAAAAACTCTAAGGAAAAAGCTCAGGAAACAACTAAAGCAAAGTCTCAGACCTATGTTTTAGATGCAGACTGTTTAAATATTTTAGCTGACAGGATGAACAAGGAAGGCATTTCCGATACCACATTACGAATTGACTGGCTCACAGAGAAACTTCCTAAAAACTCAATTCTTACGCCTCACAAGAAGGAACTTTCACGCCTGCTTAACGTGCCAATGGAAGACCTTAATAATCTGGTAAAAACCGCAGAAATGCTTAGTGCAAGTACTGATTTGGTCTTTGTGTTAAAGGATGCAGCCACCCTTGTGGTTACAAGAGGTTCCATCTACATTAATCAGAGCGGAAACAACGGCATGAGCACTGCAGGGGCAGGAGATGTGCTTACGGGAATTATCGGGGCATATGCCGCTGGAGGTCTTAGCGCCTATGAGGCTTCGAAATTAGGCGTGTATGTTCACGGTCTTGCAGGAGATAGTGCAGAGCGAATCTACGGAACCTACGGCGTTATGGCAGGAGACATGGCGGATTTGGTAGCCATTGCCGTAAAGGAAAACCTGGAGGCGCTTAAAGCCAGTGAAAAATAATAATACTTGCCAGCAGATGGCAAATTGTATACAATAAAAAAGATATTTGTTTACAAATGTTCAGTCAAATGACTGTTAATCAAAAGGACAGGAAAGGGATTTAGAATTTAGTATGGACGACGCGCCCAGACAAAGTTTTACTGAAAAACTCAGAAAACTAATTAAGAACAAAGATGTACGAGACGAAGAAGTCTTAGCGGTAGTGGACGAATTCAAGAATCAGGGAGTCATTGAAGAAGATGAAGCGGAAATGATTTCCAACGTAATTGATTTCTCAGACACCAATGCCGGAGACATCATGACACACAGATCAAAGGTGGACATCATTCCATCAGAGGAAAAGGTGGAAACGGCCCTTAGGCATATGCTTGAGGAGAACCACACCAGATATCCGATTTATGACGAAACCATCGATAACATTATCGGTGTGCTCTATATTAAGGACTTAATGGTTGCCTACATGGATGGCAAGGGAGAGGAGCCGGCTAAGGAATATGCCAGAGAGCCTTTGTTCGTGCCTGATACCATGCTTTTGGACACACTCTTTGAGACCTTGCGCGAGAAAAGAACTCATTTCGCCATCGTAATTGACGAGTACGGTCAGACCGCAGGTGTTGTCAGCATGGAGGACATCATCGAGGAAATCGTCGGCGACATTTATGATGAATACGATTTGGAAGAGAAGGACATCAGCGTAACTGCAGCCGGTGATTATAAGTTATCTCCGGAGATAAGACTTGATGAACTTCAGGAAGAAATTGAGGACATTGAGTTGTCGGAAGAAGATTTGGACAACTTTGACACTCTTAACGGACTTTTGATTGCTCACTTGGGACACATTCCGAGCCAGGGTGAAAAGGCAGAAGTTAAGTATGCCGGTTATTTGTTTAAAATCTTTTCTGAAAACGGAAGAATGATTACGGAAATCACTGCTACAAAGGCAGAGGATGAAGAAAAGTCAGATTTAGAAGATTAAAAATGCCGGGTAAGCTTAACGTTTACCCGGTTTTACTTTTAGGCATGAAAAAAAGGAAGCAGGGGTGCTTCCTTTTTTCGTCTTAGTAGTAGCAAATACTAAATGTATAAATAGGGTGGGAGTAGAAAGCTCTTTCGAACTTTCAAGTGTATGATAATTGACAATTGTGAATATTTAGTGTTTTAAATATGATTAGAATTAAAACTTTATGTGACATGGAAATTAAGATTTTATTAAGAACAAAGGTGACGGAAAATGAAGATTACAGTTTTGTGTGTAGGAAAAATAAAGGAGCAGTTTTACCGCGACGCTCTTAGCGAATACCTTAAACGCATGAGTAAGTACGCCAACGTTTCAGTGGTGGAAGTGGCAGATGAAAAAACGCCGGAACAGGCCAGCGATGAGATGATGCGTCAGATTAAAGACAAAGAAGGCAAGAGGATTTTGGAAAAGTGGGATGATTCGGCATATTCCTTTGTTCTTGCCATTAACGGCAAGCAGTTTTCTTCTGAGGATTTTGCTGAAAAGATTAATGAACTTGGCGTGTACGGAACCAGCCACATCCAGTTTGTAATCGGTGGCTCTCTGGGACTTTCCGATGAAGTGTTAAAGAAGGCAAACCATTTGCTTTCCTTCTCCAAAATGACTTTCCCTCACCAGCTAATGAGAGTGGTGTTAATGGAACAGATTTACAGAGCCTATAGAATAATTAGAAATGAACCTTATCACAAATAAAAAAGCCGGACTGTTTAGTCCGGCTTTTAGTGTGTTTAAATTATTTTGTTCCGAAAATTCTGTCGCCGGCATCACCAAGACCAGGGCAGATGTAAGCATTTTCGTTAAGCTGTCTGTCAAGTGCGCCAACATAAACCTGAATGTCAGGATGTGCTGCAACAAGCTTTTCAAGACCTTCTGGGGCAGCAATGATGCACATGAACTTAATGTGCTTTCCGCCGTGTTCCTTAATGAAGTTAATTGCGGAAATTGCAGAACCACCTGTTGCAAGCATTGGGTCAGTTACAACAATTACTCTTTCAGAAATTGGACTTGGAAGCTTGCAATAGTATTCGTGAGGCTCATGAGTATCAGGGTCTCTGTAAAGACCAATGTGGCCAACCTTTGCAGTTGGAACTAATTCTAAGATACCGTTAGTCATTCCGAGACCGGCACGAAGAATTGGAACGATTGCCATCTTCTTACCTGCGATTACAGGAGCCTTTGTTTTTTCAATAGGTGTTTCGATGTCGATGTCTTCTGTATCAAGATCTCTAAGAGCTTCATAGCCCATGAGCATTGCGATTTCGTTTACAAGGGCTCTGAATTCGTTTGTTCCGGTGCTCTTGTCACGAAGTCTTGTGATTTTGTGCTTAATGAGCGGATGCTCATTTATGAAAATGTTCTTGTTATTAGAAAAATCCATGGTTGTTACCCCTTTACGAAATTTTGTATTCTTGAAATATTATAAACTTTAGGTTCTAAAGATACAAGAAGGAAGAACAAAAACTTTACCCGACAGACAGAATATTATATAATTTTAAAGGTGAAAAAATACCAAAGAGGTAGGATTATGAATTTCAGACCCTGTATTGATATACACAACGGAAAAGTTAAACAGATAGTAGGCGGAACCTTAAAGGATGCAGGCGATGTAGCAGCAGAGAATTTTGTGTCTGACTACGATGCTGCCTGGTACGCCAAGCTCTACAAAAAGCTTGGACTTAAGGGTGGTCACGTGATTTTGCTTAATTCGAAAGACAGTCCTTACTATGAAGCCACGAAAGAAGAGGCGATGTCAGCGCTTGCGGCATATGCCGGAGGTCTCATGGTAGGCGGTGGAATCACCAGTGAGAATGCGGCGGAATTTATTGAAGCTGGTGCATCCCATGTGGTAGTTACCTCCTTCGTTTTTTGTGATGGAAAAATCCGTTACGACAGAATAGAAGAACTGGTTAAGGCTGTGGGCACAGAGCACCTGGTCATCGATTTGTCCTGCAGAAAAAAAGACGACAGATTCTATGTGGTTACAGACAGATGGCAGACTTTTACTGAGGAAGAGTTAAATGCAGAACTTATTGCTAAATTAGAGCAGTACTGCGACGAGTTTTTAATTCATGCAGTTGATGCAGAAGGCAAGAAGCAGGGCGTGTCCGAAGAAGTTCTTAAAATCATGGCAGGAAGCAACCGTAAAATAACCTATGCCGGTGGTGTGGGAAGTTTTGAGGACATCGAAACCATTAGAACTTTAGGCCAGGGAAAAGTGGATTTTACCATTGGCTCAGCACTGGATATTTTCGGGGGCGAAATGAACTTCGAAGAAGTGCTTAAATGTACTTATAGTACTTGTATTTTTGGCTAAATGGTGTAAAATATTTCTGATTGGGTTTTTTACTATTTAAGACCCTAAAAGTAATCGTGGAGGCAAACATGTTAGACATTAAATTCTTAAGAGAGAATCCCGACATTGTTAAGCAGAACATTAAAAATAAATTTCAGGATTCCAAGCTTCCTCTTGTTGATGAAGTAATTGAACTCGACAAGGAAAGAAGAGCAGCTAAGGGCGAAGCTGATCAGCTTAGAGCTGACAGAAACAAGTTTTCCAAGCAGATTGGTGGACTGATGGCTCAGGGCAAGAAAGAAGAAGCAGAGGAAATCAAGGCGAAGGTTAAGGAGTTTGGTGACAGACTTTCTGAGCTTGAGGCTAAGGAAACTGAATATGATGAAAAAGTAAACAAGATTATGATGGTTATTCCTCAGATCATTGACCCATCCGTTCCTATCGGAAAGGATGATACTGAAAACGTGGAAATCGAGAAGTTCGGTGAGCCAGTGGTTCCTGATTTTGAGATTCCTTACCACACAGAAATCATGGAAAAATTCAACGGTATCGATCTTGATTCAGCAAGAAGAGTAGCCGGAAATGGTTTCTACTATCTCATGGGAGACATTGCAAGACTTCATTCATCAGTTATTGCATATGCCAGAGATTTCATGATTAACAGAGGCTTCACTTACTGTGTACCTCCATTCATGATCAGAAGTGACGTTGTTACAGGCGTTATGAGTTTCGCAGAAATGGAAAGCATGATGTACAAGATTGAAGGTGAAGACCTTTACCTTATCGGTACAAGTGAACATTCCATGATTGGTAAGTTCATCGATCAGATTATTCCTGAGGCTGAACTTCCTTATACACTTACAAGTTACTCACCTTGCTTCAGAAAAGAAAAGGGCGCTCACGGAATTGAGGAGAGAGGTGTTTACCGAATCCATCAGTTCGAAAAGCAGGAAATGATTGTTGTCTGCAAGCCTGAAGAAAGCAAGATGTGGTACGACAAATTATGGCAGAACACAGTTGATCTTTTCAGATCCTTGGATGTGCCTGTTAGAACACTTGAGTGTTGCTCAGGTGACCTGGCAGACCTTAAGGTAAAGAGCTGTGATGTTGAGGCTTGGTCACCAAGACAGAAGAAGTACTTCGAAGTAGGTAGTTGCTCTAATCTTGGCGATGCTCAGGCAAGAAGACTTAAGATCCGTGTCACGGGAGAGAACGGTGAGAAGTATCTTGCACACACCCTTAATAACACTGTTGTAGCTCCTCCAAGAATGCTCATCGCATTCCTCGAGAACAATTTAAATGAGGACGGAAGTGTGAATATTCCTGTTGCACTTCAGCCTTACATGGGTGGCATGACCAAAATTGAGCCAAAAAACAAATAAGTAGTTTCGAAAAAACTAAATAAATACTAGTGGAGGTATCTATGAAACTCATTTACCAGGTTGAGGACAGACCTAGCTTTGCCAAGCTGATTGTTTTTGCCCTTCAGCAGATGCTTGCCATCATGGCAGCAACACTTGTAGTTCCTGTTATCATTAACAGCAACACTTCAGGCATGGAAACAGCAAGTAACATGAGTTCTGCTGCAGCACTTTTTGGTGCCGGTGTCGGAACACTTGTTTACGTACTCTTTACCAAAGCCAAGAGCCCTGTATTCCTTGGATCATCATTTGCATTTATTGGTTCAATGACAGCAGCTTTTGCCGGAGCCGTATCAGCACAGGCTGGTTACGCAGGTATCATTATTGGTGCTGTTTTTGCAGGACTTGTTTATGTAGCACTTGCAATTATCGTTAAGGTGGCCGGTGTTGATTGGATCAACAAGCTTATGCCATCTATCGTTATCGGACCTACAGTTGCAATCATCGGTCTTTCACTTGCCGGAAATGCAGTTGGAGATATCCAGAATGGTGGAGTTTCAGGCGATTCAAGAATCGCTGTATTCTGCGGTATTGTTACTCTTGCCGTAGTAATGCTTTGCTCCGTTTACGGAAAGAAGAGCGGAAAACTCATTCCATTCATCTATGGTATTTTAGCAGGTTATTTAATTTGTGCATGCTTTACCATTATCGGAAACATAGCAGACATTGACGTTTTCAAGATTGTTGATTTTTCAACATTTAAGAATAACCTTACAGATGATGGTGCAATTACACTTGCAACATTTTTCTCTGTACCTGATTTCACTTTCCTTAATGTTGGATTTGGTGATATTACAGGTTCCTACGTTGGAACAGTTGCAGTAGCTTACATTCCTGTAGCTTTCGTAGTATTTGCAGAGCACATTGCAGACCACAAGAACATCTCTTCAATCATTGAAAGAGACCTCTTAAAAGAGCCTGGTCTTCACAGAACACTCCTTGGTGATGGTGTTGGTTCCATGGCAGGTGCAATTTTTGGTGGTTGCCCTAATACAACTTATGGTGAGTCCATTGGTTGTGTAGCTATTACAAAGAATGCATCAGTTGCTACAATTATTACAGCAGCCTTTGGATGTATTTTACTTTCCTTCATCAATCCATTCGTTGTATTTGTTGGATCAATTCCAGCATGTGTAATGGGTGGCGTATGCATGGCTCTTTACGGATTCATTGCTGTATCAGGTCTTAAGATGATTCAGGATGTTGATCTTAACAAGAACAAAAACCTTTTCGTTGTATCTGTAATCCTTATTGCAGGTATTGGCGGATTATCACTTACTTTTGGTAAGGTAGAAATTACAACAGTTGCGGTTGCATTAATCCTTGGTATTCTTGCAAACCTCATGTTAAAGAACGGACCGGACGAAGACGTTTCCGAAGAAGTTGTTGAGGAAGAGAAGACTGAAGAATAATCATTTCAACTGTAAGAAAGATTATTTATGAACGAAGATAACAACAAATTAGAAACTGAATTCTTATCAGATGCTTCTAAGTTGGCGAGACACAGAGACAGCTCAGAGGGTTTCTTAAACGACTTGGTAGATTTGGCCAATTCAGAGGAATATGCCGAAATCGACCTTGGAGCAGAAGGCAAGGCTCTTGAGAAGGAAGCAGCGCGTGAAGCTGCTGAGCGTGAGGCGGAAGCTTTGGCTGAACAGGAGAGAATTACCCGTGAAGCAGAGGCTCAGGCCCAGGCTGAACTCGAACTTGCTGCCCAGGCTGAATATGAAAAGGCCATGGCTGAGTACGAATCCTTAGTTGCAGCTCAGACTGCGGCAGAAGAGGAAGCTAAGGCAAGTGTTGAAGAACTTCAGATTGCAAATGAAGCTGATCAGCTTTATGTTGAACTCGAAGATAAGAATTTGGAGACAACTGAGAATCCTGAAGAGAAGTTGCGTCTCGACATGGAAAAATCGGTTCTCGGTAGTTCTGAGGAAGAAGGTGAAGCGGGTGAAGAAGGAGAAAATCCTGATGAACCTAATGATCCTGAGAATCCTGAAGAAAACGCCGAAGAGCCTAAGAAGAAAAAGAAGAATGGCATCACTTACTATTTAGCTATGGCTGCCTGCCTTGGAATTTTCTTCTACTGTGTCGGCAAGTTGGGTTATTACTTCTGGACCGGACATGTCTACAAAAAGGAAATGAGCAAACTTTCCAATGTGGTTGGTGACATTTCTGATGATGTACAGATTGTAGAACAGGAAGATGTTCAGATTTATTTCCCTGACGAGCAGATTTATACTTCTTCTTCAGCTAATTATGTGGATGAAGTTTCAGATGATTGGCAGAAGAAGTACGCAAGTCTTGTGGAGCTTAATTCGGACTGTGTTGGTTGGATTCAGATTCCTGATACTCAGATTAATTATCCGGTTATGTACACACCTGGTGATTATGAGTACTATCTGCACAGAGATTTTGATAAGAATTACTTCTACAGAGGACTTCCTTTCCTCGCAGATGGAACACAGCTTAACGTGAGCCAGAACACCATCATCTATGGTCATAACATGAATGATGGAACTGCCTTCGGTAATCTTAGAAATTACGTTAATCGCGATTATGCGATGGAACATCAGTATTGCTATTTCTATACTGCTTACAATCAGGCAGTTTATCAGCTTATGGATGTTTGTATTACTAAGATTTACACTAATCAGGACAACTGTTTTAAGTATTATCGTTACACAGGTGACCTTAGTCAGGAAGAGTTTGAGACCTATGTATATTATATGGATCAGATGAGTAGCTTTGATACCGGTGTTGATGCGGTATGGGGTGATGAACTTATTTCCCTGTCTACCTGCTACAGAGTATACGATAAGGAAAACGGAAGATTAGTTCTTGTGTTTAAACGTATTCAGTAAATAAATCAAAAGTAAAAGACCTGCCAATCGGCAGGTCTTTTTTAGTTCTATTTAAGCTCTTTTATTTTTATCTCTGTTGATGAGATTTTTGTTGGCCGTTGAAAGCATAAGCTTGATACGGTTCAACTGGTTAACTTCGCTGGCGCCCGGATCGTAGTCAATGGCAACCACATTTGATTCAGGATAGCGGGATTTCAATTCTTTAATTACACCCTTACCTACAATGTGATTTGGAAGACAACCGAAAGGCTGACAGCAAACAATGTTAAGAGTGCCTTCTTTTATGAGCTCAATCATTTCGCCCGTAAGGAACCAACCTTCACCAGTCATGTTACCAATGGAAACGATAGGCTTGGCATATTCAATAAGATCTGTAATGTGAGGCATTGGATCAAATCGCTTGCTGGCGATTAATGCTTCACGTGCAGGCTTTCTGCCTCTTTCAATAATGTTTATGGCCATCTGATTAAAGAAGGCTGTTTTCTTGCTCTGTCCCAGTGTATCGTGCTTGTAAACTGCTGAATTACAGGAGTAAAGCAGGAAGTCTACAAGGTCAGGAACTACAGCTTCAGCACCTTCCTGTTCAAGCAGGTCGACCAGATGATTGTTGGCAGCAGGAGCAAACTTAACAAGAATTTCTCCTACAACACCTACTCTAGGCTTCTTTAAGGTTTCGTCAATTGGGAATTCATCGAAGTCCCTGACGATTTCCTGAATGTTCTTTTTGTATTCAGACCATTTTGCTGTTTCAAGGGATTTTGTAAGTTTAGCGTTCCACTTTTCATAAAGTGCATTTGCTGAACCCTTTTCAAGCTCATAAGGTCTTACACGATAAAGACATCTCATTAATACATCACCATAAATAAGTGACTGGAATGCCTTTTTAAGTACGTCGTAGTTGTACTTAAGACCAGGGTTTGACTCGATTCCTGCAGGGTTAATGGAAATAACGGGTACATATTCCATACCTGCTTTTGCAAGTGCCCTTCTGATAAAGGAAATATAGTTCGTGGCACGACAACCACCACCGGTCTGAGTAATGATAAGGGCGGTTTTATGTGTGTCATATTTTCCTGAAAGAAGAGCGTCCATTAACTGGCCAATTACACAAAGTGATGGATAGCAGGCATCGTTATTAACGTATTTAAGACCCACATCCACTGAACGTCGTCCGTCATTATCCAAAACTACTACATTGTAGCCGGCATTTCTAAAGGCTGGCCCTAAGAGTCTGAAGTGAATTGGTGACATCTGAGGACAGAGGATAGTGTAGCCTTCCTTCTGCATCTCTTCCGTGTAAACTACTCTGTGGTGAGCAGAATCGTGTACTTCAGGTTTGATGTTGTTTCTTCTTCTGTCAGCTACGGCTGAGAGGAGAGAACGTACTCGGATTCGTGCAGCACCCAGGTTATTAACTTCATCAATTTTAAGACAGGTGTAAATCTTGTTTGCAGCAGTTAAAATGTCTGAAACTGCATCTGTCGTAACTGCATCCAGTCCACAACCAAAAGAGTTAAGCTGGATAAGCTCGAGATCCTCTCTGGTTCTTACAAAGCTGGCGGCATTATAAAGTCTTGTATGGTACATCCACTGATCCATGACAATCATAGGTCTGTCGACGTTACCGAGGTGTGAAATGGAATCTTCCGTAAGAACTGCCGCACCAAAACTGTTAATCATTTCCGGAATACCATGATTGATTTCCGGATCCAGATGGTAAGGACGTCCTGCAAGAACGATACCGATTCTTCCTGTTTCTTCCAGATACTTAAGGGTTTCTTCACCCTTCTTCTGAACGTCTTTCTTAAAGTTAAGAATTTCTTCCCAAGCTTCATGGGCAGCTTCCTTAACTTCCTTCTTAGTCATTCCGTGCGTACCATCACAGAAGTGCTTAACAAGACAGTCTGTAATAATCTTTTCGCTTTCAAAAGAAAGGAAAGGATTCTCATAGACGATATCTGTGGTTTTAAGTTCATCTACATTGTTCTTAATGTTCTCACCATAGGATGTAACGATAGGACAATTGTAATGATTGTTAGCCTTAGCATCTTCCTTGTGTTCAAAAGGAATACATGGATAGAAGATGTAAGGAATATTCTTCCTGATGAGCCATGAAATGTGTCCATGGGCAAGCTTTGCAGGATAACACTCGGACTCACTAGGAATGGATTCAATACCCATTTCGTAAATCTTTCTGCTGCTCTGAGGTGAGAGAACAACCTGATAGCCTAATTTGGTAAAGAAAGTAAACCAGAAAGGGAAGTTTTCGTACATGTTAAGTACTCGAGGAATACCCACCTTGCCCCTCTTGGCATCAACTGCTGAAAGTGACTTGTAATGGCTGAAGGTTCTCTTTAATTTGTACTCGAAAAGGTTGGGAATATGATCCTTGTTCTTCTCAAGACCTAAACCTCTTTCACATCGGTTACCGCTGATAAACTGTCTTCCGCCTGAGAACTGATTGATTGTAAGGAGACATGCATTGGCACAACCCTTACATCTTCTCATGGAAGTCTCAAATTTAAGCTCTTTAAGCTGTTCGTAGGAGATGAGAGTGGATTCTCCCTCTTCATAGTGAGCTCTTGCAATTAAGGCTGCACCAAAGGCACCCATGATGCCCGCAATGTCAGGACGGACAACTTCACGACCTGAAACCTTTTCAAAGCTTCGAAGAACAGCGTCATTATAGAAAGTACCACCCTGCACAACGATTTTTTTGCCGAGATCCTTGGCATCAGGTACCTTAATTACCTTGTAAAGTGCGTTTTTAATAACGGAATATGCCAGACCTGAAGAAATGTCCGCAACAGTAGCGCCTTCCTTCTGTGCCTGTTTAACCTTTGAGTTCATGAATACCGTACATCTGGTACCAAGGTCAATTGGGTTTTCCGCAAAAAGTGCAATTTTAGCGAAATCCTTAACATCGTAGCCTAAGCTCTTTGCAAAGGTTTCAATGAAGGAACCGCAACCCGAAGAACATGCCTCGTTAAGCTGTACTGAATCAACAGTACCGTTCTTAATCTTAATGCACTTCATGTCCTGTCCACCGATGTCAAGGATGCAGTCTACCGTTGGATCGAAGAAAGCAGCAGCATAGTAGTGTGCTACGGTTTCAACTTCACCTTCATCCAACATGAGGGCTGCCTTAACCAGTGCTTCACCATAACCTGTAGAACAGGTGCGGACGATTTTTGCACTGTCAGGAAGGACATTATATAAATCTTTAATTGCCTTAATTGTTGTTTTAAGTAATGAGCCGTTGTTGCTGGAGTAGAAGGAGTAAAGAAGTGTTCCGTCATCTCCAACTACTGCAAGCTTTGTGGTTGTAGAACCGGCATCAATTCCAAGGAAACAATCGCCTTCATAGGTCGCAAGGTCTCCCTTTTTAACAGTGTGGATGGCGTGTCTTTCCTTAAACTCATCGTATTCAGCTTCGTCCTTAAACAGAGGGTCCATTCTGTGAACCTCAAAGGCCATTTTAATACCGTTCTGAAGCTTATCGTGCATTTCGGAAAGCTTAAATGTAACCTTGCCATCACTGGTCATGGCGGAACCGATAGCCGCGAAAAGATGAGAGTTATCAGGATCGATAATGTGCTCTTCATCAAGATTTAAAGTTCTGATAAAGCTTGCCTTAAGCTCGGTAAGGAAGTGAAGAGGACCACCTAAAAAGGCAACATGGCCTCTGATTGGCTTACCGCAGGCAAGACCTGAAATTGTCTGGTTTACTACCGCCTGGAAAATTGACGCAGCAAGGTCAGGCTTTGTAGCACCCTCGTTGATGAGTGGCTGAATGTCAGTCTTGGCAAAAACGCCGCAACGAGCCGCAATAGGGTAGATTTCCTGATAGCTTTTGGCATATTCATTAAGTCCTGATGCGTCAGTATTAAGCAAGCTTGCCATCTGGTCGATGAAAGAGCCTGTACCGCCGGCGCATATGCCGTTCATTCTCTGGTCGATTCCATTGTTGAAATAGATTATTTTAGCATCCTCACCACCAAGCTCGATGGCTACGTCGGTCTGAGGGGCATAGTGAGTTAAAGCTGTAGCTACAGCCACAACTTCCTGTGTGAAAGAAACTCCCAAGTGCTTTGCAATTGTAAGACCACCTGAACCGGTGATTACAGCAGAGACTTCATGATCGCCAATCTTTTCCATAGCCTTGCCAAGAAGGTTGGCAAGTGTAGACTGAATGTTGGCAAAATGTCTCTCATAGTCTGCAAAAAGGAGATTGTTGTCTTTGTCAATTATGGCAATCTTTACGGTTGTTGAACCAATATCGATTCCCAATAAAAGCTTATCATTACTCATTAAATCACTCATTACTTTCTAGAATACGCTCTACAAATTTGTTACATTGATTACGGAAAAATCCCAACCCCGTGATAGTTTTTGATACAAATGGCAAAGCCGTTTTAGTATTATAAATCAAAACGGACTAAATGGCAACATTTGGAGAGAATTACTTCTTATGTTAGTTATTGTAATTCAAAGTTTTATCGTATATAATAACAGTGGCGTTTTGTGAAATTAAGGAGTTATTATTTACATGACAAAAAAGAAAAAACTAAAGGTAGAGATTCTAGAGAATTTAGAACTCTCCCAAGGTATATACAGTATGACGATTTTATCCCCGGAAATGGCAGGCCAAGCTAGACCGGGTCAATTTGTGTCCTTATATACCGGTGACGGTACAAAATTACTTCCAAGACCAATCAGCATTTGCGACTATGATGCAGTTAAGGGAACTCTTCGATTAGTCTTTAGAATTGCCGGTGCGGGAACAAAAATGTTCTCAGAACTTAAAGCTGGAGACAGCATTGAAGTCATTGGCCCTCTTGGTAATGGCTATGACATTGATGAGTTAAAGGAAATTGCCGGTAGTGATGCGCTTACCGTAGTAGGTGGTGGAATCGGAATTCCTCCTATGCTGGGACTTCTTCGTGCCTACAAGGAAAAGTTTCCTGAGGCAAAGGCTAACGCAGTTCTCGGTTACAGAAGCAGGGACACTTTCTTAGATGGTGAGTTTGCGGCATATGCCGATGTTTACTATTCCTCTGACGATGGTTCTATCGGAACTCATGGAAATGTAATCGATTCAATAAAAGAAAACAGTGTTAGCAGTGGCGTAATTTGCGCTTGTGGCCCAACCCCTATGCTTAGAGGTTTGGTGGCTTACTCCGAGGAAAACCAGGTGAGAACCTTTGTGTCCTTAGAGGAGAAAATGGCATGTGGAATTGGAGCCTGCCTTGCCTGCGTTTGCAAAACCAAGGAAGTGGATTCTCACAGCCAGGTTAAGAATGCAAGAATTTGCAAGGATGGACCTGTATTCGAGGCATCTAAGATCACTTTATAAAATAACGGCACATTAGTGTCTAAAAAGGATAAACATGAACACAAAGATTAACTTTTGCGGAATTGAATTTAAGAATCCGGTCATGACAGCGTCGGGAACTTTCGGTTCAGGTGCAGAATATGCCGAATTTGTTGACCTTAACAAACTGGGCGGCGTGGTAACCAAGGGTGTTGCCATTACACCATGGGAAGGCAATCCAACTCCACGAATTGCTGAAACCACAGGCGGCATGATCAATGCCATCGGTCTTCAGAATCCCGGACTGGACCTCTTCGTAAAGAGAGATATCCCTTTCCTGGAACAGTTTGATACAAGAATCGTTGTAAATGTCTGCGGACATTCGGAAGATGAGTACGTTGCAGCAGTTGAACGCCTGGGCGAAACCAGTGCAGACTTACTGGAAATCAACATCAGCTGCCCTAACGTAAAGTCCGGTGGTATTGCTTTCGGTACTAATCCGGTAATGATTGAGAAAATCACAAAGGCAATTAAGGCCGTTGCAAAGCAGCCGGTAGTCATGAAGCTTAGCCCTAATGTAACCGACATTACTGAAATGGCAAGAGCTGCAGAAGCGGGAGGTGCAGACGGCATATCCCTCATTAACACACTGACCGGCATGAAGATCGACATCAACAGAAGAACTTTTGCACTGGCAAACAAGACAGGCGGTCTTAGTGGCCCTGCCATTAAGCCTGTAGCAGTTAGAATGGTTTATCAGTGTGCCAATGCAGTTAAGATCCCAATTATTGGTATGGGCGGAATTGCCTGCGCTGAGGATGCATTGGAATTCATTATGGCTGGTGCCAGCCTTGTCAGTGTTGGAACTGCAAACTTTAATGACCCGTGCACTACTGAAAAGGTGGTTAAGGGCATTGAGGATTATATGGCAAGAAATAATATTGAAGACATTAACAGTCTTATTGGATGTGTTAAATAGAGTAAGTTGTATCAATGGAGGTAATGATGGAACAGTACAAACAGGAATTTATCGACTTCATGGTTGAGTCAGGTGTACTTAAATTTGGAGATTTCACACTTAAGAGCGGTAGAAAGTCACCATTCTTTATGAATGCAGGCGACTATGTTACCGGCTATCAGCTTATGAAGTTAGGCGAATACTATGCCAAGGCAATTCATGACAACTACGGAGATGATTTTGACGTTCTCTTCGGACCTGCTTACAAGGGTATTCCTTTAAGTGTTGCCACAGCCATTGGCTACCACAATCTTTATGGCAAGGAAGTAAGATACTGCTCAGACCGTAAGGAAGCAAAGGATCATGGTGCAGACAAAGGTGTACTTCTTGGAAGCAAGCTTAAGGATGGCGACAAAGTTATCATGATTGAAGACGTTACAACTTCAGGCAAGTCCATTGAAGAGACTTATCCAAAGATTACAGGCTTTGCAAACATTGAAGTCAAGGGACTTATCGTTTCTCTTAACAGACAGGAAAAGGCTCTTAATTCAGAAAACGGAGCTCTTGAAGAAGTATCAAAGACCTATGGTTTCCCTGCAAACGCTATCGTTTCCATGGATGAAGTCATTGAGTACCTTTACAATCGTGAAATAAACGGTAAGGTAATTATTGATGACGAAATCAAGAAGGCTCTTGATGATTATTTCGCAGTTTACGGAGCAAAGAAGGCACAGTAATGGAAGAACTTTTAAAATCGGACTTTTGGTTCGACCTTCCGCAGGAACTGATTGCTCAGGATCCGCTTGAAGACAGATCTTCCTCCAGACTTCTTGTTATGGACAAGAACACGGGAGAAATTGAGCACAAGCATTTTACTGATGTAATCGACTATCTTAATCCGGGAGACTGCATCGTAATTAACGATACAAAGGTTATTCCTGCACGAATCATTGGTGAAAAGATTCACGAAGCAAACGACCCTAAAGTGCCCGGAGCAAGCATCGAACTCTTGCTTCTTAAAAGACGTGAAGGAGACGTTTGGGAAACTTTGGTTCGTCCTGGAAAACGTGCAAAGGTCGGAACTAAAATCAAATTTGGCGACGGAAGACTGGTTGCAGAAATCATTGACATCGTAGAAGAAGGAAACCGTTTGGTTAAGTTCACCTACGACGGCATATTCGAAGAGGTACTGGACGCTTTGGGCTCCATGCCGCTGCCACCATACATTACACACGAACTTAAGGACAAGAATCGTTATCAGACGGTTTATGCCAAGTACGAAGGCTCCGCCGCTGCCCCTACCGCAGGTCTGCATTTCACAAAAGAACTGCTGGAAAAAGTAGAGGCAAAAGGCATTAAAATTGCTCACGTTACTCTTCATGTAGGTCTTGGTACTTTTAGACCTGTAAAGGAAGACAACGTGCTCAATCATCACATGCACACAGAGCATTACATCTTAAGAGATGAGGATGCTAAAATCATAAATGAGACCAAGGAAAAGGGAGGCAGGGTAATATGCATCGGCACTACCAGCACCCGAACCGTAGAAAGTTGTGCAACGGAGGATGGAAGAGTTGTGGCTACAGAAGGCGACACTTCAATTTTCATCTATCCGGGCTACAAGTTTAAGGTTCTTGACGGTCTCGTAACCAATTTTCATCTGCCGGAGTCCACGCTCATCATGCTGGTGGCTGCACTTTGCGGCAGAGAACACGTGCTTAACGCCTACAATGTGGCGGTAAAGGAAAGATACAGATTCTTTTCCTTTGGTGATGCGTGTCTGTTCATTTAAAACCAAGGCATATGCCTTAACTACACACAAGGGAGAACTATTATGGAAAAACTCTGGGGCGGACGTTTCACGGAAGAAACTGACGAACTGGTCTTTAATTTCAATGCTTCCATTTCATTTGATTCCCGCTTCTATGAGCAGGACATCAAAGGAAGCCTTGCTCACGTTAAGATGCTGGCTAAGCAGGGTATTTTAACTGAGGAAGAAAGAGACAAGATTATTGAAGGTCTTACCGGAATTCTTGAGGACATCAACTCAGGAAAATTGGAAATTGATTATTCAGCAGAAGACATTCATAGCTTTGTAGAGGGTACACTTACTGAAAGAATCGGTTCTGTGGGCAAGAAACTGCACACAGGAAGAAGCCGTAACGATCAGGTGGCACTTGACATGAAGCTTTACACAAGAGATGAGCTGGTTAAGACAAGAAAACTGGTTTTCGAGTTTCTTACAACCATTAATTCTCTTATGAAAGAGCACATCAACACTGCAATGCCGGGCTTTACACATCTTCAGAAGGCACAGCCACTTACACTGGCTCATCATTTAGGTGCATACATGGAAATGTTTAAGCGAGACTTTGACAGATTAGGCGATGTTTACAAGCGCATGAACTACTGCCCATTAGGAAGCGGTGCCTTAGCGGGTACTACCTATCCTTTAGACAGAGACTACACAGCCGAGCTTTTAGGTTTTGATGGTCCAACACTTAACAGTATGGACGGCGTTTCAGACAGAGACTACTTAATTGAGTATCTTGATGCGTTGGCAATTATCATGATGCACCTTTCAAGATTCTGCGAGGAAATCATTATTTGGAACACTAACGAATACAAGTTCGTGGAAATTTCCGATACCTATTCAACAGGTTCCTCCATCATGCCACAGAAGAAGAATCCTGATATTGCAGAACTTATTCGTGGTAAGGTTGGAAGAGTTTATGGCGCCTTAAACAGCATTCTTGTTACAATGAAGGGCATTCCTCTTGCTTACAACAAGGACATGCAGGAAGACAAGGAACTTTCCTTTGACGCCTTTGATACAGCCAAGGGTTGTCTTAAGTTATTTGACGGTATGCTTAAGTCCATTAAGTTCAACAAGGACAGAATGCACGATTCAGCTACAGGTGGCTACACCAATGCTACAGATGCGGCAGATTACCTTGTAAAGAACGGCATGCCATTTAGAGATGCTCACAGAGTAATCGGTGAAATCACTGTTTACTGCATTGAGAAGGGAATCCCAATCGACAAGATGAGTTTGGAGGAGTTCAAGCAGTTCTCTGAACTCTTTAAGGAAGACATCTACGAGGCCATTTCCCTTGATACATGTATCAATAAGAGAAACACTATTGGCGCACCTGGTCCACAGGCAATGGAAAAGGTTATTGCCATTAATGATGCTTTACTTACAAAGTGGAGCGATGAATTAAAATAAACGAGTAACAAATATTATTCAAATTGGAGGCAGCTATGTCAGAAAAGAAAATCATGCTTGGTAACGCAGCCATTGCCAGAGGCTGTTGGGAAGCCGGATGTAAAGTTTCAGCCGCATATCCCGGAACACCAAGTACTGAAATCAGTGAGAATATTGTAAAGTACGATGAGGTATATGCCGAGTGGTCACCAAACGAAAAAGTTGCAGCAGAAGTTGCAATTGGTGCTTCACTTCACGGTGTAAGATCCATTTGTTCGATGAAGTGCGTTGGTCTTAATGTTGCAGCAGACCCACTCTTTACTATCGCTTACAGCGGTGTAAACGCGGGTCTTGTTGTTATCGTTGCTGATGACCCTGGTCTTTACTCATCACAGAACGAGCAGGATACAAGAGCCGTTGCACGTTCAGCTAAAATTCCGGTTGTTGAACCTTCAGATTCACAGGAAGCAAAGGACTACGTTAAGTTTGCCTTTGAACTTAGTGAGAAGTACGACACACCAGTTATTTTTAGAACTACAACAAGACTTTCCCATTCTCAGGGCATAGTTGAACTTCTTGACAGAGAAGACATTCCGGACAGACCTTATGAGAAGAATATTCGCAAGAACGTTATGATGCCCGGCAATGCCAAGGTTCGTCATCTCTATGTTGAGAAACGTGAAAAGATGATGGAAGAGGATGGTGCCTCTTTCCCAATTAACAGAGTTGAAATGCGTGATACCAAGGTTGGTGTAATTACTTCCGGTATCCCTTATCAGTACGTTAGAGAAGCAATGCCTGATGCATCAGTGCTTAAGCTGGGTGTTACTTACCCACTTCCAAAGCCAATGATAAAAGACTTTGCTTCAAAGGTAGATACACTTTACGTTATCGAAGAGCTTGATCCTATTATTGAGGAGCAGGTTCGTGCCATGGGAATTAAGTGTATCGGTAAGGAAAAACTTACGGTTCAGGGCGAATACAGCACTAACATGCTGAAGGAAAAGCTCCTGGGCGAAACAATTGACTATACACCTGCTCAGGCTCCTGTAAGACCTCCAATTCTTTGTCCCGGATGTCCTCACAGATCCACATTCCATGTTTTAAAGAAACTTGGTCTTCACGTAGCAGGCGATATCGGTTGCTACACTCTTGGTGCCGTTGATCCGTTAGACGTAGTAGAATCAGTAGTATGCATGGGTTCTTCAATTTCTACTCTTCACGGTATTGAAATGGCAAAGGGGTGGGAATATGCCAAGCATTGGGTCGGATGTATCGGCGACTCCACATTCATGCACACTGGCGTTAATTCCCTCATGAACATGGTTTACAACCAGTGCAAGGGCACAGTAATCATCATGGATAACTCCACCACAGGTATGACAGGTCATCAGGATCATGCCGGAACAGGTAAGACTCTTAAGGGTGATATCGTAGCAGCCATTGATGTGGTTAATCTTTGCCATGGTATGGGAATTGAACATGTTTATGTTGAAAATCCATTAGATATCAAGGCTTTTGAAACACTGGTAAAACGTGAAACTGAAAGAGAAGCACTCAGTGTAATCATTGCAAAATATCCTTGTGCACTTCTTGATAAGAGAAAAGTTACTAAGGTTTATCAGTGCGATCCTGAAATGTGTAAGAAGTGTGGCGCCTGCATGAAGCCTGGTTGCCCTGCAATTACAAAGAACCCTGATAAGACGGTAACTATCAATACATCAATGTGTAACGGTTGTGGTCTTTGCGCTCAGCTTTGCCACTTCGGCGCACTTAAGATGGTGGAGGTGTAAAATGGTTAAGAATATTATGATCGTCGGTGTCGGCGGACAGGGAACATTACTTACCAGCCGTATTCTTGGTGGTATCACATTAAGAGCCGGCTATGATGTTAAACTTTCAGAAGTACATGGTATGGCTCAGCGAGGCGGTAGCGTAGTTACTTATGTACGTTATGGTGACAAGGTTAACGAGCCAATCGTGGAAGAGGGTCAGGCAGATGTGCTTATCGCCTTCGAAAAACTTGAGGCTCTCCGTTATGCACACTTCCTTAAGCCTGATGGCGTACTTATTTTAAACGATCAGAGAATCGACCCTATGCCTGTTGTTATTGGCAAGGCCGAGTATCCTGATAACATTGTTGAAAAGCTTAAGGCAGAGCACAATGTGCTTGCAATTGATGCAGCATCTGAGGCTCTTAAGATTGGTAACTTAAGAACTTTCAACGTGATTATCTTAGGCATGGCAGCAAAGCACATGGATTTCCCTAAGGAAGACTGGCTTGCAGTTATTGAAGCAACAGTTCCTCCAAAGACTATTGAAATCAACAAGAAGGCTTTCCTTGCCGGCTACGAAATGTAGGTTTTTATGGAATTTAAGATTGAAACACATCTTCATACATCCCAGGCCAGTGCCTGTGCATCCGCCTCAGGGCGTGAGCAGGCCCTTTACAGAAAGGCCGAAGGCTATGATGCTATCATAGTTACGGACCATTTCTACAGAGGAAACTGCAGGGTTGACAGAAACCTTCCTTGGGAAGAGTTTATTGATGAATTCTGCAGTGGCTACGAAGATGCAAAGAGGACCGGAGACGAGATTGGTTTAAAGGTTTTCTTTGGATGGGAAGAAAATTTTGATGGTGCAGAAATGCTGGTTTATGGTCTTGATAAGGAATGGCTTAAAAAGCATCCTGAAATGACCGGTTGGACCCCAAAGATTCACTATGACAAGATACACGAAGCAGGGGGCTTTGTAGTTCAGCCTCATCCTTTTAGGGAAAGAGATTACCTTGAAGGCATTAAGCTTTACCCTTATTACTGCGATGCGGCAGAAACAGTGAACATGGGCAATCGTCCGATTGAAAACACCAGAGCCAAGGCATATGCCAAAGACTTTGGTCTTTTAGAAACCGGCGGTTCCGACATTCATCACAAGGAAACTAAAGGTGGCGGAATGATTTTTGATCATGAACTGAATTCGGTTTTTGATTATATCGAAGCTATTAAGGCAAAAGAAGGTAAAATAATTCATTACGATGAATTCTAGGTGAAATATGACAGAAGGTGTACAGAAGGTAATAAGGGCAGACAACTCAAGAGAGTCCTTGATTGAACTTAAGAACTCCTTAAGAGGAGATAATGCGCATCTCGCATGGGATGACGTGGATTATCTCATCACATTGCTTAGACTGCCTGATCCAAAATCCAGAAAAAATGTAGCTCAGATTCTTGGCATTGCCAAGGTCCAGAAGGCCGCAGATCCTCTTTTACAGGCGTTAAAAGCGGAAGAGGTGGAATATGTCAAATCGGCCTATTTAATTGCTTTAAAGAGCATTAACATTGACCAGCTTCGAGGCAGATTGTCAGAGCTTAGGGATGAGCTTTCCAGAAAGCAGATTACCGACGAAAACAAGAAGCACATTGACGAGCAGATGAACGCTTACAATGACCTTTTAGGTGCTGAAATTGCAAAGCACAAGTTTGTTGGTGGCGGAATTCCTTCAGAGGTTGTTTTAATTACTCAGAAGGGCCTTTCACAGTTTACTGCGGACTCACTTTATTCATCCACAAAGAAGGTGTTAAGCATTGGCGTATGCGCTAAGATTAACTCCTACGACGAAGTAAAGCACGTTAGAACTTACAAGGAAATGCTCTATATTGTTCCGGGTCTTAAGAAGACTTCTGCAGATCCTTATGAGGCAGCAGCAGATTTTGCCAACGGAACCTTAAAGAAATTCCTGGATGAAAGACACAAGGAAGAGGCTCCTTGGGGTTACAGAGTTAACCTTATTAGCCGAATGGATGATAAGAACAAGAATCTTTTCATCAAGCGTTTCGCAGGAGAACTCTATAGACTTTCCGGAGGTTATTTTGTAAATGCTCCATCTAACTATGAGATGGAATTTAGAATGTTTGAAAACAAGGAAGGTAAACTTACCGTTCTCGTTAAGTTAAACACTATAAATGACACTAGATTTGACTACCGTAAGGACGTGGTGGCAGCCAGCATTAGACCTGAACTTGCCGCTACCTTAATCAAACTTTCAGCAGATTACCTTAAGTCCAACATTCAGGTGTTAGATCCATTCTGTGGTGTTGGTACCATGCTTATTGAGCGCGCCAAGTACAGAAATGTGTTCCCAATTTTTGGTGTGGACACTTTTGGTGAAGCGATTACAAAGGCAAGAAGCAATGCCGAAGCAGCTAACGTAGACATCAATTTCATTCAGAGAGATTATTTTGACTTTAAGAGCAACAGCCCGTTTGATGAAATAATCACAAACATGCCTTTTGCCACAAAGGATGAAGACAGAGCGAAGATTGATGAAATCTACAGAAAATTCTTTGACTATTCCAAGAAGATGTTGAAGAAGGGTGCTTACATTATCATGTATGTAAGAGACATTAATGCTGCAAGAGAATACTCAAAGAAGTACGGCTACTTCCTTGAGAAGGAAGTACTCATTTCTGATAACGAGAACTCTTACCTTTGCATTTACAGAAAAAAATAGCATGATTAACATTATTTATTCAGAAATTAAAAAGTATGATTGGGAGACGGCCGAATCTTTTGATGACAGAAGACACGACCGTCTTCTTGCGCGTTTCGGATCGGAAGAAACCAGGAATGAAATTTACACTTCAGGGCTTTTAATCAGGCAGTTTACTCCGGCATATGCCCAAATCGGGTACGACGAAAACGGACGTCCGTTTTTTGTGGGAGGGAAGCGCGAATTTAACGTAACTCACAGTGCGGGACATTGCTTTGCGGCTTGGTCTGACAACAGGAAGCTGGGATTGGATTTCGAGAGTTACAATCGTAATTTTGACTATAAAATTGCGCGAAGAGTCTGTAGTGAAGAAGAATTTGAAACGCTAAATGGATTTGATAAGGAGGCTAAAGAGTATAAGAGATTTCTCCTTAAACTATTTACCATCAAAGAGGCAGCTTCAAAGGTTTCAGGTGTTGGAATCGCCATGAATTTTAAGGATATGTCGGTACTTAACTACGAAAAACTATTTGGACAAGAGTGTTTTCAGACGGAGATTTGCATTAAAACAAAAGATGCTTTGCCAATCACCTTAAACGTTTTATGTTTTGACAAGCATTCCGGCTCTTTAAGCCTTGTATTTAACGGGAAACGTGACATAAGTTACGACATAAAAAATATTTGATATTTTGCCTGTTTTTCATTTAATTGATTTTGCTATTTGCAGATGGTAAAATTGTACTATAAGCACACTAGGGTTAATTTGCCTTTTTGGCAATACAAGAAGACTAAATTATGGGGGGCCCCGGATGTATATTTATGAACTATCATCTCAGCTGGTATTTTACCTTTGCGCTGTAATGGTTTGTGTAATCTGTCTCATCATGTACACGATTCAGATCAAACCAAGATCTCTGCGTACGGGTTTATTTACTTTGCTGATTTTTAATGTACTGGCGTCTTCTTTGGCCTGTTATTTTGAAGCCACTCTGATGGGGGATTTAGATAACTATGCTTCTGTTGCAAGACACATAGATACTTTAGAAATCATATATTTTGTTCTGCACAATCTTCTTGCTCCGATGTTTTTGTTCTATACCATGCTTGTTAACAATGCGGGTCATGGAAGAAGAAAACTGTATTACTTAATTCTGTTCTTACCTGCTCTTATTGCAGAAGCAATGGTTCTTAGTAATCCTCATACACATTTAATCTTTACAATTGAAAATGGTTCATTTAACAGGCAGTTTGGTGAAAATATTCTTTACATCATAGCTGCATGCTATGTTGTTTTATCATTTGTTCAGATTTTAAGTTACATGAAGCATCTGACTTTTAATGAAAAGTTCGGTCTTATCGGCATGCTGGTTTTAATTATTGTCGGTGTGGTTGTTCAGCTTTTGTTCCAGTCCCTTACTGTGGAACTTTGGTTTGAGGCACTGGCCATGCTTCTTCTTATGAGGCAGCTGGAGAATTACGATAAGATTTATGATAATTACAAAATTGCTTACAACCGTGAACAGTTCATTGAAGATAATAAGAAGTTGATTGCGACAAAGCATGCATATGCCGTAATCGTAATTTCCATGACAAACGTCACAAATTATACTAGAATTTTTGACGAAGATACTGCTAGAGCCCTTAAAATTGAAATAGTTAAAGGCTTAAAGAAGACTTGCGATAGTGGAGAACTTTACGAACTCAGAAACAACCTTTATGCTTTTGTTACATTTTACAGAGGTCGAAAGTTTGATACTATTCTTGGAGAAATTGCAGATCATTTCAGTCAGGTATATGATTTTAGAGGCAATAACATTAAGTTAGATGCTGTAATTGCTTCCGCTAAGATTACAGATGATTTTGGAACTCCTTATGAAATCCTTGATTTCGCAGATTTGGTTGCTCAGGAAACAACCAAGAACATTAAGGTTATCGGTCAGGAAAAGGTTGATGCAACAAAACGTCATTTCCAGGTAGAAGAGGCAATTAACAGAGCTATTGAGAACAAATCTTTTGAAGTTTATTATCAGCCTATTTGGGATGCAGTAAGTGGTAAAATCCGTTGGGCAGAAGCACTTTGCAGATTGACGGATGAAGAAATTGGCTCTGTGAGACCGGATGAGTTTATTGCAGTTGCAGAACATTGTGGTCTTATAGTAAAGTTAGGTGAAATAGTATTTGAGAAAACCTGTAAGTTCTTACATGAATACACACCTTGGCTTTATGGTTTTGAATATGTCGAAGTAAATCTTAGCCCTTATCAGCTTATGATGAATGATACTCCGTCCAGACTTAAAAAGGTGATGGACAAGTATATGCTCGACTTTTCAAAGATCAATCTTGAAATCACTGAATCAGCCTCTCTTTATGGGGATGATGTTACTATTGCCAATATGGAAGATCTTATTAAGATGAAGGCAAGATTCTCTTTGGATGACTTTGGTACAGGTTATTCAAATGTAAGTTACATCATTAATGGTGATTTTGAAAACATTAAGATGGACAAGAGTTTGCTTTGGGATGCCAAGAACGAAGTCACTAAAAACATTCTGTTGTCCTTCATAAAATCCTTTAGAAAGATGAACACCAACGTAATTCAGGAAGGTGTTGAAACAAAGGAACAGCTTAAGTTTATCGTGGAAGCCGGTGCCACGAAGATTCAGGGCTTTTATTTCTCAAAGCCGCTTCCGGACTATGAATTCATAGAATACCTTAAGGAATTTAATGTTAATGGTGTAACTCCTGATGTTTCAGGCATCGTTTCTGAAAAAGCTAACGAGTATAAGGTAGAATTCAACAAATTAGAAGATGAACTAAAGCTGAGTAATTAATTGATATTATTCTTCGAACCAGGAGGAGTAATGATATACTTAATTCGGCGTAACGAACCAAATTGAGAAAATGAAAAAACCATATTCGGAGTAACGACCCGAAGTAAAAGGAGTAACTATGAACAATTTACCAACCGTTAAAATCGGTATTGTTGCAGTAAGCAGAGACTGTTTCCCAGCCCCTCTTGCTGTAAACAGAAGGCAGGCTTTGGTAAAAGCCTACAAGGAAAAATATGACGCAGCTGAAATCTATGAGTGTCCAATTACCATCATTGAGAGTGAAATCGACATGATGAATGCATTAGAGGACATCAAGAAGGCTGGTTGTAATGCACTTTGTGTTTATCTTGGAAACTTTGGACCTGAAATTTCTGAAACGCTTCTTGCTAAGCATTTTGATGGACCAAAGATGTTCTGTGCAGCAGCAGAGGAAAGCCAGAAAGATCTTTTTGATGGTCGTGGCGATGCCTACTGCGGTATGCTTAATGCAAGCTATAATTTAGCTCTTAGAAACGTGAAAGCCTATATTCCTGAATACCCTGTAGGGGATGCAGAAGATTGCGCTGACATGATTCATGAGTTTATTCCAATTGCTAAGGCAAGCTATGCACTTAAGAATCTTAAGATTATTACTTTCGGACCAAGACCTGCAAATTTCCTTGCATGTAATGCTCCTATTAAGCAGCTTTACAATTTAGATGTGGAAATTGAAGAAGAATCAGAACTTGATCTTTACGAAAGTTATTTAAAACATGAAGGTGACCCAAGAATTGCAGACGTGGTTGCTGATATGGTTAATGAACTTGGAAGTGAAAACAAGATGCTTCCAAAACTTGCACAGTATGAATTAACACTTCTTGACTGGGTAGAAGAGCACAAGGGTTACAGACAGTTTGTTACTCTCGGAACTAAGTGCTGGCCTGCATTCCAGAACATGTTTAAATTTAATCCATGCTATGTAAACAGTCGTCTTACAGGACGAGGAATTCCGGTTTCCTGTGAGGTAGACATTTATGGAACTCTTTCAGAGTTTATCGGAGCAGTAATAAGTGGTAAACCTGTTACATTGCTTGATATTAACAATTCAGTACCTAAGGATATGTACAAAGATAGTATAGATGGAAAATTCCCATATATGCTTACTGATACATTTATGGGCTTCCATTGTGGAAATACCTGTTCAACAATGCTTAGAAATCCTCATCTTTCTTACCAGAGAATCATGGCCAGAACTCATCCACAGGAGTGGTGTGAAGGAACCATGGAAGGTGATATTAAGGCGGGTGACATTACATTCTATCGTTTACAGTCAACTGCTGATGGAATTTTAAGAGCCTATGTTGCAGAAGGTGAAGTACTTCCTGTTGAGACAAAATCATTTGGATCAATTGGTGTATTTGCAATTCCTGAAATGGGACGTTTTTACAGACACGTTCTTATTGAAAAGAATTTTCCACATCATGGCGCAGTTGCTTTTGGCAAGTATGGTAAACAGCTCTTTGAAGTATTTAAGTTCATTGGTGTCCCTGTAGAAGAAATTGGTTTCAATCAGCCTGCAGGTATGCGTTATCCAACAGAAAATCCTTGGGGCTAAAATCAGATGCTAAAAGGACTAGAACATGAATGAGAACAGACTTAAAATAATTTTAAAGGCAAGCTGGATAGGCATATTCCTAAACATTCTGCTTGCCTCCCTTAAAGCGTTGGTTGGTTTGATGGCTAATTCCATTGCGATTGTAGTAGATGCAGCCAACAACCTGACTGATGCGATAAATTCAATTATCACCATAATCGGAGCTAAAGTGGCTTCCAGAGGAAGTGACAAGAATCATCCTTTTGGCCACGGACGAGCTGAATATATCAGTAGCCAGATTATCGGTGTAGTTATTCTGTATGTTGGTATAACATCACTTACCGAATCAGTGAAAAGGATACTGAATCCGCAGAAACTTAATTACAGTACAGCAACAATTATTGTTGTGTCATTAGCTATTGTATTTAAGATTTTTATCAGTATTTATTATACAAAAGTGGGTAAATCAGTTAAGTCAGAATCCCTTATTGATTCAGGAAAAGATGCTATTTTCGATGTGATTATTGCTACGGCAACACTTATTTCTGCAATAATTTTCATGGTTACAGGATTTAAAATTGAATACTATTTATCAGCGTTAATTTCTGTATTTATCATTAAGACCGGCTATGACATCATTAAAAATAACATTGTACGTCTTTTAGGTGAAAGAGTAGATTCAGAGATTTCCAATGATGTAATTAAGTCTATAAAGGAGAATTTCCCTGACGTTTATGGAACCTACGATTTGGTTCTTCATAACTATGGACCGGGAATTCTGTTCGGATCAGTTCACGTAGAAGTTTCAGACAAGGTTGCAACTTCAGACATTGACAAACTGTCCAGAAAAATCCAGGATATTGTTAGAAAGGAAACAGGCGTTGTTATCGAAGCGGTTGGCATTTATTCCGTAAATGACAACGATGACATAGCTGCTCTTAGAAATGAAGTAAGACAGTTTGTTAATGAACAGCCTTACGTTCTTCAGATGCACGGTTTCTTCTACGACAAAGAGGAAAACACCATCGTTTTTGACATGGTAATGGATTTGGATGCTCCAAAGGTTGAAAAGGCCTATGAGGCAGCAGAAGCAGCAGTTAAGAGCCGTTTTAATGAATACAACATTATCGCCAGAATGGACGTAGACGTAACAGATATTTAATATGAGAAAAACTAAAGTAAAAATTTGTGGTATTAAAACCGAACAAGACATTGAAATCATTAATGAGGTAAAGCCGGATTATGCCGGCTTTATCGTTTTGTTTCCAAAAAGTAAGCGGAACATTTCCCTTGAGGAAGCGGCATATGCCTGCGCCAGGATTGACAGCGACATCAAAAAAGTAGCAGTAACTGTGGCTCCATCATTAGAGGATGTGAGGGCTATTATTAAGGCTGGTTTTAAGATTGTGCAGATTCATGGAGAGTTGCCGGAAGGCCTGGAAAACGAGCCTATCGACGTAATTAAGGCCTTTAATGTAAAGGACCTTGGTGAGTTTGAATCCTGTGCGAACAAGGACTTTATAAGGGGTTACGTGTTTGATGCGGCCCGTCCCGGAAGCGGAGAGACCTTTGACTGGAACCTGCTTAGCAGCATCCCGAAGGATGGCAAACTGTTTATCTTAGCAGGAGGCCTTAATTCAGAGAATGTAGCAGAAGCCATTCGCTTTGCAAATCCTGACGTGGTAGATGTTTCATCAGCAGTGGAATATGCCCCAAACATTATCGGAAAAGACCCTGACAAGGTTAGAAGCTTTGTTAAGGCAGTAAGAGATTTAGATTAAAAAAAGACCGTACAGATTTTGTACCGACCCCCAAAAGTTAGACCTAAAATCTAACGATTGGAGGTCGGTAT
>R14__coassemble_31_pt1 | contig 124311 bp, 101 predicted proteins | sample R14__metabat2_high_PE_046 | metagenome-assembled genome bin R14
TCCATGTGTTCAACCTAGTTCATAAATATGTGTCCAGGATTCTGGGTACATATCACAACGGGGTTATTCATTTTCTTTTTTCAGTTCCGGAGAAGTTTATTTAAGGTACTTCATCTCAAACTCTTCTACTTTCATAGGCTTTTCAAACAAGAAACCCTGGGCTCTTGAGAAACCAGTCGATCTAATGATTTCAGCCTGTTCTTCTGTCTCGACACCACCGAAAAGAACTCGCTTGCCTGCTGCCTGAGCCATAGTGGTAAGGGCACCTACGAACTGGCTGCCGGATTCATTCTCTTTGATGTTCATCCAGATAGATTTGTCAAACTTAACTGCATCTACAGGGGCATTCATGAGGAAACCTATGTTTGAGCCACCTGTACCGAAGCTTCCTAAAGTAATTGTGAAGCCTCTCTTTCTTAAGTTTTCTACTTTTTCTCTAAGTCCATCTACGTTAGAGCCTATAAGGTTTTCCTTAACTTCAATTACGATGAGCTTAGGATCAATGTTGTACTGCTCTGCCAGTCTGTAGATTCTCTCGTCAAAGTTCATGTAAGAATTGTGGCGGTTGGAGAAGTTAACTGAAAGCTTAGGGGTAGGCTTTCCTTCTCTCTTCCACTTTCTTAAGCACTGAAGAATCTTAGTATAGACACAGAAGTCCAGATCCATGATTTTTCCTGAGGACTCCAGGATAGGAATGAAATCTGCGGCGTTCTTGTAAGAACCGTCATCATTTCTCCATCTTGCCAGGGCCTCAGCACCGATGATTTCGCCTGTATCCATCTGGAATTTAGGCTGAAGGAAGATTTCAATCTTGCCTTCCTTGATTGCATCATCGATACCACCAAGTATGCTCTGTTCGTAATTACGCTTGTTCTTTAAGGCATCCGTAAATACGCAAATGTTCTTAAGTTTGTTTTCCTTTATCAGCTTTCTCGCCATGTTTGCATTTGCAATTGCCTGATTGATATCAGTGCCGGCGGATGGGATGAAGAATATGCCTGTACTTACTCTTAAATTGATGCCAGGGAAGTTCTTTTCCTGATGCTCAATAAATAGCTTAGTCCAGTTGTTGATCTTTTCCAAAACTTCACGCTTGCCCTCTTCATTCATGTAAACGATAAATAAGTCAGAGTGTGGTCTGCAGCCAAAGCACTTCTTGCCCTTTCTAAGGAATATCTGGGCAAATTCCACCAGCATCTTGTCGCCTGCAGGATAGCCGTACTTTTCATTTACGAAGGCGAAGTTGTCGATGTCCATGTAGCAAATTGCGTGAATCGGACCCATCTCCTCGTTCTTAAGTACTTCCTGAACACGACCTCTGAAGGCGGTTCTGTTATAAAGTCTTGTAAGACGGTCTGTGGAAGAAAGACGGTTAATGAGGATTCTGTCATCCTTGTGTTCCTTCATCATCTTCTTTTCTTCATCAATAATAAGAATTCGACCGTATACGTAACTGATTTCGCCCTCCTCACCGACTACACAGTTAAGGATTACTCGACACCAGTTATAGATGTTGTCTTTAATTTTGATTCTGTATTCAGCTGTTGATTTACCGCCTCGTGCAAGGGCACCACTCCACTGATTCTGATAGATGGAATAATCTTCAGGATGTACGTAGTTACGGCTCTTACTTTCTGCAATAAAGTGCTTGATGACGTTATTGGAAGTTACGAACTTTCCAAACATTACAGGGATGGTGAACTTGTCTTCATCAACCTCGTAATTAAACTGAATGTCTTCAAGAACTTCGTCTAACTGTCTGTATCGGTCCAGCTGATATTTCATTGTCATTTCCTGATTGATTCTTGCAGTAATGTTAGTAAGAACCAGTACGATGACACTGATATTGTTGTCTTCTCTAATTACTTTTGAGTTAATGTGAACCCAACGTGGATCGCCTTCGAAAACATTTACGCGGGCATCCATCTGCATCTGATGCTTTTCCTCGCGAAGAGCGAAAACCCTCTTAACCCTTCTCATGTCATCTGCAGAAATAATGTTTACGATGTCATTGTTATGAATATTCGCAAACTGCTCCTTGGAATGACCGATAATGTCATAGAATGCCTCGTTAGCGTAGTATAGATCTAACACATCGCCTTCATCGCCACAGGACACTTCATAGATGATGGTTCCTACAGGAATTACATCCATCATACCGGATACGGAATGATCATGAAGTACGCCACTTGTAAGAGGTGTGATGATTACATCAAAGAGACCATCCTTCATCAGTTTCTTCTGACGTCTGATGATACAGTTTACGGAGCAGCCTTCACCGTTTCTGTTGCGAAGCTTAAACTCCAGATTGACGTACATCTGCTTTTTAATTTTCTCGTCGAGAATTTCGCGGACAACAGGAATATCATCCTTGTTGATGCATTCATAAAAGGACACCAGTTCTCTGGTTGCAAGTCCTGTCAGTTCCCTGAAGTTGCTGTCGGTTTCCACCAAAGGAAATCCTGGTTCGTCGCTGATTACGCAGTAAGCATATTCAATCTGACGTGCCACTTCATTAAACTCATGAACGCTCTTGGTTGATTTCACAGGCATCATGGACTCAAGGTAAGCAGTGAGCACATTGTCTCCGGCTACTGAATTGAGTACGAGCTGTCTTGACTGCGTGTTAGATGAGAATATCAGGAGGCTTGACAGAAAAATCGGCCAAGTCAGATTGTAAGCTCCTCTTTCGATGGAACTTACAGTCTGTCTGGTGATTCCTATCATGACTCCAAATTCTTTCTGAGATATTTTCATGGACTTTCTGTAAGCAGTCATGTTCTTTGAAAATATCGATAATAATGTTTTTCTATTTTCCTCTGTTAAATTAATCATCTTTCCCCAACTTAATTAATTTAATATCAGTGCAAGCACTGATTTCCCTAAACTCTCGCCACCTGGTGGCCAGTACTAAATACGTAAACTAAATAACGCTATCTGCTATTAAATTCTTGAAGGACCGTTTCCCACGTTAACTACATAGAAAGCTGCATCATAGCCAATTTCCTTCTTGTAGATGTCTCCCACATTCTTAATGAATGCATCTACATTGGCATCCTTTACAATTGCAACACCGCAACCGCCAAAGCCGGCTCCGGTCATTCTTGCACCGTAAACGCCCTCCTGCTTCCATGCTGCAGAAGCTAAAGTATCAAGTTCCTTACCTGTTACTTCAAAATCATCGCGGAGTGAAACGTGAGACTGATTAAGAAGTTCTCCAAACGCCTTAAGGTCTCCTGCCTTAAGAGCATCTACTGCCTTAATTGTTCTCTGGTTTTCATAAACCGCATGCTTAGCACGTTTCTTAGCAAGTGGATTCTTTACGAGGTCAGCATTTGCATCAAAAGTTGCCTCGTCTAAATCACCTAATGTCTTAATGGAAAGCTTGGTCTGTAAATCGGCAAGCGCCTCTTCACACTCTGCTCTTCTTTCGTTATACTTAGAATCGTTAAGACCACGTTTCTTGTTTGTGTTCATGATAACGATCTTCGCATCGCCAAGTTCCACAGGAACGTAAGTGTAATCAAGAGTAGCTGTATCAAGGAATACTGCCTTGTTCTCCTTGCCCATGGCAATTGCGAACTGATCCATGATTCCACAGTTAACTCCGACATATTCATTTTCTGCTTTCTGTCCGATTAATGCATTCTTTACAAAATCGACGTCAAGACCAAAGAGGTCTGTTAAGATAAAGCACGTAAGTACTTCGATTGAAGCAGAGGATGAAAGACCTGATGAATTAGGAATGTTGCCGTTAAATACAACATCGAATCCCTTATCAATCTTGTAGCCTTCATTTAACATGACTTTGATAATTCCCTTAGGATAATTAGCCCAGTCATCCTCTTTCTTGAATGCAAGGTCATCAATTGAATTTTCAATGACACCCAGGTTCTCAAAATTCATTGAGAAGAAACGTAATTTTCCGTCGTTGTTCTTTCTTGCTGCTGCATAGGTTCCGATAGTTAATGCACAAGGGAAAACGTGACCACCATTAAAATCAGTGTATTCACCGATTAAGTTTACACGTCCCGGTGCGAAATAACTGCGGATTTCGCCGTCAGCGCCAAAGACTTCTTCAAACTTCTTAAGAATAGTCTCTTTCATGGCACCTCCAAAAATGGTTATTTTTTATATAAGTGAATTGTACACTTAATTTTTTCACAATTCAATAAAAAGTTAACTAAAAATGTAAAAAATTCATTCATTTTAGTTTTGCTTGTGTATTTTTAAAAAATATGTTAATTTTTTTGAAAAAGGTATTGACAAATGGATTTAAATTTGAAAAATAAAGAGAAATACATGAAAAAAGCCTTGGACCAGGCAAAAAAAGCTCTGGCTCTTGGTGAAGTGCCAATTGGCTGTGTAATTGTTAAGGATGGGAAGGTAATTGCACGAGGCTACAATCGCCGCACTTTTGATCATCAGGTTCTCGCTCACGCAGAAATCATTGCCATTAAAAAGGCCTGCAAGAAGCTTGGAGACTGGAGACTGGAGGGCTGCGAAATGTACGTAACACTCGAGCCTTGTCAGATGTGTGCAGGTGCACTCGTTCAGTCAAGAATCGACAAAGTTTACATCGGAGCCATGAACAAAAAAGCTGGTTCCTGCGGTTCTGTCATTAACCTTCTTAACATCTCATCCTTTAATCATCAGGTAGAATCAGAAAACGGAATACTCGAAGAAGAGTGTAGCAAAATGCTCTCCGAATTTTTCAAAGCCTTAAGAGAATCCCGCAAAAAACCTGAGACTTAATTTGTTTACTTCCAATTTTCGGTTGTTCTTTATAGGAAAAAAGACCTGACAATGTCAGGTCTTTTTTCTTGCTTATTATTCTAAATCTAATTCATCTTCTTCTGCCTGCTTAGCCTTCTCCGCTGCCTCTTCAAGGATTACAGCGCCAGGCTTTAAGGCATATTCCTTGGTTTCCGTTGGAAGTGAACGGTTCTCAAGTCTTCCTTCTAAGGATGTCTTTACAAAGCCGTAGATAATGGCTCCGACAGGAATACCGAGAATCATACCTACGACGCCTAAAAGTCCACCACCCACTAAACATGAAATGATAACGTAAAATGGTGAAAGTCCAACGCTCTTACCGACAATCTTTGGAGTAAGATAATTGGAATCAAACTGCTGAATTACCAAAATGAGGGCGGCCAGCACTACGGCCTGTGGAAGGTCTTCACACAGAACAAGGAGTACACTTGGTACCGCTCCAATAAATGGTCCGAAGTAAGGAATGATGTTGGTGATTCCCACGATTACGGAAACCAGCACGGCATTGTTGCCTAAAACTCTAAGACCAAATAATCCGAAGATCATCATGACAATGTAGCAGATAAGTCCGATGATAATGGAATCAAAAATCTTTCCAAGAATGGACTTCATGAAGATTACATTGGACTTGTTCATGGTCTGGATGAAATTCTTTGCCTTTTTAGGCTTCATAATGGCGAATGCGAGCTTTTTAAGCTGTCCAAGGTATCTTTCCTTGCCTGCCAAAAGATAAACCGCTACAATGAGGCCTACGATAATATTGTAAATTGCTCTGATGGCAACAACAATCCAGTTTCCTGCCTGCTCCAAAAGATCATTGGCAAGCTGCTCTATCTTCTTGTTAACGTTAAAGGTTTCCATCAGAGTGTTGGTATCAGGAATATTCTTACTAAGCCAGGAATTTCCACTTACCACTTTGTCTACGAAATTAAGCAGTGCCTGATGATAAACCGGCACGTTGTTTGCGAGCATGGTAACACTGTCAATAACGGCAGGAATAACCGCAATAAAGAGCAGAACCACCAGAGTCAGTACCAACAACATGGTAATGGCGATGGAAGCCCATCTCGCATTTCTGTGACGACGGTCAAGAATGTTGGCGGAATCGCCTTCATATGCCAGTCTTGCAGCTTCCTTTTTAGCAATTTTTGCAGCCTTTTCTTCGTATTCCTTGCGTTCTTTTTCGCGTTCAGCCTTGCTGCCCTTCTTCATTTTTTCACGAATCTTGGCATCTCTTGCGTCTAACCACTTAAGTATTATTTTCTCCAGCCAGTAAACCACGGGACTTAAAACATAGGCCATAACAAAGCCTACAATAATTGGAGACAAAATCTTAATGATAGTTCCAATTGCGTCTCTAAGTGCCGTCAACTGATCCAACAGGAAATTAAACAGAATGCCCGCAGCAATAACAATAAACGCCCAAACGGCAAAGTCGAAAATCTGACTGCTGCCCCACTGTCTCTTAACGCGGTTGGCTACGGTCTCGTCGTATTCTTCCTCTGCATGAGCCTTGTTGTTCACTGGTTCAATCTTAATTATTTCTTCTTTGGTCTTTTCACCTTTAGTGTTGCTCATTTTAACCCCTATTCTGCCTGGTAAATTTCAAAAGATGCGAATGCTGCATCAATAAGTTCTTCGTCAGTATATGCACTGTTGTTTGAAATCATGCCTTGAATTAAGAAGCCTTCTCCAACTTCATAAAGGAACATGTTGTCATTGTAGGTGTGGCCTTCTGCTTCCATGGTCAAATCCATGTTGATGTGGGTCATGTCACCGGCCAGTGCGGCATATGCCTCGCTGGTGTAAGTTACCGTCATGTTATCTCCGTAAGTGTCCTCGTAGTACTGAATGAGGGAATCCACATTTTTGTTAAACATGGAGAACACGATGGTTGCGTCAATTCCGTTACCTGCAAGTGACCATTGGCCAAGTTCCAGTTTGGAGCCTGCCTCGTCAAAGGTAAAGTAATTGTTGTCCCAGGTACACTTGTAAAATTCTTCATCGATTCCTTCTACGATAAGTGAGGAACCGTCAATTACGTGGGACGTGATTTCTTCAGTTTCAGGGACGAATATGCCGTTTGCTGAAGACACTGTTTCAAACGCGTTGTACAGCTTGATGGCTGCAGTTCTTAAGGAAACGTACTGGTCTGTTGATGAGTAAGTGACTTCATTTTCCTTTAACGTGTATTTAAATTTAAGTGTGATTTCGTAGTCGTCAAAGCGAACCTGAGCGTCCACGGTTTCGTCAAAGGAGCCCTTTTTAAAATTGCCGCTTACGTTTACCGCCACCTCAGAATCTTCCTGCTTGATGTCGTTGCTTAAAAGGTCGAAAACCTCCTCAAATTCCTCTGCTCCGCTGGAAGTAAGCATGCTACCGAAGTACTCGGACATGTAGCCTGCCACTGAATTGTCATTGGTGCCGCCGCTAAAACCGGTGCCTTCCATTTCCCAACTGGTACCACAGGCTTCGTAGAGGAAGAAGATTAAATTCATGTGGACATATTCACAGTCCTTTGCATAAACCTGCTCGTAATCCACAATTTCCGTCTTTGCTGTGTCATTCTTGTCAGCAGAGGTTGCCTTCATCGAAAACACCGCCTGACCCGCGTCAATTACGCCGTTTGCATCCACGGTCACGGACATTTCTTCTTCGCCCTTTTTGATGGTGGCATCCGCTGCAATCGTAAAGTCGCCGGCAGTGATTGCCTTAACATCCGTAAACATGGCGTCTGCAGTATCATACTTTGCCTTGCCACATCCCGTAAGCATGGTTGCGCTAATGGCTGTTACAAGTGTCAGCGCTGCGATTTTTCTAAAACATTTCTTAAGTTGCATTTTTTCATCCTGATTCTTTATTAAAGATCTGCCCCTGTTTCAGACCTTTTGTAGCTTAAAAGTTCTTCTTCTACCCTAAATTCACATTTTTCATAGAGCGCCACCGCGCCCTCGTTATCGCTACTGACATGAAGCAAAAGTTTCATGCCCGCACAGTAATCCTTTACTGCCTGAATAAGCCGTGTCGCCAGTCCCTGTCTTCTGTAAGCTTCGTCTACAAAGACCTCTGACAGACATACGGTTTCATTATCAAAACTAAGCACACACTCCGCAATTATTTCCTCCTCGGCATTAACAATGCGAACACACTCCGTGTCCTCATCTTCCTCGTCAAAATAAATCTTGGGATACTCGCTGCCCGCGTTTACCGGAATTCCCATCTCAAAAGCCTCAAAAAACTCTCCCGGTTCCTCTGCTGTGGCATCATACTCCAAAACGTAATGCGTTATGTCCTTTAAAAAGCCGTGGCGAAAAAAGCACTCCCCGCAACCCTTTAGGGATGTGTAACAGATGACTTCAGGCATATGCCCAAACTCTTCCACCACCTTGGCTAAAGCTTCGTCCAGCTCCTTCTCGTCTGCGTTAAGACTAAACTCCACCAGACCTTCGCGCTCTTTTTCCCACTGCTCAAAAAATTTCTTCATGGGACCTACTTTCCGAGGATGTCAGAAAGTGCTGCATAATCCTCAATGCTAAGCTTCTCGCCGCGAATTGCTACATTCTTTCCAAGTTCCGTCAAAGCCTGTTCCACTTCTTCCTTGGTAAAATCCAGATCCGGAGAATTCTTCACACCGTTCATGAAAGTTTTTCTACGCTGGTTAAAGGAGGCGCGGATGAGCTTAAACATGAGGTCCGGATCCTTCACCTTAACCTTTGGTTCAGGTAAGACCTTGAGATTAACCACGGCGCTTCCAACACCCGGACGCGGAATGAAACAGTTAGGTGGTACGTTGGCTGCATAGAATACGTCTGAATAGTACTGCACCGCCAGGGAGAGAGCACTGTAATCCTCTTCACCCACGCCGGCCTGCATTCGCTTCGCCACTTCCTTCTGCACCATTACGGTAATGCTGTCAATGGATGCCTTGCCCTTTAAAAGCCCTAAAATAATGGGTGTTGTGATGTAGTAAGGCAGGTTTGCCACAACCTTTGCGGAGGTAGCGCCATGTTCCTTAAGGAGCGCATCAATGTCCACGTTTAATATGTCCTCATTGATGACTGTCACATTATCGTAGGCCTTTAATGTATCATTCTTTAAAATCGGTATCAGGTTCTTGTCGATTTCCACCGCAATGACCTTGCCGGCTCTCTCACACAGCGACTGAGTCAGTGTGCCGATGCCCGGTCCGACTTCAATAACAGTGTCTTCCTTTGTGATTTCCGCTGCATCAATAATCTTGTCCAGCACGTGCGGATCAATCAGGAAGTTCTGTCCGAACTGCTTCTGAAAATTAAAATTGTATTTCTGAAGAATAGCGATGGTTTCGCTGGCCTGAATCAAATTACCCATTAATTAAATAAACCTTTTTTGCATTTTCGAAGGTCACTCTTTCCACTTCCTCCACAGGAATGTTAAGCAGTTCTGAAACCTTCTTTACTATGTAGACGAGGTTGGAAGAATCATTTCTTCTGCCTCTAAGTGGCTCCGGTGACATGTAAGGAGAATCCGTCTCCAATACCAAATGGTCCAACCCGATTTTTTCCACCGTCTCCACGAGTTTTCTGGCTTTCTTAAAGGTGAGCACGCCGCCCACGCCAATGTAGTAGCCAAGTTTTATGTATTCTGCCGCAAGTTCTGCGCTGTAACCATAACAATGCACAATGCCACGGGCCGAAACGCCGTCTCTTTCGCACTCCTTCGCATAGTCACGAAGAATGTTAAAAGTGTCCTCTGCCGCATCTCTTGAGTGGATGATGACAGGCATATGCAGTTCCTTTGCCAGTGCAAGCTGCTTCTTAAAGGCAACGGCCTGCACATCCCTCGGGCAACTGTCCCAGTGGTAATCAAGCCCGATCTCGCCAATGGCTATGGTCTTTTTATCAGCACACATTTCACGAAGTTCCGCCAGCGCTTCCTCCGTAAGTTCCTGACCGTACTCAGGGTGCACTCCAACTGCCGCATAAAAGTCCTCATGACTTCTTGCAATTTCCAGTGACGCCCTGCTTGTAGCCATGGTGGAACCCACATTTACAAACTGCGTTACACCGGCTTCACGAGCCTTGTTAATTGTTTCCTCTGCATCCTGTGCAAAGGCCTCATCTTCATAGTGTGCGTGTGTCTCAAAAATCATTATTTTGCTGCCTTTTCATGCTCGTACAAATGCTCGCGGTCCTTTAAAATTACAGAACCGATACCGTCGATGGAGAAGAACTCCAACAGAAGGCTGTGGTCAATTTCACCATTAATCACGTGTACTCTGGATACACCGTTATCCAGTGCAGCCAGCGCATTTTTAATCTTAATGCTTAAGGACTCGGAAACCTTGTTGGTGTTAATGTAATCTTCCGCCTCATCCCTTAAAGCAACAGGAATAAGCTTTCCATTATCATTTCCGCCCTCAAAAAGTCCAGCACATTCTGACATGTAAACCAGCTTCTCAGCACCCATTCTAAAAGCGATTTCACAGGCAGTATTCTCAGGATAAAGCACCATGTTCTCAGTATCAATGTCGTTAGGCATTACTACTGGGATGTAGCCATTATCTACTGTCATGTGAAGGGTCTGAAGGTCGATGCCGCATATGCCTACCGCCTTGTTTCCGTTAATCTCAATCTCCTTGGCGATGCGCTTGTTTTCGCGGTATCTGTCCTCTCCGATTCTGGAGTCATGTACCACGATTGGCTTCATCCCGATGGATTTAAGAAGGGATATGTCCTTCATGACGCTGGCCTCTTCTTCCTTGGTAAGAAGGTTGGAGCAGCAATAGCAAATTACAACTATTTTGTCGGCGAAGTCACGGATGTATGGGAGGGCGTCGATTAAGATGCCTGCCTTCTTTCCTACTTCTACTTTGCTTAATTCTCTCTCTTTGCTCACTTTCATCACGCTTTCATAATTCCGTACTTAAGGCCAACTGTTCCTGTAGCGATAAAGTATCTGCCAAAGACACGCTTGTCAGCATCGATACTCTTGATCTCGCCAAACATCTGGCTTTCGTCGTTGATTTTCTCGTAGGTCTTGCCAAAATCAAAACTTCTGAAGAAGCCGTAAACTCCGTCGATGATGGCACAAACGTAAAGTGCCTTCTTCTTGGAATTAATGTACTCTGTTTCGCCTTTACCAATACCAAGTCCGACGCAGAAGAAGTCATCCTCTTCCTTGGAAAGTTTGGTGTCGATGAAGATGTCCTGGTCCTTATCGTAGGTCAGCATATGCAGACCTTCCACGTTCATGGCCATGATGAATTTGCCAACTTCACCGGCTACACCTTTAATTTCCACATCCAGGGATGCGTCAATGCCTGCTAAGTCTAGCTTAGGGAAACCAATTGGTGCTTCCTTCTCAAAGAAAGTAGCGCCGCCGTCCTTACTTACGAAGAGACGTCCCTGTTCTCCAAAACCGTAAACCAGGTCGTTATCCACTCTGTCAAAGAAAGTCTTAATTTCCTTAACAGGTTCCGTTCCTTCAAGGGATGTAAATGTGGACTGCTTCCAGGAATATCCCTTGTCCTCTGAATAAACTACCGCATCAGAAGGCAGATTCTGTCCGTCAGCCACTGACCAAACCAGTTTCATGCCGTCAGGTGAAATTGTAACCCATCCGGAATTTGCGTTTGGACATTCAATCAAATCAATCAGTTTGTCGATTTTTTCTGAAAGGCCACGAGGCTGCTCGCAGTGTCTTAAAGTCTTGCCTGCGTCCTCTGAATAAACCACTCCACCCTTGGATTTTCCTGTCCAGTTGCCTCGTGGAGTAGCCACGAAAACATTCGGAATTTCATCAGGATAATCGCAGTTAATGGATGTGATGTATCTGTCGTTATTTTCGTTGGCAAAACTGTTTTCACAAGGATTTTCCACCTGTGTGAAAACGAAGCCGCCTAAGTCACCTACTGCATCGAGGGCAATGATGTCGCCCTTAGCAGGGGCATATACATTAAGGTGTACCGTCTCCTCAATGCCTGTGCAGTGATCTGACCAGGACCAGTTGTCCTGCTGCAGATTCTCGGATCTAAACACACCTGTACCGGTGTTAAAATAAGCCACATCAGGATTAAACGGATCAATCTTCACGTCGGTCTGCCAGTGAATCAAGGAATGACCGCCATTGTACTCTGGCTTCATGTAAGAAGCGTTAAAGTGAAGATTTCCGATGTCTAAACCATGAAGTTTGATTTCCCAGGTCTTGCCGTAATCCTTTGACGCAAGGATACCATCACCCTCGTCGCAGTTAATAATACCTAAGATTACATAGCCCGGAACCTGTGCTGTGGTACCGATACCACCAAAGCCCAGATTGTTAAAATCACCGTCGGCGCCCAGTTCAGGAATCACAGGGGTGATGTCCTCCATGGCACCAAAATTATAGTTTTCATCCACCGGATAACGAACTACTCTACCTTCCTTTACACTACCGCATTCACAGCTGTAGCCGATAATGTAGGAGTTTACTCCGGTTTCATTCATGGTCGTGTAAAAATACTTACCGTCGAAAGCATAGCGAAGACCTACGTAGCCGTTTACCCTGACTACAGGTGACGCCTTAGGTGCAGGCTCTTCCAGCTCGCTAAAAGTCTTTCCTTCGTCATGAGAGATATAAAGGCAATGACCTCTTTCATTCTTAGCTTCGTCAAAATTTGACATACCGTCTGCAGAAGCAACCAAAGTCTTGCCATCAGGAGAAACCCAAACGTAGGCAATGTTCATTTCCACGTTCTTGTCGCCGGTTTTAACCTCAAGCATTTCCCAGGTCTTGCCCCTGTCATTAGAAACCAAAAGTCCGCCTTCCATGGAAGCGAAATAGATTCTGTCAGAATTTGAAGGGTCCACCACCAGTCTGGAGCCGGAGCCTCTTCCCACGTTGTTGCCGTGAACATGGCATGGGAACTGTGAAACCACTTCAAAGTGCTCGCCCCTGTCCTTAGACATGGTGAAGTAGCCGTTTGGGAATATGCCACAGGTTTCCCTTCCAAGACCGCTGGCAACGTAAATAATGTCAGGATCTTTTGGATCCAGCGCAATGGCTAAAGGAAAAGATTCGCTGGTATCAAAGTGTGTAACGTGATTTACCAGTGAAACCCACTTGTCCTCCTTTGCATCGTGGCGATAGCAACCGCCGATGTCCGTTCTTAAGTACAGAAGGCCTGGTTCCGTTGGATGGAACTGAAAGCCTGTAACGTAGCCGCCACCCGGAATCTGCAGGTTGTGATATTCGTATGGAATGTTGTTAATCTGTGTCATTTTGTTCTCCGTTTTCATACCCTGGGAGCTCCCAATCAAACTGCCCCATTCATTGTCAAAAAGCCCTACCGAGATTGGTCAGATAGGGCTTTTTAATTATTCTACTCCGTAAAAATTTTTTCTAACGAGTGGTGAGACCTTTGCCTCGCCATCAATTGTATCTACAAAAGTCACGATTTCGCTAACGGCAGTAGGAACCTGTTCCTTAAGAACCTTGTTCATCTTCTTAACGTATTTAAGCGCCATGCCACTGGTATCCTTACTCATGATGAGTGAAGCCGCCTTGTCCTCATTACCGGTAACGTCCATTACCGTTGTCAGCACCTTGCGGGCAGTTTTGTCAGTGGTTCGGCATATGCCGTTAATCGCCTTCATCTCTGCCATGCATCCTAAGAACTGTGTTGGAGTCACGTTCTCATAGAAAACTGAGGCGTGCTCTGCAACGCTTAAAAGCACCGGCAGATGTGCGTGGCTTGGGTACTTGAGTGCCTTCTTGCCACCTTCGTTTAGTATGTATCTTTCAAGTTCTGTTTCAATCTTTCCATGGCTAAGACCAGTCTCCACCATGGCGTCCTTAACGAGCGGATGTATGGTGGCATCCGATACGAAATGGCAAATGAAACCAATGAAGTAGGCGAGTTCAGCCTTGTCTCCTGACTTCTGAACACGCTCGTGTGCACGAAGATACATTTCTTCGAAAGAATGTCTGTGAATTTCCTTTCCGAGTTCCGCCACACTGTCTCCCATCTTGGTTACATGGAAGAAAAGTGGGTCCGGTCCGTGGAGTCCGATAAGAAACTCATCACGGTTTTCGGAAACAATTTTCTTAATATTTCTGGGAAGCTTCTTGTAGACAAGAGCTCCAAATTTCTTGTGTGCATAAAGAGCAGGCATAATTACCTCCCTTCCCCCTTACTGTTATTCTTCAGTTTCTTCTGTTTCTACAGGATCTGCAACCCACATGGTAGATACGTCTTCATTAACCTGAACTTCACCCATCACGTAGTCTAATACCTTGTCCTGAAGTGCAAGCTGCTTAAGATACTTGTCTGTGTAGCTTTCCACAACGTCGGCATATGCCGCACCCATGGTATCTGTGCAAAATGCTTCAAGTTCTTCCTGAGTAAGTGCCTCAAGTCCGGCATCCTCATAGATTGCCTGGTAGCCTAAGCCCTGAAGTGCTGTAGCCTTGGCAACGGTCTTTAACTGCTTCTTGTATTCTGATTCGTTTTCAAGACCAAGAAGTTCGTAAGGTTCTGAATACATTTCAATGCCGTACATGCTGTTGTAGTACTCTACATAGCTTTCATAGTTGTCATCAGCAATGTAGTACTGAGCCCATGTGTAGAAGAATGGATATTTTTCAATAAACGCAATCTTCTTAATTGTTGTGTTATCTACGATGTAACTCTTTACGTAAGTTTCAAGGTTTGTCTGATAAAGGTTGTAAGCACAGAAGTCCTTAAGACCTGTAGCTGTAAGTGGATAATCACTGTCAGCCATGTAGTCTGTCATGTTTTCTGCTACCCATTCATCAGTAAGTTCAGGAACTACGTTAACGCTCTCGATGTTACCTGAGAAGGTTGCTGTCTTTCCTGCAAGGTTTGTATCTTCATAATCTGATGCAAATGTAATGTCAAAAAGGAAATCGTCTCCAACTGTAAGTGCTGCAAGATTTGTATCAAATTCCTCTGTGTATTTAGCTGAACCAAGAGTATAGCTTGTGCTTGTTGCTGCATAGTCATCAAGAGCTGTGCCATCAACTGTAACAGTGTAGCTAAGGGCGATGGTTGAATCATCACCAATTTCAGTACCAACTTCAGTAACTGTTTCAGTAAAATTTGTAAGTACATTGTTTACTGCTGTTTCTAACTCGCTTTCAGTTGGAAGGTAGTCACTCTTGTTTATCTTAATGTTCTTGTAATCGCAAACGTCTACATAGTCCTTTGCGCTACTAACATCAATTGTACCATCATCCTTTAAGTAACTGTCCTGTGCTGCATTCTTTTCAATATTAGAAAGTACAACTGCTCTGGCGATTAAGCCTGCTACTACAAGAAGAGCAATTACAACAAGGGTTATAACTAATCTCTTTACTACTCTTCCTCTTTTGGCCTGCTTTACTCTTTTCTTTGCAGCCAATCTGCTTTCTTTACTCATGTTTTTAGATTTCCTCCAAAAGTCAAAAATATCGTGTTAATTTTAACACTATAAGGCGCTTTTTTAAAGTAACTTCTTAAGCTCCTCCACGAATTTTTCCACATCCTTCATGGATACAGGTTTATCCAGTGAAAATGGCACGATGCTTCGGATTGGTGAATAGTAATACTGAAGTGTAGTCATTTCTTCACCTAAAGCTTCCTTGGCACTGTTGTCCTCACTGTTTTCATCTTCGCTAAATAAGCTGTAGAATTCCTCAATAATAGCGTTTGCCTTATCTGCAAGTTCAGGATATCTCTGCAGATCTCCGAACATTGTGTCTGTTGTGATGTCGAGAATGCGTCTTACCGTGCCCTCGACGTTAATTTTAGCGCACTGGCGAATATCCCTTGAAGACGCACCCACTAAAATCTCGTACTCGCCTGATTCCACAAACCAGTCGCTGATTTCGGTGTTGTAGTAAGCAAAGGCTCTCTTGCCTAATGTAAAGCTTACTGTCTTGGTCTCGCCCGGAGCCAGTTCAATTTTTTCATAGCCGCGAAGTTCCTTAACAGGTCTTAAAACGAACTCTGTATCAAAAGCCTTAACGTAAAGTTGAACAACTTCCTTGCCGGCTACTGCACCGGTGTTGGTTACGTCCACGCTCACCTTAAGCTCTTCTGTATCCTTCATTGCTTCCTTATCAAGTTTCAGATTTGAATACTCAAAGCTAGTGTAGGAAAGTCCATGACCGAATGGGAACAGTACATCCATCTTCTTCTTGTCATAGTATCTGTAACCTACGTAAACTCCTTCGCGGTACTCAGTTCTGTTTCCCTCTCCCGTAAAGTACAGGTAGGATGGATTGTCCTCCAGCTTAATAGGGAAAGTCTCAGCCAGTTTCGCACTTGGATTAACCATTCCATAAAGGATTTCAGCCTCAGCCATTCCCACGCCCTCACCACTAAGGTAAGCCTCGAGAATTCCCTTAACGCCCTTAATCCATGGCATTTCCACAGGTGCACCATTGTGAAGCACCACTACTGTATTTGGCTGCACGGCCATTACTGCCTCGATGAGCGCGTTCTGACACTCAGGCATATGCATATGCTTGCGGTCGAAGCCTTCTGACTCAAAGGAATCCGGAAGTCCGGCAAAGATTACTGCAACTTCCGCTGCCTTTGCTGCTTCCACGGCTTCTTTAATCATCTGCTCATCAATTACGTCCTTGTCGTCATTAAAGCCCTGATTGAAGGATACGTTTTCAATGCTCAACTCGGTAACGGCATCCATGGCACCTGTTACGTACTGAGTGTTGATGTGTGAGCTGCCGCCACCCTGGAAACGTGGGCTTACGGCATATTTACCGATAAACGCTGCGCGAACACCCTTCTTTAGTGGAAGGATGTTGTCTTCGTTCTTAAGCAAAACAATGGTTTCCCTTGCTGCTTCCATTGCCTTTTTGTGGTCTAAAGCAATGTCCCATTCGCTGCGGCCCTTAGCCTGCTCGCTGGCCTTAAAGATCCAGTTAAGAAGACGCTTTACTGAAAGGTCCACTACTTCTTCTGAAATTCTTCCGTCCCTTACTGCTTCAACTACAAGAGCATCATTAGTGCCGTGGCTTGCAGGCATTTCAAGGTCAAGTCCTGCCTCAAGGTCACGCACTCTGTCCTCTACGGCGCCCCAGTCACTCATAACTATGCCTTCGTAGCCCCACTCATTTCTAAGTACATCTGTTAAGTACTTTTTGTGAGCGCCAGCGTGAATTCCATTAATCAGGTTGTAGGAACACATTACCGTCCAAGGCTTTGCGTTCTTAATGGCACCTTCAAAGGATGCAAGGTAAATCTCTCTTAGTGTTCTTTCATCCACATCGGAGGAAGAAGTAAATCTTCTGTGCTCCTGTGAATTTGCCAGGTAATGCTTGATGGAAGTTCCTACGCCCTTGGACTGCACGCCCTTAATAAAGGCTGTGGCGGTTTCTGTTGCCACGTAAGGATCTTCACTGAAATATTCAAAGTTTCTACCGCAGAGTGGAGAGCGCTTAATGCATACGCCAGGTCCTAAGATGGTAGCAACACCCTCTGCCTGACACTCTTCACCAAGAGCTTCACCAACGGTTCTTAATAAATCCCTGTTAAAGGAAGCTGCAGTTGCACAGCCTGCCGGAAAGGCTACTGCCTTAATGGACTCATTTACGCCCAACTGGTCTGCTGCATCATTCTGCTTACGAAGTCCGTGAGGTCCGTCAGATACCATAATCTGAGGAATTCCTAAACGTTCAACGGCCTTTGTTCTCCAAAAATCCTCACCGGATAAAAGTCCTGCCTTTTCTTCCAGTGTCATCTTCCCTACTAATTCATTAATCATAGCTTCTGTCATAGGCTTCTCCTTAATCTCTTAGATTTTCTTATTCATCTACCCCTAAGATAAAATCAGAATCTACAATCCAGTATTCATTAGAATAGCTTAACTTGTCTATTGAAGACTTAGACTGTGAAACTACTATCACATCCCCCGGTTCGACTTCAACCTCCGGTACGAGAAGCTTGTTCTCATCCCAGTAGATAGTAGTTAATTTCTTTTCATCCATGTATACGGTGGAGTAAGGTGTAAAGAACTCACCCTCAACCAGCATATATTTGGTCTTATCACCAATAACATCTACATTTGTTACGCGGATATCATCATAGCCATAGGTAAGAAGAGGTGCTTCGTAAGGATTGGTTCCCTCAGATTCTCCTTCTTCTGCCCAGCAAAGTTTGTCGCCATAGAGCATGTCATATTCCAGAACCTGAAGTGCCTCGAGATATTCTTCCTCAGTGTCATAGGCGTCCTTGTTCTGGTGGAGCTGATTGATAAGGCCTTCATGATAGCCTAATTTATCCTCAAGATAGGATGATAATTCATAGGCCTGCATGTCCTTCTTTTCAGCTTCGCCCATGTCGAAGTTGCTCCAGATGGCATATTCCGTATCGTACACTGTTCCTGATGTAAGGTCACTATCCGTGAACTCAAAACCAGGAAGGTGATCGCCGTAAAGTACCAGCACGGTTTCTTCATCTCTTGCCTCAAGGCTTTCGATGAGATCTGCTACGAACTGGTCCATTTCATTAATCTGCTCAAGATAGTAAGCAAAGTTGTACTCTCCGACATTTTCAGGAAGTACGTCTACTGACTTAAGCAGTGATGGATTGGTCAGAACATCTTCATCAGGATACTGTCCATGTCCCTGTACGGAAACGGTGAACACAAAGTCCTGACCTGTAGTGGAATCCAGTGCCTCATTTATGTACTTAATGAGCACTTCATCCTTTGCCCAGCCAAGGGCATTTCTCTCAACATTAGTCATGTACTCAACCGTAGTGAAAGTACCAATGCCGAGATTTGGATAAACAACATTTCTGCTGTAGAAGGCAGCGGTATTGTTGTGAACTGCATGAGCAGTGTAACCGTAAGGTGCCAAATCGTAAGCAACACTTTCAGCTGTGGTTTCAGTAAGAACAGTCTTGAATGGATATTCTCCAGGTCCAAAATTGTCCATGTTCATTCCGGTAAGAATTTCGAACTCTGTGTTTACGGTTCCAGCTGAGAAAGATGGAACTGCCAGCAAACCGGAACTGTAATTCTCATAAAGCCAGGTCATGGTAGGAATTGGATCCTCTACAAACAGTTCCTCGGAATTCTTAAGTCTGTTAACGTTAAAGAAGGACTCTAACTGAACATAAATAATGTTAGGTTCAGTAGCGTTAGAAATCACTTCCGCCTCAGCATCGTCAGCTGTGGCATTAGCCACCTGTTCCTTAATCTTATCAACGGTTTCCTTGGAATAATCTGCCGGCTTGTCTACACCGTTGTTAAAAATACTGTTAGCAAAGCAGTAAGCAAAACCGTAGTCCTTGTAGGCCTGTCTGAGTTCAGGGAAATTGACTGCGATAAGGTTAATGCTCATGGCAAGTACAATGTAACCGTAGAAAATAATGATCAAAGTTACAGCTTTAATAATGTGCAACACTCTAAAGTAAGGCGCTGACAGCTTAGGCAGTTTCGTAGACATTACAATCAAGTAAATTAACAGGAATACTGCCAGGATAATAAGGAATATGCTGGACGCGTTGATGTACTTTGAAAGCACTGAAAAAACGGAGGACAGCACCTTAATATCGTTAAAATTAAACGGTGTAACTCGGTTGGACATTACTACGCAGTTTATGGTGCCGAGAAGGATCCAGAAGAATCCGACGAACATGAAAATTGCATACTTTCGGCTAAACATTACTGCCACCGCATAGGTGATGCCGATAATTGCCAGGTTTACGAGGAACACGAAAGGTTCTTTAAACATCCAGGCCACCAATGCAAAAAAGGACTTCTTGGTTAAAGTGTCCACAAACATGGTAGTGATAAGTGACAGGAAAAGTACCTGGAATACTTCGCTGTGGAAGATTTTGTACTTCTTTAATCTGTCGTACATTTTTGTGATGAACGGTGGTGTCACGAAAACTTTTTTAATGTTGATTTTCTTCTTTTTACTCATAATCTTAGTTGCCTTTTAGAAATCTACTTCTTCCCACTTTTCCGTATCTATATCGATATCTGCCTTGTTATACCACTCTGTGTAGAGATTTGCAAAGTATTTATTTCGCTCTTCTTCCACTGCCAACTGGTAAACAGTACTGGAAGCAGTTTCATTGTTTGCTGCCACACAGTAGTAAATATAGTAGGCGTCATCTGTTTCCAGAACGCCTGATAACTGACCGGTTGCAAGGCTCATAACGTCTTCTTCAATATCATCCGGTAACGTCTCGGTTCCGCAGGTAATGGTAGCCTCAGGGTCGTCGCTGTAGTTAGTAGCTGCTGTCAGGAAATCTCCGTTAGTAGCCGCTGCCAAAGCTTCGTCCACCTTTGCCTTAAGGGCATCCAAATCGTCGCCGATGTAATACTGAATGTTGCCGTTGTCATCTGTATAGTATTTATTAAAGGTCATGTAATAGAAATCACCCTGTCTGCATTCTTCCAGGGTTGTTTCAACTTCGTAGCCCAAGGTTATCTTGTTGTAAACCTTGGTTGCGAGAACGTTGTCGCGGTATATGCCCGTTACAAGTTCCTTGGACAGACTGTACTTGTCTGCCGTTGTTTCAGAAATGCTGGAGAAGAAATCCGTCACGTAGCCATTTACTTCTACCTGATCCTCGGAGTTAAATTCAACACCGTAGTCCTCAGCATTGGCGCAAACCACCTTGATGTAGATGAGCTTTTCCAAGAGCTGGTCCTTTAACATTTCCTTGTAGGTTTCACCCTCTTCGTTGACTTCGTAGCCCCAGATTTCAGAGCCGTATATGCCCTCTACTCTGGACTGAAGTGCCACCAGGTAAACCCTGCATTCGCTTTCCGTCAAAGTTTCGCCCTCAACTGTGGCTACCACATCATTTTTGGCAGTTTCATCTTTTTTGTTCTGCACAATTTCTCTTAAGACTGAATTCTTGTAAATAAAACGACCCAGCAGAATTCCGCCGATGATTAAAATCAGCAGAAGCGCTGCTACGAGAAATTTTCTTTTCTTCTTCATCACAATACCTACTTAATCAATAGTTCCTGCATGGAATTTAGAATGCTCTTAACCTCTGTGATTAAGGTCTTAACATTCTGGTTGTCCACTTTGACCACGAACTTAGGGTTCGCGCCATTTATAAGTTTAATCTTACCGTTGCCGGCAGCTATAAACTCTCCAAATTTTGCGACATCGAGTTTTGCCTGTGGGTACATGACAAGCGTCAGAGTATCGCCCTTCTGTTTAAGGTCTGCCACATAAACCTTGTGCGCCAAACTTCTAATGAGGGAGGACTCCAAGAGTACATCCACTTCCTTTGGTACGCCACCAAATCTGTCGCTTAATTCGTCTCTCATCTCCGACAAATCTTCTTCGGTCTCAATCGCCGAAATCTGTTTATAAAGATCAAGACGTGTCATTTCGTTGGAAATGTACTTAGCCGGAATAAAGGCATCGGTTTCCAAATCGATGGAGGTTTCGAAATCCTCCACAACTTCTTCGCCCTTCGCCTTCTTTACCGCATCATTAAGCATCTTGCAGTAAAGCTCGTAGCCCACGGCACTCATGTGTCCGCTCTGCGCCTTGCCCAAAAGATTTCCCGCACCTCTAATCTCAAGGTCTCGCATGGCAATCTTGTGTCCGGCACCCAGTTCCGTAAATTCCTTAATCGCGGAAAGCCGCTTCTCGGCTTCTTCCTTAAGGATTTTGTTTTTCCTGTACATGAGGAAGGCATATGCCGTCCTGTTACTTCTTCCCACGCGTCCCCTTAACTGGTAAAGCTGGGAAAGTCCGAATCGCTCTGCGTCATCAATGATGATGGTGTTAACGTTAGGGATATCCATTCCGGTTTCAATAATGGTAGTGGAAACCAGAACGTCCAAATCGCCGTTTACGAAGCGCATCATGATGTCCTCAAGCTGCTTTTCATTCATGCGGCCATGGGCATATTCAATGCTCGCCTCCGGCAACATCTGCTGCAGGTTGGCAGCCACATCCTCGATACCGGCAATTCGGTTGTTAACGTAGTAAACCTGTCCGCCCCTTGCCATTTCTCTTAAAATGGCTTCTCTTATCAGCTCATCATTGTGCTCAAGTACGTAGGTCTGAATCGGCATTCTGTCCACCGGAGGTTCATCCAAAATGGACATGTCCCTGATACCAATGAGGCTCATGTGCATGGTTCTTGGAATAGGAGTTGCAGAAAGTGTAAGAACATCCACTGAGTTCTTAAGTTTCTTAATTTTCTCCTTGTGAGTAACGCCGAAGCGCTGCTCTTCATCCACCACGAGAAGGCCCAGGTCCTTAAACTGCACGTCCTTTGAAAGCAGTCTGTGAGTTCCAATGACTATGTCTAACTGACCGGTCCTTAAATTCTTAAGGGTCTCCCTTTGCTCCGCTGCCGTCCTGAATCTGGACAAAATGTCCACGGTTACAGGGAACTCCTTAAGACGCTGCACAAAGGTGTTGTAATGCTGCTGCGCCAGGATAGTTGTTGGCACCAAAATAGCCACCTGCTTGGAATCCTGCACTGCCTTAAAAGCTGCTCGAAGCGCCACCTCAGTTTTGCCATAGCCTACGTCACCGCAGATAAGTCGGTCCATGATTCTGGTGCTTTCCATGTCTGCCTTAGTATCATTTATGGCCTTTAACTGATCATCAGTTTCCTCGTAAGGAAACATCTCTTCAAATTCGTTCTGCCAAACATTGTCCGCGTCGAACTTGAAACCCTTTACGGTCTGTCTCTTCGCGTAAAGTTCCACCAGATCCTCTGCAATTTCGTTAACGGAAGCTCTGACGCTGGCCTTGGTGTTGTGCCATTCCACAGAGTTAAGACGGGCGAGTCGTGGCTTTCTGCCCTCTTCGCTGCCTTCCTGGTATTTCTGTATTATGTTAAGCGCTGTAACCGGCACATAGAGAATGTCTCCACCGCCGTATTCCAGCTTGATGTAATCTTTCTCGACGCCATCGGACTGAATCTTAAAGAGGCCTCGGTATATGCCCATGCCGTGATTCTCATGAATGACGTAGTCGCCGTCCTTTAATTTGTTGAAGGCAAGAAGTTCCTTCGGATCGGCAATTTTCTGTTTCTTCTTTTTGTTCTTTTTGACACCGAAAATGTCGCTTTCGGAAATCACAACGAACTTAATAAGCGGATACTCAAAGCCCTTTTGCAGGTTGCCTGCCACCACCATGATTTCCTTAGGCTGCACCACGCGGTCCGGGTCATCACTGTAAAACGCGTTAACTTCGTAATCGCACAGGTCCGCTGCCACTCGTTTCGCTCTCGTTCTTGAGGCGGAAACAATGAGGGTTCTGTAGCCCTTTTTCTTGTAAGCCGCAACTTCCTTTACCAGTTCCTTGAAGTTGGAGTGGAAAGGTGCAATGGAGGTAGCATTTAAGCTGAAACTCTCCCTTGGCTTGATGGTGTTTTTGGTGTTGAATATGCCTGCCGTAATGGTTCTTCTTTTGGAAAGATTTGCCATTACCTTCTTAAAGTCGAAGATGGCATCCACCTGGCTTGGAAGGACATAGCCCTTTTCCAGCCTGCTGGCCATGGATTCGTCATATTCAATCCACGCTGCCTTGCCGTGTTCATCCACGTATTGTGGGTCCACTACAAAGAAGATGGTTTCCTCGTCTGAGAAGTAGTTAAAGAAACCGGTGGCCTTAGCGCAAAAGCTGTTAACGTAGCTGTCTAAGTTTACGGAATAGTACATGTATTCAATGTTCTCTTCCAGTTCCTTAATCTGACGTCTTACTCTTGCGGCCTCTTCGGTCTTAAAAACTTCCCTGAATTTATCGGACTGCTTTTCAGCCTCCGCCTTTAACTTTTTAAGACCCTTTGCTATCTCCTCCTTGGAGTAAATGTTCTCCGTGGCAGGGAATATGACTACGCTCTCCACATTCTCAATGGAACGCTGAGACGCAGCATCAAAGGTTCTTATGGTATCTACTTCATCATCCCAAAGCTCGATTCTAAAAGGCGCCGGTGCGCATATAGGATAGACATCAATGATGCCACCCTGAATGGCAAACTCGCCCTCGTTTTCAACTCTTGCCTGTCGCTCGTAGCCCATGGTAAGAAGCTTGTTTTCGAACTTCTTTAAGTCCACAATGGACTCACCATTTATGGTAATGGTTGCATCCTTGTAAACGGAAAGTTCCTGTCGCTTGTCCATGCCCGCATCAACGGAGCACACAATTGTACAGTCCTTTCCCAGTATCAGGTTTTCCAGGACGCGCATGCGCTCTCTAACGAGCTGCTTGCCCTGAATGTCTGCCTGGTAGAAAATAAAGTCCTTTGATGGGTAAAACAGCACGTTCTCATCAAACATCTGCCATTCTTCCGCAATCCTTCTGGCGGTCATGTCATCAGAAGCAATTACCACTCGATATTTGTAGTCTTCACCCAGGGCCTGAAGCATATGCGCCCTCTGCCCCTCTATCATCCCTGAAAGACCAATGGGAGTTTTGCCCGCCTTAAGCGCTTCTTTGATGTTGTTAAATTCGCCGTAACCATTTAATGGTTCTAAAAAGGTTTTTATCATCTACTACTAAATTCCGTTAAAAAGATTCATTGCCGTGGCAACGTCCTCTCTTAAAATCACTTCAACCGCCCTGGCGCCGTTTTCAATGCCGGCGCGGGCGTCATCTTCCAAATTCTTTGGGAAATGACCTAACACCCAATTGGCCAGATCTCCGCCCTCAGGCTTCTCTCCGACACCAATTCTTACTCTTGGGAAATCTTCGGTTCCTAAATGAGCAATAATGCTCTTCATTCCGTTGTGCCCACCGGCTGAACCCTTGGCTCTCACTCTGATGTGTCCCGGCTCTAACGCAATCTCATCAAAAACCACGATTACGTCCTCCGGTGCCACGCCGTAGTACTTGGCTAACGGTCCGATGCACTCTCCGGAATTGTTCATGAAGGTCTGAGGCTTAACGAGAATCACCTTCTCGCCGGCAAACATTCCCTTGCCGGTAAGCCCCTTAAACTCCTTGTTTCGGATAGGAATATTCCACCTGTCGGAAAGCTCCTCCAAAACGCCGAAGCCCATATTGTGCCTTGTTCCTTTGTACTTATCGCCCGGATTTCCCAGGCCTGCAATAACTTTCATTTAACTCTCTTCTTGTCTGTTATTTTGATACGCCGTAAACTTCCTCAGCAATTCTGCAGGAAGTAAGTGCGTCCTTTGCATAGTAATCTGCGCCGATTTCCTTGGCATATTCCGGAGTCATTACCGCTCCACCAACTACGGTCTTGCACTTAAGACCTGCGGCCTTAAGCTGCTCAATGGTTTCCTTCATGCTGACCAGTGTTGTGGTCATAAGTGCTGAAAGCCCCACCAGCTTAACATCCTCTGCACTGGCTGCCTTAACCACTGCCTCCGGTGGTACATCCTTACCCAGGTCAATTACGGTAAAGCCATAGTTCTCAAGAAGCACCTTGACGATGTTCTTGCCGATATCATGAATATCGCCCTTAACCGTTGCTAAAACCACCTTGCCGTGGCTTTCCGTAGTCTGATTACTCTTAGCCAGCACATCCTTGATTACGTCACTGGCTGCCTGCATTACGGAAGCGGCCTGGATGAGCTGTGGAAGGAAAAGCTTGCCCTTCTCAAACTGCACGCCCACGTAGTCCAAGGCCGGAATAAGCACTTCGTTAACAAGGAGGATTGAATCACCCTTCTCGATGCACTTTCTTGTAAGGTTTGCGCCCTCTTCCTTAAGACCTCTGACTAAGGCCTTGTAAAGCGCCTGTCCGTCCTCTCCGAAAAGTTCTACGCCCTTTTCGGTAGGTCCATCGCCATCTGCTGCAGCGTTCTTGTCGCCACTTGCCTTTACGCCTGCGCCTGCCATGCCGGCTTCTGCTGCTGCAAGACGTTTGGAGATTGGTGTGTAATCGGCATATGCCGTAATGAACTCTGTTGAATTCTTGTCATAGTTGGACAGGAGTCTGAAGGCTCTTACCGCACCAATGTTTGGCTCAATGTTAGGATTTATGATTGGCATTGAAAGTCCGTAACACATGGCCATGGTAAGGAAAGTTGCCGTAACCTGTTCTCTAAATGGCAGACCGAAGGAAATGTTGGATACGCCGAGGATGGTTTTAAGACCCATCTCGTGACGCACACGCTGCATTGCCTCCAGGGTAGCCATAACGGCCTCCTGCTCCGTTGATGCTGTCATGGTAAGACAGTCAATGAAGATTTCGTTCTGCTTAAGGCCTTCCTGTCTGGCGCGGGTATATATGCGGCTTGCAATTCCCACGCGGGCAGCGGCTGTTCTCTGAATTCCCGTTTTGTCTAAAGTAAGTCCCAGTACATTGGCACCATACTTTTTGGCGATTGGAAGAATGTTTGTAAGGGATTCCTCCTCGCCGTTTACGGAGTTAACTGTTGCCTTTCCGTTGTAGACACGAAGTCCGGCTTCAATTACTTCAGGATTGGTAGAGTCGATCTGAAGTGGCACATCCGTAACACTCTGGATAGCCTTTACGACTCTGACCATGGCTGCCTTTTCATCGATGCCCGGAACACCCACGTTTACATCCAGGATGTCCGCGCCGGCATCTACCTGAGAAAGTGCCTGTTCTAAGATATAGTTAATGTCTCCATTCTTCACTTCTTCCTGGAAACGTTTCTTACCTGTTGGATTGATTCGCTCTCCGATTACTCGTGGCTGATCAATAAAAACGGTTTTACTGCCGGAGCAAAGACAGGACTCACGTTCCTTTCTTTCAATCATGTACTCCGCAGGATTCTGTGTGGCATGCTCTGCCTTAAAGCTTTCAATGGCTAACTTAACTTGTGAAATGTAGTCTGGTGTGCTTCCGCAACAACCGCCCACAACCTTTACGCCGTAAGGAAGGGACTCCTTGATGGCCTCTGCGAAGTCTTCAGGGAAGACATCGTACTCGTTGGTAAGCGGATCAGGCAGACCTGCGTTTGGTTTAAACACCAATGGTACGGTACAAACCTGTGACAGGTTTTTGATGATTGGAAGAAGCTGTGCAGGGCCTAATGAACAGTTAAGACCAATGGCATCTGCACCCAGGCTTTCCAGGGTAACCGCCATGGAAACTGCGTCTGTTCCGGTAAAGGTTCTACCACGCTCTTCAAAGGACATGGTAACAATTACCGGAAGTGTAGAGTTTTCCTTTGCTGCAAGAAGTGCTGCCTTTGCCTCATAGAGGTCCGTCATGGTCTCAATGGCAATAAGGTCTGCACCAGCCTTAACGCCGGCTTTAACTTCTTCTGCGAAAATATCTACAGCCTCTTCGAAATCCAAATCACCGATTGGCTCTAACATGGCGCCGATTGGGCCGATGTCCAGTGCTACATAGGCAGCGCCACTCTTCTTTGCGTTTTTAATGCCGGCTACGATAATTTCCTCAACAGTTTTGCCAGTGGAAGCCATCTTCTTTCTGTTGGCACCAAAGGTGTTACTGTAAACCACGTCTGAACCGGCAGCCACGTAGTTTGCATGTATCTTTGTAATAAGTTCCGGATTTGTGAAATTGAGCATTTCAGGAATTCCGCCAAGCTTAAGGCCTGAAGCCTGAAGTTGTGTTCCCATGCCACCATCAAGAATTACAAAATCCGTCTTTAATTTTTCCAAAAAACTCTTCATGATAATCAAGCCCTTCGCTATCTTTATTTCTGTTACTCTTTCCCACGCCCTCTCCAAAGACTTTTTTAGCGGGTAGTTACTTAGTCTGTTTTACTGCGCTCATGTTGCAGGTCGCATTTAAATTACACTCGCTGCACACTTCAATTTCACCGCACCCAAGTTTTGGTCCGTATCCCAAATCTTTGACTGATTCCTTTTCCGCGGTTTTCTCTGTATCCACCAGTCCGAAAAGGGCACTGATGGATTTAATCGGACTCATGAGTCCGCCCTCTGTAATCTTTATTCCCGTAAGCTTTGGTCCATTTACCACATCCAGAATCTGTCCATTAAGTTCCAGTGGCAAATCGCCATAGCCTGCTGAGTAACGCCAGGTCTGCTTCATGTTCGGAAGTTTTTCCTTTACTTCATTCTGAATGTCATCACAAACCTGATCGATAAATTCACTGGCCACTGCATCATAGACAATTGCCAGCGCCGGCTCCTTTACAGCAAGGGCTCTGGTCTTTGTGTCAATCTGACCGCCCAGTGTCGCGCAAAGCACGATACACTGTTTTGAATTCTTAAGCAGTTTTCTGATGCCCTTGCCCGGAAGCTTTAAGTTGGTTCCGACAAGGCATATGCCGTCGTCCTCAAACTCCAGGTTGTAGAGCTTGTAGGTGTACTCAATTTTGGCGTCCTGCTTTACCATCTCTTCAGCCCTTGTGACCAAGGCGTCTGTGTTGGCATCAAGAACACCGGATTTTATGCCCAGATACCGGGCGACAGTTTTTCTGTTTACAGTCTTTAATTCCACTTTAAAACCGCCTTTCCCAGTCTCATCAGAATATAGCCATACAGAGTATATTATACCATCAAGTAGGAATTAAAAATAGAACTTTTTGTTAAGATTTGTTTAAAATTGGAGCGAATGAGCTGCAGACAAAAAAAGACCCGGACGCCCCACACGTCCGAGTCTGTTATTTTTACCCCGTTCACGGAATTAAATCCGTGAACAATTCTCCAAAAAGAGGTTTAATTATATCTTTCTTCTTTACGTTCTACAACAATCTGAATGTCGTTAGGATCCCCAATTAATGTCTGACCTGCCTGGATGGAAGAATGTGCTTCTACGATGCAGTTTTCAATTGTTGTATTATCGCCGATGTGAACATCGTTAAGAATGATAGAATTCTTGATTGTTACGTTGTCTCCAATGTAAACCTTCTTGAAGACAATTGAGTCCTCAACAGCACCATTAACAATGGTTCCTGATGAGATAAGGCTGTTCTTCACTGATGCGCTAGGATTGTACTTAGCTGGAGGAAGATCATCAACCTTTGAGTAAACATCCGGATGTTCCTTGAAGAAATGATTTCTCACTTCAGGATTAAGGAAATCCATGTTGGTCTTAAAGTAAGACTCAACGGACGCAATGTTGGACCAGTAAGAATTCATTTCGTAGGCACGAATGTTCTTAGAATCCATGTAACGGATGATGATGCCTCTAACGAAATCGTACTGATCTTCAGCTACTGCTGTTTCACTGAGTTCCATTAACAGACGACGTCTGATAATGTAAACACCTGTGGAAATAAGATTTGTTTCTGAGTTAATTGGCTTTTCCTTGAAATCTACGATTCTTCCGGATTCGTCAACTGTAACTGCACCAAATCTTGAAAGGTCTTCTTCTGAATCTGCCTTCTTGACAACTACGGTTACATCAGCACCTGTTTCGATGTGCTCCTGTAACACCTTGTTGTAGTCCAGCTTGTAAACGCCATCACCTGAAGCGATTACTACGTAAGGTTCATGGCAATCACGAAGGAAGTCAATGTTCTGATAGATGGAATCAAGTGTTCCTCTGTACCAGAAACTGTTATCTGTTGTGATTGTTGGAGCGAAGGTGTAAAGACCACCCTGCTTACGTCCAAAGTCCCACCACTTGGATGAGCTTAAGTGCTCATGAAGTGAACGGCTGTTGTACTGTGTAAGTACCGCTACCTTCTGGATGTGGGAATTAGTCATGTTGCTTAATGCGAAGTCAATGCTTCTGTAGCTACCTGCTACCGGCATTGCAGCAACGGCTCTTTTGTTAGAGAGTTCTTTCATTCTTTTTGAATTGCCGCCGGCAAGAATAATACCTATTGCTTTCATTATCTGTCACCTGCCTTTATCAAACTTCCGCCACTTGGGAGCTGACCGTTGATGTAATCATCATCGCAGGTTCCGCCGCTAATAACGGTGTTCTTTCCAACAGTAACATTATCAGGTATTACTGTGTCCTCACCAATCGTTACAAGATCATCTGCATAGATGGCAGGCTTGAATTCATTAGGAACTGATTCTCCTACACCAAGCTTACAGTTGCTTCCAATCACAACATTTTCAGCGATGATACCCTTGTTAATAATGGTACCTTTGCCGATAACAGTGTTCTTCATGATGATACAGTCATTAACAACTGCACCCTCCTCAATGGTAACGCCGGCACCAATTACGGAGTTGTTTACCTCACCGTAAACTTCTGTGCCTTCGCCAATGATTGCTCTGTTGATTTTAGCTGTGTTAGCAATGTACTGAGGTCTGATTGTCTCAGACTTTGTGTAGATCTTCCAGAATTCATCATAAAGGTCGAAAACCGGAACCATGTCGATAAGTTCCATGTTTGCAGCCCAATAAGAACCGAGAGTACCAACGTCCTTCCAGTAACCTTCAAACTTGTAAGCGAAGACTCTATCACCCTTTTCGTGGCAATAAGGAATGATGTGCTTACCAAAGTCACAACCTTCCTGGTCTTTAAGCTTAATTAAGGCTTCCTTAAGAACCTTCCAAGTGAAGATGTAGATTCCCATGGAAGCGAGATTACTTCTTGGATTCTTTGGCTTCTCTTCGAATTCCTTAACTTCAAGATTATCATCTGTAATGACAACACCAAATCTGCTAGCCTCTTCCCAAGGAACAGGATAAGTTGCAAGAGTGATGTCTGCATTGTTCTTTTTGTGGTAGTTAAGCATTTCCTCGTAATCCATCTTGTAAATGTGATCACCACCGAGGATCAGGACGTAGTCAGGATTGTAAGAATCCATGTAACGAAGGTTCTGATAAATTGCATTTGCTGTACCACTGTACCATTCAGCATTTGTGCTCTTCTCGTAAGGAGGAAGAATTGAAACGCCACCAACGTTTCTATCTAAGTCCCATGGAATACCAATACCAATGTGTGCATTAAGCTTCATTGGCTGATACTGTGTAAGAACACCGACTGTATCAATTCCCGAGTTGATACAGTTGCTGAGAGGGAAATCAATGATGGAATATTTTCCACCGAACCCTACTGCGGGCTTTGCCACATCCGCTGTCAGGACACCAAGTCTGGAACCCTGGCCACCAGCAAGAAGCATGGCTATCATTTCTTTTTTAATCACAGTTTTTTCCACCTCGTAATAAATAAAGTTAATAAGATAAAGTAGATTATAGCACAAACCCGCATTTTTGCAAACAATATTTCCAAAAAAATAAAGCAAATTCTTCGATTTTTCGTCATTTTTACCAAAAAATCACCTGTTTTTTTGATTTTTGGGCTGAGCAACCGATTGTTCACGAGACAATTTTTAGGAGGTTTTGACAAACTGACAGGGCATATGCCTTTGCTGCGTCACGAGAAACCGAGGCTAAGCTGGCGGTGCATTAGAAACTCTCCAAGGCTTAAACTTTCGACGCAACAAAAAATCCCCGGACTATGCCGGGGACCTGATTTAATATTTTACATGCCAGCTTCTTTTAAAATCGCATCTATCGTATCGATGGCATCATATACCAAGCCATCACAATGATTCTTTTTTGCAATTCCTGCTTCTCGGGATTTTGCCAAAAGTACAGCACATTCTGTGGTCTCATGCAGTTCTTTAAAACGCTTGATAAACTGTGCAGACATTCTTGGGCTTACGCCTAATCCGCCCAAAACCATCATGCCGGAAGTAAGCGTACCACAGGTGGAACCACAAAGCATTCCGCCGCCAAAGTTTGTTCCCATCTTTTTGGCCTGTTCCTGCGAAAGCCCCAATTCCTCTGCAAAAGTCATGAGCACCGTCTGTCCGCAGTTGGTTGGACCATTGGGATTGTTACGTAATTTTTCAGCTATCTCTCTGTGTGTCATTTTTTCTCCAATCTGTAAACAAAGACATCACGCCTGTACACTCTGTCGGCGTAGTCAAAGGTAATGGTATAGTCAGGGAAAGTTTCCTCGAAGAAGTCCAGATAGAACTCCTCTAACTCTGCTCTGGTGTGCAGGTTTATGTAATCTTCCCTGGCAATATGCTCTTCATCAGGATCTATGTGCTTTCTGTTGTTTAAAATAAGCTGGAAAGCATAGACGTCGACTAAAAGCATTACCTCATCAGTATCGATGTTTTCCCTCATCTTAATCGGATACTTGGTAAAGTCATCCGAGTTAGTAAGGAATATGTCGCCTGCGTCATAAAGCATGGTGCTGTAGCAGGTAACAAGCCAGTGCACACTAAGAAGCATGATGACGTCATCTTTAGTTTCTGCCGCCACTTCTTCAAAGCCCACCTCGTGTACAGGTCGTTCAAAGGTGTAAATGCTGTCTGCGAACACGTTGTTTAAGAGGCAGATTACGGCAAGAATCACAGCCGTCGCCTTGTAGCAAAGTTTGTTAATGTTAACGCCCTTTATTAAGCCGCCCACTTTTTTAACAAGCCACAGGACGATGTAAAATACAACGATAAGTGCTGCCGGATAAGTTACGAACATGTAACGGTTGGTGTAGCGTTCCATGATAACCGGATTGGCATATCCCACCACGAAGTACCACTCAAACAATGTAGCAAAGAACAGAGTAATCACAAAGAACTTTTCTTTGCTTAAATTTGCAAGGCCATTCGCTGTCTTCTTTGCCAGTTTTGGAAGTGCAGTGCTTTCATTTTTGCTTAACGCATCACTCTTTGAAGTCGCCTTGATGATGAAGGCAAGCGCAATCCAGATTACTGCAAATAACAGCAGGTAGAAGCATACAACCATCGGAATGTAAGGCAGATTCAAATGCACATCAATTCCAAAGAAATCATAAATAAAAGTTTCAATTACGTAGTCAAAACGCTGCTCAAATACCGGAATGTAGATGATATTCAAAATACTGCTGATGGCATTGACCACGGTGGAAACCGCTGCCGGCATATGACTGACTGAGTCCGCCGCTGCCACCGTACTGTTTACCGTACTCTGACTTGAAACAGCAAAGCCTGAATTGGCAAATGGCAGTGTAGTCACCACGCCCAAAAGCATTGCAGCGCCGTAACTAAACAGTTTGCTCCATCTCTTTCTGATAAGGTAACCCAGACAGAAGAAAACTGCGAGAACAAATGCAAATGGTATGAAGAAATAGTGAGTCATGGAACCACAGGCCGTAAAGACGAAAATTGCCACGAGACACTTAATCAGCTTTTTCTTTGTGTCCGCTTCCAAAAGACATGCGTGGGCGTACATCAAAAGGACGGCGAACATGACAAGCAGCGCGTACTGTCGTGCAAAAATAAAAGTGTTGACGCCTGCAATGGAGAAGCCGTAGAAACCGACTACCGCAAAGGAGGCAAAATAACTTTTTGTAAGTTTCCTGATCAGAAGATAGAGGAAAATCTGTGCAATGATAAATGCCGGAATGTTAATCGAGAAAGAAAACCAATCCGAATACTGTCCCGGGAAGAAGGAACAGATGGTGTGCAGAATCATGAAATACAGTGGAGGATGCGCATCCTTACCCAGGTTGTAGAGCACGGAGTCATAGGAAAACTCCTGTCCCTCATCCACCGTGACGTAACTCTTTAAAACGTCACCGGTAATCCACTCGTTTTCATACAGGCCATCTTCATTTTCATCCAGTCCCGTGGACTCTGCCGGCATGTAAATGTGAGGCTGGTAGTAACTGTTGGCAAGGCCGTAGCTCCAGGACTCGTCCGAATGTTTGCCAGTCTTAACCACTGAAAACATATAGATAATGTTAGCCAGCTGGAGGGCGATTAAAAGAGCGAGGCATATGCCTGCGATCAGGTTTTTACTAACCTCTCTTTTGCCGAGTTTTATTGTTTTTGCATTTCCTGTTTCTGTCATGTTTCTTACTTTCTTTTTTTGTCTATTTGACTTAGTCTGAATTCTATTTTATTATCAACTCAAAGTTTCTGTAAAGGATAATACTATGAAAATTTTAGCAGGCATCGTGCTTTACAATCCATCCTATGAACGCCTCAAGGCTAACCTGGGTACCGTGAAGGGCCAGGTGGACGAAGTAGTGTTCATTGCAAACTCTGAGCTTTCTCCTGAAGTGGAAAAACTCATCAGTGCGCACACCGTTATTTATAATGGCGAAAACTTAGGTGTAGCTCATGCCCTCAATCAGGTTTTCGAGATGGCTACAAAAGGCGGCTACGACTGGGTCCTCACTTTGGATCAGGATTCCGTGTGCTCCAAAAAGCTGATTTCAATCTACAAAGATTACGTTAACTTGCCTGATGCCGGCATCATCACCTGTTCGGTAGCCGACAGAAACTTTGGTGTCGAGGACTTTTACAAAAACCAGAAGTCCGAAATTGTGGAAGTGGAAATATGCATCACTTCCGCCGCCTTAAATTCCGTTAAGGCCTATCTGGACACCGCTGGATTTGACGACAATCTCTTCATCGACTCCGTAGATTTTGACTACTGCTTCAAGCTTCTAAAAAAAGGCTACAAGATTTACCGTACCAAGCACATCGGTCTCCTTCAGGAAATCGGCGAAGGCGGCAGAATCATCCGTCTGCCTTTTAAGAGCTTTACCTTCTACTCTCATTCTGCCTTCAGATACTTCTACATTGGCCGCAACGAGGTGATTCTTAACAAGCGCTACGGCAAGGAATTTAAGTACTATGCCCCACTGCGCTCCTTTGCGAGAGTTGTACGCGATTTTCTCTTACTCCTTGCGTTTGAAGACAGTAAGTTTGAAAAGGCTAAGGCATATGCCAAAGGCGTTTTCAAAGCACTATTTTAAACCCGCCTCGATTCGCTTTAACAGGTTTACCGGGCTATATTCATCAGCGTAACCATAGTCGATTTCATCACGTCTTTTAACCCATTCCCAATCTATGTCTTCCACAGTTTCATAGAACTTAATGTACCTTTCGTCATAGAAAGGCAGTTTTTTAATGTTCACGTTGTTGGTCAGAAGCTTTTTGTTGTACTTAACGGCTTCGTAGTATCTTAAAGTGACGCCGCTCTGACCTTCCTGGGTAATGTCAAAGATGCAGTTGGATTCCTTCACTGCAGTAAGCACGTCTTCATAATCCATTACTTTCATGAAACCCACATACTGCTTCGGAATCTGCTTTGCAATGCCGGGCCTGAAACAGCTCAATTTCATGAAGGCCTTAACCTCATGTTTCTTAAACATTTCAATTATCTGCTTAAATAACGGTAATCTGTTCTTTACGTTTCCCACGTAACAAAAGTCAAACTGAGTGTCCCTCTTATCTGCCGGCACTATGTCTGAGTAGAGGGCGTTGCAATAGGCATATCCATACTTTTCCGAATCCAGCGGATTAAAGGTGTAAACCTGGTCAAACTCCACTGCCTCCATGACGTCCTTCGCCTTGGTAACGGAATCATAGGTCGCACTCATGGGGTCAATTAAAACCATGACCAGCCTGATTCCCTGCTCCTTTAATTTCACCACGTAATCCTTTTCCAAATAGACGAGACTTTCGTTGGTAAAAACCACAACCTTGTTTTCTTTTTTCTCATCAATGATTTTACGGACAAGCAGGTCGATATGCTTTTTCATGGTCAGTTTGTCATAGAACTGGCTGATGATTGCATTCTTAATCTTAACCTTGGTGTTTCGCAGATAAAGATATCTGACGCCCTTAATTTTCTTTAAATCCCTGAGCATGTAATCACTTATCACGTGGTAATTGCCCGGGCTTAAAATGTAGTAAGTATTCATTTACTTTGTTCTCTTAATCATTTTATAATCGTGTCTTGGTTTTCTTTGCTCTTCAGGCGGAAGCTGCATGTAATCGCCGTAACAGAGTCTTAGTATTTTGTCGTATTCCACCGGTGCCTTAAAAAATTCTCCATGGAATTCCACATCAACAGTTTTTGCAAACCAGTATCTCTCGTACTGTACAAATAATGACTCCCATGTGGAAACTCCAATGTATTTATCATTTTCTGATGTATTCTTTTTCAGAATGGCATCCATCTCAGCATTAATTCGCTTACCGTAATTCTTCCCCTTTACAAGTCTTAGAATAAGGTGGGTGGCATATCTTTTAACAAGGCTGAAACCTGAGGCATAACTCTTACCATTGTTGTATATGCTGTAAACAATGTTTTTTCTCAGCAATGTATTTAAAAGAGCCTTACCTTCTTCTTCAGTACTACATAAGTTGTCCAGCGGATAAATGTCAATAAATGCTCCTATATCAAAATCCAGTTCACCCTTTACGGTTGTGATGTACCTGTAAGACATGTCACTAAGTCGTGGAATGTAGTATTCGTAGTTTTTTGTGTTTATTCTGGTGCAAAGCTTGTAGTTTCCAAATTCTTCCTTGTGGGATTCAAAAACCTCAAGGAATCGGTCGTAGTCCGCTCTTGGCATCCACACATCCACGTCGTCGTCCCAAGGAATAAAACCTTTGTGTCTTATGGCGCCTATTAATGTTCCGTAGGCCAAATAGTAGGTAAACCCATGCGCGTCACAAAATTTTGCAAACTTCTTTAAGACCTCAAAACTTGCCTGCTGAATTTCCGGCAGACTGAGACTCTCCTGCTCTAAGTAGGTTTTATCCATTTCCTTCTTACTCATTACAATTAATCCTTCTTACGTTTACTTAGTTTTGGCACGGCTATCTAACCATCCGTTAATCAAGCCAAATTTTTTCTCTTCAATCCAAACCGTAAGTACAAACATTATTACGGCTAATACCCATCTTACAGCTACAACTTTGATAAACAAAATTCCCAGTGCTGAAACTGCCAAAATACCTATTGTGCAAATAGCAAATACAGCGTCGGAGAATAATTTCTCCCTGGTGATTCTCTTGGCAATAAAAAGGTGGAACAGGAAGTAAAGCATGTAGGTGGCAAGGGTGGTATATGCCGCTGCCACGTAGCCAAACCTGTCAATAAAAATGTAGTTGGTTACGATGTTAATCAGTGCTGCACTGGTGGTTCCAAGTGCAATAAACTTGGTCTTCTCGTAATAGTACTCCACGCAACATGGAATTGTGTAGAGAAACGCAAAGTAACCACCTGCAACTACAGGGATTACGCAGTACATGGCATCCCAGTAATCTCTGCTGCCCAACAGCTTAATAAGTTCCGGACTTACTAAAATCATGATGGAGGAGAAAATCAACATAACCAACATGTACATGCTGCTGTACTTTCTGATCTCCTCGTGTTTCTTAGCCTTCATCTTCTCGTAAAACCAAGGAGACCAGACGTTATCTAACGACACGAAGGTTACCTGAATGATGGCGAAGATGTTGTAGGCGAAGCTGTATATGCCTGTGGCTGAATCATCCACCATTTTGGTAATCATGATTCGGTCAAACTGGTTTAAGATAATCTGGCTGAGTCCGTGTGGTACGATAGGAAGGCTGTATTTAATGCCCCATCTTAAGAAACTTACCGTGCCTGCAGGGTGGGCTCTCTTAAAGAAATAGTACACGATGTAAACCGTTACCAACACCACGGGAACCACCGTGCCCACGATTCTGCCAAGGCATCTGTCACTATCAAACACGGTTACAATTAAAAGAATTGAAAGCGCAATGTTTAACAGGGCATTAAAGGCTGAAACCACAAGGAATTTCTTGTATTCGTAGTCTATGCTTATGTCAACGTTAAAGCAGGTAATAATTGCCGATCCAATGGCATAGAGGACCAGCATGTTAAGACTTGCTCTGTCAAACCCAATCCAGTCACTTATAAGTGGGCATAACAGATTGATTAAAACAAGCCACAAAACGCCGCTGCCTAAAATAAACAGATTGCAGGAGGAAACGAAGGAGTAGTAGTCCTTTCCCTTTTCGCTACCTTCGCTAACAAGTCCGTACTTGTAGCGCGCATTTTTGAAGCTGGAGTGAATTGCCAGGCCCAGGATGACAAAGAGTATACTTTCATAGGCCAGGAAGGTATTGTATTTTCCATATTCAGCAGTACTTAAGAGTCTGACAAACAAAGGAATTGTTAAGAATGCCAATCCCTTAAGAAGATAATTTCCAATTGTATAGCCCAGTCCGGCTTTTACTACTTTATTATCCTTCATTTTACTGTCCCATATTTACTGCCTAAAAGTAATTATTCTCCCCATTTTGCAGCATTCACACCCTTAGTTTTCGTGTTTTGTTGCATTAATTCAAGATATTGACTAAAATAACATATATATTAAATGCAAGTCAATAAACCGACCTTGCATGTACTCTTTGAGGGGATTACCATGAGCACATCAATTTCATTTATTTTACCACTTTATAACGGTAAAAAATACATCGAACGCGCAATTAACAGCGTACTCAATCAAACTGTGACGCCGGATGAATTAATCATCATAAACGACGGCTCCACAGATGATTCCTTGGAGTTTGTTTACAAGTGGTTTAATCCTGACAAAGAGGCCGTTCCTAAGTTTACAAATTGTGAGGAGCCGACACTTATTGCCTCCTGCAAAGTAACGGGCTGCAACGTGTTCCTCTACACTCAGACAAACCAGGGGGTGGCAGCGGCGAGAAACCACGGCATATGCCTGGCTAAGTCCGAATACCTGGCCTTTATCGACCAGGACGATTACGTGGAACTAAACTTCTGCAAGAAATTCCTGTCGGAAGTCACGGACACAACCAAACCGGACATGATTATCGGCGGTTTTAAGCGTCGCAATGAAGAGGGCAAAAAGACCCGCGACATGAAGCCTACAAACACCAGGTGGTCAAAATATATGTTTACCTATCCTTGGGGTCGAATCATTAAAAAGGACTTTCTTCTTACAAACAACATCCGCTTTTTAAAAACCGGCATTGGAGAGGACGTATACTTCGACCTGGTGGCCTATTCCTACACTGACCGGATCAAGATGGTAAGAAATTCCAGCTATGTATGGTTTGATAATTCTGCCTCCGTGTCCAACACGCAGTACACTAAAATCAACAAGTTGGTAGATCCGATTTTCACCTTTGACCGGATCCTTCGCGATGCCAACAAGACAGATGAGACGACCAAACTTTACATGGAGTATTACTTCGTTAAATTCACCGTCTGGTTCCTTTTGGTAAACGCAAGAAAGAGCAAAATAAGCGACCTGCTGGGCGTACGCAACAACATGTTTGACTGGCTGTTTATGCGCTGTCCAAACTACAAAAAGAATCCGCTGCTTTCTCTTAGGAAACCAAGCGGCGAAAAACTCTCCACCAGATTTATCGTGTGGACCTACGTACAACTTAGTCACGTCAATTTAGACAAACTGCTTTTACGCATTATCAATATATTTTAAGGGGTTAACATGCAAGCAATAATTTTAGCTGCCGGAATGGGCAAACGACTTAAGGAATTAACCAAGGACAACACAAAGTGCATGGTTAAGGTTAACGGTGTAACGCTCATCGACCGCATGCTTCATCAGATTGAAAAATTCGACGTTTCAAAAATCACCATCGTTGTGGGTTACGAAGGACAAAAGTTAATTGACTACATAAACACTTTAGGCATATGCACGCCTATTGAGTTTATAAGCAATCCAATCTACGATAAGACCAACAACATCTACTCTCTGTCTCTTGCTAAGGACGTACTTTGCGCAGAAGACACCCTTCTTTTTGAGTCAGACCTGATTTTTGAAGATGCCGTTCTTGAAACCTTAATTAATGATCCAAGACCATCTTTGGCGCTCGTTGACAAGTACGAATCCTGGATGGATGGAACCTGTGTGAAAATTCGTGCTAACGACAGCATTGAATCATTTATTTCAGCTAAATCCTTTTATTATGATGACGCTGACAACTACTACAAAACCGTAAACATTTACAAGTTCAGTAAGGACTTCTCATCAAAGTACTATGTTCCGTTCCTTGAGGCCTATCTGTCAGCCCTTGGACAGAACGAATACTATGAGCAGGTACTTCGAGTTATCGCCATGTTAGACGAGCCAGTAATCCGAGTCAAAAGATTAAGTGGTCAGAAATGGTACGAAATTGATGATATCCAGGACTTAGACATTGCTGAATCCCTCTTCTGTAAAGAGCCTGCCAAGCAGGTAAACCTGATGCAGGAGAGATTTGGTGGTTACTGGAGATATCCAAAACTTCTGGATTTTTGTTATCTGGTTAATCCTTATTATCCAAACATAAAAATGAAGGATGAAATCAAAGCGAATTTCGATAAACTTCTTACGGAATATCCAAGTGGCATGAGAATAAACAGTCTCCTTGCCGCTAAAAACTTTGGAATTCGTACCGAAAACATTGTTGTGGGAAACGGAGCTGCGGAACTGATAAAATCCCTCATGAACCATATCTCAGGAATTACGGGTTTCATCAGACCATCCTTTGAGGAATATGCAAACCGCTATCCTAAAGAAAGCTCCATTTGCTTTATTCCAAATAATATAGACTTTTCCTACACGGCAGACGATATTATTGAATTCTTTAGCGACAAAGAAATCAAAAACCTTGTGGTGATAAATCCTGATAACCCATCCGGAAACTATCTGCCAAAAGCCGACGTAATGAAACTGGCAAACTGGACAAATAAAAAGGGCATAACTCTCATAATTGATGAATCCTTTATTGATTTTGCCACAGAAGAATGCACCTTTATTTCACAGGATTTCTTAAATGCCCATGAAAATGTTTTCGTGATTAAAAGCATTTCAAAGTCCTACGGCATTCCGGGTCTTTGCCTTGGCGTTATGGCTTCCGGTAACACCGCTGCCATAGACTTTATTAAGAAGGACGTTGCTATTTGGAACATAAATTCCTTCGCTGAGTTTTACATGCAGATTCACGAGAAGTACAAGAAGGATTACGTTAATGCGCTAACACTTTTTAAGGCTGAACGTGACCGTTTCACTCAGAAATTATCTGAAATAAAGGATCTTCGTGTCATTCCATCTCAGGCTAATTACTTAATGGTTGAGCTTATGGGAAACACATCCGCAGCCGAGCTGTTGCAAACATTAATGATTAAATACAACATTTTAATCAAAGATCTTACCGCCAAAACAGGTGGTGGAAACTATCTTAGAATTGCCGTAAGAGACACTGCAGACAACGACAGATTACTCTCTGCACTTTCTAAGGAATTAGGTCTTAAATAAAGCAAAAGGTGAGCCGAAAAATTCGACTCACCTTTTTTATTTTAATCCATAGTTGTCGGCTGATTAATTGTAGGCATCGTAGGCCTTTACGTAAAACTTCATGAGAAGTTTTACCACAGGTTCCGGCCAGAATTTGCGAAACATTGCCGCATCTTCTTCCTCTCTGTGATGGTTGTCAATGAACTCCTTGCTGGTAGCTCCCGAATGGATTCTGTAGAAGGTTAACGGCAAATCGGCATATGCCCAACTGCCCTTCTCCTCTGCCATCTTTCTAAAAGTGTCCCAGTCAATGTTAAAGCTCATGTCTGAAGTGAAGAAGGAATCTCCCAGGCGTTCCCTGTTGTAGGTCACTGCAGGACAACAGATGCTGTTTCCGAGGCTTAAAACCATTCGCTTAACCATTTTATTGCCTGCTAACTTCTGAGCCTTTAATGGGGCTCTTAGGAGCCTTCTTGTCTTTGAATTAATGTTGGTGTATATCCTGCCATTCTCGTCCACTGGTCTGTAGTCGGAAACAAAGGCAATGGGATCACTGCTAAACTTGCCCAAAGTTCTTACCATGGCCTCCACATAGCGTTTGCTGTAAAGGTCGTCCTGGTGAGCAACGGTTACCCACTTGGTTTCTGCCGCATCATAGGCAAAATTCCAATCATCCTTAATGTTGCTTTCTCCCTCACGAACGGTAAGCGGGATGTTGTACTTTAAAGCAAGCCCCTTGATAAATTCGTTAGGCGTTGAAGTAGTCATTAAGATGTTACTCTTAACGGTCTGACGTTTTATACTTCTAATACACTTCTCAAGGAATTCAGACTCCTTGTAAGCACAGATAACGAACGTGTGGTCCGGAAAAACATTTAATTTTTCTGTTGTCTCATTAGTCATCCTACTTACTTTCTTCATCCTTTAAATATTCTTCAATAATAAATCTTGGTCTGCGCTTGGATTCAAGATAAATCTTTCCGATGTATTCTCCGATAATGCCAATGGCCAAAAGCTGCAATCCACCCAGCGCCCAAATGGATACCATTGTGGATGCCCAGCCTCTTACTGCACCGCCATGCAGTGCGCCCCAGATCATGTAGATTAAGAGTATTATGCTCACAAAGAAAATCAACACACCCAGTGAAGCTATCATTCTAATCGGTTTGATGCTAAGGGAAGTTACTCCGTCCTCAGCAAAAGAGAACATTTTGCCGACACTGTATTTGGACTTTCCGGCAAAGCGCTTGCCACGTCCATACTCAACTGTTCCGGACTTAAAACCAATCATTGGGATAAGGCCTCTAAGGAACAGATTCACTTCCTTAAAATTCTCCAATTCGTTAAGTACTTTTCTGCTTAAAAGTCGGTAGTCTGCGTGATTGTAAACCATCTCCACGCCCATGCGTCGCATGATGCGATAGAACATCTGCGCAGTACCACGCTTAAAGATCGAATCAGTCTTTCTCGCATTGCGCACACCATAAACGATTTCGCAGCCTTCGTTGTACTTTTCTATGAACTGGTCTAATACCTCAATGTCATCCTGCAAATCTGCATCCAGAGAAATGGTGACGTCGCACTCTTCCTTTATGGTCATGAGTCCGGCAAGAAGTGCATTCTGATGCCCTCGGTTGCGGGATGATTTGATTCCCTGCACTTTTGTATTTTTCGCATGCAGTTCCTTAATGATGTCCCAGGTCTTGTCCTTTGAACCATCATCAACAAAAACCATTCGACTGTCCGACGTTATTAATCCGTCAGCCATCATGCGCCCCAATTTGTCATCGAGTCTCTTCTCAGTTTCCCTAATCACCTCTTCTTCGTTGTAACAAGGAATAACCAGGTAGAGCTTAACTGCCTTTGACATGTAAATCCCCTTTTAACAAATTCAACCATGAAGCATCAAACTCCATGGTTGATATTTTTACTTCTTACTTATTTTCTCTCTCTGCCTTCACTCTGTCAATAAAATCATGAATTCTATTGGTTGGGCTTAAGTACTCACTGATGGAAGCATCGTGGTTAAGTGCATCGATAAGAAGGGCGATGTACTTGCTCATGTCTGCTGAAATGTACCACTCTCTTGAAAGAAGGTCAGGAGTCTGATAAATCAGGTTGGTTGTTACGACTCTGTAGATTACGCCGTCGGCATATGCCTTATCGAAGGCCTCTAAACCGTTTGTGAAAAGACCGAATGTTGAGCAAACGAAAATTCTTCCGGCATTTCTTGCCTTAAGTTCCTTTGCTGTGTCGATCATGCTTTCACCTGAAGAAATCATGTCGTCCAAGATGATAACGTCCTTACCGGAAACGTCTGCTCCGAGGAACTCATGAGCAACGATTGGGTTACGACCGTTAACAACCTTTGTATAGTCACGTCTCTTATAGAACATACCCATGTTTGCACCAAGCACTGTTGCAAGGTAAACAGCACGTCCTGTTGCACCTTCATCAGGAGAAATAACCATGAGGTTTTCCGGATTAAGGTTAAAGTCCTTTACGTTGTTCACCAAAGCCTTAACGAACTGATAAGTTGGTGGCACGTTTTCAAATGAATTGAACGGAATTGCATTCTGAACTCTTGGGTCGTGAGCATCAAATGTGATGATGGAATCAACACCCATGTTAACCAGTTCCTGAAGAGCGATTGCGCAGTCAAGAGACTCTCTTGTGCTTCTCTTGTGCTGACGGCTTTCATAAAGGAATGGCATGATAACCGTAATTCTTCTTGCATGTCCGCTGATGGCAGCGATTACTCTCTTTAAATCCTGATAGTGATCATCAGGTGAGTAGCAATTCTCATGTCCGCAAACAGTGTACTTTAAGCTGTAATTACAAACGTCTAAAAGAATAAAGATGTCCTTACCTCTAACTGTTTCGTTAATTACACACTTTGCTTCGCCTGTTCCGAATCTTGGACATGAAATGTCTGTTAAGTATGAATCCCTCTGATAGTTATGGAATTCAGGTTCATCACTGTACTTGCTCTTTCTGGCTTTTCTCCAGCCTGCAATGTACTGATCAACCTTTTCACCCATTTTCTTGCTTGAATCCATGGCGATGATTCCAAGCGGTCCGTAAGAAATTGCCTCCGTAAACATATCTTCCTGAGACATTACTCCTCCTTCTGCAGCCTTGCTGCCCGTTACATTTGTTTGCCGCGATTATCGTCTCCCGGCATATATAGACACAGATAGTTATTCTTGATTCTGGATGAAATCCTGTCAGAATAAACTTTCCTGATGCCTTCCATATCTAGGTTAGATGTGATGACAGTAGCCTTCTTAAAAAGATCACGTCTTTCAATCAGTGCATAAAGCTCTGACTGCATGAGTGAATTTACGACTTCTGTCCCCAGGTCATCTATTATAACACAATCTGCGTCAAAAATGATTTCTTTTCTTTCCTGAGCATCTTTTTTTGTGCTCCAGTCACCATAGGACGCATCACTTACTAACTGTTTAAACTCTGTAGCTGCAACGTAAAGTACTGTTTTGCCCTTGTCCATCAGATTCTTTGCAATGCAGTTTGCCAGAAAAGTTTTTCCGGTTCCTACTCTGCCTGCAATGAACAGGTTGGCATATTCCATGTCGAAGTCATCCACAAAATTAAGGGCCTTACCAAGGTTTTCGCAGGCCAGCTCGTACTCGGTCTTTCTTGTACCTAACACAAGATTCTCCTTTGAGTAAAGCTCCTCGTTAAAGTTCTGGAAGTTCTGCTTCTCAAGCAGTTCTCTTCTCGCATCTGTCATGTAGAAGGTGTCGATGATGGTTCTGTAATAGCACTTACATCTCTTACCGTCGATTATACCAGTATCTTTGCATTTTTTACACTGATAAACGTCTTCCAAATAGTTTCTTGGAATTCCAACGCTTTCTAAGAACTCGCGACGATTTTCCACTAACTGTTCGTTAACGTACTTAAGCTCTTCTAATGCGCTGTCATCATTCCTCATGATGGCCATTCTTCCGGCCTTTAAGGAATTCTCCACGATTTTGTCATCTATTTCAGCAATTACAGGATACTTTTCTCTTAGTTCATTGCTTCTTGCAAGCTGCTTTTCTCTGGCTACACGGCGGCGTTCATCATATATTCTTTCAATTTCATTGTTCTGTGAATTTGTAAGCATTTCTTTCCCCTAGTGTTTAGCCAATCTTTCCTTCAAGGCTTCGATGTCTACCTTTTCGGAAGAATCACCAATGTCGAAATCCGCAATGATGGAGCCGCAGTCTTCTCTCTGTTCGTGCGCATTAAAAGTACTTGTTGTTGCACTTCTTCTTGCTCTGCTTTTTGTAGCTTCTTCGTGTTCCTTACTGCAGGCCTCCGCATCCTTTAAGGTCTTAACATTTTTCTCATGCCAGTCATTAATCATCTTTCTAACGATTGGGAACGGTGTGTCCGTTCCTCTGCTGGCTGCCTTGTTGCAGGCATAGATGATTACCTCATCATCCATTCCGAAGTCGTAAACCCAGCTCTCAATTTCCTTAATGACCTGTTCGCCAAAACCGGAATGCTTGCCTAAAGCCTTTTTCATGTTGTTAAGTAACTGTGAGTATCTCTTGGTCTGATAATCAGCATCCTTTGCTGACTTGATGCCGTCTTCTGCCCAAGCCATGGCCACTGCCTTAATGTACTTGTAAGAGGTGTTTCCTCTTTCTGCACAGTAAGTGTAAAGATACTCGATGAGTTCATCTGAGAATTCCAGACATTCGTAGATGCCGGCTAAGGTCTTAATGTCCTCTGCCTTAAATTCTACCATCTTGCCGGACTTTTCAATAACGATTCTCTGCATTTTTTCGATAAGTTCTGCAAAGTGTCCGTCGTCACCAAATACCTTCATCTGAGCAGCTGAATACTTAGGGAAGATCACATTGCTTGTGTCTCTTTTAATGAGCTCAGGATGAATGTCGAAAACCTCTTCCACCTCTTCTGTCTTAGCTTCAGCCTTGGCTGGTTTTGCAACAGGAGCAGCGGCATATGCCGAAGCTGTTCCCACTGAATTAATGTCCAGAAGGCGAACCTGAGAGATGTTTCCTTTTTCATCCTCAACTACATTTAAGAGTCCCTTTGCCTGCCAACTCTTAAGTGCCTTTTTTGTCTTAGTAACGGTGATGTCCAAAGCGTCTGCCATGGCCTTTACATCCACATCCACGCCCGGATTAAAAATGAATCTTAATAAATAGATATAAACCTTTAAGGCGCACTCATCCGCATCCACCATAAATTCGTCAATGAATCTGTTTGGAAGGATAGTAACCCCACTGTTTAAGTTTTCCGAAACAATCTTACACATAACCCCAGTACAACCTCATATTTCTTTATCGCGAGGCTCATTATAGCACAGAGATTTTGAATTGAAAATAGGGCTTGAAGCATGCGAAAACAGTAGAATAAAAATGTGGATAATGTGGATAATTTGTAAGTTTCAAGTAAAATAAGGGTTTTAAAACAAAAAAATCCACAACCTGATTTTTCACCTCAGGTTGTGGATAAAGTGCATAACTTAATTTCCCAGCAGATGTTCCCCGATTTTATAGACATCTCCGGCTCCCATAGTTATCAACATGTCCCCGTTTACACAATTTTTTAATAAAAAATTTTCAATTTCGTCGAAGGTGTCGAAATAGTAGGATTCCACACCCAGTGACTGTAAATCTTCGCAAAGATCATAGGAGCTGATTTCGCCATTATCCACTTCGCGGGCAGCATAGATTTTCGCAAGGACAACCTTGTCTGCCGCCTTAAGTGCCTCTACAAATTCCTGACGGAGAGCCAGGGTTCTTGAGAAGGTATGTGGCTGGAAAACAACCCAAACTTCGCCTGCCTTGTATTTCTTGGCAGTAGCAAGAGTTGCTGAAATTTCAGTTGGATGATGTGCGTAATCATCAATAATGGTAACGCCGCAAACTTCACCCTTCTTCTGGAATCTGCGGTCTGTGCCTGAAAAGGCCTTAAGACCACTTACAATCGCTTCGTCGCTAAAGCCTAAGGCCTTAGCTAACGCAATGACGGATAACGCATTGGATACATTGTGAACTCCCGGAACGCCCAGGGTTACCCTGATGTCCTCGGCTCCATCTTTTATTACCGTAAAGCTTGCACATCCAAATTCATCGAATTTGATGTCCTTAGCGGTGTAATTGTAGTTTTTACCAGTGCCATGGTCATGTTCAGGCATTTCACTGTCAAGTTCCGTCATACCGTAAGTAATGACTTCGCCCTTAACACCTGCTACGATTTCCTCGTAGTTAGCGATTTCGCCGTTAATAACCACGTGGCCGTTTGCCGGAACCAGTTTGGCATATGCATTAAAGGACTGTCTGATTTCATTAAGGTCCTTAAAGAAGTCCAAATGATCTGCTTCCACGTTTAAGATGATTTCATCCGTTGGGAAGAACTTTAAGAAGCTGTTGGTGTACTCACAGGCTTCAAAGAGGAAGTCCTTGCCCTCACCAATCTTTAAGTTACCTCCAATGGCAGGAAGTATGCCACCCACGGAAATCGTAGGGTCTGCATCGGCTGCCAAAAGGATGTGTGCCATCATTGAAGTAGTAGTAGTTTTTCCATGTGTTCCCGCAACGCCGATGGCAGTTTCGAAGAACTTGCAGAGCTGACCGAGAAGTGCCGCACGCTCCATCATAGGAAGGCCGCGCTTAACGCACTCGGCATATTCCGGATTGTCCGGATGAATCGCTGCTGTGTAGACTACAACATCTATGTCATCTGTAATGTTGGCGGCACCCTGTCCGATGAAAATCTTAATTCCCATCTCCCTAAGTTTTTCAACAATGTCGCTGTCCTGACGGTCTGAACCGCTTACAGTAAATCCCTTGCTCTTTAAAAGTCCGGCAAGGCCGCTCATGCTGATGCCACCAATTCCAATAAAATGGATGTGTACAGGTTTGTTAATGTCTATCTGATACATAATATCCTCCTGATCACCAAACGTGACCATAGCTATTATAGTACTATTTTGGAAAAAATACATTAACTAATTATTTCTTGTCAGCTTTTTTCTTGTTAAACAGGAAAATAACTTTTTTAACTAATGGCATCTTATCTCCGTTGTAGAAGATAAGTGACATGTAAATCTTTGCTGCAATCTTAAAGCAGATTAGTGTGCTCAGGATCAAAATTGCAAGTGCTACAAGTCCAAGTGTGACCGAAATGTCGCCAACTAAAACTCCACCGCCTGCATACATGGCGCCCGTAAACGGAATGAAGGCACATGCCTTAGGCAAATGACCCATGGACTCAATTGCAGGGAACATCATTGCAAAGAAACTGATGATAAGCGGAATGATGTAAACCACCTGCATGTTAGCTGCTTCTTCAGGCTTTGTAACCATACTACCGCCAATGGTTGCAAGTGCCATGTAGAATACGATACCCATAATTGCAAGGAGCACTGATACCACTACTGCTGCAGGTGAAACACCTGCGTTTGCGAGAATGTCCATTGCCAGGTCAAAGTAAGTTCCATCTGATGCAGTTTCTGCTGCTTCTGCTGCCGCTACACCAAACATATCTGATGAAATAAGCGCATTGGAACCATAAACTGCAACGGAAAGGAATAGTCCTCCAATTACTGCAAGTACAAAGGAACCAATCCAAATTACAACCTGAATAATGCAGGAAGTAATCATGGCAAGAGACTTACCTGTAATAAGTGCTTCAGGAGAAACACTTACCAAAAGCTGTTCTACCAGTTTATTGGATTTCTCCACGCTGACATCAGCCTGAATCTGCTGTCCATAGAAACAGATAACAAAGTATACCAGGAACATTACAAGGAATACGCCAAGGTATGTGAACAGTACATCTGACATATCCTTGTGCTCACCAAACTCATTGATGGTTGAACCCACGCCTATCATGGCCATGGTAAGTTCTTCTTCACCCAGACCGGATGAAGCAACAACATAGTTCTTAAAGCAAAGTGAAAGAGTGTCGCCCAAGTTTGAAAGTGCATCTTCATCTACATCATCACTATGAATGATATCTAAAACAAAGCTTACTTCTTCGTCACTATCCTCGTCCGGTTCGGATTCCTTCTGAATTACAACGGCGAATTCTTCTTTGTTCTTGTTATCCTCAATTAACTTGTCTGCATCTTCGCTTGTAACATACTCAAGCCCTGCTGCAGTATCATCTTCAAGGAATGCGGCGATTTCGGCATATGGCGCAACGCCAAGTCCTGTCTCGTCCACTACATAAACCTTTGAAATATTAAGTTCTGCTGTTTCTTCTTCGGACTCATCTGAAGGCTTAGCCACCAGCATGAATACGGCAACGATACCAATGATGATAATCAGGGAAACAATAATTGTTGAAACTACAAACTTGCGATTTGCTAAATCCCTCTTTAAGGAATAACTGTAAATGTTCGCAAAACCTCTGTATTTATTTCTCTTCATTCTTAGCGCCTCCCTTCTTCTTAGATCCGGAAAGTTTCTTCTGTGAAACTGCAAGAGAAACCATCTGCTTAAGAGATACAACGCCACTGTTATTTACGATAAGTGCTTCGTAAACCAGTGCAATGAAGTAAATAAGTAACAGGGTAACCAGTAACATTAAACCAATGGCAATAGCAATGGTTGCCGCGCTTACCTTGTCGATAAAAATGGCACCCGGAAGCATCATGGCTGATGTAAATGGGAAGTAGAAAGTAAACTTAACAAAGCCGTTAATTCCTATGGTCCACATGAGTTCAGAAGCCGTAATAGCCATAAGGAAAGATACCACAAGAATCATGGTATAAACCTTCATACCCTGCTGAACTTCTTCCATCTTTGTTACGGTTGCACCAAAAAGACCTGCAAGGAAACTGTAAAGAACTATGCCGATGGCAATAATTACAATTACAAGAATAAGCTTTGGAATGGAAAGCATGGAAATAATGTCTCCAGACATTCCGCCCACAAGATTTTCAAAATTGTTTCCTGTAATCTCCGTGGTTATATTTTTGGAAATTATACCTAAAATCAGTACTGAGCCAAGCTCAATTACAACGGCCAGAGTAGCCGCAAATACCTTAGCTGTAATAAGCGCCATAGGTCTTACATTAGTCATTAAGTATTCAACAATTCTGTTGGCCTTTTCTTCAACAATCTTTGTTGCAACAACGTTGGAAATGAAGAGTACAAGGAAATACATTACCATGATTACGATGTAAACAACAAAGTAATCATCTGAACTGATGATCTCCGCATTTTTCTCTTCTAAGTAATCCTTTGTCTCGCGCACTGAAACATTGACTTCTCTTGAAATCTTTGCGATGGTTTCAGCATCTGCATTTACACCGGACATCTTTTCATTGTTAAACCACTCTTCGATGTAGTCTGCTGCAGTCTCAACCGTGAGGTAATCCATGTCGGAATCACTGTCAAAGTCGAAATCCAAGGCATATGCAAACATTGCCTCGTCAAAGGCAATCTTAAGTATCAGGTCATTGGTGTGTTCTTTTGAAATCTCTTTCTCAAGATCTTCCTTTGACTTGGTGGTTTCTTCAATTTTTACGTTTTTATAAGCTTCCTCGCCCTCAAACATGTCTGAATAATCAAGGTTTAAGCCGGACTCATTGATGACATAGATAGTCCCAATGTCAGATTCCTTAACTGAATCCTCTGAGTTAATCATGGCATATACCGGGAAAAGTCCCACTGCAAACAAAAGCATAATCACTAAGCCTATGATAAAGCTCTTGCTCTTAAACATCTGAAGGAAGGTAAACTTAAAGACTTTTCCAAAGCCTCTAAAATCACTTCTATTCATTAGTTTCCTCCACAACTTCTTCGGACTCTTCTGTAGTAGCTCCAACCTTCTCAATGAAAATTTCATTTAAGGATGGCTCAGTAAGCTCAAAGCGTACTACGCCTACGCCGGCCTCAACAAGCTCCTTAAGGAGTTTTTCAGCCTCTGCTTCCTCAGTTAACTTAATCTTTGTGTAATCCGGAGTCTTCTCTGTTACGTTTAAGCTGTTCTTTTCGATAATGTCAGTACAATCCTTGTCAGTCTTAAGTACAAGATTTACACGACCATAGCTCTTCTTAATTTCGTTAAGATTACCCTGAAGCACAACCTTACCTCTGTCAAGGATTGTAAGGTCAGAACAGAACTCTTCAATAGTGCTCATCTGGTGGCTGGACATGATGATGTACTTGTCCTTCTCAGCCTGCTCATGAATGATTTCGCTGAAAAGATGCGCATTAACAGGATCAAGACCTGAAAGTGGCTCATCAAGCACGATGATATCAGGGTCTGAAATCAGAGTGGACATGAGCTGTACCTTCTGCTGATTACCCTTACTAAGCATCTCTGCTTTAAATGGCTTTGGTTTTTTGTTGCCTACAGGCTGTGGATAGAAATATTCTTCAAGTTTAAGACGCTCGGCCCAGAACTTAATTCTCTTCTCGGCTTCCTTGCTCTTAATGTTCTTAAGGTTTGCGAAGTAGAGCATCTGATCCATTAAAGTTACCTTTGGATAAAGGCCTCGCTCTTCTGCAAGATAACTTACATCCACCTTTGTGGTGTCTAAAGGTTCTCCGTTGAATGTAACCTCACCTTCATTCTTAACAAGCATGTTAAGAATCATTCTGATAGAGGTTGTCTTTCCTGCACCATTGGTTCCGAGCAGGGCATATACCCCAGGCTTTTCCATGGTAAAGGAAAGGTGGTCGACTACGGTTTTTTCGCCGTAAGTTTTGACTAAGTCTTTTACAACTAAACTCATGATTTTCCCCTTCTTTTATCTCGTTTTTAAATTTAGGTTAGTTCCCATCTGTTATGGCATAATTAGCCGCTTATAGATTACCATATATATAAAAAAGTTCAAGATGTGAACCTTTTTTTTACAAAATATTCACAATAATTAGCACAAAAAACATCCGATGCCGTTAAGACATCGGATGTATCATATAACTCTAAAATTGTGCACCAAGAAACTTTCTTAGTTATCACGGTTACACTTGTAAAGCAAGTCTTCCCATCTGCGGTCTACTTCAGCCTGGAACTGTGCAATTAAATCCTCGTTGCCCGGCTTAAAGAGATGCTTGAATCTGCCCTGTGGACGAAGGAAGTCTTCGATTGGAAGCTTCTTCTTAGGAACATAGTTTAATGTCCACTTGCCGTGCTCCACTTCGAAAAGTGGCCAGTAGCAGGTTTCCACACCAAGTCTGCAGATTTCCATGATGTCCTCAGTTGGATATCTCCAACCACGAGGGCAAGGAGCCATTACATTAAGGAAGCTGGCGCCTTCTGTGTAAATTGCTTTTTCAGACTTCTCATAAAGGTCCTTTAAGTTACCGATAAGAGTTGTCTGTGCGGCATATGGCACGTCATGATCTGCAATGATGGATGCAAGGTCCTTACGGTTCTGCATCTTACCGTTGCTCTTTGAACCAACAGGAGTTGTGGTTGTATCTGCATACATAGGTGTTGCAGAAGAACGCTGAATACCTGTGTTCATGTAAGCACCATTGTCATAGCAAACATATACAAAATCGTGATTTCTTTCCATGGCACCTGAAAGTGACTGGAAACCGATGTCGTAAGTACCACCGTCACCACCAAAAGTGATGAACTTGTAGTTATCTTTAATCTTGCCTTTTTTCTTTAATGCTTCGTAAGCTGTCTGAACGCCGGACATGGTTGCTCCTGCGTTAGCGAAAGCATTGTGAATGTAGCTGTCTTCGTAAGCTGTGTAAGGATACATGAAAGTGGAAACCTCAAGACAACCGGTTGCATTACCGATAACAGCCTTGTCCTCTTCATGAAGTGCACGAAGTACCATTCTTGCTGTGATTGTACCACCACAACCAGCACACATTCTGTGGCCCGGAGCAAGACGTTCCGGTTTATTCATTACTTCTTTTAACTTATAAGCCATCTTATCTTACCTCCTGGTCATTTTTATCTCTTAAACCAACATACTGGAAGTTTTCTACAACCTTGCCGTTATCGACAACATCGATAAGTTCCTGGTAAATTCCCTTGGCTGTGTCCACTGTGTAGTCACGGCCGCCGAGACCATAGAGATAGGATACTGTTTTAATTCTAACGTCTGAACGATAAAGTGCTGCACAGATTTCGCTGGCCATTGGTCCGCCCTGTGTTGAGAAGGAAACGGCACGGTCCATTAAAGCTGCACCCTTTACGTTCTTAAGTGCTTCAACAATTGCTTCTGCTGGGAATGGTCTGAAGACTCTGAGCTTAATCATGCCGACCTTTACGCCCTGTTCACGAAGTTCATCTACTGCATCCTTTGTAGTTCCTGCAGCAGAGCCCATGATTACCATGGCATATTCCGCATCTTCCATTCTGTACTCTTCGAAGAAGCCATACTTTCTACCGGAAATTGCTTCATATTCCTTGGCTACGTCAAGGATTACCTGCTTAGCATTTTCCATGGCCATTTCCTGAGCCTTGTGAGACTCCATGTAATAGTTGGAAACCGCGTAAGGGCCAACTGACATTGGCATATCCCTGTTGAGGAGGAAGTTCTCTGGCTCGAATTCACCAACGAAATTCTTTACGGCCTCGTCCTCTAAAAGTTCAATGTTTGCAAGGGCGTGGCTTGTAATGAAACCATCCTGGCAAATCATGATTGGAAGCATTACATCCTTGTGCTCTGAAATTCTGTAAGCCATTACAAAGTTATCATAGGCTTCCTGGTTGTTTTCTGAATAAATCTGAATCCAGCCTGCATCTCTTGCACCCATGGAATCTGAGTGATCAGCGTTGATGTTAATAGGTCCTGTAAGGGCTCTGTTAACCACTGCCATTGCAAGTGGAAGTCTGTCACAGGCTGCAACATAAAGTACTTCCCACATGTAAGCAAGACCGCAGGAAGATGTTGCTGTTAAAGCTCTTGCGCCGGCTGCAGAAGCACCCATGGTCGCACTCATGGAGGAATGCTCACTTTCAACAGGAATAAATTCTGTGTCCATCTTGCCATTAGCAATGTAGTTAGCAACCAGCTGTGGGATTTCTGTTGAAGGTGTGATTGGGAACGCCGCCATGACATCCGGATTGATCTGTTTTATTGCGTAGGCAACTGCTTCGTTACCTGATAATCTTTCTTTTATAGCCATGTCTTCCTCCTATCGCATCTCGATGGCATCGAATGGGCACACCTTAGCGCATATGCCGCATCCTTTGCAGTGATCATAGTCAAACTCAAGACGCTTGCCGTCTACTACAGGGATTGAGGAATCCGGGCAGACAGGTGCGCAGAGAAGGCACTGTTTACATTTTGCAAAATCGATGTATGGAGTAATTGTTCTCCACTCACCGGTCATGACTTCAACTGAAGTAGCTGAGCCATAGACATGATTACCCATTGTCAGGTCCTGCCAAGGAGACTGCTCGGTAATCTTTGATATATCCGTAGGGATCTTGTTAGCCATAATTTCCTCCTGTTTTACTCTCTTACTTCTCGTGTGCCATGATGGCGTCGTAGGCCATCTCCAAAGCCTTCATGTTTCCATCGATAACTTCAGGCTTCTTGGCAAATTTATGTTTGTAGGAATCTCTCATCTGTACGAGGAAAGTTTCTCTGTCCATAACCTTAGTAACTGCAACAACTGCTGCAAGCATTGGAGAGTTAGGGAAATATCTTCCTAAAGCTTCCTCTGAAATCTTTCTTGCATCAAGAGTGTAAATCTTTCCTGTGTAACCGCGAAGTTCATTCGCAATCTCATCTTTAGGTCTTGTGGTATTTACAATGATTGCACCGTTAGGATTAAGTCCTGCGGTAACATCAATAGGCTCGAGAAGAGTCTCATCAACAACTACTACGAAGTCCGGATCATAAATGTTTGAATGAACACGGAGTTCCACGTCGCTGATACGATTGTAAGCTGTGATTGGTGCTCCCATTCGCTCAGGACCATACTCAGGGAAACCCTGAACATGCTTTCCATTCTTGAAGCACACATCAGCAAGAAGAAGTGCTGCTGTTTTGGCGCCCTGGCCACCACGGCCATGCCACCTGATTTCCAATGTGTTTTTCATAATTCCTCCAATTATGAGTAGTCTCTCTCTATACTGCTCCTAATCTATGTTAATTTTATTTACACTACGTTTTGGGATATGCTCCTTAACCTTTAGAGTATATCACACTATATTTATTTTCTTCAAGTAGCCTAAACTACAGTTTCGGCAAAAAAGGGAGCGAAATCTGTCGCCCCTTTTAATACTAATGTCTAAATGTAATATGGTTCTCATCCATACTGTCGATGATGGCAAGTGACTCTAAGTGAACCCCTTTGTCTCTTAAAATCCTTCCACCCTGCTGGAATCCTTTTTCAACCGCAATACCGGCCCCAACCAGTTCTGCGCCGCTCTCATTCACAATGTTAATGAGTCCCTCCAGTGCACATCCGTTTGCCAGGAAGTCATCAATTAAAAGTACCTTGTCTCCCTTGCCCAGGAATTTCTTGGCTACGATAACATCGTAGGTTCTGCCGTGGGTAAAGGATGTGATTGGTGTCATATACATTTCACCATCTAAGTTTCGGCTCATGGACTTCTTTGCAAAAACTACGGGGCAATCAAACTCTTCTGCCACAATGCAGGCAATTCCGATACCACTGGCCTCAATGGTAAGGATCTTGTTGATTTCTTCTCCGGCAAAAAGTCTTTTCCACTCCTTTGCCATTTCCCTGAAAAGTTTTACATCCATCTGGTGATTAAGGAAATTGTCTACCTTAAGCACGTCCTTGTTCTTTACGGTTCCGTCCTTTAAAATTCTCTGTTCCAGCAATTCCATTGCTACTTCTCCAATCCCAATTAACTCGTTAAAGTATAAAATTCATAATCCACGTTAAGCTGTCCCAAAATGGTTTCTGCTCTTCCGTGACAACTAAGTATCAGTTTCTGACCGTCATGTGTACCGAGGGTCTTTAAAGTACCCGCCAGGCGCTCGTCATCATAATAAACAAATGCGTCATCAAATACAATTGGCAATCCTATCTTTTCTGCCAATATATCTCCTGCTGCCATTCTAAGTGCCAGATTCATCTGGGCTTCAGCACCTCGGCTGAGCTTGTCTACGGAAACATACTTATCCAGCCTGTCAACCTTACCATTCATCTGGTCATCCGTCACGAAGGAGGTATAGGCCTTGCCTGAAAACTCAGCGGCATATGTACTTGCCCTCTGATTCAAAATCTTACCCACTGTCACATGGTTATCTCCGGCTATGCTTTCCAGCGTTCTTATCGCCAGTTCAATAGCTTCAATTTCTTTGGCATTCTTAGCGGTTTCCTCTTCAAACGCCTTGAGCTGTTCACGATGAGAGTAGAGCTTGTTCTCGTTCTCATCACCGGCCTCAATCTGAATTCTAAGCTTCATCATCTGCTCGCTAAGGCCCTTAATCTGTTCCTTAAGCTCTGCACATTTATCTAAGCGGATTTCCTTTTCCTTAACCAGCTCTTCTTCCTGAACTGCCAGCTCGTCAGGTTTAAGAATATCCATAGGTCCGAACTTCGAGAAGAATTCTACCAGTTCTTCCTTTCTTGTTACCAGGTCCTCATCCATCTCTGAAAGTTCAGCAGACAGAGACTGTTCCTTAGCTATGATTTCAGGCCTCAAACCATCGGTTTTAAGGGCCGCCTCATAGCGGATTACCAGGTCATCCTCAGAAGAGTGCGCTGCGAAGAATTTCTTTCGGTCAGCTCTAATGTCCTCGAGACCTGTCTTTAATTCATCAATCTTTTCCTGTGCCGCGTTCTTTTCCTTGCCAATTCGAAGCATGTACCAGGCATATGCCACTGCTGCCACAAGACCCGGAATAAGCACCAGAATTGGAACGATAAGTCTGAGCTTACCATTAAGATTTAAAATATAGAAAACGATGCCAAGCACAATAAGCAGGATAGCTGCAATCAGAAGACTCATCGCACGGTAACGGCCATTTCGATAGTCCGAAAGCATGCGGTTTTCCTTCTTCTCCATGTCACGTTCCGTGGTTTTGTACTCCTCGTCAGTGCTCTTCTTGAAGCTTCGAACCGCTGCCAGTTCCTCTCTTAAAGTCTCCAGACGGATGGCGTTCTCTTCCAACTCTTCCCTCTGGATAATGGTCTTTTCGAGCTGTTCGGAAAGTTCCCTGGTTTTCTCCACATCCTTAACGTAGGCTTTGTAACGTTCCTTGTGAGTGTAGTAGTCCTGCTCCACGTTTTCAAATTCTGAAGGGGTGTTAAACTTTTCCAGCTCAATGTTTAACTTATCAAGGTCATTTAAACCATCTAATTCTTCTGCCGCCAGTCGGTCCAGGTTTCGCTCATTCTTCTCCTCTTCCCTAATGACTTCACGAATTTCGTTAATCTTCTTTTCGGCCTCAGAGTTCTTAAGTGCCAGGCGCTTTTCAGCGAGAAGGGACAAGGCATATTCCACATCCACTTCCTCCTGATTATTGGCGCGCTGCTCTTCAGTTAAGTGCTTTTTAAGGGACTGGGATATGCCCCTGTTTACCGCCCTTGAACCATCTCCGTTAAAGTAACTGTTAAGGTACTCTTCACGGGTTACGCCACCTAACATTGCCTCGAATTCCTTTTCGCCGTCAAAGATTTCCTTGGCGTTTGTCACATCATAAAGAGAGGTGCGGTTTGGCTGAAGGAAGTTTCTGGTGAGACGGTATTTAACATCATCATACACGAATTCCATGAAGCCGCCGTAGGTCTCTTTGTTGTCCCAGGGCAGATATTTCTGATAAAGGTCATCCTCGTCTTCTTCGCCCGGGCGCTTCTTTTCCATGCCAAAAAGCATGGCGAGAAGGAAGGCTGCGATGGTGGTCTTTCCGGATTCGTTGCCACCCTCAATGACCGTCATCTTGTCAGAAAATTCAATTGTTTTCTCGGAGAACTTACCGAAGTTCTCCATGTAAATCTTTTTTACGATCATCTTACTTTCCGCTTGCCTTAAGCAAGGCCTCTATTCCGTAGTAGAGCGCTCGGTTCTTCACGGATTCCTCTGCGTCTGAATCACGAAGCGCATTCATATAGGCTCCAATCAGGTTGTCGGAATTCTCAGCGAGAAGTTCCTCATAATTGTAGTCTAAGACAGTATTATCAATTACATCGGTAATTACGCCGATGTCATAAATCATTTTTGTATCAAAGCTTATCTCAGGGTTTCTTAAACCATCGAGGTATACTCTGTAAAGGTTCTTTGAGCCCTTCTTTAAAATCTCGTTGGTAACAAGATCCTTAACGGAGCCGTTAGTATCATCCACTGAAACTCTGATGTGCAAATCCACATAGTTCCTCTTGGCAATTGGCACGAAAGTCGTCTTTAAAGTGTTCTTGCCGCCTACCTCTGTGAACTCTCCCAGGATGTAGCCATGGTCTCCGGTTTCATCCTTTGACAAAGGTTCAGGACTGCCTGAGAAATATACGCGGTCCGTTACCTTGCGGGCTGAATGTTCGCCGCCTAATGCCACGTAGTCAAAGCCTGCCTCATCGAACTTATCGTAGTCCAAATGTTTAAGGCTAAGTGGGTGGTAGAGCAGAATATGCATACCTGCCGACTTCTTAGGCGCAATGTCCTCCTTGTCGATAGGCTCGGAGTCGTTGGTTTCGGAGGATATGCCGTAAACCGTGGTTCTGCTTCCATAAAAGTAGGCTTCATTAAGCTCGCCGGTGCCAAACATGATTACATTGTCGTTCCACTTAAAATTGCGGTAGTGGGAACGAGGACTCATGTAGTCGTTGGCTCCGGTCACAAGAAGCACCTTAGTATTCTTAAGACGACCGAAGATTTCGTTAATCGTCTTAAGGTCCTTAACCAAAGGCTGCTTGTGGAACAGGTCGCCGGCAATAAACAGAAAGTCTGCTTCCTGCTCATTACAATCACTGACAATCTGTTCTGCAGTGCTCCAAATTTCGTTTTTTCTTGCGCCTGCCCAAGGGCGACCGATTTCAGGTTCGGCACCGAGGTGCAGGTCGGAAACATGTATAAATTTCATGTTGGGTCCTTTTTATGTTTTACTTGTTTTATTGGTGTTTTGTTCCGTAGCCCATTCAGGAATGGACACTCAATTACTTACTTTAGTCTGCAAGTTTTATGGGGTTCTTATTGTTATTTTGTTCCGTAGCCCATTCAGGAATGGACACTCAATTACTTACTTTAGTCTGCAAGTTTTATGGGGCTCTTATTGTTATTTTGTTCCGTAGCCCGACATAAATGGGACGAGATGATTTGCTTAGGGCGAGGAACTTAAATAATCAATTAAAACTTCTCTCAAAAACTTACAGCGGCTTCACATACTGCACCGAATACCCCGGCATGCTAAGCTTTCCGCCTTCCAGCGAAATCTCTTCACCCGTAAGCACATCAATGCCCCTTCCGCTACCCGTATTAAACCAGGCATCAAATCCGTTTTCGTCCATGTTCACTGCCACGAAAATGCGCTCGCCATCACAGTTGCGCTCCAGCACACACTGCTTGTTGGTAAGCACCGGCGCATTAAAGTCACCATACTGCAGCGCCTTTTCTTCTCTGTGGGCTTTGGCATATGCCGCAATTCTGTCAGTAAGTTCTGACCACTCCGGCCTTTCAAAGTATGGACGAAGCGCAGGATCGCCCTGGGACTTGTCCGCCTTAGTGCCCCATTCGCTGCCGTAGTAAAGGCAAGGAATGCCCGGCATACCGAAAAGCATGCCATAAATTAAAGGCAGGTGGTTCTCATTCTGAAGAATGCTCGCCACTCTTGAAACATCGTGGTTATCTACGAAGGCCAGCAGATGCTTGCCCTTGTAAAGTGTCCACTGCTCAGGTCCGAACTGGCGTTTAAGCGAATGAACAATCTCAAACATGTTGTAGCTGTTAAAGCTGGAATAAAGGCCCTTGTAGCATTCGTAATTCGTGCAGGAATGCAGCATTCCGTCGTTTACAAACTGGTTGTAATCGCCGTGGAGTAGCTCTCCGATAAGCGCAAACTCAGGCTTTAGGCCGTTAGCCAGGTCTCTTAATCTGTGAAGGAAATCACGGTCTAAGCAGTAGGCCACGTCCAGACGAAGTCCATCGATATCAAACTCGGATACCCAGAAGCGAACCACGTCAAAAATATACTGAACCACTTCTTCATTTCTGAGGTTTAACTTTACCAGGTCGTAGTTGCCTTCCCAGCCCTCATACCAGAAGCCGTCGTTGTAGTTGCTGTTGCCATCAAAGCTTATATTAAACCAGTCCTTGTAGCGGGAATCCCATCTCTTTTCCTTTACGTCCAGGAATGGTCCAAACCCGCGTCCCACGTGATTAAACACGCCGTCAAGCACCACTTTGATGCCGTCCTTATGAAGTTTTTTCACTAACTCCTTAAAGTCCGCGTTAGTGCCCAGTCTCTTGTCGATGAGCTTGTAATCACGGGTGTTGTAGCCATGAGTATCTGACTCAAAAATCGGAGAAAAATAGACCGCATTCACATTAAGCGCTACCAGGTGCTTGCTCCACTTCGCGAAGTCTTTCAGGCTACGGTGGCATATGCCGTCGTTCTCAAAGTTCGCGTTGCAAAAACCCATAGGGTAAATCTGGTAAAATACTGCTTCATCAATCCACATAGTAAAACTCTCTTTTCTAAATAGTCTTTAAAATCTCAACTAAGTAATCGTAGTTCTTCTCTGCGGATTCAATGTTAAGACTTTCTTTGGTAGTGTGCGCATTGGCAATGTCCGGTCCGAAGGAAATGCAGTCTAACTGCGAAATCTTCTCCAGGAACAGGCCACACTCAAGGCCGGCATGGATGGTTTCCACCTTTGGCTCCTTGCCGTAAAGGTCCTTGTAAACCTTGATTGCATGCTCTCTTAAGGCGGATTCCTTGTTGTACTCCCAGCCCGGATATTCCTCGGTCTCCTCTGCCTCACCACCGGCAAGATTAATAACTGCAATGGCCTTGTCCACCAGTGCCTGCTTTGCAGAATCTGAGGAACTGCGCACTAAAATGGTGGTCTCAAGACCTGCTTCGGTAAGTCGGCATATGCCCACGTTGCAGGAGGTCTCAACCAGCCCGGGCACATCAGCGCTCATGGATTCAACGCCCTGTGGAAGTGCGAGGATTTCGTCCATGATTCGCTCGGAATCAGCCTTGTGAAGGGCAGTTACAGGAATCATCTCACCTAAAATATTAAATTCGAAGTTAAGGTCCGGCTCCTTGGAAGCAAACTCTTCCTTCATTACGTCTGCGTAAAATTCAACGACTTCAATTACATCCGGCTTTGGCGCTGAACAGATGAACTTGATGTAGCCGCTGGTTGCGATGGCGTTTTCCTTGTCACCGAAGGACACGTCAATAATTCTGGTTCTAACCAGCTTAAGCTGTGCCAAAAATCTGCCCACGATGGTAGCGGCAGAAACGCGCATGTCATTAATGTCTGTGCCTGAATGACCGCCTCTAAGTCCGGTAATCTTAATTTCATAGGCATTTGCGCTTCGCTCCTTCCACTCAACCGGTGTAAGGGATTTTACGGTACAACCGCCGGCGCAGCCTACGATGATAACACCATCGTCTTCGTTGTCTAAGTTGATCATGCGCTTGCCCTTAAGATCAAAGGAATCAAGCCCATTGGCACCTGTCATGCCCACTTCTTCATCCACGGTAAAAAGTGCCTCGATAGGAGGATGAGAAACATCCGGATCTGCTAAAACAGAAAGGATGTAAGCAAGGGCAATGCCGTCATCAGCTCCAAGGGTTGTGCCCTTTGCCTTAACGAATCCGTCCTCAACGAAAATTTCGATGCCGTCCTTTAAAAGGTCCTTTGTGGAGTCAGGGTCCTTAACACAAACCATGTCCATGTGTCCCTGAAGAATGAGAGGCTTTTCGCTCTCGCGACCTTCAGTACCCGATGCATATATAATTACGTTTCCGCACTCTTCTCTAACAAATCTTAATTCATTGTCCTTTGCAAAGGCTACAAGGTAATCACCAATCTGTTCCGTGTGGCCTGTGCCTCTTGGGATTTTGTTTATATCCTCAAAATAGCTCCAAAAACTGTAGCTTTCGTATCTCTCTTCTAACAAGATATTGTTCCTCCTCTTGTTTACTCAAACACAAAGAACCTGTCCGCTTTCACAGACAGGTTCTGTTAATGACATTATTATAAATAAGCTTTAAGTGTATCAACCATGTCAAGCTTTTCCCAAGGAAGATCAAGATCGTCTCTTCCGAAATGGCCATAGGCCGCTGTCTGCTTGTAGATTGGTCTTCTTAAATCTAACATCTTAATGATGCCTGCCGGTCTAAGGTCAAAATGTTTTCTAACGATTTCAACAATCTTCTCATCTGACAGTTTTCCGGTACCAAATGTGTCAACCATAACTGAAGTAGGTTCTGCAACACCAATGGCATAGGATAACTGGATTTCAGCCTTGTCAGCAAGTCCGGCTGCAACCAGGTTCTTAGCGGCGTATCTTGCGGCATATGCAGCTGAACGGTCAACCTTAGTGCAATCCTTTCCGGAGAAAGCACCGCCACCATGTCTTGCCCATCCGCCGTAGGTATCAACGATGATTTTTCTACCTGTAAGACCGCTGTCGCCGTTAGGTCCTCCGACTACGAATCTTCCTGTTGGATTGATGAAGAATTTTGTCTTTTCATCAATGAGGTCACTAGGAATTACAGGGTCAATAACGTACTTCTTGATGTCCTCGTGAATCTGCTCCTGAGTAACATCAGGATCATGCTGTGTAGAAACTACAACTGCATTCACGTGTACAGGCTTTCCGTTTTCGTCATATTCAACTGTTACCTGACTCTTTCCATCAGGACGAAGGTAGCTTAATGTACCATTCTTTCTAACATCTGTAAGCTTCTTTGTGAGCTTGTGAGCATAGTAAATAGGATAAGGCATGTAGTTTTCTGTCTCGTTGGTTGCGTAGCCAAACATCATGCCCTGATCGCCGGCTCCGATAGCTGCAATCTGAGACTCGTCCATCTCACCATTCTTTGCTTCAAGTGCTCTGTCAACGCCCATCGCGATGTCAGGGCTCTGAGAATTAAGTGAAACGATAACGCCACAAGTGTTGGCATCAAATCCGTATTCTGAATGGTTGTAGCCAATCTCATCAATGGTTTCTCTAACAACCTTCTGAATGTCTACATAGCCCTTTGTTGTGATTTCGCCCATTACAAGAACAAGTCCGGTGCAGATTGCTGTTTCACAAGCTACACGGCTCATAGGATCCTGTCTCATGAGTTCATCTAATACTGCGTCTGAAATCTGGTCGCAGATTTTGTCTGGATGTCCCTCTGTTACAGATTCAGAAGTAAAAAGTCTTCTTTCCATGTTTAAGTCATCTTCTCTCTTTAAATGATTTAGGACACTACGTCCATTTTAAACTTCTGAGTTGCTTTGTCATCGTTGATGTCAACTTTTTCAATGTTGGCACCAAGCATTCTAAGTTTTTCATCGAAATCTTCATAGCCTCTTTCGATGTACTCAAGTCCGGATACTTCTGAAACACCATCTGCTGCTAAAGCTGCAATAACAAGTGCTGCACCGGCACGAAGGTCAGGAGATGAAACCTTTGCAGGATAAAATGCTTCCTGTCCTTCAACGAAGGCTGTTGAACCTTCAACTGTAATTACTGAACCCATCTTTCTGAGTTCGGCAACATATTTAAATCTGTCTTCCCAAATGTTCTCGTTAATGGTTGAAACACCATCAGCGATAGCAAGAACTACAGTCATCTGTGGCTGCATGTCTGTTGGGAAACCTGGGTAAACTCGTGTCTTTACGATAGCACTGTTAACTCTTCTTGAGCAGGAAACTCTGACTGAGTCATCCATTTCAGTAACATCAACACCAATTTCCACAAGCTTGGCTGTGATAGCTTCCAAATGCTTAGGGATTACGTTTTTAATTGTAATATCGCCCTTTGTTGCTGCTGCAAGGCACATGAAAGTACCTGCCTCAATCTGATCCGGAATGCATGAATAGGTGCTTCCGTGAAGCTTCTCAACACCGTTTATTCTGATTACATCAGTACCAGCACCCTTGATGTTAGCTCCCATAGAGTTAAGGAAGTTCGCAACGTCTACGATGTGTGGTTCCTTTGCAACGTTTTCGATAATTGTCTTTCCTTCAGCCAGTGCTGCAGCAAGCATAATGTTAATGGTTGCTCCGACACTTACCATATCAAGGAAGATGTGTGATCCTTTAAGCTTTGTTGCCTCGGCTTTGATCATGTCGTCAGTTACTACCTTAGCACCAAGAGCCTTAAATCCCTTAATGTGCTGGTCGATAGGTCTGCTGCCGATCTTACATCCACCAGGCATTGCAACACTTGCCTTATTGTACTTACCAAGCATTGCACCTAAAAGGTAATAAGATGCGCGAATTTTCTGAATGTAATCATAATTAACTTCAGTAGTCTTAATTGTAGCACCACAGATCTTAACTGTGTGCTTGTCAATTCTTTCTACCATTGCTCCGATTCCATGAATTGCTTCAAGGAGAGCATTAATATCGCTGACATCCGGAAGGTTTTCAATCACAACCTCATCGTCTGTCATTATTGCTGCGGCAAGAATTCCCAGCGCTGCGTTCTTTGCACCACTAATCTGTACTTCGCCCGCTAAGGCTTTACCGCCTCTAACTAAATACTTTTCCATGCTAGGTCTACTACTTTCCTGTGTTATCGTTTTCCCTTAACATCCTTCTAATGGACTCGTCTACTTCTTCCCCTGAAGTTTCTCCGACTTCTTCTTTCTTCAGAGCTTCAATGATTTCATCGGAATATGTATCATCGAAGTTGAAGCTAAGCTGTTCGTTTTCAGTAGCAGCTTCCTTTTCCTCTGACTTCTTGTCCGGGAATATGATGTTACCAAACTCATCACATTCATAACCGTCATCGTCGTCGTCATCATCGTCATCAGCTACTGCAGTTTCATCAAAGCTAAACTCCAGCTGCTCACCGACTTCTTCATCCGAAGGTTCTTCTGTCTCTTTCTTAAATATGATGTTACCAAACTCATCACATTCATAGCCGTCGTCATCGTCGTCATCATCATCCTCGTCAGAGTCGATGTCGCCGTTAACCAGCGTACTAGCGAATTCTTCGTCAGTAAATGTATCTTCATCCGCAGGTTCCACCCCAATGTCTACCTGTGGAATGTCGTCATCTTCAAAATTGATTTCCGGCAATGGATCCTCATCAACGTCTCCGCCCACCGCAGCCATGTCAACTGAGTAGTTTCTGTCAGGCTGAGGATTTGCAAGGTTACCATCATTAAGAATTTCCTCATCAGGAACAGGAGCTCCGTAGATGTCTTCGTAGCTCTCACCTGCGTTTACAGCGTCTTCAAGAAGCTGTGCTCTTTCTTCAAATGGTGTGTCCGGGAACCAAAGCTTAATGTTTTTGCACTCCTTAAGACATTCTTCATTCTGACCTGTCTTAAAGTAAAGCTTTGCAAGAGCAAGTGCCCAAATGTCAAGGTAGTCGATTTCTCTAACCTTCTGGAGGCACTTAATCAGATAATCATCTGACTGATTGGTTATTTTACCTATTCTGTACTGAAAAATGTAGATGTCTATGTCGGTATCATCCATCTCAATCAAGTCTTTCAGATAACTGACTGCATCCTCGATTTCTCTTAATTTAATAGAGGCATCGATCAGGATCTTACAGTTCCTGGAACTCTTGTTTCTCTTGTAGGATTCCTGGTAAACAACTTTCGCTGATTCCAAGTCACGATTTGTTACATAAACATCCGCCATCATGGAAAGATCATAAGCAGTAGGAATTTCGGCCGGTACAAGCTTATCGGCATATTCCTTTGCTTCAACATATTCCTGCGCACGGAAATGTTTCTTCATCTTTCTCAATCTAGATGTTGAGATAAAATTCATGGGACGTCTCCTTAGTCTACCTTAATCATGCATTCACATAGTGATCACAATAAATACACGATAAGTACACGTTTGGACAAATTGTAACACATTTACCCTTTATTTACAAGCCTTTTGGCAAGGCAGTGGGCTTTTTTCGATTGACAACCCCCCTAAAATTCAATATAATTCCCTTATTGTACAGCCGGGGAGATAGCGGTGCCCTGTACCCGCAATCCGCTACAGCGGGGGTGATGGAGAGTCTGAGGGTGTCTGTTTGCCGGGCAGCCCCAGGCAAGCGGCGTTGACGTTTGGGTCTCGCGCGACAGAAGCCTGTGAACCGTGTCAGGGCAGGAATGCAGCAGCACTAAGCAGATCCTTTTGTGTGTTGTGAGGTTGCCTGAGCTGAGTTGGCTACCTGGGTAACGACGGTGAGCAGCATTCGAAGATTCTCCGTACAATTTTAAAAGAATCCACAAAATTAATCCAATTGGGTTGGTTTTGTGGATTTTTTCGTTGTTATCTGTTATTTATAGTAAATTTTTTCAAATTGTTAATACTTTGTTAATCAGTTTTTGGAATTGTTATGCTATAATGACTATATCCGTTGTTTGCTCATTTTTTTGAGCCGCAAATAAATCGGAGGTATGAGAAAATGAAACTTTCTGAAAAAGACTTTTCGGGCATTAAAAGTTTTCTCGAAGACAACAAAAAGGAATTTCAGGAAAAGAAGAAGCTTTTCCTTTTAGCAGTGCTTCCATTCCTGTTCCTTGTATTTCTTCTTGAATTCCTGCCATCAGTCTATTCAACTTACAACAACATTCCGTCTTCAATCGTATTTTCAGAGTACGAAACCAGCAAGAAGACATCGGTGTTAGAGCCTGGAGAAACCCACACCTACACCATTTCGACTGAAACGGATTTCGACGAACTGGAGATCAAACTTTTCTCCAGCATGTTAAGACCTAATGTATCAATTACTCTTTACGACATCGACGCAAAGAAGTCACTTACCGCTGCCGATGAATTCGTTAAGTACTACGTTGATTCCGAAGGTGGAAGTACCCGTTACGTTCACATTCCTTACAACCAGTACGTTAAGAAGCAGAGTAGATTCGATTCAGGCAAGTACAAAATCTCCATTACAAACAATGAAGCTGAAGCCATCGAGCTAAACATCACTGAATCCAACACTCTGGTATTCCAAACTACAGGTAAAACAAAAGTCGGTGAACTTCTTTACTTTGTAATAATGATTCCACTTCTTATTTTCATCGTGGTCTTCCTTAAGATTCTGTCAAATAAGAATGATAACATTAGTACAAATGCGAAATATGCCTTAGCGCTTATTCCGCTCTTAATCATCTACTTCCTGTTAACCACACCTTGGTCAACCGCAGGTGCTGACGCAGACTACTGCATGGCTTACAAGTATTCCAACAGAATACTTTTCCATAATAACTATGACAGTCAGATATTTAGTTCAAAGGACGGAGCCTTCTTTAATTCCTACTTTGGAACCGTAGCAGATGGCACTTCAGATCCTGAGCTTTCAGATTACGAAGTTGCAAAATCAATGCTCAGCTTCAAGAGAACCAACAAACTGGTCTCACCAAGGGTTAGATTTGATGATAGTTACTCAAACTACAACTACCTTTCATACTTCAATTATCTGCCTCAGATAACGGGCCTTACAATTGCAAGACTGATTGGATTTAATTCTCTCATGGCCATGAACATCGCAAGACTGTTCACCATAATTGCCTATGTCCTGGGCTTCGTAATTGCCATCAAGATAACACCGATTGGCAAGAACCTGTTCATGATGATTTCACTGTTCCCAACATCACTGGCACTGAGTTCATCACTTTCCAGCGACACAATGGCACTCATCATAGCCATGAACTTCATAGCATTAGTTCTCAGATTAAGAGATGTAATGAACGACCGCAGATCTTCTGATGGTGAAAAGAGACTTTACCTTATTCTCTTACTTTTAATCACCTTCATTCTCGGCAGCTTAAAGGGCGGCGCTTTAATTATTCTCATGCCACTCCTTCTTCTGCTTTACAGCAGCTACGAGAAGAAACAGTCCATCATTTACATTATCTGCACACTGATTATTACCGGTGTTTCCGTGACACTGTTTAACGTGCTTCTTCCAGACACCAATTTCTTCATGGATGGAAAGAGCGCAGGAAACCTGTACATGGCATATGCCTACACTAAGCCTTTCGGCTACCTCGGACTGGCTCTTGCAACCAGCTTTAAGAACTTCTTCGCATTTATCGGCCTTTCCGTAGGTCGTAACCTCACACTTGGTGGTACAGAAGTTATTTCAAGAGCAATCACGGTTTGGATGATAATCAGCACTCTGGTTCTCGGGCTTACGGACAACGATTCCGTTAACACTCTAAAGCAGAGACCGGTTTGGATCATTTCCCTTGTAACCTTTGTTTTAGGTATGCTTTTCATTCCTGCTTATCTGTTAAAGGGAACTACGGAAGGTGCAAACACAATCGCAGGAGTAAATGGTTGGTACTTCCTTATGATTCTGCCATTACTCTTCATAGTTCTTACTAAGTTTAAGGTACACACACTTCTTCACACAAACACAAAGATAAAGAAGTATTCCCGTTACCTGATTTACGTAAGAAAGCTGGCGATCCTCATATTCGGCATTTCATCACTCTTTGCAGTGCTTAGCATGATGAGCCTCTTCCTGGTTCGCTAATAAGTTTAAACACTAAAAAGGAGCTGCTCCGATTTGGAACAGCTCCTTTATTTTTTCTTTAAAAGCCCTAAACGGCTTAAATTTAAGTTTTTACTTTCGAGAGAACATTCCTGCCATCCAGTCAAAATAGTTCTTGTCTACGCTTCCTGTGGCGCCCTTAAGCATTCTCCACTGCCAGTTGCTACCGGTAGTTGCCGGCTGGTTAATTCTGGCGTGATTATCAAGCTTTAAGATGTCCTGCATCTGAAGGATTACCACATTGGCTGTGGACTCGTACATTTTGCGGATAATCTGCATATGCAACTCTTCATCCTTAAGAATTCCGAAGTAGCCTTTCATCCAGTCAATCTGCCATCTTTCGCATCCGGCAAGCCAGCCTGCAAGAGTTTCATTATCATGAGTACCTGCATAAACGATGCAGTTTGGATTCTTGTAATTGTGTGGCAGGTAAGCATTTTGGGAATCGCCGTCGCAACCGAACTCGATGATCTTCATGCCCGGATAATCCATCTTGGTCATGAGATCCTTAACCGGCTGTGTGAGCACACCTAAGTCCTCAGCGATAATCTTTGCGTTACCAATGCTCTCGTTAATAACCTTGGTAAGTTTTTCGCCCGGTCCCTTTTTCCACTTGCCTCTCTTGGCTGTCTTAGCCTTGGCTGGAATGGACCAGTAATTTACGATACCAATAAAGTGGTCGATTCTGATTACGTCATAAAGTGCCGCGTTGGACTTCATGCGCTCTCTCCACCACTTAAAGTCAGTGGCTTCCATAACATCCCAACGGTAAAGTGGGTTGCCCCATCTCTGTCCGTCTGCGGAGAAAACATCCGGTGGAACACCTGCGATGTTGATAGGCTTTACGTCCTCGTCCAGTTCAAAGAGTTCCTTGTGTGCCCAGCAGTCTGCTGAGTCCATGGAAACGTAAAGCGGAATATCACCAATGATTTCAATGCCCTGCTCGTTGGCATATGCCCTAAGCGCATCCCACTGCTCAAAGAACTTAAACTGAATGAATTTTCTAAATTCAATTCCGTCTGCCAAAAGTGTCTTGTACTTCTTAACTGCAGCCGGCTTTTTCAGTCTGATGTCCACATCCTTCCACTTCTGCCATGCTTCGCCGTTAAAGTAGTCTTTAAGCGCCATGAAAAGCGCGTAGTCATCGAGCCAGTATTTGCTCTTCTTTAAGAATGCGGCATATTCCTTGGTGTCCTTGTGCTTGCTCTTCTTAAATGCTTCATAAAGGACTGTGTAGCGGCTCTCATAGAGCTTACCGTAGTCCACATACTCTGGATTTGTTCCCCAGTTAATCTGCTCCAGTTCCTTAAGATCCAAAAGACCTTCTTCAGCAAGAGTTACAAGATCAACAAAGTAAGGGTTTCCTGCAAAAGCGGAGAAGCCCTGGTAAGGACTGTCACCATAGCTTGTTGGACCTACAGGAAGTACCTGCCAGGAAGTCATGCCCATAGACTTTACAAAATCCACGAACTCCTTGGCTTCTTTTCCAAGAGTTCCACAGCCGAATGGTGAAGGGAGGGAAAATACAGGCATTAACACACCTGCGGATCTTTTCCACTCATTGGTTTTCTTTTTCATTTGTTTAGTTACTCCTAGTTTTAAATCTCATCGTCTTCAGGGTTTTCTTCAGGTACTTCTTCAGAATCCTCTGATGGAGCGGTAATTTCTTCAATTCCCCTAAGGAAATTAGCTTCTGCCTCTTCAGCTAAGGAGTCGTCACCATCAAGCTGATCATCCCTAATTGGAAGGTCATCCAGCACTCCGGTAAAGTCCAGTTCAGGAAGATCGTAGTCTTCTAAACCATCTGAAACCTTAGGTGGAACAACACTGGCAATATCCTCTGCCTGTGGGAAGCTTCTGTTAATAACAGGCTCTTCATCACGAAGAAGCGCTGCTTCTCTTTCTCTTCTGGCTCTCTTCTTTTCTGCGTTTACAACAGAAGAACCGGTAATGGTATTAGAGAGTCCTTCAATGGTGGCACTGGCATTCTGCACCTGAGAAAGGTCAATATCCTTGTGAATACCTACAATCTTAGGGAATCTGCTGGCAACACGCTTACTATGAGTTGTAACTACAAATGCAGGGCCTTCGCCATTGTTATTGATAAGCTGAAGCAGGGCCAAAAACTGCTCTGCATCATAGCCCTCAAGAATGTCCGTAGGTTCGTCACAGAACACAACCTTCGGTCTCTTTATTAGTGCTCTTCCGAGTACTACCTTCTGTCTTTCAAGTGGAGAAAGCTCACGAGGGAGGAATCTGCCCTTTCCCTTAAGGCCCAGATCAACGATCATGTCCCTGCAGGTTTTCTTCTTTGCATTTGTACTTCCCTTTCTAAAGGAAAGCGCCATCATGAAGTTATCATAGATGGTCATGTTATTCATCAGACTTGCTTCGCGGGAAAGGTAGGCAATTTCCTTGCGTCTAAGCTTGGAAAGCTTCATGCATTTGCCCTTTGAAGCAACTTCAGTTCCTTCAAACTCGATAGTACCTTCATCTGCGGAAAGCATACCGGTTAAGATCTGAATAAGCGTAGTCATTCCATCGCCGCGTCTTGAAACGAGGGCTATCATGTCGCCTGCTTCAACACTGAGGGAGAAATCATCAATTACTTTTTTGCCATCATAAGTTTTGCTTATGTTCTTAGCTTCAAAAATCATTCTTCATCCCTCCTATATTCTTCTATTCATCTTACCTGCGTCCCAAAGGGATATGCAGACAATCTGAAGCGCAAGGCATATTACAAAAATAATAACAAGCGGAGTGATAAAGTAGGCTGCAGAAACAGTTGCCACCTCTGTTACCATTCTAATTGGTATGTAAATGATAAAGGCTGCGACTGCACTAACTGCAAACCAAACTACCAGCTGAAGTGCGTGAACACAAATAAGTTCAACCTTGCTGGTTCCGTTTACTAACAGGATAAACTCATACTTTCTGTTCTTTACAAAGGCAAAGTAGCAGTACAGTAACAGGAAGAATCCTGAAAGTGCAAGACCGCCCAAGGACAGGAAGAAGATAATCTGCTGAATGCCCTCGATGTTATCGTAGAACAGCAGCTTGTTATCGTTATCTGCGTTAGTAATTGTAATATCAAATACGGACTGAAGTCCTTCTTTCTTTAACTGAGAGTTTACCGTTCTCTGGAGCTCATTAGCTGTCATCTGAGCGAGGAATACGCCTTCGTTTCTCATGTCATAGATGTTGCACCAGAAAATTCTCTTGTCCTGATTATTATCAGTGTCTGAAGAGTTCACGATGTCTCTTAAAGGAATAACGAGGTAGCTGTCCAGATTGTATTCCTTACCGCCTAACTTAATGGTAGTTCCTGCAGGCAGGATGCTGTAAACATTAATCTGGATTGAACCAAGCTTTGTGGTAGTAACCGCACGGGTTGCCTGGCCTGTAGCCTTCTGCTCATCGTCCCACTCGTTAAGCCAGTTTACTCCGGCAACAGCTGTGAATATGCCGTCGTAGTCAGCGCCTTCTCCTTCAAACATTGTCATCAATGTCTGCGCTACTTTAAGATCGGTTTTAGCGATGTTTTTAACCGCTGCCTCATCTATGAAGAGTACCGGCACCTTGTAATTCTGAGACACGTCACCGGAGGAATTGGTTACTAAGGCACCTGCCCCATCTAAAGCTGTACGTGTTGCTTCAGTAAGACTTGTGATTGTTCCTTCTGTTTCAAAGTAGGAATAGTATTCGTAGTCCTGTGAACCGCTAAACAGGTTGTTTAACGTAAGTCTCTGTCTTAAAGACTGGCTGTCCGTTACGGAATCAGTCTTGTAAGAAAAGGTGTAAATTGGTGTCTTGCCCTCTTCTGATGCGGAAAGCTTAAATGCACCATCGATTGCCCTTGACAATCCGTGTGAGAACACAAATAAAGAAAGTGAAAAGATCGTCAAAAGTATGATTAAACTTAAGAGATGCTTTCTTTTCTTTATCAGCATGTCAAGTTCTGAAAAAATTCTTCTCATAATGCCCCCAATATCTTATTAACAGATTTCTGCCCCCGCAGGCATATCCTTGTCCGGTACCAAGAGTGCGAGCTCTCCCTCTGCGTCCTCAGCACAGAGAAGCATACCTTCGGATTTAATTCCTGCCAGTGTTGCCGGCTTAAGATTTACAAGAACCATTACCTTCTTTCCAACCATCTGGTCTGGTGAATAGCTCTTCTTGATTCCGGAAACAATCTGTAATAATTTGCTACCAACGCGAACCTGGCTCACAAGAAGCTTTTTAGACTTTGGAACCTCTTCGCACTTTTCAATTACGCCGACTCTGAAACTCATCTTATCGAAGTCGCCATACTCGATTTCATCTTTAAATTCAATATCCATAACTGCATCGTCCTTCTTAGGTGAGGCAGGCTCTGCCTTGCCTTCCTTCTTTGAGTCACCTGTAATTCCAGCGGCAACTTCGGCTTCATATTCCGCCTTCTGCTTTGCACGAATCTCTTCAACCTTTGGCATGATGTCCTTAGGGTCAAGTCTTGCAAAGAGAATTTCAGGTTTCTCAGCTACCTTTGTTCCGCTTACATAGCCACCGAACTTGTCGCAGTCTTCCCAAGCTCTTGCTGTTGTGTTAAGCATCTCAAAAATCTTCTTTGCTGTTTCAGGCATGAAGCTTTCAAGAAGGCTGGCACCGATTGTGATACCCTCAGAAAGATTGTAAAGAACTTCTGCAAGTCTGTCCTTGTCCTCTTCGCTCTTAGCGAGAACCCAAGGAGTTGTTTCATCGATATACTTGTTGCATCTCTTAAAGATTGTGAAGATTTCAGTAAGTGCATCTGCAATTCTGAACTCATCCATCTTCTTGTCTACAACTTCTCTGACAGAGGTAATAACCTTCTTAAGATCCTCATCTACTTCTGCAGTAGCACCGGTCTTTGTTACCACGCCGTCAAAATATTTATTGCTCATGGAAATCGTTCTGTTAACAAGATTTCCAAGTGTGTTAGCAAGGTCTGAATTAATTCTCTCAATGAGAAGTTCCCAAGTGATAACACCGTCGTTATCAAAAGGCATCTCGTGGAGAAGGAAGTAACGTACAGCGTCAACGCCGAATATGCCAACTAAGTCGTCAGCGTACATTACGTTACCTCTGGATTTACTCATCTTCTCGCCACCCTGAAGGAGCCATGGATGTCCATAGATATGCTTTGGAAGTGGCTGGCCGAGTGCCATTAAGAAGATTGGCCAGTAAATTGTATGGAAACGGATGATGTCCTTACCAATAAGGTGAAGGTCGCATGGCCAATGCTTTTTGTAAAGGTCGCCATGGTTTCCGTCTGTATCAAAACCGATACCTGTAATGTAGTTTGTAAGGGCATCAAGCCAAACGTAAACTACATGCTTGTCATCAAAATCAACCGGAATTCCCCACTTGAAGGATGAACGGGATACACAAAGATCCTGAAGTCCCGGAAGAAGGAAGTTGTTCATCATTTCGTTCTTTCTGCTGACAGGACGAATGAAGTCCGGATTATTGTTAATATGCTCGATAAGGCGGTCTGCGTACTTGCTCATCTTGAAGAAGTAAGCTTCCTCCTCAGCTAACTGAACGTCACGTCCGCAGTCAGGACACTTACCGTCCACAAGCTGTGATTCTGTCCAGAAAGACTCACATGGAGTACAGTACCAACCCTTATAAGAACCCTTGTAGATGTCGCCCTGCTCGTACATCTTTTTGAACATCTTCTGAACCTGCTTCTCATGATAGTCATCAGTTGTTCTGATGAACTTGTCATAGGAAGTGCCCATCATATCCCAGATGCTCTTGATCTGTGCTGCTACACCATCAACAAATTCCTTAGGTGTAACGCCGGCTTCCTTGGCCTTCTGCTCGATTTTCATGCCATGCTCGTCAGTTCCTGTCTGGAAGAAGACATCATAGCCCTCAAATCTCTTGTATCTTGCCATCGCATCAGCAAGTACAGCCTCGTAGGTGTTACCAATGTGAGGCTTTCCTGAAGTGTAGGCAATCGCCGTAGTAATGTAGTAAGGTTTCTTACAGTTATCACACATATATTTCTCTCCTTTTGGCAAATGAGCCATTGTGTTCTAATTCATTGATTTGTTTAGGTAAATCACTCCTAAGCTTCAGCAACTGCTTCTGCTTCTTTGGTATCGTCTTCGCCGCCATCACCGTCTGATTTTTCTTCATGGAACAGTGCCTTAAGCAGAATTGGTGTTGCGATACTTGAAATAATAATCAACAGGATTACGGATGCGAAGTAGGCTGAATCCACAAGTCCGATGGACAGTCCCTTCTGTGCCACGATAAGTGCAACCTCACCTCGTGTCATCATTCCGACACCTATCTTTAATGTATCCTTGCCTCTAAAGCCACAAAGTCGTCCGCAGAGACCGCAGCCCACAATCTTTGTAAGAAGGGCAATGATAATGAAACCGACGGAGAACAGCAGAATGTTGCTGTCGATGGTTCCAATGTTTGTCTTAAGTCCGATGGAAGCAAAGAACAGTGGTCCGAAAACCATGTAACTGTTAATGTTCATCTTCTCATCAATATATTCAGAACTTCTTGTGTTGCAGAGGATAATACCTGCAAAGTAAGCGCCTGTGATGTCGGCGATTCCAAAGTACTCTTCAGCGGCATATGCCATGAAGAAACACAGGACCATGCCCATGATTGGAATTCGTCTTGTGTGTGGCCATCTCTTGCCTGCAAGCACGAACACCTTGTAAATCAGGTAGCCTAACACGATACAAAGGGCAAAGAACAGGCCGATATCAAGAAGTTTTCTACCAATGTTGGAATTTCCGCTCTTAAGACCGGAAACTACTGTAAGTACGATGATACCAATGACATCATCGATTATGGCAGCAGACACGATTGTTGTTCCAATGGTGGATTCAATCTTTCCTAATTCCTTAAGTGTCTGCACTGTAATGGAAACGGAAGTTGCTGTCATGATGGTTCCGATAAAGCATGCCTCAAGGAACTTTGTAGAACCAATTGGTGCAAATCCGTAGTAAACAAGATAATACAGCGTTCCACAGGCTAATGGAACGAATACGCCTGCACAGGCTATGAAAAACGCCTTAACGCCGGTGTGCATGAGTTTCTTGAGGTCTGTTTCAAGACCTGCGGAGAACATCAGGAAAACCACACCGATTTCTGCCATTACTGAAAGGCTGTCATCCAGCTGGACAAAGTTTAATACACTTGGTCCCAGGATAAGACCTGCCACGATCATACCAACGACCTGTGGCGCCTTCAGCTTTCTTGCCAGAATTCCGAAAATTTTTGCTGTAGCTATAATGAGCGCCAAATCCAGGAACAAATCATAACTCTTCATTTTATCACTCTTCTCTCTTTGAAATTTAGTACTACTTTTACTATTACTTTAAGGTTATGCCATAAATCTTTTCCGCCGTACCCAGTACCAGGGTGTCGCCATAGACTGCCGGGGTGGTGGTAAGCACTTCCTTTAAACGTTTTGTTTCAAGGCACTCACCGTACTTGCCGTCAAGAATTGATACGTTACCTTTGTAATCACAAATCACGAGGTAGCCCTTGCCGGAAGAAGAATAGACACAAATTGGATTCGCCGCCTGGTAGTACTTGGTGTCTACGGAATATGCCGCTCCGCCACTTGTCTTACTAAGGCACAGAATCTGTCCGCTCTTCTTGCCGTCGGCTCCTGCCACTGCAAAATAAACGTAGTCTGAAAGCTCACCCGTGCCAAGACAGGCTGAGGTGATTACACCTCCATCCGAATTCTTAGGAATTTTGACCTCGGCGCTTCGCTGCCAGATAATGTCACCATTTGCTGCGTTAAGTTTCGATATGTAGATTTTTCCGGCCTCACCATCGTTATCAATGGCGCTTCCGACATAGATATAGGCTGTCTGAGTGGCACTGTCTTCTTCGATGACCGGAGCCCCGTCAATCTTAGAGCCCACGTTTTTCATCCAAACCATGTGCCAGTCATTAACATCGATACAACAGATGTTTCCGTTGTCATCGCCGGTGTAAATATAGCTGCCCCAGGCAGACATTTCAGAGGAACTGGAAGCTACATTGGCTCCGTCCTCACTTTCGTTTGCTGTGTCGCCTCCGGAAATGGTGCTGTAGGCATATTCCAATTCCTGTGCCATTTCTACTGATACCGTGCCGTCTTCTGCGGTGGTGCTCTTTAAGGTCCAGGAGTAAATCACGCCGTTTTCGCCCTTGGAAATCAGGGTGTCTCCGGAATCAGAAACCAGGGAAGCCGCTTTGAAATTGTAAATTTCCTCTGGGAGAGCAGTCGCAAAGTTCTTGCGCTCACCAAAGCTTGTCACTTCCGAACCGGTTAATAAATCGATTACTACTATTTTTGTATTTGCTGACTTAGTGCAGTCGCCAAGCCCCACCACAAGCAAAGGTCTTCCACCGGTTACGATGGAGGCAGTGCCGGTTACAGGGCATCCAAGAGAAATGGTGTCTCTGGTCTTGCTGCCGTCACTAAGATCCAGGAAATATATCTTGCCATCAATGGTAGGATAGATTACCTCGACCAAGTCAGTTTTTGATTTCTTCGCATCATACATGTTGGACGCGCTTTTAGTTGCCTCATCCCACTTTACAAGAAGAGGCTGGCTGTACCAGTTAAGCTTCTTTGTTACGCCGTTAGAATCACCAATCGCAACTTCCCAGCTGTCACCAAAGGCGCCGGTAATTGACACCGCTTCGCCTGCCTGTGGGTTCGTGCGCTGTGAGTTTCCAAGATAAGTAAGCACACCGGTAGCTGCACTTGCATAAGTGCCTGAAAACAGTGTTTCCGTCTGTCTGTAGTAACTGTCCACTTCACCATTACTTACGCGGAAATATTCCTTCACGCCAAATACGGAAGGATTGGAAAGATTGGTGTAAGACGCGCCATCCACCAGAAGTCTTGAACCGTCTTCAATGGTTTTTGTAGAGTACATAACCGCCTGGTCATCACCTTTTTCAGGCTTCTTTACCAGCGTCATGCAGCTCTTAACCTTAAGGCCAACAAGGAGGATAAGGGCAAGAAAAACCACGGCTAATGCTATATATCTTTTTCTGCTTTCAATAAAATCCCTTATCATCCTGTTTACCTGTTATCAATTACAGCACAGACTTAACTGTTGCTGCTACATTTTCAACTGTGAATCCGAACTTCTCGAAGAGAAGCTTGTTAGGTGCTGAAGCGCCAAAGCCCTTCATTGTTACTGTTGCGCCGTCAAGACCAACATACTTGCCCCAACCGAAGTCTGAAGCTGCTTCAACTGCAACTCTTGCACGAACATTCTTAGGAAGAACTGAGTTCTTGTATTCCTCTGACTGCTCTTCGAAGAGGTCTACGCAAGGCATGGAAACTACTCTTACATCGATTCCTTCTTCAGCAAGTTTTTCCTTAGCCTTAACGGAAAGGTCTACTTCTGAACCTGTAGCCATGATGATTGCATCAGGAGTTGCCTTTGTGGAGTCAGCTACAATGTAGCCACCCTTTAAAGCATCCTTTGATGAACCGGCAAGAGGTGCAAGGTTCTGTCTTGAAAGTACAAGAGCTGTAGGAGTCTTCTTAGATGTAACTGCTGAATACCAAGCTGCTAATGTTTCAGTTGCATCTGCAGGTCTGAAAACGTGGAAGTTTGGAAGTGATCTAAGCATAGCGAGCTGTTCAATTGGCTCATGAGTAGGTCCGTCCTCACCAACACCGATGGAGTCGTGAGTAAGTACATAAGTTGTTGGAATCTGCATGAGTGATGCAAGTCTTGCCATTGGCTTTACATAGTCTGAGAACACGAAGAAGGTTGCACAGAATGTCTTAAGTCCGTGAAGAACCATACCGTTTGTAATAGCTGACATTGCGAACTCGCGGATACCAAAGTGAAGATTTCTTCCTGTGTAATCAGCAGCACTGAAATCACCAACACCTGACATGTTTGTCATGTTAGATGGTGCAAGGTCAGCAGAACCACCGATAAGATTTGGAAGTGTATCCTTTAACTTCTTGTTGATAACCCATCCGGAGATGTTTCTTGTTGCATCAGCATCCTTGCTGTAATCAAGAACCTTGTTTGCCTTAAGGTCATTTACCATGTCGTTCCAGTAGTCATCTGAGTCAAGAGCCTCAGTTCCTGCGTCAGGATCAAGGTAAGCGCAAAGTGCCTTAGCGTCTTCTGGGTATTTAGCGGCATATGCCTCATAAACTGCCTTCCACGCGTCTTCCTTAGCGGCAAGTTCCTTCTTGATTTCGTCCATGTGAGCGTAAACTTCTTCAGGTACGAAGAATGGCTCTGTGCTTGGCCAGTTAAAGTTCTCCTTCATAACTGCGATGCCTTCATCACCGATAGGTGAGCCATGAACTGATGCTGTACCAGCCTTAGGTGTACCATAGCCGATAGTTGTTCTGATTGTAATGAAGGATGGACGTGTTGTATCAGCCTTAGCTTCTTCAATTGCCTTGCCAATTGCTGCAAGGTCGTTTCCATCTTCAACCTTAATTGTCTGGAAGCCCATTGCCTCGAAACGCTTCTCTACGTCTTCTGTGAAAGCGATGTTAATGTTTCCTTCGATTGAAATATCATTTGAATCGTAAAGAACGATAAGTTTACCAAGCTTTAATGTGCCTGCAAGTGACATTGCTTCGTAAGTAATGCCTTCCTGCATACATCCGTCACCACCAAGTACATAGGTGTAATGATCGATTACCTTAGCATCGTCCTTGTTGAACTTTGCTGCAAGATGTGCTTCAGCCATTGCCATACCAACAGCCATGCCCATGCCTGCTCCAAGAGGTCCTGTAGTTGCCTCGATGCCTCTTGTGTGGCGATATTCAGGATGTCCCGGTGTAAGGGAACCGTCCTGTCTGAACTGCTTAAGATCATCTACTGTAAGGCCATAGCCAAAGAGATGAAGAAGTGAGTAAAGCATTGCAGAACCATGTCCACCTGAAAGGATGAAACGGTCTCTGTTAAGCCACTCTGTATCTGCAGGGTTATGATTCATGTGATGTGCCCAAAGCTCGTAAGCTGCTGGTGCTGCACCAAGAGGAAGTCCGGGATGTCCTGACTTAGCCTTCTGAATCGCATCTACCGCAAGTACTCTTACGGCATTTACTGATGTGTTTTCAATGTTTCCCATGTTTTTGCTCCTTTTTTATAAGTACTAAATACCTATTGTTCTATTAATTATCAGCAAAACTGCTGCTATTTAATTCTTAGTAAGTTGTATCAATGTTTAAGGAATTTGCCTGTTCCTGTGTGATGACACCGCCGTTAAGTACGATTTCCATAAGGTCTGACGCACCCTGTACAGACTCCTCATCAAGAAGTGTAACGTAAAGAGGTGTCTCGCCTACGGAGTAGCAGTAACGAAGCTGCTGTGTACCCTGGTTGATACCTTCAACGTTGTAACTTACGAAATTCCATGATGCGCCGTCAGCCAACTGCATCTTTACGATTTCTGTGATTTCAGACATCTGCATGTTTGTCTCGAAGTTATTTTCAACCTCTGTAAGGATGTCTGAATAAGAATTTAAGATTGCAGGAGACATAGCCTTGTTAAGGATTGCCTGAATCATGTAAAGCTGGTTGCGGCCTCTCTGGTAATCACCATGTTCAAACGCATGTCTTTCACGACAGAAGGCAAGGGCCTGATCGCCGTTCACTTCATTGTCGCCCTCCACATAGTTAAAGTAGTAGGTACTTGAATCTTCTGTGAAGTCGTAGTCTGAATGTACTGTTACACCGCCTAAGGCGTTTACAATGTTAATTACTGAGTTGAAATTAACCTTAAGGTAGTAGTTGATATCCACACCGTACATATTTTCAAGAGTCGCAATGGAGGTTGAGCACTCTGTTCCATAGACGCCCGCATGTGTCAGCTTGTCGTACTTGCCGTTAGAAACGCCGGTAAGCTGAACATAGGAATCTCTAGGTGTTGTTACCATCGCGATCTGCTTGGTAATAGGATTGATACAAACAATAATGTTTACGTCTGAACGGCTGACAGTTGAAATGTCACCCCAAACGTCGATACCACTGATATATACAACAAAAGGTGTAAGAGAAGTACTAATTGTCTGTCTCTCCACATCGCTGTTTTCAACATACTCTGTAATTGTATAGTTCTTGATTGATTCTGCCGCAGAAGTAAGAACCATTACTTCGCCGTATTCATTCTCGCCAAGGTAGTACTCGCTGTCAGGATCCAATGACTCATAAAGGTCATCTACCATAGCCACCTGAGTGGAACTCATGACGATTGCATCTACCTTACCTGTAGTAAGCGCTGTGGCTACTTCAAATTCAGAGCCATAGCTTACAGTATTAAGGCTTTCTCCCAGGTCGTCTTCAATCATTTTGACGGTCTGGTTGTCATAATCGGCATATGCCTCACCACTACAAATCGCAAAAGTTGCACCCTTTAAATCGTCAATGGTGGAATAGTCGCTGTCCTGCATTACCATTACATACATGAGAGTATCCTTTGTCTCTCCTGCTGCCATTCCGCCGTTTAATGTCTTTGTGACTCTTCCTAAAGCTACAAAAGCGAAGATCAGTACCAAAATAGCAATACCAGCTAAAACGTCACCGACAATGTTGTACTTTTCAAAGAACTGAGATACGATGACCGCTGCAATTATTGCAAAAAGAACAATAAGCAGAACTGCCATGTATTTTGCCGGAAGGACATTAAGCTTTCTAACTCGGAATACTGTTATGATAGCAAACAGGGATAAAAAGAATGCCAGACAGGCTCCCACGATTGCCATGATTTTTCTTTTATTCATAAATCAAATACACTTTCTCTTTTATTGTTTTCGTGCCAAAAAGGGCATAAAAACACTCCTTAATACTTTATACCAAATTGCCTTAAAAATCAATAGATTGTACATTTTAAGGACAACGTAAAAAGGGGCTTAGCATTTCGGCTAAGCCCCCTGAAAATTCAATTTAATTGTTATTTGGATTAAGTTACATGTTTACAGCTTACTCTGTTGCTGTTGTTGGAACCTTAACTGAGAAATCCTTACGGCAGTTATCTTCACCAATTGTAACTCTTAAAGTCATGTCAACTGAACCAGATGCAAAAGTACTGTCTGATGATAAGTTATTGTTAACTGAGAAAGAAGTTACATTCTTTCCAAGCTGTGCTGCACCTGTCATGGTCGAAATTGCTGCTTCTGCTTCTGCAATCTTTGTTGCATCATCAACAGCTGCATCTGTATAGTAGCCTTCAACTACCATAAAATTGTCTGTGTAAGACAAACCATAGTATGCTTCCTTGCCAATGCAGTAAAGAATGCCATTCTCGATTTTAAGTTCAAGATTTGAACCCTTAATCATTCCTGTAATCTGATCTGAAATTGTGTACCACTCTTCTGATGCAGAACCGGATTCCACTGTGTTGCTCTGTTTTGTTTTAAAATTCTTAGATACTATTAATACGCAAACAACAATACCAACTAATACAATTAAGCCAATTACAATGGAGTTTGGCGTAATTTTCTTTTTCTTTTTTGCCTCATTCTGACTTTCAACTGCTGCATTCTCAGCAGCGTTTTTATCTTTCTTTGCCATTTTGAGTCCTCACTTCCAATTCATTTTGGTTTATAAAAACCTGTTCGTCTTATAGTATAAAACGAACAGGTCTTAAATTGCAACATTTTAGTTATAAGTAATGTTATAAGTTGCTATTGGAATATTGAAATCTGCTGAGTATTCTGATGTTGGAATAGCCCATTCAAATTCAAATCCGTAGGTACAAGCTGTACCATTTGCTAACATCTTAGGGAGTTCATCAAATGTAATAGTAATATACTTTGTATAACCATCTGACTTAGGTCCTGAAATCTTGTAAGAAACGTTCTTGCCATTAGCAAGACTGGATCTAAAATACTCCTTAAGGTAAACACCCTCTGAAATATTGTTGAAGTAAGCGTTACTATCATCAAGATAAATCGTTACAGATACATTAGTGTAGTCAATGTCTGTTGACTCATTTGATACATAAACATAACCCTTACCAGTTGTATAGGAAACTGTAGAAGTTCCTGCAGGAACTTCGGTAGCATGACCTGCAAGTGAAACATACTGGTTAGCACAGTTCTTTGTCTCGTAGGAATATACCGGCTGCAAACTTGTATGCTGACATGAGAAATGAGTAACTGCTGAGCCACTTCCCCAATAATCAAAGGTACTAGCTACTTCAGTTCCACACTCATTACAGTAATACTTTCCGTCGCTGCCTAAAGTTGCATTTCCTGCAAGAGGAACACCTGACCAATCTGTACCATGATTTGAACAATCATATACAGTCTGATAATAGTTAATCTTAGATTCCTCATAGGTGTGAGTACAACAGAAATAATAGGTAACACCACCATCATATGAAAACATGTTTGTAACAGGTGTGCCGCAAATGTCACATACATAACCTGCCTCTGTTGCCACTTCAATGTTAGTGGAACCAACGGATGACTTATCAAGATCGTAATAAACGTTAAGATCTGAATTTGTATTTGCTGAAGATCCTTCAGGTTCTGTCTGATTATCTCCGGCAAATGAAATGTCTGAACTTGAGCCTGCTACTACAGTAAAGGTAAGATCAGTGTACTGATAGCCCAATGCTCTTCCTCTAGAATCAAGGCAAACAAGAGTACCATTTGTTGTAGCCGCTGTAGTCTTTGTAAGTACTTCTGATAAATCTTCATTATAAAGAGCATCAATCAGACCATTATTCATCATTGTTTCACCAGTCATTGTATCAACTGAAATCGCAGTAAGAGAAGAAGTTCCATCTAAACTAGGTCTTGGTGAAAGTTCTACATTAGTAAATGTAATTGTAGAAAGATCAATCGGATCGCCAATTGCTGAATAAACGGCACTGTCTGAGTAACCACCGATAGATGTGATGTAATAACTACTGTAGTCTGTTGTATCTTCATCACTGCTTGTTTCATCTGATGAATATACGGAAACTGCTTCGTTAGAGTTTCTTAAGTATACGTTCTGAACAATTGACGCCGTTCTTGAACCATACTTACCCTTAAGGGACAATACAACATAACCATTATCAATATTTGATGTATCTACTGACCAGGATTCAATGTTTCTTGCAAGAAGATTGTTGTCGTCAGTAAGTGTTCCGGCTCCAATTCCCTTGTAATCAATAACAGTTCCATCTGACTCATAGAGGTCAGTATAATAAAGGTAAAGTCTCTTCTTTGAATCACGGTAAACAATGTAAACCACACTGTTTTCCTTTGTGGTTTTGTCCTGAACAATGATATAAGCCTTGTCAGCACTAAACTCAATACAATCAACTGTTGAAGAATCATACTGAGCTTCCTTAATAAGGTCACTAACTACCGTATAAGTAGACTGTACGCTGTTCTGAAGTTCTACTTCCTTCTGTGAAAGAGCGAAACTCTTACTCATGGAAGCAAGAATCCATCCAATTGCTAACATAATAATTGAAAGGATTGTAACAGCTACTAAAAGCTCAACTAATGAAAAACCTTTGTTTTTGTTATTTCTCATTTTCCCCTTCCTTTCTTTTATTTATAGGTTACAACACCTGTATAAGTTGCAATTACCAACGTTGACACATTGTCACCATTCGTGAACCTGATCCACTGCGGAATACCATGATTCGAGTAATCGGTATGAGAGCCGTAGTTACCCTTGAAGTAAGAGTCCGTGACGCCACCGATTCGTCTATCAAAATTGATATCTGCAAAATGGTCTTCCGAAGCCAGTTCTATAACCATATCCATTTTGGTTATACCTGATCCGACTTCGTAACAAACTTCAACCTTAATCTTTTTGTTTACGTTTGAAGGACCATCTCCAAGTCTGCACTTTGTAGGATCACTAAGATCAGCCTGGCTCTCGGCCACATAAATGTAAACGTTTGAGCTACCGTCGTCTGAGCCTTCAATTGAAAGTTTACAGTAGCCCTTGGACTTAGCATAAGTCTGAGCCAACTGAATTAACTGTTTTGTATCTGCCGCCGCATTCTTTACTCTTCGTCTTGAAATAAGCGATATGCTAATACCAAAGGCTGAAGTAAGAATAGCCATAATTGCTAAAACAACAATCAACTCGATAAGAGTTACACCGGCATTTCTTTTTATGTTTCGATTATCCATTGCATTCTCCAATCCCTATCAGAAAATTATTCGTTAACTGTCCAGTTTTCAACTTTAATGAAATCGTACATACCGGAGGATGAAAGTGTAACATCACCTGTTCCTGTTGCTGCTGAATTTTCATCTGCAAGGAGAGCTTCTGTACCACCAACAATCAAACTGTTGTAAGAGCAAAGTGCATATGCATATTCCGCTTCATTAGTCTGATTTGGAAGCTGTCCAGGGCTATTTCTGTAAGATGTAAGATAAGCAAGTTTCTTAATGTAGGTTTCCACTGCTGTTGCCTCTGATGGATAGTAATCCTTAAGAGAAAGAAGTGAGTAACCTATAGCAACGCCCTTACCCATACACTTGTAATCAGTCTTCTTGTTTGAAACAAAGAGACCAACATAGTTGTAGCCACCATTGAGCTGTACTGTGTACTCTGGATAGAACATTACGATTGCAATCTTACCAGCCTTACCTTCGTTCATTACTTCTGTATTTACAGGTCCAATACCATAAACACCACCATTCTGCGTAACAGGAGTAAGCTGAGTACTTAATGTACCATCGAGAGCTGTTGTAACATTTTCACCTGTCATGCTGAGGTTAGCACTTGTAACACCTGCAAGGGCATTTACTGAAATATCTGCACCCGTCTGAGTTACCTTCTTAACATCACATGTATCTGTTGTAGTGTTAGTTACAAGTCTCGGAGTATCCTTAACAAGAACTGTGTTGGCAACTCTGGACTGCCAATAAAGAAGGTTTACGTTAATGAAGTTACAGAGCTCGGCATCAGTTGTAATTGTGCTTCCATCATAGGCATATACAGTTGCCATTGCTTCAGGAGCAAATGTGCTTGATGCATTAATTGTAGCACCTGTTACCTTTGTGCCGTCTACTGTATACCAGTATCCTGTTCCACCAACAACCTTGTAATTAAGAGGCTGTGTACTGGTTTCTGTTCTGTAAAGGATTACACCGCCAATACCATTTGAGAAGCCGCCGCTACTCATCCATGCAGAATCTACACTACCTGTAGAATTAGCCATGTTCTTTACTTCATCCTTATCATTTGTTGTGTAAGGGAACATGCTGTAGTATGTAGATGAACCATCATAGTTAATCTGGCAACCCTTAGTGTAATCAGTAAATACTGACCATGTCTCACTGTCACCAACTAACTTGATGTCCTGACACATAAAGTCGCAGCCTTCACTAATTGTAAGAACAGATGTACCATCAATGTAGATAGTACCTCTTACGTCAATTTCAGGATATTCAACTGTTCCGTCATCTTTTACCTTCTTGCCTGTAAATGACAATGAAGCGTAGTTTGTAAGATAAATATCGCCGTTAATAATGATTCTTGTACCATCAAAGATAACACCGATATCATCGATTTCCATAGAAGTCTTTGTTCCGGCCTGTGTACCAATGTAAGCATTACCTTCCTGAAGGAATGAAACATAACATCCGTTGTGGTCACCAGAACCATCGTAGAACTTAACACCACCACCGTTGAACATTGAGTAAGTACCAAGGCCCTTCGCAGTAGCTGGAGTTCTGTGTGTAATATCGTTAAGAATAAGGTCTGTAGAAATACTTGTAAGGAATCCCTTGTCATTAGTATAACTAATGCTTACTGAAAGAGTAATTCTACCTGAAGTTGTTAGTTCACTAGCTTCTGATGAAGTTACAGCTGATACTTCAAATTTAGATGCATCCCAAGTATAAACGCCATCACCATCAGGATCTGAACCAAGGATTTTCTTGAGATCCGGATCCAGGTTGTCGAACATGTATTTGCTGATTTGCTCTGTAGCATTGGCGTCTGAAAGTGAACTAATTCCCGCAGATTCACAAAGTTTTTCAGTTGCAACCTCGATGAATGAGTCACCACCTGACTGATACTGCTGAGCAGAATATACGGCGATACTTTGAAGTACTGTTTCCATATCGTCGATAGCTGATTCTGCAGAATAGAAGTTATCCGTTGCTGCAGAGTTAACTTTTCTTGACATCAAGGATGTGTAAGTAAGTTCAAGAACAATGCTGGCAATAAGAAGGCAGACAGTCATAGTAATCATAACTGAAAGCAATGCAACACCGGCATTATCTTTTTTTACTCTGTTGATGAATTTTAGCATGCTGTATCTCCCCTCTTAGTTTGTTGATGTCTTCTTCAGACCACTGTCAAGCTTACTTCCTGTTGTCTTTGCAATATTATTAGTAGGATTTGTAACATCCTCATGATTAGTTACATAAATAGGTGTATCTTTGTGCTTATAAATAAGTACTGTGATAGCATACTCATTATTGTAGTAATCCCAGAAACCGGAAACATCTTCTTCCTTGTAGGTTGTTCCATCTACTGTTACGTCCTGATAATCTGTCTTTTCATAGATGATTACCGCATCATATCTGGAATTTGTCTGATAGATACCATTAATGGCAAAGGCATATCGATCCGCTCTTTCTTCATAGGTTGCTGTTTTTACAACACTATCAATCTTGTTTGTTTCGTTTCCTGAACCATCAGTCTGGAATTTGATTACACCACAAGAACCACCAGCTGACATAAGATCCTGTACAGCGCCTGAATCAGTAAGTTTTCCAGCAATAAGTGTAAAACTACCGCCACCGCTGTAATCTTTTACGCACTGTGAAAAATAGGTGTAGATTGTGTTTGTCTTTGCACTTTCAAGAACACTGCTTGCAGTAATGTTTGCCTGAAGTCTGGTTCTAGCCTTTGAATTGGCTTTTGTAGCAGACACAAAACACTGCATTGTTGGGAATACAACAATTGCGAGAATTGCGATAGAAACCAAGAGCTCAATCAATGTGAAACCCTTATCGTCCCTTTTCTGATTTCTTTTTCTGAATTTTTCTCTTAGACACCTAAGCATTGCATCCTCCCTATGATGTTTTTTCGGATTCATCCCCGATCGCTTATTTATCAATTTAAAACTGCAAATTTTGAATTAAAGCATCATTCTCCTAATCCACACGTTAATTCAAAATGTATAGTTTTAAATTAAATGGCTAATCCCACAGCGATTTCTCGCTGTGGGTTGGCCAACATTAATTACTGAATGTTAATTGCATTTTCAAAAATATCTGAAATGCCAGAGCTACTTACTGATGTATCAGGTGCAGCATATGGATTTGTAATGCTATCTGTAAGAACATAAGCACTCATTGTAACTGAACCCGTGATCTTGCCCTCTGCTCCATCCTTTGAAGCTGTAAGGGTATCAATAGTCTTTACACCGTCACTGCCGGAAACAAGGTAAGCAACCATTTCCTTAAGTTCTGTGTAGCTTTCTACTTCATAATCGAAGCTATAAGTTGCACTACCGGCACTATAAACTGTACCAGCAAAAGATCCCTGACCTGTAACGATTGTACCGTAAGCCGTTTCACCAACGTTGTATGTTTCAATTACAGGAGCGAAATCCTGCTCTGATAAGTCCTTAATGTAAAGGACACCATCTTCATAAAGGTATGCAGCCTTGTAGTCGCCAATAGCTGTAGCAATTTCTTCAGACCAATCACTGATATCCTGCTTCATCTTAGATTCCTGGTCAGCTCTCTGCTTTACTTCGTCAATCTGAGCCTGAAGGCTTTCCTGCTGCGAATTTTCCTCTTCTACTGTATCAAGTGAAGGGGAAAGAATAAACTTATAGGAACAAAATGCAGCGATAAGGCCGAAGACTATAAGTAAGATTGCAATATCTCTTTTTGCTAATTTCATCTTTTTCCTCCTTACTCTGCTGTCTCTTCAGTGTCTTCTTCTGTTTCTTCAGCATTGTCATTTCTTGTAGCGTAATCCTTATAAGTAAGGGCAACGTTGAAAGAAATAACACCTGTTTCAGGATCTTCTGTGAATGATCCGGATGAAATAAGGTAAGGCTCGACACTTTCAAAGGTTCTAAACTGTGCAATTACGTTTGCTGCTTCGATCTTAGACTCAACAGATGCTGTAAAGCTTACGCCTGTTGCTGATGCGCTAAATCCTGAAGCACCGAAAGTTGCAGGCATCTTCTGTTCCATTTCAGTAACAAATGCAACGAGTTCGTTGTTGTAGTTACCGGTTGAATTAAGAACTGCCTTAACCTCTTCATAAGTTAACTTTGATGCATCGTAGTTCGCAATAAGGTCTGCTACGTAATCGTAGGTACGAAGTTCTTTTTCCTTCTTTTCTGTCTGATGCTTCTCTGCTGCTACCATGATTCTACCTACAACAATCATGAGGATTGCTGCGATAACACATACCGCAAAGAAGAATGCAGGATAAACAAGGTTGATATCCTTCTCTTCCTTAAGAAGGTCTGCTGAAAGAAGCTGTAATGGTGAAATTGCTGCACCGATAGGTCCGATGAGCGCATTCATGTTTTCAGCCTGTGCATGTGTTGTGTCGCTTGTAGCCGGCTTGAAATGATCAAGACCTGCGTAAGGCTTAACTTCAACACCGAGTTCGTTTGTAAGGAGATCTGAAAGACCCTGGAACTCTGCACCAAGACCTACAAGGTAAACATTTTCAATGTTCTTGTCCTGGTTTCTGGAAACGAAATATTCGATAACACGGCTTGTGTTACCTACAAGATAACGAAGGTTTTCTGTAATCATTACTCGAACCATGAGATCTTCTTCGTTTGCATCTTCAGCAGATACACCGGCATCGAGTGAAAGATGTGGACGGATGATCTTGTGTTCAACGAACTTTCTTGCTGCGCCTTCATAAGTTAATTCTTCATCCTGGAACATGTCTGTTTCCATAAGGTTCTGAATTGCGTTATTAAGACCATGAGCAATCAGTCTCTGAAGAACGATTTCTCCGTTTGAAACTACAGTAATAAGTGAAGAATGCTCTTCAACCTTTAAGAATGCTGTTGTTGTAGCGCCGATATCTTCCTTAACTGCCTGGAATACTGAGTTACCAACATAGTCGATAGCCTTAATTTCAAGTTCAAGGCTTCTTGCGAGGTCAATGTAAGATGTTGTGATATCGTTTGGAACTGCGAGTAATGAAAGACGATACTGCTTACCTTCACCTTCAGCACCATCAACTGTACCAAGAATAGTATAGCTAAGGTGGTACTGGTTCATGTCTACTGGGAAGTAGTCAGACGCATTCGCCATAACGATAGGCATGATGTTCTTCTCTTTACAGAGTGGAATTCTTGCCTCTCGGTTTGCAATACGTCCGGATGCTACTGTGAAGACTACCTTATCAGTCTTAATCATCCTTCTTCTAAGTTCACCTTTTACAGCTACAAGAAATTCTTCGCTGTGAGCTACGACACCGTCCTGTACTACATCTTCAGGTGTTGCCACCGTGAAAGCATTGTAGATTTTAGGATTTTTGGTCTTGTAGTCCATCTCAACAACTCTTGTAGTTGCCTGTCCGACTTCAATCGACAGCACTTTCGTTGCCATATAAAATCCTCCCGTCTGGAATAAAACTTCCTTCGTTTTGTTTTTCTTATTTATTCAACAAGGTTACGAGTAACCTGATGATTCAATTATTTAAGAGCCGGGAAAAATCCCAGGTACCAGTTGATCAGCTGCTCTCCAAAAAGGATAGCGCACACAATTCCCACTGATAAGTATGGTCCCATTGCTAAAACTCTGTCTGCTTTTGCAATTTTCATTCTTGCGATGTGGATAATTGATCCGACCAAGCATCCAATAAACAATGCAAGCACGCAAAGTTTCCAGCCAATAAGTAAGCCCGCTGCGGCCATGAGCTTTACATCTCCACCACCAATTGCTCTGCCGTCTGAAACAAAGTAAATGATGAACAGAAACAAACTCACACCAAAGAAGCCAATAATGTAATTCCAAATACCAACCGCTGCAAAGTCACCACCAATGATTCCGAATCTCACGATTCTGTAAATCAGGTTAATGCAACCTAAAGCAAAAATAAAAAGATTGATTCCAAATGGAATTGTATAGGTTCTAAGGTCAATCACGCTAAGCGCAATTAACGCGGATGTCATTAAGCAATAAAGCACAATAACCGGATCAAAATTATCATAAAAATACATGAAATCAAATCCGTAATATGCCATAAAAATGACAACACAAAGGATAGCATTCAGTCCTTCAATAATAGGGTACTGCGCTGAAATCTTAGCTCCACACTTCCTGCATTTTCCTCTAAGGAATAACCAGCTAAACAAAGGCACTAAATCATACCAAGCCAACTGATAGCCGCAGGTCATGCAGTGACTTCTCGTCTTTACCACGCTCTCTTCTTTTGGGACTCTGAAAATAACTACATTCAAAAAGCTTCCTACCAAGAGTCCAAAGGCGAACACAAAAACGTAAGTAACTATTGCATAGATTAAATTTAGTGTTTCCAGACTCAAATCGTCAACCTCTTGTTCCTATGAAGATTTTTTAAGTTTAAGCGTGTAAGAATCAGAGAACTTTGCCAATGGTCCGGTTGCGGAATAAAATCCCGAACCATCCCATCTTAAAATTCCACCGTCAGTAACTTCTCCCTGAAGTTCACTAGTATCATCATCTGCATCGCCATAATTTTTAAAATACTTAGATTTTAAAATATAGTAATTTGCATCAAGTCCCGAGTCTTTGTACCATTCAACGACTACAGCCTGATCATTCGAATCAGAAGAGTCTCCGTAGGTTAAACCTACTTTTGCTCCGGTTTTCGTGAGCACAAATGTCTTTGGCGGAGTAACCTCATCATTGTCGGCAGTGATTTTTTCCGCCATGCCCATAATTTCCTCAATTGAACTAAGATCCATTGATTTTCTGGACTTTTCCACATACTTGAGATAAGCAGGTGCTAGAACTCCAACCAAAATTGCCATAATAGCAATAACTACGATTAACTCAACAAGAGAGAACCCTAATTCTCTTGTTTTTTCAACTCCATCTCCCATAACGATCCACCGTTCTCCTTTCGGTCATCGCCTATTCAATTGTTATTTGCTCCCTACAAAAAATTATCTGTTTACACAAACAATTTTTGCGAAGGCTTCTCCGTAGAAAAGCCTCCACAAAAATCGTTTCATGAAATGATTTTTGGATGTCATTGCATCCGACAAACCTTTTCGGTTAAAAATCCCATTTGATAGGGTTTTGGAATTTTTTAATACCACCCCTCATAGGGCGAGGGGTGGAATCTTTAATTAGCAATTAATCAAATAATCTAAAGACTATGATACGAACTTGTCAGCAAAGCTCTTTGAGTAAGCCTTGATTTCCTTACCAAGATCTGTTGTAATACCTGTCCAGTTAACGCCACCGTTATCCTGGATTGTACCTGTAAATGTACCAGCCTTAGCCTTGAAAGCCTTTGATGTAAGCTTGATTTCTGTACAGTTAGCAACATCCTGCCAAGCTGAAAGAAGATCAGTAACTTCACCTGTACTAGCTGTTGTAGCTGAAAGTGAGCATGTAGCACTACTTGCAGTGTGTGTGATTACGAATGTTGAGCCAGCAGCTGTGTAATCTTCGTATTCAACGTCAGCAGCAACAGAGTCAGCAGACTTCATAACGTCAGAAATTGCAGATGTATCTGTAGACTTTCTTGACTTTTCAACATACTTAAGGTAAGCAGGTGCAAGAACACCAACAAGGATTGCCATGATAGCAATAACTACGATTAACTCTACGAGAGAGAAACCAGAATTCTTTTTCATAATTTTATTCTCCTTCTTATTATAAAAAAATTATTTATTTCTTAAAATTCGTCGATCCCTATCATCGCCGAATCTTAATTCAACGTTACAACATTTCAACGAAATGCTTCTAAGGTTATTTTACCCTATTTTTAAGATGTTGTCGATATTTTTTAGATGTTATCAAGACCATCATAAAGGGCAACCATTGGAGAAAGTACGGCACCTACTACGATACCAACAAGTCCGGCCATGACTACTGTGATCATAGGCTCCATCATTGCAAGGAGCTGTGCTGTAGCATTTTCAACTTCTTCATCGTAATAGTCAGCCATCTTTGTAAGCATGGATTCCATATCACCAGTGTTTTCACCAATCTTGATCATGTGTACCATCATCATTGGGAAAATTCCGGATCTACGAAGTGGCTCTGAAAGAGGCATACCTTTTTTTACTTCTTCCTTGGCATCAACGATAGCCATTCGGATAATTACGTTACCTACTGTCTTTGAAACGATATCAAGACCATCTACGATTGAAATACCGGCTGCTGTAAGAGTTGAAAGAGTTCTTGCAAGTCTTGAGCAGGATGTCTTGATTACGAAGTTCTTAGTAAGTGGGCACCAAAGTGTAAACTTACCGATGAGAGTCTTACCTGTGTTAGAGGATGAGAAGACTTTCCAAGCAATTACAACAACGATTACAACGCCAAGAATGATGAACCAGTAGTTCTGGAACGCTTCACTGACCGCCATAACACCCATTGTAAGAGCAGGCATCTTGATGTCCATGTCCGCGAACATGTTCATGAATGTTGGGATAACGTAAACCATCAAAAGAATGATTACCGCAATCATAACTACAAGGACAACCATAGGATAGGTCAACGCCTTCTTGATTGTTGCCTTAAGTTTTTCATCTTTTTCAAACTGAGTAGCCATTCTCTGTAATGAAACTTCAAGGGAACCTGATGCTTCACCGGCCTTTACCATTGAAACAAGCATTGAAGGGAAAACATCTCTTCTCATTGACATTGCAGAACCAAGAGATTCACCTCGTTCTACGTTAGTCTTTGTTTCAACAATAGCCTTTGCGAATGCTTTGTTTTCAGTCTGTTCTGCAAGCATGCCCATGGCGTCTACTACAGGAACGCCGGCATTAAGAATACTTGCAAACTGGTTACAGAAAAGAGCAAGATCTTTTGTACCAGCCTTAGCTCCACCGATTGTTACATCCTTGTTGAACACACTGGCTTCCTGAACCTTTACAGGTACAAGGCCTTCAGCTTTCAACGCGGTCTGTGCACCATCAACGGAAACCGCTTCTATGTTGCCACGCTTTTCTTTACCGAACTTGTCGATGGCAGTGTAAGTAAATGCAGCCATTTACCAATCTCCTCCTTGTTTAGAGTTTATTATGAATGATAGCTAATTCTCTTTTCCATGCCAGGAACATCCTGAGCATAGTTACAACAATCTTCTGCTGTGATGAGACCACCAATGTAAAGGTTGTAAAGAGAATCATCCATTGTAATCATGCCAAGCTTCTTGCTTGTCTGCATTGTAGAAGGAATCTGATAAGCTTTTCCTTCACGGACAAGAGATCTGATAGCACTTGAACCAAGCATTACTTCGAAAGCTGCAACTCGACCCTGAGCATTCTGAATAGGAAGAAGCTGCTGGGAAATTACGCATTCAATAACGCTGGCAAGCTGAACTCTGATCTGCTGCTGCTGATGTGGTGGGAATACGTCGATAACTCGGTTGATGGTATCGGCCGCACCGTTTGTATGGAGTGTGGAGAAAACGAGATGTCCTGTTTCAGCAGCTGTGATAGCCGTCTGGATTGTCTCGTTATCACGCATTTCTCCGACGAGAATAACGTCCGGATCTTCTCGAAGGGCAGCTCTAAGTGCGCCTGCATAATCCTTTGTATCGTCACCGATTTCTCGCTGGTTTACAATTGACTTATCATGCTGATGAAGGTACTCGATTGGGTCTTCAAGAGTGATGATGTGTCTAGCATAAGTTTTGTTAATAACATTTATTAAAGAAGCAAGGGTTGTTGACTTACCGGAACCGGTAGCACCAGTAACGAGAACCAAACCTCTTTTTCTTGTAATAAGATCCTGAACAGAAGCTGGAAGACCAAGTTCACGAGGTGCAGGAATCTTGAATGGCAAAAGTCTCATTACCATTCCGATTGTGCCACGCTGTCTGAATACGTTTACACGGAATCGGCCTTTACCCTGAAGGGAGTAAGCAAAGTCGATTTCGCCTGTTTCTTCCATGATTTCCACAAGACGTGGGTTGTCAGCATAAAGAGGAACTACGATGTCTGCGATTTCCTCTGGTTCCATGATGTGATCATCCTTATCGGTAAGCTTACCGTCGATACGATAGATGACCGGCTTTCCAGCTGTCATATGAATATCGGATGCGTGTCTGTCTACCGCAAGAAGGAGGATCTCATCCAGTTTCTGATGATTGCTCATTACCTAAATTTCTCCAATCCTATCAAGTATGATTTATTTTTCGAGATCGGTCTTACCAATCCCTTTGCCCAAATGGAATTCGGGCTACAAATAATCGCCAGGCGATTTAAGTATCGAATGAGATTCTTACCATTTCTGAATAAGAAGTAATTCCCGCAAGAACATGCTTTGTAGCTGCCATTCTAAGGGTATTCATACCGTTTCTAAGAGCAGCCTGCTTAAGTTCTTCAGTTGAACCCTGGTTTGAAATGATGTCCTTCATTTCACGGTTAAGTTCCATGATTTCGTAAACACCGATTCGTCCCTTGTAACCAATGTTGTTGCAAAGTGGACAGCCAACAGGTTCGTATATTGTAAGTTCCTGATCTTCAGGAACATTCATGATTTCTTTTTCTTCCTTAGTAGCGATGTGTTCTCTCTTGCAATGTGGGCAGAGACGCTTAACAAGTCGCTGAGCGATTACACCTACTACGGAGTCGGAAACCAGGTAACTTTCAATACCCATGTCTTCAAGTCGTGAAATTGTTGCAGCTGAAGAGTTTGTATGGAGTGTTGATACTACCAAGTGACCTGTGATGGCGGCCTGAACTGCAATCTGAGCAGTTTCACCGTCTCGAATTTCACCGATCATGATGATGTCCGGATCCTGACGGAGGATGGAACGAAGAGCAGATGCGAATGTAAGTCCGGCTTTTGGATTTACGTGTACCTGATTGATACCATCGATGTTTGCTTCGACAGGGTCTTCTACAGTGATGATGTTAACATCTTCTGTGTTAAGCTCTGACAACGCTGTGTAAAGTGTTGTAGACTTACCGGAACCTGTAGGGCCTGTAACGAGGATAACGCCGTTAGGATTCTGAAGAATGTGTTCAAAGACTCTCATTTCGTCTGGATCGAAACCAAGGTCTTTCTTGTCTCTACTAAGTGCCTGTTTCATGGCAAGTCGCATTACGCATTTCTCGCCGTAAACAGTTGGAAGCATGGAAACTCGGATATCGTATTCAATTCTGTCGACGATCTGTGTGATACGACCGTCCTGAGGTTTTCTCTTTTCAGAAATGTCCATCCCTGAAAGAATCTTTAAACGAGCGGTAATCGCCGGCATCAGGGAGATGTCGTAGGAAATCTGCTCATAGAGAGAACCATCGATTCGATATCTGATTCGAACTCTTGTTTCAAGTGCTTCAATGTGAATATCAGATGCTCTTAATCGAGCTGCCTGTTCAATTGTTGTCTTTACAAGGATAACGATAGGTGAATCAGCGATTGAATCTTCTTCATCCGTTTCTTCATCGCCCAGCTTCTCGCCACGTTCCTTTGCATAGGCATCAGCGGCGGACTGAGCCTCTTCATTACCGAAAGTCTTGTCAATTGCAAGCATGATGTCATGATTAGTGGCAATGTAAGGTTCTACCTGCATGCCGGTCATCATTGACATGTCGTCGATTGCAACCATGTCCATCGGATCTGCCATGGCAACTTTAAGAACATTAATATCGTACTCGTCAATACCAAATGGGAAAACCATGTGCTTTCTGAGTACTGTACCATTTACCTTGTCAGCTACTTCTGCAGGAACCAAAGCTGATGTAAGGTTGACCATCTCGATACCGAGCTGTCTTTCAAGAGCCTTACAAATCTTTTCCTCGGTGGTAAGGTTTAATTCAACCAGCATTTCACCAAGTCGTTTGTTCTTGTTTGCTTCTTCCTTTTTTGCTTCAAGAGCTTCTACAAGCTGTTCTTCTGTAACAACGCCTTCAGCAATAAGCATGTCGCCGAGACGTTTTCTACTAAAACCTGCCATTTTAATCCCCTTGTATTTAAAATATATAGTATATTACGACACACAAATTTTAGCATTTCTGCTAGTTTTATGCAATGTTTTTAACGAAAAAATGGGACTTTTGACCATAAACTCAACATATTGTGTTCACAGTTTTCATGAAACCACATTTTTTCTTCCCAATAATTGATACCTTTAATGATTATAATGGACCGTGTCAGATATCACGACCAATTTTGTAAACATTTTGTTAACAAAATATTAACATCAGTTCATTTATTTGTCAAGCGTTCCTTTTGTAGACCAAACCTCGCCATTTAATCTTGGTTCAACCTGGGTGGCCATATCCAACGCCTTGCCGAATACCTTAAAGCTGGCTTCTGCAATGTGGTGGTTGTTGACTCCGTCCAGTTCCTTAATGTGAAGGTTGATCATGGCGCTATAAGAAACTGCATAGAAGAATTCTCTAACCATTTCTGAATCCATGTCTCCCATCTTAGGGACTGTGTAGGTTTCCTCAAAGTTAAGATAAGGACGACCGCATATGTCAACGGCTGAAAGCACCAGCGTCTCATCCATTGGCAAAATGAAATAGCCGTATCTCTTGATGGCCTTCTTGTCTCCCACCGCCTGCTTGATTGCCTGTCCTAAAGCGATGCCGCAGTCCTCAATTGTGTGGTGGCAGTCGACCTCTAAATCGCCCTTGCACTTAAGGGTTAAATCGAACAAGCCGTGTTTGGCAAAACCGGAAAGCATGTGATCAAAGAATCCCACGCCTGTGTCAATATCAAGCTTGCCTGTACCATCGAGATTAATTGTAACGGTAATGTCAGTTTCCTTAGTTGTTCTGGTAACTGTTGCAATTCTGTCTGCCATAATAGGCCTCCTTAAAGTAACCAAATAGGTCTAAAAACTATATTTTTGTGCGACACAAAAATAAAGGTGCAATCTATTATAACGCAAAAGGTCTAATTTGGTAAACCACTTTTTGAATAAAAGTTGGGCATATGCCGATGCAACCGTCAAAAAAAATAAAAGGTCCGGAGTTACCGAACCTTTTAGTGAACCAAATTTGTTTCTTTAATGTTGTTTTAAAGCAAGTGTTTCTGCTTGCTTAGTCTTTTGCGAACCGGCGCCTAGGCCTGAACGTTTGCTTCTTTCTTGATTTCTTCAGCCTCTTTTCTGCTAAGGGAGCCGCTTTTCTCAAAAAGCACGTGCTTTAAGCGCTTGTAGGTGAAGAAAGTGATTACGGACACAAGGCCGTACTTAATAAGGTTAAATGGGAAGATTGACCAAACCATCATTGTCCAAAGGCTTGTGATGTTCTTGTTGATGGCTGTACCCATTCCAACGATTACGTTCATTGGCATTCCGTAAAGCTTAACGTAAGCTGGGAAAATAAAGAATGTGTTTGAAACCACTGCTACGCAGGCTGTGACTACGGTGCCGACAGCGAGGGATATGCCTGCGCCCGTCTTACCCTTCTTAAAATGGTAAACGAGGGATGCAGGAAGAATGTAGGCAACTGAGTAAATCCAGTTAGCCAGCTCTCCAACATAGGCTGAAGATGTTCCCTTGATTAAAAGTTTCAGAAGAATCTTCACTGTGGCAATGAGAATACCTTCCACAGGTCCCATCATAAAAGTGCCCAGCACTACAGGGAGTTCTGAAAAATCTAATTTAATGAATTCCGGTACTATGAAAGTTAATGGGATTTCAAACAGCATGAGAACTGCTGCTACCGCGCCGAAAAGCGCAATGATTACTAAGTTACGTACGTTTAGATGTTTTTTGTTCATGATACTACTCCTTTTCTCATCCGGACTATACCGTCGGTCCCGGATTCACACCGGAGTCAACCCTGTCTGGGCTCGTGGACTATCACCACCGGTCAGGACTCTCACCTGCCCCAAAGAAATATTTAGTTCGTTGCTATGATAATGTAGCCTACCGCCTTTGTCAACAGTGCGGCGGCATATTCCTGTTTTTTCGAAAAAAAAGACGCCCCGCCAAAGCGAGACGCCCTTTTCTGTGTGATTTTATACAAGCTTTGCATTCCTTAAAGTGCAATAGATAAAGTTGCCTTCTACATAGGAGTCAAACTCTCCGATTACGGTGATTTCCTCCCCCTCCGTTGGATAGTCGTCCGGATAAACGTAATCTTCCGTCAGCTCAAACTCAATGCCCTGGGAGCAGCAAGCCGTCGCATCCTGAATGATGCAGGCGAAATAGTACTTTTCGGTATTAGGGTCATAGTAACTGGCGAAGTTTCCCTTCATCTTAATTACCTTTCCCTTATAACTGTCCGGCGAAGTCACCATGCTGTAGACTTCTGCGTAAACCATATTGCTGGAAAGTGTCGTAAGATCCACGTCCACATCTCCATCGCCTGTCTCGGTTTCTTCCTCCACGGACCCCTCATCTGACCCGTCGACCGTCCCAACTTCTTCGGTTGTACCATCCACGCCGTTGCCCTCTGATGTAAAGGACTTGGTTTCAGTATCGGTATCAGTACCGCTCTCCTCCGCCATTTTGTCTTCTAAAACATCATTGACGCTGGAGCTTGAATTACCAACTCGTGTTGCTGTTTTGTCTCCACCGCATCCCGTAAGAGCCAGGGCGGCGGCAAAGCAAAGGCATATGCCTAACTTCCTTATCATTCGCGAAGCCCTCCAACTAAAAAGCCGATTCCACTACAAATTAAAAATGCAATAAGGTCTGCAACTACGATAGTTGAACCAATTGGTGTTCCCGCCAGGATTGAAACAATCATGCCAAGAGTAGCGCAAACCACTGAAAGAACTGCCGAAAAAATGGTTACCATCTTGAAGCTGCGGAATATGCGCATTGCTGACAGCGCAGGGAAAATAACCAGCGCTGAAATAAGCAGTGATCCCACAAGATTCATGGCAAGTACGATTACTACGGCAATTACAACTGCAATTAAAAGGTTGTAAGCATTTGCGTTAGTGCCGGATGCCTTTGCGAAATTCTCGTCAAAGGTAACGGCGAAAATTTTATTATAGAACAGTATGAAAATGATAACCACGAGGATGGAAACCACTACGCATATGCCTACATCTTCCTGTGAAAGCGTAAGGATTGAAGTGGAGCCGAATAAGGTCGTGCACACATCGCCGGACAGGTTAGAGGATGTGGAGAACACATTCATAAGCATGTAACCTATCGCCAGGGAGCCAACGGAAATCATGGCTATGGCGGCGTCGCCCTTAATCTTTGCGTTCTGTCCCGATCTAAGGAGCAGAATTGCTGCAAAAATCGTGATAGGCATCGCCAGAAGCATATCATCCGTTAAATTCACCACTGCCGCAATGGACATGGCGCCAAAGGCCACGTGTGAAAGACCGTCGCCGATATAGGAAAATCTCTTAAGCACCAGTGTCACTCCGAGAAGTGATGAGCAAAGAGCAATCAGAATGCCTGTAATCATGGCATACTGAACGAATGGAAACTGCATGTACATCATCAGTTTATCAATCATTCTGCTCACCGCCCTTCTGCTGCATAAGGAACAACTTTCCTTCTTTGCTTTCTAAATACTCATCTTTTGTTCCGTAGAACAGTGTGTCGCCGATGTGAAGAATGTGAGTGGCGTAGCGAACCGCTGCCGCAATGTCATGGGAAATCATGATAATTGTGATTCCGTCCTTGTTAAGTTCTTCAATCAGGCTGTACATGTCTGCAGTTACCTTTGGATCAAGGCCTGCAACCGGCTCGTCAAGAAGGAGCACCTTCTGAGTCGCACATAACGCACGCGCCAGTAAAACGCGCTGCTGCTGTCCACCGGATAATTCGCGGTAGCAGCGTTTCGCCAGGTCGGATATGCCCATGCGTTCCATGTTCTCCTCCGCCAGACGCTTTTCATTTTTGCCATAGAAAGGTCTTAAACCACAGCGGCTCTGGCAACCGGAAAGCACAATCTCCCTGACTGTTGCCGGGAAGTCTCTCTGCACCAGTGTCTGCTGAGGCAAATAGCCAATTTCGTTTTTCTTAAGGCCATCACCAGTCAGAATCTGTCCGCCGATAGGCGCTCTTAAATGAAGCAAAGTCTTCATGAGCGTGGTCTTACCGGAGCCGTTTTCGCCAACAATGCAAAGGTAATCGCCCTGATTAACAGAGAAGTTAAGCCCCTCTACAATTGCATGGGAATCATAACCCAAAGACAAATTCTGAATGGTAAGTAAAGCCATAATGTTCCTCCTAGTTAAGAGCTTCCTTAAGAACCTCTAAGTTGCTTTCCATAATAGAAAGATAAGTTACGCCGTCCTTGATATCGTCGGCTGTTGTTGACTGCATGGAATCAAGAGTAAGAATCTTCTGATCCTTAGATTCTGTGTTTTCCACAATAGTCTTTGCGATGCTCTGGTCGCTGGTCTCGATAGTTAATACTGCGTTAAGTGAAAGTTCATCAACCTTTCCTGCAAGGAAAGTAATTGTTTCGAAGCTTGCTTCTGTTTCTGATGAGCAACCAACGAACGCAGCGTAGTAATCAAGGTTATAATCGTCTACCATGTAACGGAATGGGAAACGGTCGCCAAAGAGAACTGTGTTTGTGCTTGCTTCGCTGACAGCTTCGGCATATGCCTCATCTAACTCGTTAAGCTTTGCAATGTAAGCTTCTGTGTTGCTCTTGTAAGCGTCAGCATTTGCTGAGTCTGCTTTCTGGATTGCGTCAGAGATTACCTGAGTTAAAGCAGCTGCATTCTTGAGTGAAAGCCATACGTGCTCGTCGTACTCAACTTCGCCTTCTTCATGCTCATGCTCGTGCTCTTCGCCTTCTTCATGTTCATGCTCTTCGCCCTCTTCATGTTCATGCTCTTCAGCATCCTCGTCATGATCATGTTCTTCTTCAGCATCCTCGTCATGTTCATGTTCAGCTTCATCCTCTGTAGCGTCCTCGTCATGGTCATGCTCTTCGGCGTCTTCGTCATGGTCATGGCCTTCCATACCCTCAACTACTTCCTCTTCCTTAGCTGAATCGCCAAGAGATTCCATAAGGTTGATAACGATCATGTCCTTGTTTGTAGCTTCCTGTAAAGCATCTTCAACCCATTCATCTGATTCACCACCAACGTAAATGAAAACGTCGCAGGTTGAAATCTTTAAAATGTCCTCAGCTGTTGGCTGATAGCTGTGAAGGTCAACACCGTCATCAAGAAGAAGTGTTACCTCAGCGTCTGAAGCCTTGTCGCCAAGGATTTCCATAACCCAGTCATACTCAGGGTAGATAGTTGTTACAATCTGAAGTTTGTCACTGTCAGCTGCCTTAGAACCACAACCTGAAAGTGAACCTACCATTAACATGGCAATAAGTAATAATGATACAAATTTTTTCATAATATTCCTCCGTTTCAATACATGCGCCAAAGCGCTTTCACTTAAATGACAGAGGGGCTTCAATCATCCAAGCGAATCTTCCGGGAAACCAAAGTCTCCTCAGGAACATCCACCATAAAGACAATTACCATGACCAGCGCCAGGATCATAGGAATTACAAGTAAGCAATGAGCCACAATTCCTGTTCCCAGCTGGTTTAAAGCGTTCTCGCACTGCCTGAGGCATATGCATATCGGGCAATCCTCATGCTCGCAGTGATGTCCCGACTCAGCTGCGATGTAAAAGGCAGAAAACAGCACTATTGCAAGCATTACTAAGCTTATAAAAGCGGCAACAATTCTTTTGCGTTCCATGGCTGTTTCCTCCTTCCAGTAAATTCTTTTTAGTTAATTTCTCAATTTTTGCCCATAACGCGAAAATGAGAACCGTTCCCAATTATAATGTTGACCATCTGTTTTGTCAACAAATTTGAGAACGATTCTCATTTTTATTTTTGATTAGTTTTGAGGGGCTGGACCACTAACTCCGTCCCCAAGGGTTCATTATTCTTTAGTCAGCACTTTCTTCTGCCAGCTTCTTTTACCGCACTTTGGGCACTTCATATAGCGGGTGGTATCCATATGCATGGCAAAGGTTGTCTTCCAATACGATTCTGGTCTATACACATGGCCACATTCTGCGCACTCATAATAACCCGTCCTTACTTCTATGCCAACGCCTACAAAAGCTGCAACCACTATAATTGCACATCCGCCTAAGGTCAGAATCAAACCATATGCATTATATTCCCCATACTTCAGCAAGATAAGTTCTCCGACGACTATCATGATAAGGCTTGCGACAATACCAATTACCACAATATACCTCTCAGCATTCAAAAGCCTTTTTGCATAACTTTCATTCTCGGATTTTAAATATAGAATGAGTTCTTCAGATTTTTTGTTACTATCTTCCATAGTGAGATGTTCACCCGACAGGAGTTCGTTAACATTTATTTTTAAGTACTCACACAAATCCAACATAATTCCGGAATCCGGTAAAGACTTGCCCGTCTCCCATTTCGACACTGCTCGGTCACTGATTCCCAACTTTTCTGCCAGGCTTGCCTGAGTCATCCCCTCTGCTCTTCTGCAGGATGCTATAAATTTTCCAATTTTTAATTGATCCATATCGGGTCCTCCTTTCATGGCTCAAGCATACGCAAAACAATTGTAATTTAACACAAACCACTGGTTGATTATAGTATACTCAACTGCTGGTTGAGAACAATAACCTGGACCACTACCCCCGTCCCCAAGGGACCATTCACGACAGCAGGCAAGTCATAGTTCACGGGAACATATCAACAAACTGGAATCTGATGCAACATCTATTATCTGCTGTACCTGAAATCACAATAATCAGCCCCTTCAGCCAAAGTGCCTTGACGAACGAGCTTCATATGCATCAAGTCTGCGAGTATGAAATCCATCCTGCAACAATACTTTGCAAGCTCCGGATGTCCCTCGTCATGACACAGTTTTACTACACCGCATTCATGATAGTCGTAGCCCAGATCATATTATTCATTCCCGGGGAGAACATCAACAACCCAGTCATTTTCATATATTTTTTTGTGGCTCTCTTCAGCCCATTTCAAACGACCAGGCAATTTCTTTTCGGAGAGATAAGATTCTGCATCGCCCAATACATTACAGAAAATTTTAGAAGCACAAAGTCCATCTCTCAAGATTTCGAAGTTATCTTCCGCATCTTTTCCGCTGGCATAGTTTAGAGCCAGAAAGCACATGGCCATTTCATAAGCACTGAGCAGCTTCGAATTTATTTATAAATACCGAGTTGTACTTATGCAAACAGCATCACGATAAGCCCCACGGCGGCGCAGGCCGGGAGGCCGATGAGCGTCCCGATGCAGCTTGCTTTGATATGAAAGAGGTAATCGTGATATTCCTTCATATCCTCTGTTCCAGGAACGCGCATCCTTTTGGAATGACAAAACCATACGCAGTCAATAGCCAATGCGTCGAACCAAGTGATAGCGAGCCATATGATATAGGTGTAACCAAAGCCCTGAAGAAACGTAGTAGCGTGATTAATCTTTATCATGACAAAGGCTGCGATGAGAACCAAAACAATGACAGCGACTCCCTTTTTGATTAGATCCTTCTTGGATAGTTGCTTTTCACGTTTCTCAATTAGCCCGAGTTCCTCGCAACGTATTCTGATTGCAGGAGGATAGTCACCAATCACAGCAAGAGGATCTTTTATATCTATCGGGATGACAATAAGAGTAAATAACGCAATTCCAATCAAACTTTCAATCAGCACCAGCATAAGCATCGCCCTCCAAATTAAAATTAGTTGTTCCAGGATGACCTGAAACCTATTTACACTAAATCATCCCGCCATCCTTGATTCTATAGTAATCCTCAGCATCAACTCCGATTTCGACATAGTCATTCGGTTTTTTCTTGCCCAAGCAGAACTACCGTTTCAACATGGCTCGATTGCTTCATCTTGATGTCGAGTGTGTAGCCAAATTCACGTTCGTTCGCGGGAATTTATCAAAGCGTGTTTTTGTCATAAAAAACACCGATTTTTACCCTTGTACGTTCTTGGAAACAGGTCAAAGACCTTGCTCCTACCTATAATATGCAAATCCACAGATTTGCCGACCGCTTCAAGACTTCGCTCTGAGGAAATAAGTCTGAAAGCCCATCGCCTCAACTCACTCAGGCTTTATTTCCTCCACCACAATGCTTTCCCTTGGTAACAATAAATAGCGCGATACTACCAACCGTGCCCACTGCACCTAATACACCATTTCTAATATTTGCATTCCTTTCGCGTCTGCAATTATCACATAACTTGTGCTTATTCGTGCTTACAAGTTCGCATCCGCACTTCTTGCAGTAACGAATTTCTGGGTCTTTATTATTGCTCATCAGAATCACCTCCGGTATGTTCTGTTTCTGCGGTCAACAGATTATGTACTGAATACTCAATTTGTGCCTTCGGATCAAAGGCTGTAATCCTCGCTGCAATATCGGTAAACTGATCAACTACTTCGATCCGCTTCTGAGAAGAATTCTCATTGAGCAACAATAATGTATCTCGCTCATTAAGTTTATTTTCCACTATGAAGGATTTGAACTCCTCTAAGCATTCCTTGCACGGTTCATATTCTCCCAACATAGCGTATCCTTCACACTCGGTCTGCACAGAGTTGGTAATGTAAACAAGTGCCTGAAATGCGTCAATTGCCTTCCTGCTGACGTCTTTTTCTCCTTTGAAATCAAGCATCATTTGAAAATCAGACTTCTGGGAATGTTCGGTGATATGATACATATTCTGAGAAAAGTTCCGCATCAATACTCGCTTTGCATCTGTCGCACTATGTATAACATCCAGCATAGCCGCTTCTCTCAGCTTTGCATCCTGAATCAGCCTTGCCTGCATTAGTTTATCCCTTGCTCCTTCTGCCATAGCAAGACGATCATTCTGCAGCTCTACGTGGATTTCTCTTATTGCATCACCGACATATTCTATTTCATCAAGAATCTGAGCCATTACCGCGTGCGTCGATAAGTTGTTTAAGGACTGTGTGAGATTAGGTGTCAAAGCCATGTCCTCAAGTCTCACCTGTTTAACAAATCCATCTGCGTCACGAATCGTTGGTAGTATTTCTCCCTGCTTATCAATGGTGAATCGATAGATTCCCTTATCTATTAGATCCTTCACATAGGAATCCATCTTAGCAACCATGATGTGATCCTTGCCTGCCATAGCTCCTATTACTTCCGCTATTGCAGGAAGCTTTACCTTGATATTTTCCCACTTACCAAAATACTGAATAAGACTCCTATTATCTTCATATGAGATAATGCTTAGCTCTCCGCGATTCGGCTGCCACTCTTCAATATCATATTCGAAGATCGGAACCATCTCGTATTTGTCCTGCTCACTGATTGGCCTCTTTGGATCGGCACTTTGAAATCCACAATGCGGGCACTTCGTAGCTTTATCTGATATTTTTGTCCCGCATTCCGGGCATAGTATTCTGCTCATTTATTCACGACCTTTCCCTTTTATTTGATGTTTCATAAGAGGCCTTGTAATTTTTGCGAATTAATCTTACTCGAAAAATTTTGCAAGGAAACCCTAATAGGTTTAGTCTGCACTCCAGCGGGATTCAAAATCATCATTTGACATTTTGAGACCCGTATTCAACTTGTCGAGTATATCCTTCCCACCGGGTGTCATTCTCACGGTCATCAGGTACTGCTTTACAGCAGTGCGGATATCACGCAAGGAGGCTTTTGCCTTAGTCCAGTTCGGGGGGCTAAACACCTTGTTGTTCTGACTTGCATCATCAAGTGCAATTTCAAAACCCATATTCAAACACTGACCGGCGAGTTCAATAACCGTATCAAGAAGGTCGTTGTCCTTGAGCTTTTGCATTGCAACTGCAGGATTCGGAACAAGATCCTGCATCTTATTGATTTCGCAGAATAGAACAGAAACAGCGAAAAGATGGTGATACGGAGCGTAAGCCTTAAGGGCTATCAAGGCTTCGTTCAGTCCAAGCGGATTATCATTCCCCCAGTTCTTATAAACCTCTTTGTAGAGATCAGAAAGCGCCTGAACCTTTTCTGGACTATACTCTCTATGGAACAGCTGCTCGAAATACTTGTCGAATATTCTGCTCTCACTGTAGGAGATGGTAGGCCTCTGAGAGTGCCACGCAATCAGCTGTTTGCCGAGTGATGTCAGATCCACAATATGTGCTGTGTTGTATTTAACCGGATCAGCATTCTCTCCGCGTTTTGTAATAAAGTATCCGTCAGTAAAATGCTGTTCGTATGCCTTCTTCATCGCCAGAACATATTTGTCATTGCTCCTCAAATCACGAGCTTTTACAGCACTCTGGGAGTTAGTGCATGTGCTGATTTCATCTGCACGCTCTGCATTACTAATCTCATAAAAGCGGAACATTATATAAGCATCGCTGACATTGCGGACGGATTCACTGCAATTAAAGATCGTACTCAGGGATTGGCAGCCATTAACCACGTTCAATTCCTTTACGCTCATGGTTCCATTGACAATTTTGATAGACGAGCAAATTGCCGTTATTCCATTGTGAAGGAAAAAGAACTCCTCCGGATTATTTCGTAGTGTACGAGCGATTCCCTTATTAACCTTATTCCCGGTACCAAGAGACTGGCGTACATTTTTCCTGAAAAGTGTCCCGTCCTTGATGCCGGGAATCTTTATACACTCTTTCAGCGGAATAGCTGCTATAACAGCTCTTGTCGCGCCAATCTGCATCTCCATATATTTCCCTTGTTCAATTGAAAATTCATAATTGATATAGGGACGATTTCGATTCAATGCCTCGTCATATCGAGCCTGAAGAGTTTCATTGTCAACAAGCACAAGATTCGCGCTCAAAGTTTCGCTCTCCGCAAGTTCAGCCTGAAAAGCAGCCAGATCAGACTTAGCAGAATCTGTCAAACCGGATGTGGTAATCAGTTCAAAACAAACCTCATAGTCGTCCTCTAAGGCTGTAGCAATCTCACTGATTTTTGCCTGCAGCTTTTCATTGGCCGCCTCCTGCAACTTTGCAAGATTCTTAATTTGAATCCACGACGATGTTACCTCACGAAGAGGTTCTGCATCCACAGTGTCGCCTTTGTAAAACTTTCCCTGAATAATGTATATTGTCGATGACTGATCATCGATATAAACCGCATCAATCTGCTTGTCTCCGGCTCCATCGGTAATGCAGGCTTTAGCCTCAAAGGTATCAAGGTTATGGATATTACGAAGGTACCAAGCAACAAACCGCTGCCCATCGTTGGGATAGTTCTTCACGTAATATTCTTGTGCTATGTCATTCTTTATTTTCTCGTACATGATGCTTCTCCTTACTCGATAACTCCGTCTGTATCGAAAATATGATCCAGCTCATCAGTGTTGATTGCGTGGGAAACTTTATCCCGGATTGCCGTCCGGTACATATCCAGCCTCTTAAACTGATTCTTTCCGACTGCATCCTTGCTCATGCGGATGAGCTGAATTCTCCCAACTCCCGGATTCTGACGTGCGTATTCAGCAAAGCCCTTAGCCTTGCCAAGGTTATCTTTAAAATCTGGGCTGTGAGGCTCAAGGATATCAATTACATACCCAACACGCTCATCTCTTCTTACGACAATGAAGTCCGGATAAGTCGGCTTGATTTCTCCATCGATTTCATACGGAATGCAGAGTGCCCATGAGCCTCTGGATGGATTACGAATCCAGCATACAAAGTCCGGACGTTTCTCCTCCGTCTCGATGAGCTCGGCTTCCCATCCGTTCAATTTCAGCTTTGCAGTTCCAGTCGCTTCACTGACAAAAAGATGATCTCTGTATTCTTTACCACCAACCTCATGAGGAACCTGTATAGTTTCTGGCAAGCGAAAATTATGCTTGCTGACAGGATCACCATCAGAGACAATGCTGTCATACTCTTTACGGATTTTTTCTGATTCTATGGTGGCAATGTATCTTCTATAATCGTCATTCAGGCCGTGAAAACGGGTCTCCGCATAGGAATGTAGCCGGTTCATACACTCTTCGTCCGCCACAAAGAGAATAACGTCAACTTTAAATGCTGTCAGATCAGACATATCCATATACTTGTTTCCATAGGCCATACCGATGCCTTCTCGACCGAGCTTTACATCCGCAATCTGAAATTGCCGCTCAATATCAGTATCCGTCGTCGTGAACATATCATGCACCGAATAATTGTCCACGGTTTCTCCGAAGGCATCAAAAATCTGAGTTGCCAGTTTGAACTGCTTGACCTGCTGTACAAGATCGTCATATTTTCCGTTTGCCTTGAGACCTTCCACATAACTGTGAATCATCTCAACAATCTCATCCTGAACTTCCCGGATGGCCTCACGATGTAATTTGGACATCGTAAGCAGATGTGCCATCCTATACAGAGATTTCAGGTAATCATTGATCCTGAGCGCTCTGACGTTATAGGAAAGCAAACCTGCATCATTTATAAATTTCATAACTTCTTCACGATCAAACAGATCTTCCTCTTCAGGAGCTTCCATTTGATCCGTCTGCTGACTTCCCGCAGCATTATTCTCGGACTGTATTGCCGTGTCAGATGGCTGTGATGTAACCGGTGCAGACTGGGCAGGAGCCGTTGTATTTGCGCTCGACTGTGTCTGGACTTGTTCTGTCGTTTCTGTTTGCTGAGCTTGTCCACCAGTGACCTGAGGCTGTGATGTCGGAGTCGAGTCGACAGCTGGCTCTGCTACTTCGGTAGACTGCTGTTCGCCTGCATTCTGCCCAGAGAACACATCGAATAGAGTCATCTGCCCCGGCGTCTGCTGCTCTTCCTTTTTCTTCTTCGGTCTGACAGTCAGCGTTTCAAATTTCTTTCCGGACAAGGACTCGCCATAAATATCGGTCGGGATGTCTCCGCCTTCTGTACTCTGCAAGGCTTCCACAACGTCCTTGACGGTATCCTCATTGAAGTACGGCAAATAGAGATGCACGTCGTTCAAAACGTCGTCCACCTGAATGTGCATCTGCATCGGCGTTCTTACCATTCGACCGAGAAGCTGCGCAATATATGTGGCGTCGTTAGCGTGCTTAAAGGACATCATTGTCTCTGCTCGCGGGCAATCCCAACCAGTAGAAAGATTCTCTTTGAAGAATACCACGCGAATATTCCTATCCTCGGCAATATTAGATGGCTCCTCGTAACGCACATCGAGTCCATTGACGGTCAGTGTTGCTGTTGTGCCGCCAAAGGTATGCACCACCTGTCCACTTTCCAGCTTAAAGCCAGTACGTTCCTCGATCTTTGCAATGCAGTCGTCCAGATTGGTATCCGTCAGAGCATCACCGCTTCCGTTCAAAACCTGAATGATCAAGATCGGATTTACATAGGCGTAGTGCTGCTCAAAGCAATACTGCGTCCAGTGCTCCCACTTTTCCTTCCAGTCATCCGCAGCCGCTTGCAAAATGGCCATATCATTATTGACCGTACCTTCTTCCGGATAGGTAATAACGATCCTGTCTTTTAAAAGGCCAGAAGCTCGAACCTCATCCGTCGTCACGATAGACTTGTGAATTGTAGAGGATGTACCTTCGACCAGCGTATTAAATCTCTGCGTGGTAGCGGACATGCCGATGACAACCGGCATGGGCGGAATGCCATCCGAATCACTGCCCTTGATGAACTTCTGCATAATCGTGGTAGCCTTGCTTGCCTCACGTCCCTGCATGCCACGGTGCGCTTCATCGCAGACAAAAAGCTCTCAAGCGAGGTCGGCTTTAAGGGAATCTGCCGCAAGGTGCTGATCTTCCTGCTGATAGGCATCGGAAACGTCATTGATGTTCAGGTGCTTGGACATCCGGGAGTGCTCCGCACGGCGATCATCTTCTTCTACCTGTCCAATGAAGGACTATCGCTGACGGAGAACGCAGCACATCTCGGCCTGCCGGTACCGGAGAAATTAAAGGAGGTCTTGGAGCAGCTCCACGACCGTCACGATGGGGAGGAAAAATAACATGACGAGAAAAGGAATCGACGTTAGTCATTGGCAGGGAACCATTGACTGGAATAAGGTCAAAAAGGCCGGTATCGAGTTTGCCATCATCAAAGCTGGCGGCTCCGATGCCGGTTTTTATACGGACAGCAAATGGGAAGCAAATTACAAAGGTGCGAAGGCTGCCGGTATCCCAATCGGCGCTTATTACTTTGTCGGAAAGGACTGCGTGACTGCTGCCGCCGGAAAAGCAGATGCAGAACGCTTCCTGCAAATCCTGAAGGGCAAGCAGCTGGAATACCCGGTCTACATGGATAACGAAGCGCAGCCTGCCTCTGCCAAGGCCGGAATCACTGAGGCCACCATTGCTTTCTGTGAGACGATGGAGAATGCCGGATACTTTGTCGGGATCTACGGCTCCGCTGTTTCCGGCTTCAAAGAGCGTATGGATGACACGAAGCTCACGCCCTACGCTCACTGGGTAGCGCAGTATGCCAGCAAATGTTCTTATAAGGGCGACTACGGCATCTGGCAGTATTCTTCCAAGGGCTCTGTTGACGGCATCAGTGGTAATGTGGATATGGACTACGCCTATGTGGATTATCCTGCCATTATCCAGAACGGCGGCTTCAACGGCTTTACAAAGTCTGCGTCCGATGACAGCAAGCCTGCCACTCCTGCTCCGGTCACTCCGGCAAAGACCGTAGATGAGCTGGCGCAAGAGGTGCTGGACGGCAAATGGGGAAACGGAACCGACCGCAAAGAACGCCTCACCGCTGCCGGGTATGATTATTCTGCCGTGCAGGCAAAGGTCAATGCTCTGATGAAAAAGCAGGAATCTACTCCTGTCTACTACACCGTAAAAAGCGGTGATACCCTCTCCGGAATTGCTAAGAAATACAGCACCACGGTTTCGGCGATCCAGAAGCTCAACCCGACGCTCATAAAAAACGTCAACCTTATTCTGACCGGCTGGAAGATCAGAGTGAAATAAAAAATGCCTCGTTATCGGATTTCCCGGTAACGAGGCTATTTTTATTCACGCATTGTTATGCCGGCCATGCTTTTTTCTTCCATTTCAATAGCAATGCTGAATTAATAATCACGAATACGGAACCGGCGTTATGTACAAGCGCCCCAGTAATCGGATTCAATACAGCAGTCATGGCAAGAACAATCGCGATAAAATTGAGCGTCATGGAGAAAGTCAGATTTCTCCTGATTGTAGTCATCATGTGCTTGGAGAGTTCTACCAAATGAGGCAACTCGCTGATATCGTCATTCACAAGTGCAATATCTGCTGCATCCACAGCAATATCACTTCCGACTCCGCCCATAGCTATCCCCACGTAAGCCTTTTTGAGTGCAGGTGCGTCATTAATTCCGTCTCCGATCATGCACACTTGTTTATTCTCATTTTGTGCATCATCTATATATTTGAGCTTATCCTCCGGCAGGCAGTTTGCTTTAAGCTCTGTAATTCCCAGTAAAGAAGCGATATGTGATGCGGCTCGCTCGTTATCTCCTGTTAGAAGCACTGGCGTGGCACCTGCTATTTTGATTTTTGAAATCATATCCTCGGCATTATCTCGCAGTGTATCAGCAAGGGCTATGTATCCGGCATAGACACCATCAACAGCAAGGAAAGTAACAGTACAGCCTTCCCCTGTATATGAGGATGAACTATCTATATCAGCATCTGGAATGAGGTCAGCATTTCCAGCAAGAATCTCATGTCCGCTAACGACTGCTTTTACGCCTCTGCCGGGCAGCATTGAGAATTCCTTCGGTTCTGTGATTGTCTGCTGAACCTCCTCACGGCAGCATCTTACAATGGCCTTTCCTAATGGATGTTCAGAGCGCAGTTCAGCAGATGCCGCATAAAGATACAAAGTTTCTTCTGATAAGTCACCGATAGCTGGTTTAACCGCTACGACCTTTGGCTGGCCATAAGTCAATGTACCTGTCTTATCGAATGTAATCTTTGATACGCCTGCCAGACGCTCCAGTGCATCGCCTTCACGGACAAGGAATCCATGCTTGGTTACATTCCCGATAGCAGCCATAATAGCCGTCGGTGTCGCAAGTACCAGCGCACATGGACAGAAAACAACAAGTATCGTCACTGAACGGATGATTTCATGCGTGACAAGATAACAAATCACAGCTGCCGTAAGGGCAATTACTACAACCCATGTAGCCCAACGATCTGCCATGCCAACGATTTTGGCTTTTCCTGCATCTGCAGACTGCACAAGACGAATCATTCTTTGAATGGAGCTGTCCTCGCCAACCTTAGTAGCCTTCATATCAAAAGCTCCGAACTGGTTGACTGTACCACTGGAAACTTCATCCCCAACAGTCTTGTCAACAGGTATTGATTCTCCGGTCATGACTGCCTGATTGATAGAGGTCTGTCCATTTACAATCACGCCATCTACAGGTACTGTCTCACCGGGAAGTACACGGACGATATCATTTATTCTTACCTGTTCTGCAGGGATAACGGTTTCATCACCGTTTTTAACTATTCGTGCCGTCCTCGGTGTCAGGTGCACCAGCTTTTCAATCCCGGCACGGGCTTTGGCCACTGTCAGCTCCTCAAGCAAGCCACCAAGCTGCATGATGAACGCCACCTCTCCTGCGGCAAATATTTCTCCAACCACAACAGAGGCAATCAATGCGAGAGAAACAAGTACATCCGCTTTGATGTCGAAAGCGGTTACAAGTCCATAGATCGCCTCCATAATGATGGGCACCCCGCACAGAATGATTGCTATCCACGCAGGATCAAATGGGAGCGATATTCCCGTCAGGCTAATAATCAGGGCAATTGCTGAAATCGCAAGGAAAGCTATGTCCCGCTTCGTACCACCCCATTCCATAATCTTTTCAAAAGTTTTCTTCATTGAAGCACCTCTTTTACCTATACCCGTATGGGTACTATTTGATTAAAAAATACCGACACAGCAAATGGAATCATGTTATGCCGGTATCGTTTTCTTTAATTCATATTAGCAAAGCGTTCAATCGCCTTGGTAAAATTCTCAATCTCCTTATCGTCACCATGAGCAACAGCATCTTTAATGCAGTGATTGATGTGACCTTCAAGGACAACCTGTCCAGCCTTGTTCAATGCAGATTTGGCTGCGCTGATCTGGGAAAGGATATCTTCACAGGGAACGTCTTCATCAATCATCCTGTCTATTGCTTTTACCTGCCCCATTATCTTCGCCAAACGACGATGGAGATTATCGGAATCCATGCATTGTCTCATTCTTTTCACCTCACTTATACCTATGGAGGTATATGTATATTATACTCAGCTACCTCGTTTATGTCAATGAATAATCTGTAAATATTCCGCTCAAAACGGCAGTTCATCTCCAGTGGAAACTGGAGGTGGATATGTTATGACAGACGAAATCACAAATGTTCAATCTGGATATTTCACACAGGAGCGGATTCAGGGCGATCTGGACTACCGCAGAGCACAGACAATCGCAAAGAAGATGCTCGATGACGGCCTCATTTCTGTGGCTGAATTCAACAAATTAACCGCCATCAATCGCGAAACTTTCTCTCCCTTGTTCGCGGAAATAATGCCGAAAATACCTTGATATGTAGTCGTTTTAGAGTGATGTATAGACGTACGGAAAGGAGGGACTTCCCTTGAAAAAAGTCACGAAAATCTCGGAAACAGCGAACTCGAAAGTTAAACTCAAGAAGATCAGGGTAGCCGCCTACTGCCGCGTCTCTACGGATTCTGATTCCCAGCTTGAAAGCCTTGAGGCACAGAAAACCCACTACGAAAATTACATCACATCCCGTGATGACTGGGAGTTCGCTGGGCTCTACTACGACGAAGGCATTACTGGCACCAAGAAGGACAAGCGCCCGGAGCTCTTACGGCTCATTGACGACTGCAAGGCCGGTAAAGTGGACTTTGTTATCACAAAATCCATCAGCCGCTTCAGCAGGAACACAACGGACTGCTTAGAACTGGTAAGAAAACTGCTCGCCCTGCACATTCCCATTTATTTTGAGAAGGAAAACATCAACACCGGTTCAATGGAAAGCGAGCTTTTTCTGGCGATCCTCTCCAGCATGGCCGAAGGCGAGTCTGTTTCAATATCAGAAAACAACAAGTGGTCAATCCAGAAACGCTTTGAGAGTGGCACCTATAAAGTCAGCTACCCACCCTACGGCTACGATTGGGATGGCGAGCAGATGGTAATTAATCCGGAGCAGGCGGCTGTGGTAAAAGAAATCTTCGCAGCGCTGCTCTCCGGCAAAGGCACCCACGCCATCGCGGATGACCTGAACCGGCGCGGCATTCCTACCAAGCGAAACGGACGCTGGACAGCCACAACCATTCGCGGGATGCTCTCCAATGAGAAGTATGTCGGCGACTGCCTTTTCCAGAAAACGTACTCGGATTCACGCTTTGTCCGGCACAACAATCACGGCGAGCAGACACAGTACATGGTCAAGGATCATCACGAGGCAATCATCAGCCGGGAGGACTTTGAAGCTGCTCACGCTTTTATTCACCAGCGGGCAACGGAAAAAGGTGTCGTCAAAAGGAGCGACAAATACCAGAATCGCTACACCTTCTCCGGGAAGATCATCTGCGGCGAGTGCGGCGATACCTTTAAGCGCCGGATACACAGCTGCACCGGATACAAATACACCGCATGGTGCTGCAGTACCCACATCAAGGATAAAGATAAATGCCACATGCTTTTTGTAAAAGACGATGATCTGAAGCAGGCTTTCGTCACCATGATGAACAAGCTGGTCTACGCGCACAGGATCATCCTAAAACCATATATGGACGCATTGAAAAACACTTCGTCTGATGACTCGCTTCGGCGCATTCAGGAAATACAGACCCTACTGGCGCAGAACACAGAAAAGCGCGAGACGCTGACAAAGCTCATGACACAGGGCATCATCGACCCGATCCTTTTTAACAAAGAAACGAACGAGCTGCTTTCTCAGGCAGACAGTTTCCGGGATGAGATCAACGCCTTAAAAAACGCTGTTTCCGGAGATGTAACAAAGGTCACAGCAGCCACAGCGCTTCTGCACTTTACAGAAAAAGGCGGGATACTTCAGGAATTCGATGATGACCTGTTTAATAAATATGTGAACCGCATCATTGTCCGCTCCAGAAATGAAGTGCGCTTTGAACTGAAATGCGGTCTGACGCTTCGAGAAAGGATGTGAATACATGGGACATACACCCTACGGCTACAGCATTGAAAACGGCTGCGCCACGATTAAAGAGGATGAAGCCAATAAGATACGAAAGCTCTATGAGAATTACCTCTCCGGGATGGCACTGGCCAAGGCTGCTGCCGCTGCTGGCATTGAAACCTACCACGGCACGGCAAAGCGCCTGATGGAAAACAGGCACTACCTTGGAGATGAATTTTACCCGGCCATCATCGACCAAGAAGCCTTTGATAAGGCTGCTGCTATCCGTCTGGAACGTGCCGGGAAGCTTGGCAGGCTGAACAGGAAAAAGAACGTGGAACCTGCAGCGTCTCCTACCGGCTTTCGCATGGCAGAGGCAGAGCAACACTATGAAGATCCGAGGCTGCAGGCAGAATACCTCTACAGCCTCATTGAAAGCGAGGTAAGCTAATGGGAAATGTTATGGTGATTCCGGCCAGACGGCAGGTCGGAAATACAGTAAAGCAATCAGCGCAGAAAAAACTCCGTGTTGCAGCCTACTGCCGCGTCAGCACGGATTCCGAAGAACAGGAAACAAGCTACGAGGCTCAGGTCACGCACTACACCGAGTACATTCAAAAGAATCCGGAATGGGAGCTGGCGGGCATATTTGCAGACGACGGTATCTCCGGCACCAACACAAAAAAGCGTGACGAATTCAACCGAATGATCGACGAGTGCATGGCCGGTAACATCGACATGGTCATCACCAAGTCCATCAGCCGATTTGCCCGAAACACTCTCGACTGCCTGCAATACATCCGGCAGCTGAAAGACAAGAACATACCAGTTTATTTTGAGAAGGAAGCCATCAACACGCTGGACGCTAAGGGAGAGGTGCTGATCACGATCATGGCGAGCCTTGCCCAACAGGAAAGCCAGTCAATGAGCCAGAACATAAAACTGGGACTGCAATACCGCTACCAGCAAGGTAAGGTGCAGGTCAATCACAATCGATTCCTCGGATACACCAAGGATGACAACGGGCACCTGATCATTGATCCGGAGCAGGCAGAAATCGTAAAGCGCATCTACCGGGAATACCTCGAAGGTTCCAGCATGGATAAGATCGCCGACGGTCTTATGGCTGACGGCATTCTCACCGGCGCTGGCAAGACAAAATGGCACACCAGCACCATCAACAAAATTCTCCGAAATGAGAAATACATGGGTGACGCGCTGCTTCAAAAGACCTATACCACAGACTTCCTGACAAAAAAGCGGATCAAGAACAACGGCACCGTTCCTCAATACTACGTAGAGGGCGACCACGAAGCGATCATTCCGAAAGAGCTCTTCATGCAGGTGCAGGCGGAGCTTGTCCGTCGCCGGGTAGTTCACGTCAGCCCGACAGGCAAGAAACGCAGCTTCTCCTGCAATCACTGTTTTGCACAGATGGTTTTCTGCGGAGACTGCGGCGAGCTTTACCGGCGCGTTCACTGGAACAACCACGGTTGCAAGTCCATCGTCTGGCGCTGCATCAGCCGTCTGGAGCCCACCTCCGTCGAAAAGAACTGCACTAACCGGACGGTTAACGAGCTCCTTCTACAAGAGATCACGGTCAAGGCCTTCAATCAGATTCTCACCGAGCGGGACATCTTTCTGAAAACCTTACAGCAGAACATCGCCAAGGCCGTGGTGAGCGCTGACACCCTCTCGCCGGACGGTATTCAAGCAAGGCTTGAGGAACTGCAAAAAGAGCTCATCAAGAAGGCAAATAACAAACAGGACTACGATGCCATCGCCGATGAGATTTTCCGGCTCCGCGACCAGAAAGAACAATCAGAGCTTGACAGCCACCACCGGGAAGAAGCCATGAACCGGATCAAGGAGCTGCAGGACTTCATCTCCGAGCAGAAAACCGACATAACACAGTTTGATGAAGCGCTGGTCAAAAAGCTCATCGAGAAGATCACCGTCTTCGCCGACCACTTCACCGTGGAATTCAAGTCCGGCATCACAATTGATATTGAGGGATAATCCCATAGATGCAGAAACACCTCTAAACCATGATGGCTTAGAGGTATTTTTGTCGTTGTGAGCTCCCCGCCGCCGGTGATGGCAGTGTGGTCTATTTGTGATTTAAACGAAAGTTTCTTATTCAATAATATAGGCAGAAACAATTTCCCCATAGTAGGTAATATGTGCATCCCTGTTTGCTCCAACCGCTGTCCCATCAATGTTCTGGGGATAAAGCGTACGGTTGATCTCTTTGTCAAGCAAAGACAAATCCTGCTTTTGGGCATACATAACCCGGCATTCCAGTGTCAAAGGAAATTCCTTAATAGCCGGAACCGAAATTTCTTCCGGCTCGACGAGGGTAAGCCCAGCTTCCTTGATCTTGTCCATATTCCTGCCACTCTTGCCACCACAAATTCCTATTATGCTTTTATCATATTCCCCAATAGGTATATTCACGGTAAATTCCGGGTTCCTGTCAAGCTGTCCTTTGGTATACCTTCCCTCACGAACATACACGGCTATGACAGGTTTTGACCAATTTATTCCAAGCGTACCCCAGCCTATCACCATGGAATTCACCTTATCTGCCTTTGACGTCAACAGCACTCCCTTTGACAGCGCTTTTATGATTTCATTTGCATAATCGCTGATTTCTATTTTTCTCTTTTCCATAGCTGGTCTCCTCCTTTAATCAACATAATGCAGTCTGCTGCCATCAAATCTATCCTGTTGTGGATGATCTTCAGCAGGATATCCTATCGGCACGAGTGCAAAAACATGAAGAGTCTCACCTATGCCAAGAGCTGCATCAGCCTTTTCCATACGATCTTCAAACGGTGCAACTGCAAGCCATACACCACCAAGCCCCTGTGACACGGCTTCAAGCAGGACATGCTCTGTCGTGATTGCAAGGTCAATCTCTCCAAGCTCCGGGAAATGAAGTCCTTCTGCTTTCAGGCATGGAACGATAACCGCCGGAGCATTCGCCGCACACGAAGAATAAGGACTGCACCCGGAAAGCTTCTGTATGACATCCTTATTCCTGACGATATAATATTCCCATGGCTGTTGGTTGCCGGCTGACGGAGCCTGCATCGCAGCTTTCATAATCCTTTCGATTTTTTCTTGTTCGACAGGTCTGTCCTCAAATTTTCTTACGCTAATTCTCTTAAAAATCTCTTCCATTTTCTTTTCACCTCGTATTCTCATGATTTTCCGCGCTAATGCGTACAATTTTCAGTATCTTTTTCATGCATCCTTCACTTTTTCTTCCGCTCCCCGCCGCCCTTGATGGCAGTGCGGGTGCCGTGGTGTGTCTTAATCATTCTTTTTTTTGATCAACGTTCTGGGAAGTAATATCTGATAGTTCCAGTATTTCGACTTCTTTTGTCACGATATCCGTATACGAATGCATATACAGTTTTGCAACCCCTTCGCTGCTGTCTTCTACTTGAAACATATGTGGGTATACCCCTTTAATCACAACAGCTAAATTGTTCAGCTTCGTCTTATGCGGGCGCTTCAGCGTGACATTTACATGGATATTAGGATTCGTTTTATAAAGAATACGAATCCTATCTCTTATAATATCTAATACGCTCATCTTCACCCCTCATAAACTCGCTTAGGCTTTCTAATATAATTGGGCAATCAATTCCACGCATTTTTCAATGCCAAGCTCACCGCTGTCGAGGCATATGTGATAGTTTTGAGCATGTCCCCACTTCATATCTGTATAGAAACGATGATACGCGGCTCTGCGTTTATCTTTTTCCTTCAGACGCTGCTCTGGACTCTCGTCACGCTCTCCATATTCCTTTACGATACGCTCCGTGCGTTTCTCCATACTTGCGTGGATAAATACATTCAGGCAGTTCGCCTTACCTCGCAGAATATAGTCTGCACACCGTCCGACAATAACGCATGATCCTTTTTCTGCCAATTCCTCGATAACCCTACTCTGAATATTCCAAAGCTTATCCTGATTTGTCAGACCCATTGTGCGGTCGGTAAAAACCGTTGACAACCAACCGCCGGAGGCATATTCGCTTTCCTCCTTGATATAGTCTGCTGTATATCCGCTTTCCCCAGCAATCTTCTGAATTAATTCAGCATCGTAACAGGGAATGCCGAGTTTTTCAGCAACTCTCTTCCCGATAGTACGACCGCCGCTTCCAAACTCTCGGCTGATAGTAATTACTCTGTTAAGCATGGTTTTTCACCTCCCAATTGTTTGTAAGTCTTGAAGATTAAAATGATTGCAACTATAAATGTGAGAATGTCCGACAGCGGCATAGAATACAAGACCCCATCGAGACCGAAGAAAACTGGCAGAAGCAACGCAAAGCCGACACCGAAAACAATCTCACGAACCATGGAAAGCACCGTTGATTCAACTGCCTTTCCCATCGCTTGAAGGAAGATAAAGCAAGCCTTGTTCACACAAGCGAAGATCATCATACACAGGTAGATGCGGAATGCTTTAATCGCAAAGTCTGTATAATATGCACTTTCGTTTGCTGCACCAAAAATGTTAATCAGCTGCTGCGGGAACAATTCTACAATGAGAAGTGCTATAAGGCCAACTGTAGCTTCTGCAATAAGCAGCTTTGTGAAAAGTTCTTTAACACGATCTTTCTTCCCGGCTCCCATATTAAATCCAACAACAGGAATGCATCCGGCAGCCATCCCGACAACGATGGAAATAACGATCTGGAAAAACTTCATGACAATACCAACAACGGCCATTGGAATCTGCGCATATTGTTCCTGACCGAAAACCGGATCGAGCGCACCATATTTCCTGATCATATTGTTGATTGCCGCCATTGCCGCAACCAAAGAAATTTGTGACAAGAAGCTGGTTATACCAAGGACAAGCGTCTTGCGGCAAACACCTCCGTCCATCTTAAAGTCTGTTTTCGTGGGCTTTACCAACTTCATATGAACGATATACCAGATTGCAAGAACAGCAGTTACAACCTGTCCAAGAACGGTGGCAACAGCTGCACCCATCATGCCCCATTTAAAAGCGAAGATAAAAACCGGATCAAGTATAATGTTGATCACTGCACCGGCAAGTGTGGATGCCATAGCAAACTTAGGACTTCCGTCTGCTCTGATGATAGGATTCAGAGCCTGCCCAAACATATAGAACGGAATGCCAAGCGTAATGTAGAAGAAGTATTCCTTTGAATGCCGGAATGTCTCTGCATTCACGGTTCCTCCGAACATAGCAATGATCTGATTGCTGAAAATCAGGTACACTGCACAAAGCAATATGCCGCTGACAATTACCATGATTATCGAATTACCGACGCTCTTCTTGGCGGTTTCAGGCTGTTTTCGTCCAAGACTCAGACTTACGAAGGCACAGCAGCCATCGCCAATCATGACAGCAATCGCCAGTGCAATAACCGTAAGAGGGAAAACTACCGTATTGGCAGCATTGCCATATGAGCCAAGATATGATGCGTTTGCGATAAAAATCTGATCGACAATGTTGTAGAGTGCGCCGACCAGAAGAGAGATGATACAGGGAATCGCATATTTCCGCATTAATTTGCCGACATGCTCTTCCCCTAAAAACTGATTTGTTTCCTGTTCCACTGGAATCACATCCTTTCAAAAAATAGCGTGTATCCATCAGCTGGTTTTACGCCAATGGCTACACGCTATACTGTGTCGTAACGATATTCTTTTCAGTCCAGATAATCGCCAACGGGACTTGTGTTGTACTGCTTAATGATTTTGATCATGACAGAACCATCTGACTGAGTTTCTTCGCTGACGATTTTATACTTCGTCCGGTTCTTGTCCAGAGAGGCTTTATACTTCTCAACCTCTTCCTTGACCAGCTTCACTGCGTAATCGTGTCCAAGATCATCCTTTAACATAAAGTGGAGTGTCTGACAGATACAAGCGGCTTTCACTCGTTTCATTTCGCTTTACCTCCTCTTCGTGACATAAAATAAACGTGCGGATTTCCAACCGGATTTACGCAGTTGAAACGCCACACGTTGTTTTTATATTATAACTTGATTTTCACCAAAAATCAAATGGGCATTTTTTAAGAATTTTCCCAAATGTACTAAAAGCAATTTACACAAAATGATGCCTCTGACATCTATCTCACAGCCACAACTCCCCGACATCTAACCCGGCAACTCAACATAGTGACATCTATCGTGGCAACTCAACTCTCGCACTTTTTGACCCTGATTGCCTTTGGATAAGTTACCGAGAAGCGTTTTGCCTGCCTGATGCCAAATTTGCCCGATTGCCCGAAAACCGCAGTAATACTGGGCTTTCGCGGCTATTTTCCTTCGACCCTTGACATCAATACCACGCACTCCACATGAACTTTTTAAGGTAACAAAACTATCTTAAAAGAATTTACCTTCTTTCATAAATTCTCCCATATTTACATGAATAATCCCATTACGCTGCTGAATCATATCATTTCTTGTCACTACATATTTAGGATAATTATCTTTGATTCTTTCCAATGGCTTGTATTCACGATCTTCTGTATCAAGGCTACTTAATATCGTCATCGCTACCTGAACATAGGAATACTCATTCATATCCCGCCTTAATATAAAATCACACTCAAGCTTACCTATCCTTCCAACGCTGACAGAATACCCTTTTGCCCTTGCATATATATACAATATGTTTTCAAGAACCGGACCATAGTTTATTCTGTTATCAGTATTATTTGAAAAGTAAATCCCCAGATCAGCAAGGTAATATTTTTGTTCCCCGGAAATAGATTTCCTGGATTTTAAATCAAACCGCCCACACTTATGTAATATCTTTGCATCGATCAGAACCTGAATATATCTGTTAAGTGTTTCTCTTGTTATATCACTGCCCGACTTATGAAGATCATTTAATATATTTGTAAGACTAGTGGTAGCTCCAAAATTATTGATTATATATGTCTGAACAGTTTGAAATACCGATACATTTCTGATTTTAACACGTCTTTTTATATCCTTTTCAAATATTTCCTTTATAACACTATTTACATATGTTCTTTTATCCTTAATATCCGGATATTCAAGAGTTTTCGGAAATCCTCCTTCAATGATATATTTATCAAATTCCTTAGAAAAATCCTCCTCAATATATTGTCCAAGAAACTTTTTCATTCCGACATATTCATCAAATGTCAGAGGAAACATTTCTATTTCTATGTACCTTCCGGTAAGTTTTGTTACAAGCTCCCCACTTAACAGATAGGAATTAGAACCCGTAATAAAAATTGAATACTCTTCCTCTTCGCGAAAGGCATTCAATACTTCTTCAAATCCCGCAACATTTTGGATTTCATCTATAAAAATATACTTTACCCCCGAAGCCTTGCATTCTCTATCAATCAAAGCTTCAAGCTGATCACTGCTCTTTATACTTTTATATCCTCTTTTGTCAAGGTTTATATATACTATGTTCTCTTCCGATATATCCGGCTGCTTTTTTAGCTCATCCGCTATCGATTTCATCAAGCAGGATTTACCACATCTTCTTATCCCCGTTATCACCTTTATTAAACCGGTATCATGATAGAATCCTCTTATTTTTTTCAGATAGTTTTCTCTGGGATATATTTTCACTTAAGCACCTCCCATCAGTATACTTTTATCTAATTTTAGCACTATAAGTTCGTTATTTCAATGTTAACGCCGTATATTTTGCGTTTTTATCAAAATATGTGGCGTTAACGCATTTTTAAATACATCACTCTAACCTTTTGAATGCCCACTTATTTTGTCAGCACCATGCCTTCTTCCGAATCAACGAATCCCAGCTTTTTATATAATGGCCGGCCTTCCGTTGTTGCATCCAGACTGATTTCGGTGACTCCCATTTTCCATGCCTCTTCTATCAGCATAGACACCATTCTTAATGCGATACCGTGTCTTTGCCATTCTTTCTTTGTATATACATTCATAAGATGTGCCCGTTTCCCTGTCGGATGGGAAAATGTAGGCATGATCCGGATATAACTGATACTTGCACATCCGACAACTATTTCTCCATCCATTGCCAAAACCGTACTCTGATTTCCATTCAAGAAGTATTCACGCGAACAGGAAATGAGTTCGTCTGAGAAGGTATCTTTTATTCCGAGGTCATTGACTGCTTTTAACATTTCAAACCTGCTACTCATAAGCAGATCAATATCTTCCGGTCCTGTCAACCTGTATTCAACACTATAAGAAAGCCTGTCCGGCAAATGATGCAGATACATATCCAGCGCATCATGATTATTCTCAAGCACTTCCATCAAAGTTTTGTCCGGATATGAATGATTATCATGGTAATCGACTTCGCCCTCGCTTTTGATCATAAATGCCAATTTTTCATCATCTAAAGAAAACTCTGCATCTATCCCGTCCTTATTACCCCTGGCATCAAGCCTGATCCATTTTCCAATACTTTCCAGATAAACTGTATTTAAGGCATGAATACAATATCCGCTATCCGGTGTATCCCCCAAAGTAAGCCTTTGATAACTGAAACCTGCCGGAATATCATTGACACGAAGAAGGGCCGCTAAGAGATTGGCCTTAGACCAGCAGATACCGACTCCTTCCCTTAGTGTATCGCTTGCTGTAACAGTTACCCTTTTATCCTGCACATCCCAGGAATGATTAATACTATCTCTCACAAAATAATACGTATTTTTAACCAGTGATATTTCATCCGAAGAATCAGCCTTTAATCTGTCAGATAGTTCTTTTATCCTCGGATCATCAAAATCCACATACTTCGTTTTTTCTAAATAATCATTAAACATAAGACCTCACCTTGGTATATCCAGATGAATATCCACATATCCATCCACTTTTTCCCTACTTAAAAGGACAACCGTCTC
>R14__coassemble_82_pt1 | contig 77494 bp, 73 predicted proteins | sample R14__metabat2_high_PE_046 | metagenome-assembled genome bin R14
TCCATGTGTTCAACCTAGTTCATAAATATGTGTCCAGGATTCTGGGTACATATCAGCCCAGGGGTCAAACTTTAATCCACTATTCTCCCAGCACAATCATAATTCTTGTGCCCAGCTCTGTTCGGGACAAAATCTCAAAGTGGCCACGGTGCTGGTCCACGATCCACTTCGCAATCGAAAGACCAAGGCCTGTGCCTTGGAAGCTTCGCGCGTCGTCGGCGCGGTAGAAGCGCTCAAACATATGCTCCACATCCGACTCCGCCATTCCGATGCCCGTATCCTGCACCAACAAGTAAGGGTGTCCCCCTTCATTCTTGCCGACGCCCAAAACAATTTCGTCCTTTTCCTTCGTATACTTCGCCGCGTTATCCACCAGGATTCTAACCGCCTGCTTTAACAGCATCGGATCCGCCATGGTTGTTATGGTCTCCTCGCAATTCCTGAACCTGTAAGGATGCGCTTCGTCGATCATGAAAGATTCTTCGTAAATCTCCTGCATGAGCGCATTCAAATCCACCGGTTCCGGATGCAGCGTCGTCTTGCCGCTGTCGCCCCTCGCCAGGAACAGAAGCTGCTCCACAAGCTTATTCATATGGTCCGCCTCATGCACAATCGCCGCAATCGACTCATCCAAAACCTTCTCGTCGGTCTTGCCCCAGCGCTCGAGCATGTTGGCATATCCCTGAATTACCGCAATTGGCGTCCTCAGCTCATGGGACGCATCATTTACAAACCGCGTCTGCTGGCGGTAGGACTCGCGCAGCCGCACCAGGAGGTTGTTTACCGCCGCCTCAATGCCCGCAAGTTCCGCACTCTGCAGCTTGATTTTGCTGTCGTCCTCCGGCTGAATATTGTCAATCGCGTGCTCAATCAACTGATACTGGTCGCCTCTCACCGTAAGCTTACTAAGCTCATCCGCCTTCAGCGCCAGCTCATTAATCGGACGCAAAATCTTCCTGATTTTTCTGGTCTCGTGATACATCGAAAAAGCGATGCTAAGCCCCTGCACAATAAAGAACAGAAGCACCACGCCAAGGGTGATTTTGAGAACCGGGTATATGCCCGTCTCCAGCACCACCGCACCGCTCTTCTCCACGACGCGGTAAGTCGTGTTCTTAATTCCGCCGTTGTACACCAGCATGCGCTTTAAGTGCACGTTAATTTCGCCCAACGTCTCGTACTCTTTTTGGACCGCCCACCACACACAGAGGAGGAAAAAGATGAGGATGTCTTCGATCAGGTATAAGCCGATTTTCGTCTTCACGAGCTGCCATTCCAGGCGTCTTACGATGGAGGACATACGCTTTGATTGTCTAGTTTTCTGACTTGATGACATAGCCAACTCCCCCTCACCGTCTGAATCATTTTTATGTCGTAGGCATCGTCGATTTTTGTGCGAAGATAACGGATATATACGTCAATCACGTTCGTCTCCCCGATATAATCGTAGCCGCAAACCTGCTCCAGCAGCGTATCACGGGACAGCACGATATCCTGATTCTTAAGCAGCGTCTCCAGCATCAAAAACTCGCGGTTGGTCAGCGTGATCAGGTGGCCGTCGTACTTCACCTCGTGGCGCCTTTCATCGAGGGTTAGTTTGCCCCAGCGGCATATGCCCTCTTCCACACCACTCTCACCACTTCCGTCAGCTCCGGCTCCGGTTCTGCCGTGGAGTTTTAACGCAACTCTTACTCTCGCCAAAAGTTCCTCGATGGCGAAAGGCTTCGTCACGTAGTCCACTGCGCCGGCATCCAGGCCTGACACCTTGTCCATTACCGCATCGCGAGCAGTAAGAAGTATGGTTGGCGTTGGATTGTCGAGCTGAAGGCGTCTTAACACCTCGAGGCCGTTAAGTCCCGGCAACATGATGTCAAGAAGAATCAATTCATAATTGTTCTCGGTGGCGAGTCTGAGGCCCTCGCGGCCGTCATATGCCTTCGTCACCTCGTAGCCATCATGCTTCAGCTCAAGTTCAATAAATCTCGCTAATTTTTCTTCGTCTTCAACGACTAACAAATGTGCACCCATATGTCCCCTTTGCGCAAAACCCTGTCGAGTTTTGGAGTTATTTAAAACGACCGAATCCCAGGTCGTTAAACCTGGGTGGGTTCGGTTGTGTGATTATCAAATGATTTGTGTATTACTTGTCAGAAAAGCTTTCCTTTACGCTTTCCTTAACTTCGCCCGCTGCGTTTGAAGCTACGTTCATGGCGTCGTTTGCAGTCTTTAAGTTGATATCCTTGTCACTCTCAAATCTGTATCTCCAATCGAAGAACAGTGAGATAACAAAGAGGATACAAGCTGCATGCCAAGCAACAATTAAGATAAGAATGAGGCCCCAAAGTGGAACGTTGATTACTTCATTGTCCTTGTGATCTGCGATGAAGTGGATGTCCTGGCACTTCTGCCATACGTCAGCGCAAAATCTCTTGAATTTGTCGCCGAAGGTCTCGCCCTGTGCACGCTTCTCCTGTTCTCTTACAGTTGAAGGAACATCTTTGTACTGCTTCTCGCTCTCAGTGTAACTTGTGGAATACTGGGCCTGCTTAGGAGCGTCTACCTTGCCAAGAGTTTCGAGATAAACCATGGCGTCAAGCATATCCCCGTTACAAGCTCTAAGCGCATTGCGCGCATCCTCATAACTTACATTTGCTCTTTCTCTTAATTTTTCAACCTTTTCTAATTCGTCCATAATAACTACCTTTCTTTCCCACCGGAAAATGTTTTGTTGTTTTGTTTACAGTGCCTACTATACAGGGTGTAAATTAAACAGTCCTTTGGGAAAGATTAAAATTAGATTAAAAATCAGCGAGTTTTTAATTTAAGATTTACTTTCTGTCCGCCTTGTACTTTACCAACTCCTCAAGGCCCGCATAAAGCACGCCCGCTACCGGCCACACAATCCATGTGATGTGCCATGCGTTAGTTATGAAGCTTACTGCAAGATAACCCGCTGTGATCACGCACCAGTAAACTCCTGAGAAACGTTCAACGCGAACATTAGCCTTTTTATTTTTTCGTGTGTAGTCGCCTTCTTCAAGAAGAACATTGTAAGCGTCCCATATAATTGAGCAGCGCACGATGAAATATACGCCCAAAGCAATAAACGCAAGTAACACGCCGACTGACACAACTAAGTTAAAGTCGTCATTTTCAAAGAAAAACTCTGCTAAAAACAATGGTACAGAAGAAAATACACAAAGAACTACGCCTAAAATAAGGTCTCTTGTGTGTGCCACCTCGTACTTTTCCCTGCGATCCTTAACCATGCCGTCTACGCCGTAAGATGTGTCGAGGTTATCTTTTTCGAGATATTCGAACTTGTTGCCTTTAAGTTCCTCGAAAATGAAGATTGCTACTGCGATTGATACTAATGAAAGAAGTACGATTATTCCAATGCAAGCTGCCTGGCTCTCAGTCAGGGCAATGCGTTCAATTTCTGCTCCTCCGCCCAAAATAATTAAGAGCACAGGTGAAAGGATGCAAAGAAGCACGCCGAACGCAATCTTTGGTGCGGTGCTCTTTTTGTAGTCAAGGAAGGCATATGCCGTTTCCATTGACACATCAGTAAGCGCGATTCCGTCGTCGTCCCAGGTATCTTCCTTGCTGACAGCGCCAGGCTCTTCGTCCTCGAGTTCATCCTTTAAAAGATAATCAGTGGACACGCTAAAGATTTTTGAAAGCTGGAGAAGCTTGTTCATGTCAGGTATTGACTGTGCGCTCTCCCACTTGGAAATTGACTGGCGGGATACGCCCATCTTCTCTGCGAGCTGTTCCTGTGACCAGCCCTGCTTCTTTCTTAAATTTGTAATTTTGTCTGCTAATATCATGTTTTTTCCTCCATCCCAGACTAATAAATTTTGAAATTTTCGAACCCGCAAATTTTGTATTTCGGTGTTCCGTTTTCTGAGATGATAATAGTTTTTTCCGTCGTTGCACTCTACCAATTCGGCTTGGAAATTTGTCAACCGACGGTTGCAAATAGTTGCGAAACCCTTGATTTTAGGGCATTTTGCTTAAAATAGGTCTAAATTGCTGTCGAGATATATCTCCTCGCGCACCTTAAGCTGGTACTCCGGCTTCACCATGTAATAAAGAAGCATTTCAAGCACCACTGCACTTCCCAAACTTCGTCCCTCGATCTTAAAATTTGAAAATCCGGCCGGCATCAGTTTGTCCCTGATTTCTTTCACGCCGATGAACCCAGGATTCTTCATTGCATCAGAAAAACGGTAGCCCCGTCTGGCGTTCGGCGCCACACACACGTGGTCCTCGCACTCCTCGCCCAAACTCTTCCGGCTCACATTTTCATAACACGCCTTGCGGTCGTTACAGCCCACAAAGCAACATTCGTTGCACAAAAATTCCACCTTGGCCTTTTGGTCGATGGTGAGGGCGTTAAGTTCGGCATATGCCCCATTCAACCTAAAATCCGGCACCACAAACCTGAACTCAGGTCGGTTAAGTTCCGCCTCAAAGTCGGCGAAGTTCGTCAGCACCTTCGTGGTAGAGGACACGAAATAAAGCTCCGGATAGCGCTCTTTCAAATAGTTAAGCAGCAAGTCGGAGTGTATGACGATGCCACAATCCGTCTGCTTGGCAAACAACTCGCAAAGCGCGTTGCACTTACGGTCAGAAAGATGCTCCTCGCGAAGAAGCGAATTGCTGAAGGTGAGTCGTGGCGAGATGGCATATGCCTCCATCAGCTCCACCACATCCTTCGCCTGCGCATCCCCAAATCCAACACGGCCGCCGCCCCAGAGACAGTCGCCGGGAGCCCCATAAATCGAGCCGATATCGCACCAGTCGTGGAAATATTCCCTGTGGTCCCTGAAAAGGGGCAAAAAGGCGCAATAAAGGTCGTAGAATTCAAATAGGCCCGGGAGATGAAAGTGGGCTTTGGTTTGTGGGGTGGGATGTGTGGTCATTGAGTCACCTGGTGATTTAAATTTCAAATATATTATAACGCAAGGGGGAAGGGGAGACAATGCTTTGTTTGTGGTTGTTCTACCGTTGTAGAAAGAGTAATAATAATTGAAGCCCCTCGGTAAAAAGGGGCTTCGTTATGGAGGTTACAAAAATGCTATTCAGCTATTTAAAGTCTTTATTATTTACTTATTCTTCTTCTTCATACATTTTTCCTTTCATTACTCTACATAACGCCCGCCTTTAGGCACCGGAATATTGTTTTCCTTCATACTTACTGCAGTAGTTGGATAAATAACTCCATCGCATACTCTTCCAACCTTTGCGTCAACAAATGTACAGTCAATTTTTTTCGTGGTGTCTCCTAAAATACAAATATACAAAAGTTTTACGTTCTCAATCTTCTTTTTAGAAGAAAAAGTACCATTCTCAATTGCTTCCAAAATCTGAGCAATTTCTATTTCTCTAAATATATCATCAAATTTTAGTTCTTTTCTCGGGATCATCCACTGAGCGCTTCCATCCTCCTGGTTTTCTACATACAGGAGGATTTCCTCCACAGAATTTCTGGCATATTCCATAAATGCCCTTAAACTCTCACCATTATCCTGAGGATTAATCTTTTTAATTAAATCCTCCTGAACATTCTTTATTTCTTCAATCCTTGATAACCTCGCACTCTTAATTAATGGAATTGGTAGTGAGGTGAGAAGATCAGGACAAACAATATTCAGGAAAGACCACAAACTACAAAGAGTCTTATGTAAATCATCATTGCTCGCCTTCCCCATCGACTCCTCAAGTATTTCCTTTTCATCTTCGCTTGCGACGGGATTAGTAATACTTTCATCTACATGGAATCTATTTTTGATACAATACTCTGCGAATCCCCAAGTTTTTCCTTGTTGCATTACATCTCGCCCTATTAAGTAGGAATTAATAAGCATAATATTTCTTAGGAACCCTTCAGGATTCTTTTTCGGAGACGTTTTATGCATCTGGCACAAATCCACGAGAGCGCGTGTCGCTGGACTTATATCGATTAATTTCAAAATATAATCTTTTCTATTTATTTCTTTAATCATAAAAATCTCCTTTCCTTCTGAATGAGCATCGGCTCTGTTTGAACCGCCTTTTCGCCTTCACACATATTATAGTACATCATCCCCAAATTAGAAAATAAACCCGAAAAAAAATTTCTTTAAGTTCTTTGTATTCCCCTTATTGAAACATTTGTTCGATTGATGTATTATAACTATACGAATCCCTATGTTAAATTCGAGGCTAAGTTATGAGCAGAATTATTGATAAAATTGATGTGATATGCCAGCACAAAGCCGACGGCACGATTATACCGCTCAGGTTCCGGCTGATGAATGAAGACGGCGAGTACGAGACTCACAACATCTCGTCCTACCGTTTGGTGTCCTACCCCGGCGTCTACACGACGCCGGACGGGATCATGCTGTCCTCTTACGTTGTCGTGTTCGAGTGCCAGGTGGTGATTTTGGATTACCACAAGGTGGTGCGCCTGTACTTTGACAAGAAAAACTGCGCCTGGCGCATGGCGATATAAAAAAACAGGTCACCCTTAGGTGACCTGTTCCTTGCTCTAAATTTATTTCTCGAAGTAATATATAATCACTTCCGCATCCTTCGAAAACTCCTCTCCCTTTGAGAACTTCTTGTCTCCGTCGATTTCCACGTAGTCAACTTCTCCGTCTTTCACCGAGCCGTCGAAAAGCCCCGGTTCCACTGCCTTGACGTTCACGTCTTTAAAGCCTGCGTCCTCGAACTCCCGCTGCACATCTTCATAGTTGGAGCCCTTCGCATTCTTCGATGACATTGGTACACCGATGCTGGTTGCCATGTTATATATTACAACCATCATAGCAACCGCCATAATAAGAATCAGAATTCCCTGATCCTTGAACTTTTCTTTGAGTTTCTGCTCTTTTGCTTTGGCCGACCGATTGCGTCGGTACTGGCTACCTCCCTTGGCGGATTTGTAGCGTTGAAAGGTCTTTGATGCATATGCCGATTTGCGCGCACCACCATACTCTCGTTGCTTTTGGTAATTCAGGCTCGGCAGGCGCAAGTCGTCATCCAGGCGGAGGCCCGTGTAATCGTCGTCATCGTTGTCCAGGCGAAGATTTGAATAGTCCTCGTCATCGTTGTCCAGGCGAAAATCGTCGTACTCGTCGTCATCGTCATCAATATGATCGGCGATAAACTTTAAAACCGTCTCGACATCCTCGCTCTCAGGCTCCGACTCGTAGCCACATGCCTCGCACTCATAGCGCTCGCCCTCAATAAAGCCGGTCTGCACATCCAAAAGCGCACCACACCGCTCGCACAGGTGCTTCGGATGAAACTCGCTGCCAACATATCTCAGCTCATCTCCCTCCAAAATGCTCCCGCACTCCTCACAGAAAAAAGTGTCCTTGCTCAGCGGATCAAAATCATATTGTTCGTTGAGGATTGCTCCGCAACAGTTGCAGTAGAATATGCTGTTCTCCAGCATATATTCTCTAAGTTCGTCTCTGTTCATTTCTTCTCCGAAATCACGCTACAGCTTCTCGCTCCACTCTGCTTCCTTAAAGCCCACAAGCACAGTGTCCCCGTCAACTAAAATCGGACGCTTCACCAGCATTCCGTTTGTCGCAAGCAGCGCCAACTGCTCCTCTTCGCTCATGGTAGGAAGCTTGTCTTTAAGCTGCAACTCCTTATACAAAAGCCCGCTCGTATTAAAGAAACGCTTCAGTGGCAACCCGCTCTTCGCGTGCCACTCCTTCAGTTCCTCGGCGGATGGATTCTCCTCCGCAATATGTCTCACCTCGTACTTAACCCCCTGCTCATCCAGCCACTTTCTGGCCTTCTGGCAAGTCGTACATTTTGGATAGCAAACAAACAACATACCTACTCCTCCTTCTCAGGCCCCTCTTCCGAGCCCCCATTTTCCAAGCCTTCAACTTCCATCGCACCCATCGCAGACAAGAGCGCCACTGCGCCCAACTGTTCATAGGTCTCCGTAAACACCTTCGTCAAAGTCGCAATCTCCACGTCCGAAATCTCACCGTCGATTGCAATGAACGCCATCATGATTTTCGCCATGGAAAGTGCGCAGTTAAGCCCCTCGATTCCGCTGTTGCTCATCTTTGTGGCGATGGCGCGCAGTTCCTCCAGTGAGTCCTTGGAGAGTGGCTCTGCGAACATATCATATATTGCCACATCATTCGCGCTGATTATCGGTGCCAAAAGCACATCTACCAGCTTTCGTTCCTTGGCGTTAAGTTCTCCGTCCGCTCCACAGGCGCCCTGGGTGAGGATGACCATCAGCATGGCATATGCCTTCCCCGGATCACCCGAAATCGCCTCCAAAAAAGTCATGACGCTCATGGAAGCGCGCTGACCCTCCAGAAGGATCTGGCTTTCGTCCAGCTGACTGAATTCACTAATGAGGCCGACGAGTGTGACGTCGACGTTGTTTACGGCTGAGATTTTCATGTGAGTACCTCGTTGTTATTTAATAGTTGCCTGTATCGCTTTAACGACTTCCACGTCCGCAGGAAGCCAGGCAACTCTGTCTAAAAGTTTGTCATCTACCGGCAACCATTTGGCTGCTTCGTGCTCAAGTAAAGTAAGTTCACCTGAGATCACTTCTGCCCAATAGCAATGCATAGTGATATGGAAATTTGGATAGTCAGTATCGACTGTGATCAGGTGGTCTTCAACCTTGATTTCAGCGTTAAGTTCCTCTTTGATTTCACGAGCCAAAGCTTCTTCTGGGCTTTCCCCTTCCTCTATTTTTCCACCAGGAAATTCCCATCCATCCTTAAATTCTCCATAGCCTCTCTGGGTGGCAAAAATCTTGCCATCGTGTTTAATGATTGCGGCTACAACTTTAATATTTTTCATGTTCACCCTTAACCATTCACAATGTACTTGTAAATGTCCTCTCTTACAGGTTTATCTAATTTCCACTCTATTTCAACAGCGGTTGAATTAGTGTTTGGCATCACAAATTCTTTAGTCTTTCCAGTCGCTTCCATGCGGCCAAAATAGTAGAATTCTTTTGAGGTCTTATCGTCCTTGTTTTTACGTACAAACAATTGGACATCGATACCTCTTTCCTTAGCTTTTAAGAAATTTTGTACGTCTTCAGATTCAACTGTTCGCTTTCCTTTTGAGATTGAAATCAAACATTCGTCATTAACAAATCTATCTTCGTACTTTATGGTATCAGCAATATTGTCTTCCTTTTCATAGTTAATAAAAACTGGGAAAGTTTTAGTGTTCTTATCATACTTGTAACCACCGATATTTAAAGCCACCTCACTATGTTCCCAATTAAGTAATCGGCAAATGTCATCATAGGTATACTTTTTGTAAAGCACAAAGTCTGTATCCTGATAGCGTTCAGCATATTCCGCTTCGTTCCTGTTTAAGCCGTATACAACAAGTTCTTCAACAATGTCACGGAAGTCTTTGTTCTCGAGCATTTTCTTGAAGGATTTTGAAACACGGTATTCTTTATTCATGCCACAAAGGTTATTTGCGTATCGTTTTAATCGCTCCACAATAGGCTCTTGACCCCTCATAGGACCATCATCCAACCTTATGCCATAAACGAATTCATTACTCAAATCCTTTACATCAATTGATTCTAAAAGAACACACTTCTCATAGGTTTTCTTTCCTGAACCAGTTGGGAAATTGTTGGTGAAAACATTTATGATATTTTGCATCTGAATAGGAGTTACGGTTCGATGATATATCTCTTCCATTTCATCAGCAAATGAACCCACAAGTCCTATTTCCCTGTCTAGACAATTGGATAACATAACCAGGTCAGCTAATCGTTTCCCGTTTGCAAATTTCTTGGAGATAAACTCAACCACATTGGCTTCATCCTCAGAAAGTCTAACGGCATATTCCTTTTCATATTTTTCAAGGAATTTGTAGTAGGAACCTAAGCTCTTGTTTTCAATAATTCTAAGTACATCAATCTCGCCATAATCATCAAAGTCTGCAAGCTTAGGAATTCTTCCAATCTTGTTCTTTAAGTTGGCGTAACTGTTCTTGATTAACTTGATATCACTATAGTTTGCACTATCGATTGCGTCGTAAATTCTTTGACGACTTATTTCATCAAAATGCACAGTTGAAGAGCCAGGTAAAATTCTGCTTCCGCCATCCAAAACAGCACGTTCTGTATCTTTATCGTAGGACCTGTCTCCGGTCAAAGCAATAGGAATCATAAAGTTAGTTTTGTAATTTCCAATAAAGTCAATTACAACTACAAATTCCTTATTTTTATCTTTACGCAAGCCTCGGCCTAACTGCTGAATAAATACAATTGGCGATTCAGTTGGACGCATCATAATGACCTGATTAATTTCAGGAATATCCACGCCTTCTGAGAAGATATCAATCGAAATAATATAGTCTAAATAGTCCTCATCTCCAGGTTCAACGTTTTTAACTAATCTTTCAATTTCTTCAGCTCTTTGCTCAGGCGAATCCTCACCAGTAAGCACAGCAGTTTTCCAACCACGCTCATTAAATTTAGCTGACAACTCTCTTGCTTCTTTCTTTGTACTTACAAAGATTAAGCCTTTTACTCTGTCGCCACTATAACCGTAAAATTCAGCCTGCTGCATAACGTAATCAACACGTTCATCACAAACTAAATACCTAAATTTTCTAAGTGCTTCAGCGCTTTCTTTATCCTTTTCTTTTACGACTGTTTCATCACCAATTTCTTCCAAGTCTGTGATACCAAAATAATGGAATGGACAAAGTAAATCTTCTTCCATCGCCTGTTTAATTCTGATTTCATAAACAATATTGTGATCAAAAATCTCATAGATATTCTGACCTTCAATATTGTCATCTCTCTTATCAGGTGTAGCTGTCATTCCGAGCGAAAATTTAGGAGTAAAATAGTCCATGATTTTCTGATAACTACTAGACGATGAGTGGTGCGCTTCATCGTAAACAATTGCATCAAAATGGTCCGGTGCAAACTTCTTAAGCATGTAATCCTTGCTCATGGTATCTCTTGTTGAGAAAATAAAATCTTTATTGATATTATCTTCAACTTTTCCAAGTGAACCAGAAATCATTCCCATGCTTCTAGTACTACCAAAAACGCGCTTGTAAGATTCACAAGCCTGTTTTACTATTTGGTTTCTGTGCACCAAAAACAAAACCTTTTTATATTTTAATTCTCGTAATGCAAACGCAGAGGCATATGTTTTACCTGTTCCTGTTGCAGAAATCAAAAGCGCCTTGTTTTCACCTTTTTCAACTATCTTCTGCAAGTTGTAGCAAACTGCTGTCTGCATTTTGTTTGGTTTTAATTTATAGGCTTCAAGCTCAACAGTTTTATCAACTGCTTCACGCGCAATTTTCTTTTGCTCTTTGATGATCTTATAGGCCTTTTCATATTCCTCAAAAAAGTCATCAAAGTTCTGTGCTCTTTTGCTCGTCCACAGTGCCTCAAATTCAGAAATTAAGTTTCTGGCATATTCCCCTTCCTGAGTTGAAATAATCTTTGTGTTCCACTCTTTGTTACGGGTAAGAGCATACTGTGTCATGTTGGAGGAACCTACAATTATGCGATAGATTTTTCCTTTTTTGAAAACATAGCCCTTAGTATGAAAGCCCTCTTTACTATCATGTTTATCAATATCTTCAAGTAAAAGATGTCTGTCTGATCCTGTGCGGTACATCTTAATTTCGATGTTTGAAAACTTGTTAAGTTTCTGAAGTGCTACAGGTTCACTAAAGTTAAGATAATCCGTTGTTAAAATTCTTCCTGGAACACCCTTTTTCTCCAATTCGGCAAAAATTGGCAGAAGTGAAACTATACCACTCTGTGTAATAAAGGCAACACTGAAGAAGAAGGCATCACAATCTTTAAGTTCATCTTCCAAAGAAGAAAGAACCTTTTTGCCCTCGCGATAATTATTTGAAATAAATTGTGGTCTGTAGGCTAATGATGAATTTATATTTTGATTTATAAACGCAGTCTCAAGCCCCTGAGTAAACTGCTGAATCTCAAATTCTTCCATGGCGTTACCCCCAATTGTTTCCATCTATTCTACCACTCTCCCAGTCCCCTTTTCACCCCTCATCCACTTTTTTCCACCCACACCCCTCATCATGTGAGTTCACAAGCCCAATCGCCTGCAGGTAGGAGTAAATGATGGTGCTTCCCACGAAGCGCATGCCGCGCTTGTAGAGGTCCGCTGAGATGGCGTCCGACAGCGCATTGGTGGTTTTGTCATTCTCCACGAGGACGCTGCCCGCGGCCATGCCGAGGGCCGGTTGGAAGCTGGTCAGGTAGTTAAAGAAGCTGCCGAATTCTTGGGTGATGTCTCGGAATATGCCTGAGTTTTTGATGCTCGCACGCACCTTCAGGCGGTTTCGGATGAGGCCCGGGTTGCTAAGCAACTCCTGTACCTTGGCTTCGTCAAAGGCGCAGACCATGTCAATGTCAAAGTTGGCATATGCCGCTCTGAAGTTTTCACGCTTATTAAGCACGCACTCCCAGGAAAGGCCCGCCTGGAACGATTCCAAGATCAGCATTTCGTAGAGATAGTGCTCGTCGGTGTTTAGCACGCCCCACTCTTCATCGTGGTAGGCCACGTAGAGCGGATTCTTTAAATTACACCAGCGGCAACGTTTTTTCTCTTCCATGGAACTTCCCCCAAGAGACTGAAATTCCGGCCAAACCCCCGGCCAAAATTCGCAGCAGAACTGTCAAAAAATAATTCTCTCCTATTATACCATAAACCCTTTGTTTTTTCTGCCCTAAATCGGTGTTAAACAGACAAAAATCGTTGACAATTTTGGGCAAATATAATATAGTTCATTCAGTGAACTATTTAGTTCACAAATTGAACTTTGGAACAACCGTATCTCAATTGATCAGTAACCGCCTACCTCTTAACCGGCAGGCACATGGAGAGAACATGTCAACAAAGACATCAACAAAAAGTGAGCAGCTTCTTAAAAGTTGGATGGCACTATCCGGCGTTTTAAGAAACGAAAGACTGGTTACCGGCTTTACGTTCAGGGAAATCAGCATATGCGAATTTATTTACAAGGCGGACAAGGATTCCATCGTCACGCCATCAGACATAACAGAATACACGGGCATGTTAAAGAGCCAGACCCACAAGGTTTTAAGCGACCTTGAGGCAAAGGGCTACATCACCCGCGAGAAAAATCCTGACGACAGACGTCAGACGATTTTAAAGCTCACTGACGAGGGTAAAAAGAGCTATCTTAAGGAGCACAAGGAAGTCATCAAGCTCTTAGACCGTGTAACGGTCGGCATGAGCGATGCCAAGGTGAAAAACCTTTGCCAGGGAATCAATGAAATCACTGCTTCCCTCAGGTCCATCATTTAACGGACCTCACGCAAGGCCTGTCAAGGCATGCCTTAGCGATTTAAGAATTATGGAGTTTAAAAATGATTAGAATTATTGCAGATAGTGCTTGCGATTTATGTCTCGAGGCTGCAAAGGATTTGAACGTGGAGATAATACCGCTCAACGTTAAGATTGGTGAGACCACTTACAGGGATCGCTATGACCTTGAGCCTGAGCAGTTCTACGAAATGCTGTCTAATGCCAAGGAGCTTCCTAAAACCAGCATGATCAATCCCTTCGAATGGGAAACCATTTTTAAGAAGGTGAATGATGCAGGGGATGAGGCGGTCGTAATCACCATGAGTTCCGCACTTTCAGGCACCTATCAGGCGGCCAATATTGCGGCAGATGACTATGACTGTATCCACGTGGTGGATTCCCGCAGCATTACGGTAACGGAGCAGGCGTTGGTGAGATATGCCTGCATGCTTCGTGACAATGGTCGAAATGCATCAAACATTGCGGATATGCTTCGCAGCGAAGCCGACGAACTTAAAATCGTAGCAATCGTTGACACAATGGACTACTTAAAGGCAGGTGGCCGCGTTTCAGGCGCTGTCGCAGCCGTAGGCAGTCTCTTAAATATCAAACCTTTAATCGGTCAGGCCGATGGCAAATTAAGCCTTCTCGGCAAGGCACGTGGCTACAAGAACGCCATGGTGCAGATGAAAAAACTTAGCAACAACTTTGGAATCGACTATACCAAGCCGGTGGTCTTTGCCTACAGTGGTGACATTGCGAGCACCCTTGATGATTACATCGAAGGGTGTAAGGAGGAGTTTTCGGGGTATGAAAAAAACATCCACAAAACCATTGCAGGCGCTACCATTGGTACTCACACAGGGCCGGGTTGCATTACAATCGGATTCTTCCCGGTCCACTAACTCCAAATTAAGCGCATAAACTTTTTCTATCATATTATTTCATAACGCAAAAAGAGGGGTGGGGCATATGCCTCATCCCTCTTCTAATTTAAAATCGTACTACAATAGTAGTCCCAAGTCCCACTTGGCTTTCCAGCTCCAGCTGAGCTGCGTGAATTTCCACGATATGCTTCACGATTGCCAGTCCCAAACCGGTTCCGCCGGTCGCCTTGGACCTGGATTTGTCCACTCTGTAAAAGCGCTCAAAGATGCGTTTCTGTTCCGACTCAGGAATTCCGATTCCGTTGTCCTTTACGGTGAGAATACCGCTACCCTCCCGCTTTTCAACCATCACATTTACATAGCCGTTTTCGTTATTGTAACGGATGGCGTTCTGCACCAGGTTCTCAATCAGTTCTCGAAGCATGCCTCTGTTTCCACGAATCACGCAAGGCTCGCCTCTGTAAACCAACGCCACCTTTCGCTTCTCTGCGTTCATCTGCAGATTCTGCATGGCCTCCTCCGCAATCTGGTTAAGATCAACTTCCTCAAAGTTTGTAGAAACGTCTGCAGCGTCTAATTCCGAAAGTCGGATTATATCATTAATCAGCGTCAAAAGTCGTTCTGAATTCTTGCGAATTTCCGTCGCAAAATGTTTCTCCCTCTCCGGCTCCACCATGCCGTTTTCCATGAGTTCGGAGTAGCCCGATATGGCGGTTAACGGAGTCTTAAGTTCATGGGAAACATTTGCCGTAAAATCCTGTCGCACTTTTGCGGAATTTAAAATATCCTCGTGCTGTTTTCTTATAAGGTTTGCAAAAGGCACCAGTTCCTTGTAAGGTGGTTCGCTGCTGTGGTCTTCGATGTGTTCCGCCATGTCCTCAATCGGTTTAATGAGCTGTTTCGTCAGGACATGGGACAGCCAGATGCATATGCCGATGATTACCGCCACTATTAACAACACGATTGGGGCGCCTGCAAAAAAGACTGCCACCACGCTTCGTGCCTTGGTGGACACTCGAAGCACCGTGCCGTTGTCCAGAAGCACTGCGTAGTAAAAGGTGTTGTAGCCCATGGTGTCAGATGTTCGAACTGTTTCGCCCTGCCCTTCGCTAAAGGCCTGCTTAACCTCAGGACGGTCTGCATGGTTTTCAAGAGCTGAGGCGTCGGCGTCGTTATCGTAGAGAACGGTACCGTCGTCATTGATCCAGGTTACACGCAAATCGTCGATATCCGTACTGAGGTCAATGGTGGTCGCGTCAATGTCCACCGACTCAAAATAACGGGTATCTTTTAAAAGCTGCGCGCTGATTATAAGGTCACTCCTAACCTGCTTTTGGAATAAATTGTAATAGACTAATGTGACTGAAATCGCGGTGGCAACAATCGCCAAAAGCGAAATAATTATCAGTCGCAGGTTGATTTTTTGTTTCATTAAAAGTCCTTTACTTTATAACGTAACCTACGTTTCTTACAGTCTTTATTCTACTGCCGTAGTCCCCTAGTTTTTGGCGCAAAGTCTTAATGTGCATATCCAGCGTTCTGGACTCTCCTTCGAAGTCCGTACCCCAGATTTTCTCCATGATTTTCTCTCTGTGAAGCACAAGGTTTTTGTTCATCAGGAGATATCTTAAAAGTTCGTATTCCTTGAAGGTAAGTTCCACCACTTCACTTGCAATGGTGGTCTCACGCCTGTCATCATCCAGCTTCAAATCATCCAATTCATAGTTGGACTCTTCCACTGTCTCGGTTCTTCTGATGAGCGCACGCACTCTTGATACCAGTTCCATGACAGAGAAAGGCTTTTTGATATAGTCGTCCGCGCCTCCGTCCAGACCTCGTATAAGATCCAGCTCTGAGGTCTTAGCCGTCACCATAACGATAGGAAGTTTCTCAGTAATTTTGTTTGTTCTCAGGCGACGCACGATTTCGTTACCGTTTTCGTCCGGCAGCATTATGTCCACCAACACCAGGTCAGGCAAAACCTCTGCCAATTTTCCATAGAAGTCCTTTGCACATCCAAAGCCCATAACCTGATAGCCTGAATTCTTCAGCGCAATTTCTTCAATTTCGCGAATCGATTCGTCGTCTTCAACTATATATACTAATGCCATAATATGCTCCTTATTAACTTATTGTACCATCATTTATCGGCAAGCGATACACACTTTGATAATTCATCAGTTTTTCATAGAATACTGAGCCTTCGCCCTTGTTAAGTCTCTCTAAATACCCGTGTCCGTCAAACTGGTCGTCCTGAATTTCTATCATGGCCACCGCAATGTTGGAACAGTGGTCTGAGATTCGCTCTAATATCGTAAGAATATCCTCCAACACGAGGCCCAGTTCAATCGTACACTTGCCCTGACGCAGTCTCATAACGTGGCGCTGCTTGATTTCCTTGGTGAGTCGGTCCACATATTCCTCAAGTGGTTCCACATCCTCTGCGCCTTCTATGTCGTCGGTGCTAAAGGCTCTTACCGTCATCTGTACAATGTCACGTACCGCCCTGCAAATAACACTGAGTTCTTCCTTGGCACTGTCAGAGAACTCCATGTTTTTGTCGTAGATGGCATATGCCGATTCCTGCAAATTTATCGCGTGATCCGAAATTCGCTCCAGGTCGTTTATGGAGTGTAATAGCACTGACATGATTCGTGAATCACGCTTGGAAAGATTCTTGCTGGAAAGCTTTACCAGGTAGGTGCTGAGCTTGTCCTCGTACTGGTCCACGCGCTGTTCCAGGTGAATCACTTCCTCACCATGCTTGGCATCGTAGTTGGTCAAAATGTTTAGCGCCATATCCACAGCCATTTCCGTTTCACGCGCCATCTCAATGGTCACATCCTTAGCCATTTCCATGGCGAAGGCAGGGCGGGAAAGGAAACGTTCGTCCAGCTGATTTGCCGGAGCTTCTTCATTAGAATCCATGACAGGAGCCACCGGTTCCTTTTCTTCTCTAATGGTAGCCGTTGCAAGCTTAACCAGAAGGTTAGCGAAAGGATAAAGCACTACGGTTACCGTCACATTAAACAGTGAGTGGATTACTGCTATTCCAAAGGCACTGGCGGAATCGTCCATAAGATCAAACGGTATAACGGCGTTTATAATGTAGAACACGGTCATAAAAATGATGGTTCCAATCAGGTTAAAGTACAGGTGAATCATAGCCGCGCGCTTGGCGTTTTTGCTGGCACCCACTGAAGAAATGATGGAAGTCACACAGGTTCCGATGTTCTGTCCCATGATAATAGGAATAGCCGTCGCATAACTTACCACACCGCTAAGACAGAGCGCCTGCAGAATACCTACGGAGGCTGAAGAGCTCTGAATTATGGCAGTTAAAATTGCACCTGCTGCCAGGCCTAAAAGAGGGAACGAAAAGGTGGTTAAAATGCCGGTAAACTTTTCGTTATCTGCCAGAGGCTTAACGGCATCCGACATGGTCTCCATACCGAACATCAGAATGGCGAAGCCCAGGAATATGCTTCCAATGTCCTTCTTTCTGTCTGACCCTTTTGCAGTCATTAAAAGGATAATGCCCGCCGCTGCCAAAAGTGGTGAGAAAGAGGATGGCTTTAAAAGTTTCACCCAAACTGCATCACCTTCAATGCCGGTCAAGGACAAAATCCAGGAAGTAATGGTGGTACCAATGTTGGCACCCATGATAATTCCTACTGTCTGCTGCAGTTTCATGATGCCGGAATTTACAAAGCCGACTACCATTACGGTAGTTGCTGAGGAGGACTGAATTACAGCCGTCACTCCGGCTCCCAAAAGTACAGCGAAAATCTTCTTTGAGGTAAGTCTCTCTAAGAGAATTTCAAGCTTACCTCCTGCGAACTTTGTTAACCCTTCTCCCATGGCAGTCATTCCGTAAAGGAAAAGAGCAAGACCGCCAATCATTGTCAGAATACTAAAAATATCCACAGATTTTACATCTCCTTTGCTCAAATGGCTAATTTTTTTACCTGAGCCTATCGTAAAAGTAAAATGTAAAGTCTGTGGATAATGCTATGTAAAGTTTGTGTAAATTTTTTTACTTAATTTTTGCCTGGCCTTTAATCAATCTTCGACAACGTCTCGCCCTGAGCACTTCCCAAGTCCTCTCTGTAGACTGTTGCACCACACCTGGTAGTATTCTTGGTGTGGTAAAGCGCAATGTCAGCCTTCTTGTAAAGGTCCTCCGAGAATCCTTCTTCGGAGAATGCCACACCCACGGACAGCGATACTTTTGGCACCGGCTTTGTTGGATTTAAAAGTGCCTGGTTTATGCGGTTTATCTTCTCTAGCAGGTTGTCCTTCTGGCTCTCAGGGAAGTTGATGGCGATTACAGCAAATTCGTCACCACCCATTCGGATAACAGAGTCCGAAATTCTAAATTCGGTCTTAAGAAGCTTTGCCACATCCTTAAGGATAACGTCGCCCACGTCGTGACCATAGTTATCATTTACCGCCTTAAATTTGTCTACGTCCATTAAGATGTAGGCAATTGGGTAAGGCGCATATTTATACTGCAGCACGCACTTGTCGTAGGCCGCTCTGTTAAGGAGTGAGGTCAGTGCGTCGTGATCTGCTCTGAAGGCAAGAATTTCAGCCTTGGACTTAGCTTCCGTAATGTCTTCAACCGCCATGATTGCTTCTAGCACGTCTCCTCTGAAAACAATTTTTTTGAAAACGCATTTTAAAATAGTAAAATTTCATTGAATTATTTTGAAAATATTGTATAATCAAATTCGGCTGGTAAAAGCTTAATACAAATATTCTATTCAGGAGGAATTATAATGTTCGATTACACAGGAAAAGTTGTTGCAATCACTGGTGCTTCTTCAGGTCTTGGAAAGCAGATGGCAGAGGGTTTCGCAAAGGTTGGCGCTAACCTTGTTATCCTTGCAAGAAGAATTGAAAGACTTGAGGCTTCTGCTGCAGAATGGTCAGCAAAGTATGGCGTAGAAGTTTTACCTATTAAGTGTGACATCACAGATGATGATTCAATTGCAGCAGCTCTTGACGCAATCAAGGCTAAGTTTGGTAAGGTAGAAGTTCTTATCAACAACGCAGGTGGAGAAAAGGGTACAGGAACTCCACTCGTTGACTACAATAAGGATGACTGGAACTTCACATTAAACCTTGACCTTACATCAGTATTCTCAATGACAAAGAGCTTCGCTAAGTTCATGGAAGCAAACATTGCTGAAGGAAAGCAGACTTACGGTCGTGTCATCAACATCGCTTCAATCTACGGTCTTGTTGGTAACACAGCTATCCCTACAATTGCTTACCACTCAACAAAGGGTGCAGTTGTAAACTTCACAAAGGGTGCTGCTGCTGAACTTGCTACAAAGGGAATTACAGTTAACGCAATCTGCCCAGGTTACTTCTACACAGAATTAACAGAAGAAACTCTTAACTCAGACTTCTTCCAGGCATTTGCTAAGCAGACAGTTCCAATGCAGCGTTACGGTAAGGAAGGCGAGCTTAACTCAGCTGCTATCTTCCTTGGTGCTGAAGAGTCAAGCTATGTAACAGGTCAGGCAATCGCTATTGACGGTGGTTACACTTGCGTATAATCTTTAGAGATTAAAATTTAGAAACAGAAATTGCATCGGCTTTGGTCGGTGCAATTTTTTTGTGTGGCCGGGGCATATGCCCTGGCTTTTTTGCGCAAAAAAAGTAGTGGCAGTTTCCTACCACTACTTTAAAAGCTTTTGTTTTGTTTGAATTACTCAGCGAGTACAGTAACCATAAGCTGGTTGATGAGAGACTGAAGGTACTCTTCACTACCGCTTTCGTTAACAACTTCGCCGTTCTTCATTGTGTACTCTGTAAGAGATTCGAATGACTCGTTGCCATCGATGATGCTCTTACCGATGCCCTTTGTCCAGCTTGAATATCTGTTCTTTGTGAACTCATCAAGTCTTCCGTCATCGATGATCTTCTGAGCAAGAAGAAGACCGAATGCGAAACTGTCCATACCAAGGATGTGAGCAAGTGCTGTGTCTTCAAGTGTGAATGAATCTCTTCTCTGCTTAGCATCGAAGTTAAGACCACCGTTTGTGAAGCCGCCAGCTCTAAGGATCTCAAGCATAGCAAATGTTGTTGAGTAAAGGTTGCTTGGGAACTTGTCTACGTCCCAACCAAGGTTTGGATCACCTTCGTTAGCATCTACTGAACCGAAAGCTCCGTTAGCTGCTGCTACGCGAAGTTCATGTTCAAATGTGTGACCTGCAAGTGTACAGTGGTTAGCTTCAATGTTGAGCTTAACTCTGTCAAGAAGGTCATACTTTCTAAGGAAGTGAAGTGCTGTTGCACTGTCGAAATCATACTGTGATGATGTTGGTTCCTTTGGCTTAGGCTCGATGTAGAAGTCACCCTTGAAACCAATCTTATCAGCATAAGCGATAGCTAACTTGAAAAGTCTAGCCATGTTGTCCTGCTCAAGCTCAAGATCTGTGTTAAGAAGTGTAGCGTAACCTTCACGTCCACCCCAGAATACGTAGCCGTTACCGCCAAGCTTTACAGTTGCGTCCATAGCTGCCTTGATCTGAGCTGCTGCATATGCAAAAGCGTCAGCATTTGGAGCTGTACCAGCACCCTGTGCAAATCTTGGGTTACCGAAGCAGTTTGATGTACCCCAAAGAAGCTTCTTTGGATTTGTCTTCTGCTTTTCAGCAATGTAATCAACGATTTCATTAAGGTTCTTTAAGCTTTCAGCAAAGTCCTTGCCTTCTGGAGCAAGATCTCTGTCATGGAAGCAGAAGTAATCAATTCCGAGCTTGTCCATGAATTCGAAACCGGCATCAACCTTGTTTCTTGCGATTTCCATTGGTGTTGTTCCACCAAATGTCTTGTCTTCTGTGCCTGAACCGAACATGTCAGTTCCATCAGCGCAAAGTGTGTGCCACCAAGCCATTGCGAACTTGAGATGCTCAGCCATAGTCTTTCCGGCAACAACTCTGTCCTTGTCATAGAACTTGAAGGCAAACTTGTTTGTACTCTTTGGTCCCTCATACTTTACGTATGGGACATTCTTAAAGTATTCTGCCATAAGTAATCTCCTTTGAATGTAATTTATTTGGGTTTAGTTTTCACTATTTTCATTATAATGGTAAACAGATTTATTGCAATCAAAAATTCAGCAGTTTTTCGTTTTTTTGTGTCAAAAACAGGTATTTAAATTTCTCTTCTTCTTGATTATTTGGCTTTGTAATGATAACATAAATTCAAATGGGCCCAAGAGCCCAAACCATATGGAGGAAGAAACCAATGATGAAACTTGTTTTAATCAGACATGGTGAGAGCCAGTGGAACCTTGAGAATAAATTCACAGGCTGGCATGACGTTGAATTAAGCCCTAAGGGTGTTGAAGAAGCAAAGGCTGCAGGTCAGCTTCTTAAGGCTGAAGGCTATGATTTCGATATCTGCTACACATCAATCCTTAAGAGAGCTATCCACACACTTGACACTGTATTAACAGAGATGGATCGTGTTTGGCTTCCAGTTGTTAAGGACTATCATTTAAATGAAAGACATTACGGCGCACTTCAGGGCCTTAACAAGGCTGAAACAGCTGAGAAGTACGGCGAAGATCAGGTTAAGGTTTGGAGACGTTCATTCGACGTTAAGCCACCTGCACTTACAGAGGATTCACCAGAAGCTCCTTGCAACCAGGAAATGTTCAGAACTATTCCTAAGGCTGAGCTTCCATTAAACGAATCTCTTGAAACAACAATTGAAAGAGTTGTTCCTTACTTTGAAGGCACAATCAAGAAGAGCATGAAGGAAGGCAAGCGTGTAATCATCGCTGCTCATGGTAACTCACTTCGTGCACTTGTTAAGTACTTCGATAATCTTTCATCTGAAGAAATCATCGGAGTTAACATTCCAACAGCTTCTCCACTTGTTTATGAGTTCGATGACGATTTCAACGTAATCAACCATTACTATCTTGGAGACCAGGAAGCACTTGCAGCTAAGATGAACGCTGTAGCTAACCAGGGTAAGAAGAACTAATCACTTAGTTTTACACAAAAGACTCGGAGTTTTCTCCGAGTCTTTTTTTGTTGTGGTATTTCTTTTGTATTGTTGATATAATAGTGACTCAGGGTATTAGGAAACTCAAAAATCAGATTTGGAGTAATAGACATGATTTATAATAACGTACTGGAATCCATGGGGCATACGCCTATGATTCGTCTCAATCACATGGTTGGAAAAGATTCAGCTGAGGTCCTGGTTAAATACGAGGGACTTAACGTGGGTGGTTCAATTAAGAGCCGTACAGCCTACAACATGATTTTGGATGCTGAAAAGAAGGGACTCCTTCACGAGAACACAATTATCGTAGAGCCAACCAGCGGCAATCAGGGTATTGGCCTGGCGCTGGTAGGCGCAGTAAAGGGCTACAAGACCGTGATTATCATGCCGGATTCTGTCAGCGAGGAGCGCAGAAAGCTGGTTCAGCACTATGGTGCCAAGGTAATCCTGGTGCATGACGCCGGAGACATCGGTGCCTGCATCGACGAATGCCGTCAGACTGCACTTCGCATGAGAGACGAAGATCCAAACGTATTCGTACCTGAGCAGTTCTCAAATCCTGCTAACAATGCAGCACACAAGTATCACACCGCTCTCGAAATCTTAGAGCAGGTGGGTGGACCAATTCACGGCTTCTGCTCCGGTGTTGGAACAGGCGGAACCATTTCAGGCATTGGCGAAACCATTAAAGCCTTAAATCCTAACATTGAGATTTGGGCGGTGGAACCTAAAAACGCAGCCATTCTTGCCGGAGGAAACATCGGCACTCATCTTCAGATGGGCATTGGCGACGGACTCATTCCTGACAATTTAAATCAGCAGATTTACAGCGACATATGCATCGTAACCGACGACGAAGCCCTGCAGACCGCCAAGGACCTGGCAAAGAAAGAAGGTCTGATGTGCGGCATATCCAGCGGCACCAACGTTTTCGCAGCCATTAAGCTGGCAAAGAAACTGGGCCCGGGCAAAACCGTAGTTACAATTCTTCCGGACACAGCCGAGCGTTACTTTAGCACTCCGCTGTTTGAAAATGAATAAACAAAAGCTAAAATTGCAAAATAAAAAGGGTAGCTCATCGGCTACCCTTTATTTTTTTCTTAATTGTTCCATCCGGATCTTTTATCATTACCACAATTACCCAGACAACTAAGGCCAGGGCGATAACGGAAAGTCCAAGGAATAAATCATTTAACATGTCTCCCGCTGCCGGTGTAAAATAGTCAGCACCCAGTTCGGCATATTCAAAAATCGCATCCACCAACCACATGAGGGATGCGCCCCAAAACATGTAGCAGAGAACTCCAATTTTCAGTTTTCTTGCCCTCTCACTGGCGTACCAGATTAACTGTGTCGTTGCAGCGGCTAAAACCGTGATTAACAAGGTCATTAGTTTGTTTCCTCCCCTGCCTCAAGGGTTTCTGCACTCTCGCGCTTTTTAATTCTTTCAGACACTACCATGATTGTTCCCCAAACAAATGTTACTAAGGCTGCCATGGAAACACCCACGGTGGACATTTCCTGCAGCATATGCGCCAAATCTCCCGCGTCCTTTGCTGCTGTTAAGAAAGGAGGGCTAAGGATTACTTCGCCATGCCACAAATGCTCAAATGCAAGGAGACCTGAGCCACCCCAAAGCATGTAGTTTAACTTCTTTAATTTGCTGGAAAAACGGTTTGAATCAAAGTTTGCTCTTTCAGTTTCATTTGTGAGTTCAGCCTTTTTACTGTTTTCCTTCTTCTCGATTATTTTCGCTGCCACAGTAGTTACTACTGCCTCTGTAGCAGGTACGATAAAACATGCCATCTTGTTACCTCCAAATACATTTTTTAAATCACAGGACTCTTACGCAGTTTCTTCCCTCTGATTTAGCCTGGTAGAGCGCCTTGTCCATTCTCTCAAAAGCAGAATCCAAAGTGTCATTGTCTTTGATTTCCGTAACACCAATACTGCAGGTAATGTTTCCAGCTGATGGGAAATCCATTTCGCCAATCATGTTACGAATCTTTTCCGCCTTAATTTCGGCGTGTTCCAAATCCTGATCGTAGCAAACTACTACGAATTCTTCACCGCCCCAGCGTCCAACAGTAGAATTCTTTTCCTTAAGGTAATCAAGCAGTGCGCCCGCAAAATTCTTTAAAGTGTTATCGCCTACTGAGTGGCCATAGTTATCATTAACATTCTTGAAGTGGTCGATATCAAGAATCATGCAGCTGGCTGGCATATTCTGCTTCGTAACGTAATCCAACGCATTCTTAATTTCTGTTTCCATTCGTCCATGGTTATAAACAGTTGTAAGCGGATCCACTGAAGCCAGACTTTCATACTTCTTAAGCTCTTCAAAGAGTTTCATGGAACTTTCGTTAATATCCTGAACCATGAAGACATAACGATAGTCTTCTGCGTTCTTGGTTTCAGCACGACTGAACGTAAGTTTAACCCAAATGAACTTGCCCTCAAGATTCATCATTGGCAAATCAAAGGATGATGTACGTCCGGGTGCAATGTTAGCTTTTAAGTACTCAGGCTCAGACCTCTCAAGGAAAGTAGCCTTGTCTTCGTCCTGGAACATGTTAACAATCATCATTCTCCAGTCAGAATAGGAAATTATGGAATTTACTACGTCGTCTGAAATCTCCGTAATGCTGATGCTGCTGGTTGTGTTCTGTACCAGGTCGATGTACATGGAGAACAGGTAGATGTTCTGAATGGTCTTAACCTTGTTCTCAGTCATGAATTCCTGAATGTAAGCACTGTTATCCAGTTCATCCATGGTGAACAGATACTGTTCTTCGCCAATTGGATAAATAGTCATCTGTACAACGTGAATCTGCGAGTCTTCTTCCATGTACAGATTAAGTTTCTTGCTGTATTTTCCCTCGAACCTACCAAACGTAGGAATAAACACCTTGTAGTCCTGAATAATCTTGTCCTGGGTGTTATTAAAATGGAACCACAGAGTCTCAATCAGATCCTTGTAATTACCATCTTCCTTGATAATGTTCGTGAATATGCCTGTCTTCTTAATGGTATGATACTTGTCTTCTGACGAGTCAACCATCAGGATGGCGTCAGCATTTTGGCAATAAAAGTTTATTGCGTCGTCTAAGCTGTAGCTTGTAATTTTCCTTTTATTCATTCAAATCCTCCAAAAAGTTCGCCCCTTTAAGGTCTACATTGTTACCCGATTATATTATAGCATCAACAGTACTCCCAAACATAGCATTAAATCGATTTTATCTGAAAATAAAAAAATCGTCGTTTTCGGTCGAAAAGACCAAGAACGACGACATTTTTTCCTAATTATTTTGGTTTACTGCTCGCTTTCTTCATCAATGCGTGCAACTGCAGCAGGAAGATCTGATGAGAACCAAGCCTCAAGTTCCTTTGAGTAGCCATATCTGATTCCTTTTCTTACAGGTGTAAGAATCTTTGAAATTGCTTCAATTTCATCAGCTGCAGGAGTCTTCTTTGAGAAGCCGCCTGTGTTAAAAGAGCAAAGAATGTGATAGTTTCCGGTTCTTTCCATCATGAATAACTGATGTGTTTTGCTTATTGGGATGAAATAGGTTTTCTCTGTCACGATACGTGGGAAGAACCACATAATGTCACGTACAGGAAATGCAAAGAATACGGAAGAATCGAAGTAGCAAACTGCTGTTGGTGTAACTACAACCTTCTTACCAATCATTTTTGCGTTTCCGATTTCACTGTTAAGCTGCGCAAGCTCTTCTGGTGAAAAACGCTCCCAAAGTTCGATGGCTTCTGCCATTCTCTTCTTGTTAAAAGCTGACTGCTTAATCTTACCCATCTTGCTAACTGTTTCAGCTATGGCTGGGTAACGGCTTATTGCCTCATTTAAATCCATTTTCATGTCCTCCTAACCCAAAAGGTTCCTGTTCCTAAAAAAAATAACACAAATATATATAAAAGACAAGTGCTATTTAAGCCTTCAACGCTTTCCCCGTCACTACATGGACATGTTATGAAGCACTGTCATGATATGGTAGGCACGTGTAGCGGTAACAGGATTAGGCATATGCCCTTTTATCGCGTCCGCCATTAATGACACGCCAATACCTCTAAGGTTTAGGTCCTCAGTTTCAATTTCTTCCCAATCAGCAGAATAATCCGACTTTTCGCCGTGAAGGATTCTCACCTTGCCTCCAAAATGATTGGCATCAGGAATTTCCACAATACCCTTGGTTCCCTGAATTTCCAGATGGGACAACTCAGGAAATATGGTGTTGCCGTTAAAGTTAAGTGTACCAAACGCGCCACTCTTCATCTTAACTGCTGCCACCATGTGATTCTTGTTAATTAAGGTGAAATGTTTAAGTTCGGTCTCGCCATTTTCATTCTTAACAGGAAGGTCCCGCTCCGGCTCACGAATCATGCTGTAGCCCTTAACATCCTTTACTTCGCCTAAAAGGTAGCAGAGCTGGTTGAGGAAGTATATGCCTCGGTCCAGTCCAATGTCTCCGCCCGGCAGGTTAAGGATTCTAAAATGTGGGTACATCAGGTTCATGTTTAAGTTGATGGAGGCATGGAAACCCGTAACAGTTCCAATCGCGCCATCGTCTATAAGTCTTTTTACAGTCTGTGTTGCCTCACCGAAAACCGTTTCCGGTGCACATCCCAACTCCAGTTTGTGAGTTTTTGCAAGGGCCACCACTTCCGCAGCCTGCTCCAGAGTTTCGCAAAGCGCCTTCTCAGTGTAGACGTGTTTGCCTGCCTTAAGGGCTTTTGAAATCACCTCGTAATGTGCATTGGTCGAGGTTAGATTTACTATCATTTCTATGTCGGGGTCAGCCATAATTTCATCAAGGGTCATGGCCTTTATTCCAAATTTTTTTGCAGTAATTTCAGCATTTTCAAAATGCTCTGCTGCACAGCCTACCACCTCAAGATTATCGAAAATATTTATCATGTTTTCCAGGTAAACTCCACTGATCATGCCACAGCCAACTACCCCGATTTTCATTTTTTTCTGACATATCACTTCTCCTTATTTTGTTTGGTTCTACTTTTGTAGAATTACTCCAAAGATACCGTGGAACAGATTCGTTCCAGCAGAGCTCTGTCCACAGGGAAAATTGCACCCTTTAACTTCTTTTCTGACTGCATGAGTTCTTCCACTGCTTCTTCCAAAACGTCCTTTGGCAACTTCTCGCCGCCGCAAATCGTATCGAAAAATTCCTTAAGTTCTTCTGCTGTTTTAAAGCCTGCCAAACCGAGCAGATTTGCGCTTTCTTCTTCCGGGGCTTCCTTTAAGAAACCATATTCAAAATAGCCGATGGCCTTACCATGAGGCACTCGCATTTTGTAAGTCACGTGATAGCTAAGTCCGTGTGGCAGAGATGTGCCGGTAAAGGCAATGGCCTCGCCTGCATACATGGATGCCAAAAGTAATTTCTCGTAATCTGCATCCGTAAGTGGCAGGTTATCTCTTAACTTGTCCTTCACTTCGCTCCAAAGACTGAGTCCCTTTCTTACCGCCTCCCTGCTTTCAGGGCATCTGGTCTTTGAAAGGTCGCTCTCCACCATGTGTCCAAAGGCATCCATGGCGGTGTTGTTGATTATCTGTCTTGGTGCAGTTACCAGGTAGGAAGGGTCAATGAAGGCATATGCCGGAAACACCTTGTGTACCATGGATTGCTTGGTTTTAAGCTCGTGACGTGTTAAGACGGAAACGCCTGTTACCTCTGAACCTGTGCCGCAGGTTGTAGGTACGGCTACCACTGGAAAAGCAGGGTTAGCCTTTGCCTCTTTGTCGTAAAGGAAGGAGGCCGGCTTGTCCGGGTTTGCCATCATGAGGGCAATGGCCTTTGCCGCATCCATTGGTGAACCACCGCCGATACCGATGACAAAATCAGCGTTTTCGTCGCAGCCGATTTCACGGGCTCTCATAATGGTCAGTACCGATGGATTCTCCTCGATAAAATTCACGTGGGACCATGGGATTCCATTCTCCTCCAAAACGCTCTTTACGTCTGCTAAGGAGCCGTTTTTCTCGGCGGAATTTCGGCCGGTTACAATGAGGGCCATGGTTCCGAGGCTCTTAAGTTTTTCGACGGATTCGGCGATACAGTTGGGCCCCACATATATGTGTTCCGTCGTGTTACCCGGTGTGTTAAAAATTATTTCTTTCATGTTCCTTCTTCCGATCTGAACTCTCAACCATGCTGTCGTTTAGTTTCTTAGTTTTTCATGCATTTTAATTCTCAGTCATGTGTCGTTTAGTTTCTTAGTTTTCATGCATTTTAATTCTCAGTCATGTGCCGTTTAGTTTCTCAGTTAAACATTGCTGTATTTTCAGGTTGTGATTTCGATGATTCCTGCGTTTACGCCCCTCTCGCCTCCCGTTGCTCTGTGGGAGTGGAACAGGTCGTTATAATCGATGGTGCATACTTCTGTTACCACTATGTTTTCTTCCGGCACGCCTGCCTGAATTAAGAAGTTTTTGTTCGCTTTCCAAAGATCCACATAGCCATGGTGGCTGTCCCTTGGCGCCCGCGTTCCCATGAACTGTTCTCTCTTTAAAACTTTATCAAACTCTGCGATGGTCTTGTCATCCACCTCGTAGTTATCCGGTCCCGCTGATGGTCCGATAAGGGCATGAAGGTTCTTAGGGTTTGTGGCATATGCCTTAGCCATCTCCTCCACTGTCTTCTTCGCAATTCCACCCACGGTGCCTCTCCAGCCCGCGTGGATGCTGCCCACGACTCTGCCCACCGGGTCAGCAAGTAAAATCGGAACACAGTCTGCCCAATGCACCACCAGAGCCACCTCAGGCTCCTTTGTAATCTGCGCGTCTATCTCGTTGTTTCTTGCAGGGTGAAGTATGGCGCCGCCCCTGTCTTCCCTGGTTGCGAGACGAATGTTGGTCTTGTGAACCTGGTCAGGGCCTGAAACATTTTCAAGAGAAGACACACCTGCAGCGTGGCAAAATCTCCTGTAGTTTTCCAGCACCTTTTCTCTGTCATCCCCGAGTTTAAGTCCCAGGCTCATGGATGCAAATTTACCTTCGCTCACTCCACCGAGTCTTGTGGAAAACCCGTAGTTAAAAAATCCACAAGCCACCTGGTCAAAGGAGTGACTTCGTAGCACCGGCACAGGGCCTTTTGTTAGATAAACATCTGAATTGTTAAACTTAAAATCTGTCATCTTAAATGCAACTTTTGCGTTACTATCTCTCCTTACTCCTCTAAGCCAGCATAGTAAGCTTCAAGTCTTGGTCTTGCCTTCTCATAGATTTCCTTAAGAGCCGGATCAAACTGTGTACCCATGCCTTCCATGATTATGCTGTCAGCCTTTTCGAAGCTGAAAGAGTCCTTGTAAACTCTCTTACTTACCAGGGCATCGTAAACGTCTGCTATGGCCATGATTCTTGCTTCTAACGGAATCTGCTCTCCTGAAATCTTTTCAGGGTAGCCTGAGCCATCCCAACGCTCATGGTGATAGTGTGCTACGTTTTCAGCCACAATCTTAAAGGATTTATCATCGGTGTGAAGCAAAACCTTGTGAATTACCTTCGCACCTTCTTCTGCATGTTTTTTCATCTTCTCGTACTCTTCGTCCGTGAATCTACCCGGCTTTCTAAGTACTGCATCATCGACTGCAATCTTGCCTAAATCGTGCATAGGAGCTGCTTTTATGATGTCTGCGCAAAACTCGTCAGAAAGATTCATCTTACCAGACTTTTTAATTTCGTCCACGAGAATTCTGACGCCTTCACTGGTTCTTAAAATGTGACCTCCCGTAGAATTGTCACGGCTTTCAACCATCATCGCAAGACTCATGATAAGGTTGTCATGCATCTCCACAATGTGCTTGGTTTTCTCCTCAACTTCCTTCTTAAGGTCGTCGTTGTAGGAGTCGATAAGACTGATATATTTTCTATTGGCGGTATCATCAATAAAGGTAATGATGTAGCCACGCTTGCGATTTCCGTCATAGAGGAAGTTTACGTTGGCATTAAAGAATCTGTCATCTTCATCAGTGGTTGGATCACCGTAGTCGGCATATATAAAAACGTTGTTCTTTTGATCCTCCCTAAAACTGTCAAGGAAGTGCAGAATCTTTTTGTGCTCCGGCTTCTCCCCAAACTTCTCGTCTACCGCCAATTCCTTAAGTTCAGGCACTAACTCCTTTGCGATGCTGTTACTACCTAAGTAACGATATTTAAAGTCGAAGGAAACATAGCCCACTTTCTGCTCCTGCACGTAGGAATCGATTACCGTGTCACTTACGTTGTAAAGACTTACTCGGTAAGCAATCATAATGTAGATTACTTCTGCAAACACATAGACAAACGGAACAAGGTCCACTGGCAGTGATAAAAGCTTTAAAAGTACAAAGTAGGCAAACACGCAAACTATGTCAGGAATAAAAAGTAATAAAAGAATGCGTCTTGGGATTTCCTTATTTCTAAGCCAGGAATACACAATTGTAGCAATGCCCGCCAGCAAAAAGAGCCCTACCATTGCATAGAAAATCGTGTGCATGATGCCATATTCTCTAATAAAATTTGGCTTTCCTTCCACCATTTCAAAGTCTACCTTGGTGTAGAAAATCTTAAGGTGTCCAATGGTAAGAACTGAGCTGTAAACAACGGCGCATATGCCAAAGAGTATCAGTCTGCCGAGCTTTGAAATTCTAATCTGACACAGGTTAAAAATGGTTAATCCAATGAACAGTTGAAGGAAGCTTCCGCCAATGTAAATGACCTGTTGTGCCAAAAGGGCTCCATCAAGAGTAGTAACGTGAGTTGACATAACGTAGCCCAGGCACGTGATTGGAATCAGCGTGAATACCATCGTTAAATTTACGTCAAAATGTTTGTGCCACATGTATATGTAAATTGCGGCGCAAATAAGTGATGCCACTAAAAGGCTTGTATAAAAAATTTGAAGCAACTCCCTGCCCTCCTAAAATACGATATCATTATTATACCATTTTGCGTGTCCTTAACCAAGATGGATTATATTAGCCAGAGATTAAAATTACATTAAATTTTCGCATTTTACGACACAAAAATTCTTGACCTCAAAAGGATAAAAATAGATAATTAAAATGTTGGGGCAATTTAGTGCTAATTTCCCCGAAGATGTGTAAATATTGGAGACAAAATGGACCGACTATTTGGCATAAACGAAATGGTAAAAGCCAACTGCCAGGACTGCAATGGTTGCTTTGACTGCTGCACCGGCATGGGCGACACCATTACCTTAGATCCGCTGGACGTGCATCGAATCCGCCTCTTTTTGGATGTGGATTTCAAGACACTCTCCTACGGTCAGTTTGCCATGAGCAATTACAACGGAATCATGCTCCCCTGCTTAAGGCTTTTAGACGAGAAAGAAAGATGTGCCTTTCTAAACGAAAAGGGACGTTGCTCGATTCATCCGGCGCGCCCGGGCATATGCCGCCTGTTCCCTCTGGGACGCTACTACGAAAACGGCAGTCACGGCTACTTTCTGCAGGAAAACGAATGTCTCAACAAAAACAGGACCAAAATTAAGGTGGGACGCTGGATTGATACGCCGGACCTTAAATCCTACGAAAAATTTGTAGATGACTGGCATTACTTTTTGGAGGAAGTCAGAAAAAACATAAAAAATGTGAGCATCACGGAGCAGACGCAGATCAACAACTATCTGTTAAACACGTTTTATGTGCTTGCATTTCCGGAAGACAATTTCTACGAGAAATTCTATGTGCGCCTCGCTAATGCGCGCAAAAAGATTTTCAGTGAGGACTAGTTTTCCGAGAAAAGAAACGGAGGTGTAAAATGGACGAAGAATTATTAGAAGTACGTGAAGAATTCGACGCCGCAAAAACAAAGGACACATTGACTAAATGTCTTTTGAAGAAACAATATCAGGAAATTAGAACAATAACTTCTGATATGCACCCCGCGGACTTAGCCTCAGTACTGGAAAACTTTGACGAAAACAACCGACTGGTAATTTTCAGACTCCTTAGAAAAGACGTGGCAACCAATGCGTTCACCTATCTTTCTGACGACATCAGAAACGACCTGGTAGAGGGCTTCTCTGATGCCGAAATCGTAAACACCTTGGAAGAGGTAAGTTTGGATGATGCGGCGGATATGCTTGAGGACATGCCTGCGAGTGTCGTAAAGCGAGTTCTCGCAAAGACCAGCAAGGAAACCCGAGACAGCCTTAACAAGTTGCTTCGCTATCCTGAATACAGTGCCGGTTCTATCATGACACCGGAGTACATTCGTTTCCGCAAGGAGATGACAGTAAGGGATGCGTTTAAGGAAATTAAGATTCAGGGCCGCGACGCCGAAACTGTTTACACAGGTTTCGTGGTGGATCGCAACAAACTGATTGGTGTCGTTTCCGCAAAGGATCTGCTCCTTTCCGACGACGATGTAGTGATAACAGATTTGATGGATGAAAACATCATCAGCGTGTCCGTAACAGATGACCAGGAATATGTAGCCCGTCAGATGCAGAAATACGACTTCACCACCATGCCGGTCGTTGACCATGAAGGCATGCTGGTCGGTATCGTAACCATCGACGACGCTATCGATGTCCTCGTGGACGAGTCCACCGAGGATATGCAGAAGATGGCCGCCATCCTTCCTGATGATCAGGATGCGACCTACTTCGGTACTTCCGTTTGGCGTCATGCAAAACAGAGAATTCCATGGTTATTAATTCTCATGCTTTCAGCGACTTTCACGGGAATGATTACAACTCATTATGAAGTTGCCTTTGCTTCTCTTCCACTGCTCGTGTCCTTCATGCCTATGCTCATGGACACACCGGGTAACTGTGGTAACCAGGTCGCAACCTTAATGGTCCGCGGTCTTGCACTCGGAGAAGTAAAGACAAAGGATCTTCTAAAAGTAATTTGGAAAGAGCTTCGCGTCTCCATGACTGTCGGCGTAATTCTCGGCCTCGTTAACGGCGCCAGAATTTACATCATGTACGGCGTCATGAACATGGGCGGAACTTCGACTACTGAAGCCATGAAATATGCCATGGTAGTCAGTGTCGCACTCTTCCTTGCAATCGTAGTTGCAAAACTCGTTGGTGCTACTCTGCCTCTTGCAGCTAAAGCAGCACACTTAGACCCTGCCATCATGGCAACTCCTTTCATTACCACCATCGTGGATGCCTGCTCACTGGTTCTTTTCTTCAAAATTGCCAGCATCATTTTTGCAAGCCAGATTGGCGGAATGTAAATTTTCTAATTAATATCCAGCTCGCGGAAGCTGTCGATGGAGCCATATATGCTGACTCCCGACTCCTTTTCGCGGGCTTTTATTTCGTCCCAGGTTCCAAAACCGTAGGTGGCGAAAATGAAAGGCACGCCGGCTTCGATACAGGCATTAAAATCGCCCAGGGTATCGCCGATGTAGAAGAACTCTCTTTCGCAGTGACAGATGTTTCTGTCCATCAAAAGCTGAAGGTTTTCTGCCTTGTATTTTAAGGTATTTCCGTAGCACTCAATGTCCATGATGCAGTCTTCAATACCCAGTTTTCTCATGACCAGTTCAATGTAACCTGACTGGCAGTTGCTGACGATAAACAGTTTGTTTCCCTCGGAGAGTTTTTTGATGGTTTCCACCACGCCGGCATATGCCAAATCCTCTGTGGTCGCCTCCAAATCCTCATGCTCAAATCTGCAGCAGGCATCCAGAACTTTCTCCCTCTGCTCCTCGTTAAGTTCAGGGAAAAGATTATCCGCAATCACGTCCATTGGCTTGCCGAATTCTTTCTTCAGCATTTCCGCAGTAATCTCGTAATTGCGATCCTCGTACTCCTTAAATCCGATGGATTTCATGGCTCTGTTCCAGCTTTCTGCCACTACCTTTGTGGAGTCCCAAATGGTTCCATCTACGTCAAAAATTAAATTCATGTTTTTACTTCTCTTTCGTTTAATTTGTCTTTGCAAGTTCTGCAATTCTTCGCGCTACGAAAACGCCACTGGCTGAAGCGTGGGAAAGTGAATGTGTCACGCCACTGCCGTCGCCGATAACATAAAGACCCTTGTACTCGGTCTCAAGATTTTCATCCAGGGCAACTTCCATGTTGTAGAACTTAACCTCTACGCCGTAGAGCAGAGTGTCGTCGTTGGCAGTGCCCGGAGCAATCTTGTCTAAGGCATGGATCATTTCGATGATGCCGTCTAGAATACGCTTTGGAAGCACCAGTGAAAGGTCGCCCGGAGTTGCCTTAAGTGTTGGGTGAACCAAACCTTCGGCAATTCGTGTTTCGTTACTTCTTCGGCCTCTTTCCAGGTCGCCAAAACGCTGTACGATTACGCCGCCTCCCAGCATGTTGGAAAGTTTGGCAATGGACTCGCCGTAGCCGTTACTGTCCTTAAATGGCTCTGAGAAATGCTTAGCCACCAGAAGGGCGAAGTTAGTGTTTTCCGTCTTCATGGCAGGGTCTTCAAAACTGTGTCCGTTAACGGTTACGATGCCGTTGGTATTTTCGTTAACTACGATACCGTTAGGATTCATGCAGAAGGTTCTGACCCTGTCCTCGAACTTTTCAGTTCTGTAAACTATTTTGCTCTCGTAAAGCTGGTCTGTAAGGTGTGAGAAAACTACCGCTGGAAGTTCAACTCTGACACCGATGTCCACACGATTGGATTTGGTGTTGATGCCCATGTCTTCGCATATGCCTTCCATCCACTTACTACCACTTCTTCCGACGGAAACGATGCAGTCCTTTGAGGTGTAGGCGTCATCGCCGTGGAAAACTTTGTAGCCGTTATCAAGCTTTTCAATCCGGTCGATTTTTGTTAAGAACTTAAAGTCCACCTTGTCCTTAAGTTCTGCGTAGAGCTGGCTGAGCACGATGAAATTTTTGTCTGTGCCCAGGTGTCTTACGGAGGCGTCAAGGAGCTGCAGATGATGCTGAATACAGATTTTCTTAAACTCTGAGCCAGCTGTGGTGTAAAGCTTTGTGCCCTCTCCGCCGTGAGTCATGTTGATCTCGTCGACATATTCCATGAGTTCCGTCGCCTTTTCGCGTCCGATATACTCGTAGAGTGTGCCACCGAAGTCGTTAGTGATGTTGTACTTACCGTCAGAATAGGCTCCAGCACCGCCAAATCCGTTCATTATGGAGCAGACCTTACAGTTTATGCAGGACTTCACTTTAACGCCGTCAATCGGGCAATGACGCTTCTCAAGCGCATTTCCTTCGTCAAAAACTGCAACCTTAAGCTCAGGCGCAAGTTTTGTGAGTTCGTAGGCAGAGTATATTCCGCCGGGACCCGCTCCAATAATAATTACATCATAATCAAAACTGCTCATTGTTGTTCTCCTAATTTTTAACTCTTACAGTACTTTTTATTTGCTACCGGCTTTCTTTGCAGCCTGATAGACACCTTCAAAGGACGCGCCTGTTCGCTCAGCCGCTGCCTTAACGCTGTCGTATTCCGGATAGACTTTTCTTATCTTGTCGTTACCGCTAATCTTAACGTAGATTTGGCCATATTCCGTGTCCACCATCTCCTCTTTTCGCTTCAGCATGGTGCGTTCCATCCTCTGCTTTCTTATGCCGATAGTGGTGGTTTCCTTAAAGATGATTTCTTCTAATTTCTCCACGTGCTCATCGTCAGTGATTACCACGAGCTCGTAGCCAGGGCGATTCTTTTTCATGTAGACCGGCACGAAATGTGCGTCTCTTGCGCCTGCGTCAAAGAGCCGTTCTAAGGCATATCCCATCTGCTCTCCACTACAATCATCAATGTTGCACTCAAGCTTTATGATGGTACCCTTGTCATTGTCGGCTTCAACAGGCTCCACAATTACCGCCCTTAACATACTTGGAATTTCGTAGGCGCGCTTGCCTGCGCCGTAGCCCACCTTCTTAGGGATGAAATTCTCAGGCAATTTGTTGGAAGTCATTACAGCTGCCGCAAAAGCTGCGCCTGTTGGTGTGATGAGTTCTCCCTTGCGGTCCACGATCTGAAGTGGCAGACCTGCTTCTGTTGCAATGTTTAAAACTGCAGGAACAGGTACAGGAAGAATTCCGTGAGCACATCTAACTGTGCCGGTGCCTTCGCACATCTTTGGAATGATTACATCCGTGATTCCCAGGTTATCGAAACAAACGGCTGCTGCCACTATGTCCACGATGGAATCTAACGCTCCAACCTCGTGGAAATGCACCTCGTTAATAGGTACGTTGTGCGCCTTGGATTCGGCGGCTGCCAATATGTCAAAAATTTTCACTGCCAGTCTGTAGGCACCTTCGGTCATGTCGAGGCCACCAAGTATTTCCTTGATGTCCGCGTAGGTGCGGTGGTGATGATGATGATGGTGGTGACCGCCGTGTTCGCCGTGACAGCAATGTTCATGTTCATGTTCACCATGTTCTCCGTGACAGCAATGTTCATGCTGGTGGTCATGCTCACCATGTTCACCATGGCAACAATGTTCATGCTCGTGATCATGCTCACCATGTTCGCCATGACAACAATGTTCATGCTCATGCACCTCAGCCCCGTCGCCGTAAAGGTAGGCCATGTCGTGGTCATGATTTTCATGCTCCTCATCCAGCTTCACATCAAAATCGCAGCAGTCAATTCCTGCCTTAAAAACACGGCTTATTTTAACCTCAAAACCTTCATCATGAATGCTGTCGAGCGTCTTCTTAAGAACCTCCGAGTCAGCGCCGAGGTCAAGGAGTGCAGCGACAGTCATGTCCCCACTGATTCCGGTATTACATTCTAAATAAAGTGTTTTCTTCTCCATTAATTACCTGCTTTCTTAAAGCTTCCCCAAGCTATTCTTTGTCCGCTAATCGGCTGATTTCCGTTGCGATGTAACCTGCCCCGTAGCCGTTGTCGATGTTAACTACGGATATGCCGTTGGCACAGGAATTAAGCATCGAAAGAAGCGCGGACAATCCGTTTAAGCTGGTGCCGTAACCTACCGAGGTTGGTACGCCAATGACCGGGTTTCTAACCAGTCCGCCAAGTACGCTTGGCAGCGCCCCTTCCATGCCGGCGATGGCGATGACAACATCCGCTTTTTGAATATCCTCCACCTTTTCCAAAAGTCGGTGGATTCCGCTAACGCCTACATCGTAAATTCTAAGGACGTTTCTGCCAAAATATTCAGCAGTTCTTGCAGCCTCTTCTGCCACAGGAATATCCGATGTTCCTGCTGTACAAACCACGATGCATCCCCTCTTTTTTCTGTCAGTTTTGTCCAGGAAGAGGATGCGGGAAATTGGGTCATATTCAATTTCCGGTATCACCGCCTTCACGATTTCGTACTGATGGCTGGTGGCCCTGGTTCCAAAAACTCTGCCTTCAGTTTCGTAGAGTTTTTTAAATATATCGGCAAGATATTCGTCCGGTTTGTTGCTGCAAAAAACCACTTCCGGAAAACCACTTCGCACTTCGCGGTGGGTGTCAAGTTTGGCGTAGCCCAAATCTTCCACCGGCTTGCGACTAAGAATCGCCTGGGCGTCCTTAATGGTCATCTCGCCGCTTTTTACTCTTTCTAAAATTTCTATTGTGTCCATAATTCCCCCTGTTTAAGCGTCGCATTCATGCTGCCGGTTCGGTAGCCCGAAAGGTCTAACGTCACGAATTTAAAGCCCAAACTTTTAAGCTTTTCTTCCAACTCACCCCTGTGTGAAATTGCCTTCTCAATGTCCTCCGCAGCCACTTCAAGGCGCACTAAATCTTCTCCGTGAATACGCGCTCTAAACTGCTTAAATCCCAAGTCGAAAAGCAACTGCTCCGCTGCCTCCACCATCGCCAGTTTTCTCACCGTGATGGTTTCTCCGTAGGCAAATCTTGTGGCAAGACACGCAAAGGATGGCTTGTCCCAGGTCGGAATATCAAGCGCCTTTGAAAGCTCTCTGATGTCGCTCTTAAAAAGCCCCACTTCTCTTAACGGACTTTTAATGTCAAGCTCTGTCACTGCCTTAAGCCCCGGTCTGTAGTCGCCGTTGTCATCAAGGTTTGAGCCTTCCACAACTGCGGCATATCCCTCCTCCTCGGCAAACCTCTTTATCTGCGAAAAGATTTCCCTCTTGCAGAGGTAGCAGCGGTTGGACTGGTTTTTGGCATATGCCTCAATCTCCAACTCATGAGTCACAATAAAGTGGTGGGTGATGCTCAGCTGCTTGCAGTAGGCGATGGCCTCGTTCCTCTCACGCTTAGGAAAGGCAGGTGAGACGGCGGTAACTGCCGCCACGTTTTCTGCGCCTAGTGCTTCCTTTGCGGCCCAAATGAGAAAGGTGGAATCCACGCCTCCCGAGAAGCCAATCACCACGCTATTTAAAGATTTAAGGTAGGCAATAAGCTGGTTAAGTTTTTCTTCGGCTTGTGCACTCGCCTTAAATCCATCCTTCATAATTTAACCCTCAAATTTAGCTGCTACATCCGTGAGCAGCTTTCTGATTTCCAGATGCTGTGGGCACACGCGCTCACACAGTCCGCACTTGATGCACTCGCTGGCTTTGCCGTGATCTACGGTTAAAACCGTGTTGTAATATCTGTACTGGTTCCAGTCATTAAAGCCCGTAACCTGATTGAGACTTGCAAACATGTCAGGAATCAGGATACCCATCGGACAATGGCTTTCCTCGATGCAGTAGCGGCAGGCAGTGCAAGGGATCATGTCCATGGAATGGAACACGTCACTAACCTTCTTTACTGCCTCAAACTCTTCCTCGTTAAATGGCACGAAGTCCTTCATGGTTTTGATGTTGTCCATCATCTGTTCCATGTTGCTCATACCGGAGAGCACCATTTCCATGCCATCGAAGCTGGCTGCGTAACGAATCGCATAGCCTGCGTAGGAATAGTTACTCTTAAGGTCATCCAAAATCTCTTTTGCCTTGTCAGGTAAATTCACAAGATTTCCGCCCTTAACAGGCTCCATGATAATGAGTGGCTTGTTGTGCTTTCTTGCCACTTCATAAACTCTTTTAGAATCGATGCCTCTATCATAGTAATCCAGGTAGTTGAACTGAATCTGCACGATTTCCACCTGTGGATACTCAGTTAAAATCTGATCGAGGACTTCGGCCTGGTCATGGAAGGATATGCCTAAGTGGCGAATCTTGCCCTCCTTCTTTAGTTCCAGGGCGGTCTCGTAGGCCTGACATCGCTTAAACTTGACGAAATTTTCTGCATTCTGTGCATGCATCAAATAGAAATCAAAATAGTCTACACCACAGGCTTCCAACTGACTTTCAAAGAAAGGTTTAATGTCTTCCTGCTTATCAAAGTAAGGTTCTGTGAGCTTGTCTACGAGGAGGAAATCCTTGCGATCATAGCGCTTGGATATGCACTCCTTTGCAGCAAGTTCTGACAGGCCGTCAATGTAGCCGTGGGCTGTATCAAAATAGTTGAAGCCATTCTCAATGAAAGCATCCACCATTTTCTTTGTCTGCTCAATATCAACTTCTTTTCCATTCATTGGGAGTCGCATGAGACCGAAGCCAAAATTCTTCTTGATCTCCGGAAAAACTCTGTTAGTCATAGTTGTTCCCCTTTCTTTACACTCATAGCTTTGTGGGGCTCGTTACCTCCCACAACCCATAGTTTCGCAGGCTTCTCCTCCTGCATTTTGTTTCCTACCCTTCAAGCTTGTTGATAGTTTCCTCCGCGTCATCCAGGATTTTTTCGAACTTAGCCAGTGCCCTTTCCACCGGTGCCGAAGTTGTGAAATCAACTCCCGCGTGTTTAAGTTCGTCCAAAGGATAGGCGCTTCCACCCATTGCTAAAAATTCCAAATATTTTTTAACCGCTGCCTCGCCATCATTTAAGATTGCCTCTGAAAGAGCAACTGCGGCGGAGTAACTGGTCGCATATTTGTAAACATAAAACGGTCTGTAGAAATGAGGAATTCTTGCCCACTCGTACTGCACTTCCTCATCAATTACAAGTTCAGGTCCGAAGTAGTCCCTGATGAGCCCCATGTAAAGGTTGTTAAGCACCGCCGGTGTCAGTGCTTCCCCGCGCTCTGCCATGGCGTGCGCATCGCGTTCAAACTCTGCGAACATGGTCTGTCTGTAAACCGTTCCCTTAAAGCCCTCGAGGTACTGGTTTAAGAGCACCAGTCTCTCCTTAGGGTCTTCTGTTTTCTGTAATAACTGTTCCACCAAAAGGTTCTCGTTAACCGTGGAGGCCACCTCGGCTACAAACAAGGTGTAGTCGGCGTTTTGTGGCTCCTGCGTATGGTTTGCCAGCCAGGTGTGCTGGGAATGTCCCATCTCGTGTGCGATGGTGGAAACTGAATCCAGGGTTCCCGTGAAGTTCAAAAGGATGTATGGATTTGAATCATAGGTTCCCGATGAAAATGCACCGCCACGTTTTCCGGCATTTGGGTAAACGTCCATCCAGCGGTCGGCATATGCCTGCTTCACACGATTCACATAGTCCTCGCCCAAAGGTGTGACCGCATCCACCACCATTTGTTTAGCCTCCTCGTAGGTGTAGAGCTTGCTGCTCTCGCCCGTAAGCGGCGTGTAGAGGTCGTAGTAGTGTAACTCATCAAGTCCCAAAATCTTCTTTCTGAGCTTAACGTAGCGGTACATTGCCGGCATGAATTTTCTAACTGCATCAACAAGGCCGTCGTAGACTTCGGAAGGGATATGCTCCCCTGCCATCGACATCGCCCTGGAGCTTTCGTAATGGCGAACCTGCGCTTCCACTGTCGCCTGCTTAACATTGGCGCCGTAGGTGGCTGCGAAGGTGTTGATATGCTCTTTGTAGCCCTTATAAAAATTCTTAAAGGAGCTCTCACGCAGTACGCGGTCGCCTGACATCTGAAGCAGAATATAGTTGGACTGCGTAAGCTGATGCCCGTTGCCATCCTTGTCCACTGCGTCCTCGAATTTAAGGTCTGCGTCCTGAAGGTTGTCTGCCACTTTTCCAGGTGAACTAAGAACCTCGGTGAAAGCTGCGATTAAGCCCTCTTCCTTTTCGGAAAGAACGTGTGGCTTTTCAAGCGCAAGCTTCTGCATCTGAAATTTGTAAGGTGCAAGAGTCGCATCATTAACCAACTCGTTTAACTTCTCTTCCGGCAGGGAAAGAATCTCCGGCTGGGCGAAGGAGATGGCCTGGAGCAGCTTGGCATATGCCTGCATTGCACGTCCCTCCATCACCTGTGCGGCGTCGTTTCTTGTGTCCTCGGTAAGTCGCAGATTTGCGTAAACGTAGACGTCGGAAAGCTTGCGGCTGACAGCGGTTTCGTAGTCCAAAAACTTGCGAATGTTTTCCGCGTTGTTTAAGGTGCCCTGGTAGCCGGCTGCCTCCTCAATCATCTTCTCCAAAACGGGCAGGTCCTTCTCCCATGCCTCGTCGTTTTTATACATAGTTGTCAGGTCCCACATATAGTTAGGATCCAACTCTTTTCTTTCTTTAATAGCTTCTGACATGTGTGCCTCTCAAGTGTTTTGTTGCGGGTTTCATTTCTTTTTGGTTGCAAATTTCAAGTCTTCATAGCGGACAAAAACCCACATTTACATTATAACAGAAAACGCCCACATCACAACAGATGCGGGCGCATTTTAATTGTTCATTTTGTAAAGTTCTTCCGTCGCGAGTCTGGTCTTCGCCACGAAGTCTCCTGCCACCTTCGGGAAGCAGTAATAAAGCACCTTGTTGTCGCCGATGCAAATCATGTCGCCGATCTCGTACCAGTAATAATCTGAGTAAAGACTGTAGGACGCGCCGGGCTTCTGCTCATAGTGCAACTTACCGTCGCAACCGTCCAAAACGAAGCCCCTGTGATTGTGCAAAAGATTGCCCTCACCAACCTTGTAAATGGACTTCATGTCAGTGAGCATGTAAATATCCACCGGCACCTCCAACCTGTATCGACCAGCCTGAAGTTCCTTCTTCACTTCCTCGCGCTCCCAGCGGTACCAGTCAGGAATATGCGTGAACTTTCCATCCTCCTCATGCACACCTAAATACTTTAAGTAGCCGTACTCGGTCAGCTCGTACTCTGCTCCACAGGACTTGCATTTAATGGTGGTGCCCTTGCCGATCATCTGGCCTTCCACGTTGCAGTGTGGGCACTTGTAAAGCACTCGGTTTAAGTGGTCGGCTCTGAATTTTTCGTCTACCAAAACCTTGTTTTCCTGCTGCCATTTGAAGTTATCAAAAGTGAACTGAGCCTTTAAGATTTCGTTTAATTCCTCGGCGGATTTCTGCTCGATATCTTCCGGTGATAAGAGGTAGGTTACATCCGCGGATACCTTCACTTTTCTAAGCTGCAAGTTGTTGTACAGCGGGTCCCTCGTAAACGCGCCGTGGGTTCTTATCATGACCACCGGCACTTTAAGCACCTTCAGACTTTTCCCAACTCCTTCCGGCAGAGGTGTTGCGGTGCCGTCAAAACTGTAACTTGCCTCAGGGTACATGAGTACCGAGCATTTTAGTTTGGTGAGGCAGTAGCGTATATCCCTCACTAATGCCACGTCTGTCACAAACTTGTTGGTTGGGATACAGCCGATGTGGCGCATAAGCCCTTCCTTGCCTACAAACCCGTCGGAGGTGCAGACAATGTTGAATGGCCTTTTCTTAAAGATTGTGTGGGCGATTTTTAGATCAATGAAGCTGGAGTGGTTCATCAAAATCAGGCAAGGTTCGTTCTTGCCGAGTTTCTCCATGCCGTGCATTTTGTAAGAAAACTTTGTTGCTTTTAGATCCGATATCGCGAGAAGCCTGATGAGCGCTCGTAACGCCCAGGCAGGTCTTACCGGTTTCTTTCGTTTTGCCTGAGGCTTCGCCATGACCTCATCATAGGTGGCCTCGGTAACTTTTATTTTCATTCTTTTCCCCTGTTCTAATTCATGTTTGTTGGTTCTTCATAGCCGTAATCCCCATCAAAAATGTGTTTGATTTTCCACGTGTAATCATGTCCTTTCAAATATTAGGACTCCTTCTCAAAGAACCTCCTCAGTTCGTCAATCGGAATCGGCTTCGAGAACTTGTAGCCCTGCAGGTAGTCCGCTCCCGCCGCCTCACAAAGCGCCTGCTGCTCGTCGGTTTCCACACCCTCAAAAAGGACCTTGAAGCCAATTTCTGAAAAGGCTTTGGAGAAATGATTCAAGGTGAACTTTGCCTTGTCGTCCTTGCACGCCATAACCAAAAGCGAGCGGTCGAACTTGATGACATCCAGGCCCAAACTAAGGATTCTATCAAAGTTGGAATAGCCCGTTCCGAAGTCATCCAAGTAGACTCTGACGCCAGCCTTCTTCATATTCTCAATGGTGCTAATCATAATCTCATCATCAGTGTCTGTAACACTTTCCGTAAGTTCCATGGCAAGTTTTTCATGTGGCACCAGGTTGCTGTCAACGATGCCCAGAACGCCTTCCATGAACTTCTTGTATCTAAATGAAGACGCAGAAAAGTTCACGGAAATTCGCTTGAATTTGTAGCCCTCATCCATCAGTTTCCTGATTTCCTTACACGTCTTATCCAGGATGATTTTGGTAAGCGCATGATTTCCATGTCGTTAATCTGCTGCTTTGTGGCTAAGAAAGTTTCGTTGTTTTTCATCTTATCATTGCGAAGATCGATGTAGTGAAGCAACTGCGATTCCTCGCTTAGGAAATCTACGTCAGTGTAAATCTGGGCCTTGTAATCAATGTTATATTTGTCATGAAGTCCGTGCAGATTTCTGTTCTTCCACTCTTCCACCTGCTTCATCTTTTCAGGGAGTTTTTCGAATGTTCAATTAGCGCCACGTAAAGTCTTGGGCGCAGGTTGAAAATGATGGAATCCTTAAGAACTGACTGCACGAAATGATGCATCTCGGCGCCCAGCTTTTTAGGAATGGTGTAGGAACCGTCCCCACTAAGCTGTAGTACAATGATATCCAGTGATTCCTTCTTCTTGTTCACCTTAGTCAGGTAACTTGCGAAGGCTTCTTCACCCATGGCTCCGGTAATCATGTCATAAGGTTTGCTGTGCAGCATAACCAGTACGGAAATAAGCGGCAGCAGGAAACTAAATGCCAGGTACTTGGTGCCCAGATTCAAATTGTCAATTACTACGATGGTTACACTAAGAATAAGCGTTGCCAAAAGCACAATGTTAACCTGCTTGCTTACATGTTTGCGGTAAACCGTGAGCAGCCCCATAATGGCAAGTGAACCCAGCAAATAGGACAGTGCAAACGCATTTAAATAGCGGTCTCTGTGCCAAAGCCCTGTCTCCATATTTCTGTAAATTCCAAAATGGGTAATTGGGGTACTTAACATAAGTGCAATAAGAATTCCCGTGACAAGTATGGCCAGACGTTTTACGCATTTTCCCCCCCTAAAACCAGTCGTCCGATTTGTTGTCCGCGAATTACCTTCCTAGGCTTTTTGCATCGCTTCCTCCACAACAATCCTGTCTCGTCCTGAATTCTTTGCCTGGTAGAGATACTTGTCTGCCTTTGCAATAAATTCACTGATTGTCATGCCTGAATCATAGGATGCAAGCCCTGCACTAAGTGTAATTTTGCGGTCAATTATTTCGTATTTCTGCATTCCGAACGCATCATGAATAAACTTCACCTTTTTGATGCATTCTACAGCTGTAAGCCCATGGAAAAACATACAAAACTCTTCGCCACCATAACGTCCTACATCCACGTTTTTGTTTTCTTCCTGCTTAAGCAGCTGCCCCAATCTAATAAGAACGTCATTGCCAACTTCATGACCAAAATCGTCATTGATCTGCTTAAAGAAATCGATGTCGATTACGGCCATGAAGAGAGGCATATGCCCATCCTTTTTTCCTAAAACTTTATCAACTATCTCGTAGAGTCCTGTGTGATTGTTGATTCTTGTGAGACCATCAATCAGACGTTCCTCTTCCAAAACTTCGTTCTGCTTTAACGTCTCAGCAATAAGTGCGCCCTTCGCCGACTCGCAGGCCACGATGCCTAAGGTCATTCGGTAGGACAACAGCAAAATGATATATGCAACCACCACGTTGTATACAAAGTTTTGAATGTCAGATTCCTTTGTGTACCAAATGATGGCTACGTTAATTCCAAGCACTACCACCAGCACATGGAACATGTAACTGGTAACATAGCGATTACCAAATACGATGGATGCAAACAGCGGAATGATGATAAGCACATAGAGTGCCTGGAAAATGTAATGCATCACCATAATTACGGAAATCATGATCGTTAAAAGAAGTAACGGAATCATGTTTTTCTTTCGCTCAGAAAGCTTGTTTTTCTTTAGAAGCACTCGTGCAATCAGGAAACTCACGATATTTATAACCGTTGGGAAGATTACATATCTCGGAATGTACGTTTTCGCCACAAAAGCTCCCGGATCCCTGAATTCAAACTGAATTGCGAAACTCACTTCCACCAGTGCTGCTGCGATAACAATGACCAGACAGATTCTCATCATGGTATGAGTCCAGTCGCTCATTATCTTTTCATATTTTGTCTTAGGTTTTACTACCTTCATTTATCCACCTACAAATTTTGTTTCTCATAGTTCTAGTAATATCATCCGATAGTACTTTAGTTTATTTTACCATAGTAAATTCGGCACCGCCCCACCTAAATTTTGACATTTGCGGCGCCGTTTCAAATTGTCAGAAAAAATCAGTGATTTGTGACAGAATTAATTGCACAAAAATACAAATTCAAAACATAAAAGAGCCGGGCATTTAGTCCCGGCTCAAAACTTCTCGCGTAACGCACTTAACCGATTTCAACGGATACCACTGAACAGGCCGGCAGTTCAAACGCCAGTTTTCCATCCACGAGGCTTACACTAAGTTCCTTTGGAGAAACCCTGTTTCCGTCTTCGAAAGTGTTTTTCGCATCTGCTGCGTCGCAGAGAATCTTTCCTGCCACGCTCTTACCACAAAAGCCCTCAATTGTGGCTGAAATTTCCGCGCCCTCATCCACTGAAGCGTTGGCTGCGGTTACCACAAGTTTGCCCGCCTTTGAAACAGATGCAGACAGGCTAACCATCGGTACATCCTCTCCGTCGATTTTCTCGGCAAAGTTCTCCACAAATGCATATACCAGCTCCGCATCCTGATGTTCCTTAAACATATCAAACACGTGATAGGTTGGAGTAAGGCACATGTCCTTTCCGTCAGTAAGCGCCATCGCCTGAAGCACGTTAATTGCCTGAGCGATGTTAGCCATCATCACGATGTCGGAATTGTTGTTAAATATGTTCAGATTCATGGCTGCCGTTATGGCATCTCGCATGGTGTTCTGCTGGTAAAGGAAGCCCGGATTAGTGCCAGGTTCCACATCGTACCAGTTGCCCCACTCGTCCACCACCAGCTTGATTTTCTTGTTGTGGCGTCGGATTATGCTGCCGTGAGTCTTAACCAGCTCCTCCATGAAGCCTGCGCCCTTAATGGTCTTGTAGTACTCTGCCTTGTCAAAGTCCGTAGCACTTCCCTTGTGATTCCAGTCTCCGGTTGGCAAGGTGTAGTAATGAAGCGCCATTCCTGAGGCATTCCACTCATTAAGTCCGCGCATTACCACGTCGGTCCAGTTGTAGTCAGCTCCGTTTGGCCCACAGGCAATTTTCTCGAAGTGGTTGCCTGAAAGATCGCGGGCATATGCCGAATACTTGCGGAACTCGTCTGCATAGTACTCAGGTCTCATGCCACCGCCGGCACCCCAGTTTTCATTTCCAATGCCAATGTACTTTAACTTCCAAGGCTCCTTGCGGCCGTTCTTTTCACGAAGTTCCGACATGTTGGAATCACCGTCAAATACGATGTACTCCAGCCAGTCAGACATGTCCTTTACGGTACCACTCGCCATGTTAAGCGCCAGGTAAGGTTCAGCTCCCAGTTCCTCACAAAGATTGAAGAAATCATGAGTGCCAAAACTGTTGTCTTCCTTCACGCCGCCCCAATAGGCATTTATGCGTTTTGGACGGGCATTTTTAGGTCCAACTCCATCCTTCCAGAAGTAATCTTCGGCAAAACAGCCACCCGGCCAGCGAAGTACAGGCACACGAATGCCTTTTAAAGCCTCTAAAAGGTCATTTCTGACGCCTTTGGTGTTAGGGATGTCACTCTCTTCACCTACGTAAAGACCGTCGTAAATACAGGTTCCTAAGTGTTCTGAGAACTGTCCGTATATCTCGCGGTTGATGTGGCTCTTTTTATCGAGCGCATTAATTACCATATTCAGTTTTTTCATCGTTTTTTCTACCCTTAAAATTTATTCATATTTGCTTCTGTCGCCATCAATTAACTGCAACAGTTCGTCGGCAGAAGACAAAATAATTTCTAAGTATTTTCTGATTGCGTCCGGATCGGTGGTACGGCTCATGGCGTAGTTTGCATTGTCAATAATCGACTTAAGCGGAGCACCATAGCTAAGCTTTTCTACCATCTCGTCGGTACGGTTGGCGAATCCGATTACGACGTGTCTTGGCTCACCCACGCCAAAGTCAGCACGGATAATCTTTACTTCCACAAACATGTTGTTAATGGACTTGTAGATGCTGCTGTAACTCTTGTGGGAGCGCAGGTACTTCTTCACGTACTTAAGGCTCGTAAGATCCTGAATTCGCTTTCTGTCCTTTTCCGCCACCATGGTGTTAATAAAGACTTCCTGAATCTTCTCGTAATCGCCGTTTGATACCGCAGTGTCCAGTTCCGGATTAGTTGCCGCATAGTACTTGTAAGTGCTAAGACGCTTCTTTCTAAGGTCCACCTCAAAGACCATCAGGTACTCCTGTGCAAAGGCAGTAAGGATTTCCTTGTCTTCAAACTTAACGCGTTTTGGTGGCTCAGAAAGATCCATCTCGTTTTTGTAGACCATGTAGTCATAGTCCTTGTTATTCTTAATGAGGTCGCAGGCAAGCTTTGCCTTGTCGCTTGCTTCTCTTGCGCTTACCTCAGGATTATCCAAATAAAAGATGCCGGCTTTCATTCCGATGACCGGTGTGTTTTTAAGTCCCGTCATGCGGTCGTGCACCTTGCAGATTTTTTCTTCCAGTCCCTCAGCCTCCGCCAAAACCACAAAGTGGTCGTCGGAAAATCTGGACACAAACTCGTCCTTAAACACGCCCTTGATGCAATGCGCAGCTGTCTGCAGGTACTCATCACCTGCTGCAACTCCGTACTTCACATTGTAGAACTTAAAGTTTGTGGTGTTAAAGAAAACCACGGCGTAGCGCTTAGGGGCATATTCATACTCCAACGCGAACTCATCCTCTCCCGCCAGTTCTCCGAGGAACTTGTCGGCATATTCCAAAAAGCGCTTCTCACCTGGAAGGCCCGTCAAATCATCAAAGTCATAGGACATGTTTCGCACGTCTTCATCCACGATGAAAACAATAAAAAGCTTGCCCTCATCCTCGTCGTCAAAAAGGCGGCCGTAGTCCTCAATGTATTTAATTTTTCCTGTCTTGGATTTTATTCTGTATTTGACGTGATCTAAGTTATCCTCAGAAGTATCGATCTGACTTCTGATACTGTTCTCCACCTTGTCCCAGTCGTCCGGATAAATCATGCCCTTAAAGGTGCCCCCGGTCAGACTCTTAAACTCGTCGGCAGAATCACACTCAAAGATGTCGAGCACTTGTTCATTGGCGTAAAGAATTTCTTCCTTGCCCTCTGCTCTGTAGACAAACACTCCCCCTGGAATGTTCGAAAGACTTTCAGCTATGTAACTCTTGCTTAGGTCAATCGTTGTATAACTTTTCATTTTTTAATCCCCTCACAAATTTATCTAATCCCTAAAATTCAGATAAAAAATGTCCCCATAACAATCCGTTTCCCCAAACGAATTGCAAATATAATAAATTGATTATACCTTTGTCTTCGTCTCTTTACAACAGTTTTTCCACAACTAAAACCGCGTCGTTAAGCGACTCACAAATTGCAATGTTTTTTGTCACTGTGCTTTCCTCCGGCGCCTTCATGTCAGGCACACAGATGACCTTACAACCAGCGGCATATGCCGCAGCCACACCATTGTCACTATCCTCAAACACCAGACAGTCCTCCGGTGCTTCAAATGCCTTCTCACAAGCCTTAAGGAAAATATCAGGCTTTGGCTTAGAATGTGCCACCTCAGGACCATAGACAAAATCGTCAAAATAATCCCTGAGCCCCAACTTGTTAAGCACCAGGTCCGCGCGAGTTTTTGCGCTGGAACTAGCCAGTACAATCTTAAGACCCCTGCTTTTTAAATAGGCCAGCATTTCCTTTGCGCCCGGCTTACCCTTTAGCTGCTCCTTAATGTACTTAAGGTCCAGCTCGAGGTTTAGAGCACAGGTCTCTTCCACGGTAAGTGGCAGGTCAAATTTTTCTATAAGGGCACCCATGTTTTTAGTGAGTGAGCGTCCGCTAAATTCGTTTAAATATTCATCCATGGGAAACTGTTTGCCGTAGCGACCAACAATGTCGCAGTCCACCTGGTAACAGATGGGTTCTGTGTCGGCGAGCAAGCCGTCCATGTCAAAAATTGCTGCTTTGATCATAGTATTCTTCCAAGGTTTTATTGTTTGTATTATAGCATCTACTTTCCGGTTACAATATTAAAATTCTTTTAAATTATATATAAAAAACAAAACGGGCCGGAAACCCGACCCGCTTTGCATGACATATTTATTTACTAGAATTCGATCGCGCAATCGCTCTCAACCTTCTGGCAGTTCTTAAGTACCACCGGCATAACAGCCTCAGGATCCACGCCATCTTCAAACTCAACTTTCATCTTTAAAGCCATGAAGTTTACGACTGCATCCTTAACGCCTTCTGTAGCCTTTGCTGCGTCTTCCATTTTCTGTGCACATGCTGCACAATCAACATCGATTTTATAACTCTTTTTCATCTTCGTTCCCTTTCAATCGTCAATTTTGATTAAACAATTGTTTAATCGTTGTTTAAATTTTACACCTTGAAAGGGTCATTGTCAACAATTAATTGAACTTTTAATTGTTCTACTTTCTGCTCTTTTTCTTACGAACTGAATATCCGAAACTGCCCAGCTTCTTTCCCAGGGCAACATATTCTCCGTGGGAGTAGGCAATGAGACCTGCCTCTTCTAATTTGAGGCGTCCCTTCTCGTCCAGGTATTTTTCATCCACGGTAACGCCCACAACCTCTCCGAGAAACATTGTGTGGGATCCAAGAGCCATACTCTTTTTCACCTTACAGTAGATGTTTACAGGGCTTTCGGAAATTGCAGGAGCCTTCATGAATTCTGATTCAAAAGGAGTCAGTTTTCTTTCCGCAAACTTGTCGTGATCCTTGCCCGATTTCACGCCGCACCAGTCACAGTCGCGGGTAAGTTCCTTGTTAACCAGGTTCACAACAAACTCGCCGGATTCCTTGATGATGTCATGGGAGAATCTCGATGGTCTAACGGAAATTGAAACCATGGCAGGGTCTGAACAAACAGTTCCCGCCCAGGCAACCGTCACGATGTTTGCTTTCTCGTTTCCTCTCTTACAACTAACCATTACTGCCGGCACAGGAAACAGCATATTCCCCGGCTTCCAGCTAACCTTTCCCGCCTCAGTTGGTTTCCCGGTTATGTTCTCTTTCTTCTTTGTGTTCTCTTTCTTCGTTGCGGTCTCTTTCTTCTTTGCGTTCTCCTTCTTCGCTTCGTTCTCTTTCTTCTTTGTATACTCTTTTTTCATCTCTCTCCTAGGCATGAATGTCCTCCAGTCCATCCATATAAATCACTTCTTTGTGTTTCTTCAAAAACTCTACGTTTCTGTTCATGTTAAAGTCACCGGCAAAGCCAATGTTAAGGGTAACGAGGCATATGCCCTCTTCCCTCTCCGTCTTTTCAATGCCGTTAACGATGACGCCTTCGCTCTCGTAGTCCTTGGTTAGTTCCGTCAGTTCGCCAATGTCATCCATGGTTAAAATCATGGTGAAGTATCCTGCGTTTTCCGTGTGATGGTGGAAGAACTGAAGGACGAATTCAAACAAGGTTACAGCGATGCCGAGAACATACATGCCGGCACCGATGCCCATACCGATGGCAACCATGAGCAGAAGTCCTGCTGCAGTTGTAAGTCCGATGACTTCACCACGTCTTACGGTGATTACGCCGATGCCGAGGAAACCGATGGAGGCAACGACGCCTGCTGCGATTCTTGAGGCATCTACCTTAAGACTTTCTGCACCTGCTATGTTAATGTCGCTAAAGCCGTACTTGGAAATTATCATCATGAGACAGCCACTGATGGCAATGATCATGTGAGTTCTAAGACCTGCGGATCTGCCTCGTCGTTCTCTTTCCATTCCGACTACGGCACCGCAAAGAGCTGCGATTAAAATTCTAAAAAGGAATACCCCGTTATCCATTAAGATGTCTTGTAGTTCTTTCATAAAACACCCCCGTAAACTTTTTATTTACCAATTTTAATCCATCAACCCCGATTTGTAAATTGTGCTAATAATTTATAACCCGTGCAGTTTTTTTACAATTGTGGTAAACTGAATAAAATGTAACTTTTTATTACAACTTTTAAAGGGGGGTTACTATGAAACAGTTCGACAAAAGAAACCTGACCATGGTCATGGATCTTTATGAGCTTACCATGGCGAACGGCTATTTCTCTGACAGAGACAACGAGCAGCGCGTGGCGTTTGACGTGTTCTACAGAAGAAATCCCGATCAGGGCGGATTTGCTATTTTTGCAGGTCTTGAGCAGATTATTGAATATATCGAAAATCTTCACTTCGATGCAGAAGACATTGAGTACTTAAGAGGACTCAAACTGTTTAGTGAAGACTTCCTGGAATTCTTAAAGGGATTCAAATTCACAGGGGATATGTATGCCTTTCCTGAAGGCACCATCATGTATCCAAACGAGCCAATCATTACGGTAGTGGCTCCACTTCTTGATGCGCAGATTATTGAGACTGCCATTCTTCTTCAGGTAAATCATCAGTCACTGATTGCCACCAAAACCAGAAGAATCGTAAAGGCTGCTGACGGCCGTGCAGTTTCTGACTTTGGTGCCCGTCGTGCACACAACATGGACGCAGCGGTTTACGGAGCGCGCGCTGCCTATATCGGTGGTGCCGTTGGTACTGCTACCGTTCTTGCAGGACAGCTTTTCGACATTCCTGTCAGCGGAACCATGGCGCACAGCTGGGTAATGTTTTACAGAGATGAATTTACGGCGTTTAAGAAATATGCCGAAACCTATCCTGATTCCACAGTCCTTTTAATTGACACCTATGACGTACTTAATTCCGGCGTTCCAAACGCAATTAAGTGCGCTAACGAAGTCCTGGCTCCTATGGGCAAGAGATTAAAGGGTGTCCGTATCGATTCCGGCGACCTTGCTTACCTTTCCAAGGAAGTTAGAAAGATGCTGGATAACGAAGGACTCTATGACTGCAAGATTATCGTTTCCAACTCACTGGATGAAATGACCATCTCCTCCATCTTAAAGGAAGGTGGTTGCATCGACAGTTTCGGTGTTGGTGAGCGACTTATCACTGCAAAATCAGACCCGGTCTTTGGTGCAGTTTACAAGATTTGTGCAGTTGAGGAAGACGGTGAATTCGTTCCAAGAATCAAGGTTTCCGAGAACGTGGAAAAGATTACTGAACCGGGACTTAAATCCGTTTACAGAATCTATGACAACGTTACGGGAAATGCCGTGGCAGACCTTATTACCATGAAGGGCGAGGAAGTGGACTTTTCAAAACCTTACCGCTACATCGATCCAAAGATGTACTGGAAGGTGCGTCACTTCAAGGACTGCTCCGCCAAGGAACTGCAGATTCAGATTTTTAAGAACGGCGAGTTAGTTTACAAGCCACAGACAATTGATGAAATCAAAAAGTACGTTCAGCACCAGCTCTACAAGGAAATCTGGAGTGAGGAACAGCGTTTCGAAAATCCACACATCCACTACATTGACATGAGCCCTGCCTTCTATGAAATGAAGATGGAACTGTTAAACAAGATTTCTCAGAAAATCAGTGAAAACTAAATTTTCGACAAACAAAAAGAACTGCTACTTTTGTAGCAGTTCTTTTTTTTTACTTAAGTACACTCGCTAAGAAGGACTGTAATCTTGGACTTACCGGATGGTCAAAAATGTCTGCCGGCGTACCCTCTTCCTTAATGATTTTCTCATCAAAGAACATGGCACGATTTGCCACTTCTCTCGCAAAGCCCATCTCATGGGTAACTATAACCATGGTCATGCCGCTCTGTGCGAGTTCCTTCATGAGGTTTAATACCTCTCCTACCATCTCAGGGTCCAGTGCCGAAGTTGGCTCATCAAAGAGCATCACTTCCGGCTCCATGGCAAGCGATCTTGCAATGGCGATTCGCTGTTTCTGTCCGCCTGATAAAGTATCCGGATAGGCATCTGCCTTGTCGTACAAACCAACGCGTCTTAAAAGTTCGTCAGCTTTAGCATATGCCGCATCCTTTGAAACACCCTTTGCCTTAATTGGCGCCAAGGTGATGTTTTCTCTGATGGTGAGATTTGGGAACAGGTTAAAGTGCTGGAAAACCATGCCCACTCTCTGTCTCATTTTGTTGATGTCAGCGCCCTTAGAGCATATGTCGATGCCGTCCAAATAGATGGAGCCACTGGTTGGTGTTTCCAGCAGGTTAAGGGATCTGATGAAGGTAGACTTGCCGCAGCCGGAAGGTCCGATGATGGCAATGACGTCACCCTTGTTGATTTCTGTGTTTATGTTTTTAAGAACCACATTGTTTCCGAAAGACTTGGTGAGGTTCTCAACTTTTATAATGCAATTAGCGCTCATTCTTCTTCAGACTCCTTTCCAGCTTTCCTACACCTAACTCGAGAAGCAGAACAATAAACAGATAGATTACTGCTACTGCAATGAGTGGGAAGAAGGCCTGATAGGTAATTCCTCGAATAATGTTTCCTCCCATGGTGAGGTCCTGAAGACCGATGTAACCACTGATGGAAGTTTCCTTAATCAGCACGATGAACTCGTTAGCCAGGGCAGGAAGTGTGTTCTTTAAAGCCTGTGGCAGGATGATGAATCTCATGGTCTGTCCATAGGTAAGACCTAAACTTCTTGCGCCTTCAAACTGACCTCTGTCAAGGGACATGATTCCGCCTCGAATGATTTCAGCCACATAGGCTCCGGAGTTAATACCGAAGGCTAAGGAAGCTACCAAAATCTTGTTAGCGTCTGCTGACGCAAAGATTACATAGTAGGCAATCAAGAGCTGAATCATGGTTGGTGTTCCACGAATTACCGTAAGGTAGAGTTTCGCAATCAGGTTGAGGATTTTAAGGTTGCCATTAAGGTCGTGAGTTGCACGAATAATGGCAATAATAAATCCTATGATAATACCAATGATTACGGCACAAAACGCAATGATAAGCGTGTTTCTTAGACCGACTAAAATGTACTTATATCGACCTTCTGAGAAACTCTGCTTAAAGCTGTCCACAAAAGAGGCAGTGCTGCTCTTACCACCGTTTCTTACGACGATAACCTGAGTAGCTGTGGTGTAAGGATCTGAGAAGTTTACGTTTTCAAGTCTCTCCTCAGTAACCGTCATGCCGGCAACACCCACGTCAGCCTGTCCGGTCTGAACGGCAATAATGATGGAATCGAAATCCATGTTGGAAATTTCGAGTTTCATGCCTAATTTATCGCAGATGGCCATCATCATTTCCGCATCGATACCCACAACTTCGTTAGTTGAATGTGCATCAGAATACTTTGCTGAAATGGTTGCGTCGTAGTACTCGTAAGGAGGGAAGGTCGCATTAGTTGCCATAACCAGCGTACCGTTGCTGTAATCAATTCCCTCAGGGCTTACATAGGTGTAGGCATCATCCTCATCATCGCTGATGTAGGCCTTGATGATCTTGTCCAAAGTGCCCTCTTCCTTAAGTTCCTTAAGGGCGGCATTAATCTGTCCCTCAAGCTCGGTGTTTTCCTTCGCGATGGCAATGGCATATTCCTCCACTGCGAACTCTTCCTCTAAAATTGAGAGGTCAGAGTTTCGGGCAACAAAGGCCTTTGCAGGCTGCTCGTCAATTACGACGCAGTCAATGTTTCCGTTTTTAAGGGATGTGATGGCGTCCTGACAGGCCTTGTAACGTTCTACAACGGTTCCTGCGTCGTCGCCTTCATAATCAGATACATAGATTTCTCCCGTGGTACCCTGCTGCACGCCGATGGTGGAACCTTCCAGGTCATCCACTGAGTGCACGTCTGAGGCACCGACTTCACTCTTTTTACCACAGCCTGCCAAAGCAAAAACCATGACAAAAAGCATTGTCAGGAGTAAAAGTTTCTTTTTCATGAGATACTCCAAGATTTGTACTTTTTCTGTTCACCGTTTGTACCAAAACGGTACAAACCTTAAACAACATAGTATCTTTATACACCCTTTTGAAACTTTATACAACTGACTAAGAAGTAAGGCATATGCCCCATTTACGGATTATCTGTCCTTTTTCGCACAAAAAAAGTCCCATGGAAAACCATGGGACTCTTTAGTCTGGTTTAATTCAGAAAATCTTACTTTCCCTGCTCAAGAGCAAGAGTTCTTGTTGTAAGATCGCATACTTCTGATGGACCATAGTACTGGATAGCACCTGGATAAGTAAATGCTGTTTCAACAGCCCACTCATCTCTGTGTGCAGCGAAGTACTTGAATGGAGCGCCGTCAAGTTCAACGAGTGCCTTCTTAATAACCGGCTTGAACTCACCGTTTCTTCTTTCAATGTTCATCATCTTTGTGATAGGCATACCACCTGCAACCCATTCCTCAGCTGGCTGAGCAAGGTTAGAAACCTTTGAAAGGTAACCTGTGTAACCATACTGAATAAGCATGAATGCGTTGTAACCAAGTGAGTAGCAGTAATCAGCATCGAAGTTTGAAGGGAATGCGCATCTTCCTTCGTAACCGAAGAAGTGATGAAGTGCTGAGAACTTGCCATTGTAAGTTCCAGCTGCCTTCTTCTCAGCAAGCTTGTTCTTTACAAGTTCTGAGAAAAGCTTCTCTGACTCGATAAGAGAAACCTGTACGTTACCGTGTGGATCTCTTTCAAGGAAGAGCTGCTGCTGAATTCCAACAGGAAGGATGTCAAATACTGCAAATGACTCTGCTGTAAGACCATTCTTGATGAAGTTGTACTTGTCTTCCCAGCTTGGAAGAGCGTTGAACTCGTCTGTCTTGCTTCCTGCAAGGAGTTCGTTGATTTCTGCAATAAGTACTGAGAATTCAGGAACGAATTCTACGATACCTTCAGGGATGATAGCAACACCGAAGTTGTTTCCGTTTGCTGCTCTCTTAGCAACTGAATCAGCGATATAATCAGCGATTGCTGAAAGTGACATCTTCTTAGCTGCTACTTCTTCACCGATAAGGCAGATGTTTGGCTGTGTCTCAAGTGCACACTCAAGTGCTACGTGAGAAGCTGAACGACCCATAACCTTAACGAAATGCCAGTACTTCTTAGCTGAGTTAGCATCTCTTTCGATGTTACCGATAACTTCTGAGTAAGTCTTTGTAGCTGTATCGAAACCGAATGAAGCTTCGATGTCTTCGTTCTTAAGGTCACCGTCGATTGTCTTAGGACATCCGATTACCTGAACGCCTGTATTGTTTGCTGCCATGTACTCAGCAAGTACAGCTGCGTTTGTGTTTGAATCATCACCACCGATGATAACGATAGCTGTAAGGCCATGCTTCTTAGCAACTTCTGTTACGATCTTGAACTGTTCTTCTGTTTCAAGTTTTGTTCTACCAGAACCGATGATATCGAAACCACCTGTATTTCTGTAAGCATTGATGTACTCGTCATCAAATACGATATAATCGTCTTCAATAAGACCACTTGGGCCACCCTTGAATCCGTAAAGTTCATTGTTCTTGTCTGTAGCCTTTAATGCATCATAGAGACCACAAATAACGTTGTGTCCACCTGGTGCCTGACCACCTGAAAGGATAACGCCTACAACCTGCTTCTTAGCAACAGATGTGTTTGATCCCTTCTGGAAAGTAATTTCTTCTTTTCCGTAAGTGTTAGGGAAAAGTTCTGCAATCTTGTCCTGATCAGCAACACTCTGAGTAGGTGCGCCAACCTTAACACAGATATCAGAGATACCGTTTCTGAGCATTCCCGGAAGCTTTGGGCTATACTCATATCTTGCCTTCTGAAGTGGTGAAATATTCATATTCTTACTCCTTTGTGTAATTAGTTTTAAATTAAAACGCTAAGAAATATTATGAAACATTTTCCTTAAAAAGTAAATAGTTTAACTAAAATTCTAAACTCTTAAAAGAAATGCCCAAAAACAAAGTCCTTAACGATTCCTACGCTCTCTCTTGCCATGTTATTTGGCAGGAAGAATGGTGTGGACTTAGCGGATATGCCGCAGATGTTTTTGTAGCCTGCACCCTTTGCCAGCTGCACTGCTCTAAATACATGGAAATTGTTGGTTACGATGCCAACGCTGTTGGTGCTTGGATCCAGAAATTCCGCTGAGAACTTAATGTTCTGGTCCGTGTTCTTTGACTGGTCTTCCACAAGGATTTTGTCGATATCCACGCCCTTTGTCACCAGATAATCTCTCATGACAGAAGCTTCGCTGGCGCTTTCATTGCTGCCCTTACCGCCGGACACGATAACGATGGTGTGAGGATTTTCCTTGCAATACTCTGCTGCCGCATCAAGTCTGTACTTAAGCACAGCACTTGGGCCATCATCCTTTACCTGTGCACCCAGGACGATAATGTAATCTAAACCCTTCTCGCCTTTGGAATTAAACTTGCTAAGCACCATGAACTGAGTCACGATGAGCAGGGCCAATAGAAAACCTACAACGAAGAAAATAATCTTTTTCCCAAGAGGAGAAACTTCTAAAGTATAGCCCCTTATAATCATGACAACAGGCGCTGCAAAAACTGCTGCCCCCAGAAGCCAAACCATAAAGAATTTGGAACCGGAGTTAACCGATGCCACGGCCAAACCGTAGAACAAAAAGATTGCTGCAATTATCGCGCAAATAATCATGATTGCTTTTCTCCCCAATAGTTTTCTTCTAACTTCACGCTCGTCTTCTTTATCGAGTTCGTCCAGGTCAGGAATATCCCTTAAGTCCTCCTTGTCGATGCCGATCAAATCTTCTTTTTTAAATTTTTTAATTCTAATCATAGACTGCTCTTTCTGTTGTTGTAACCTCGTCCTGCTTTAAGTCCCTTAACACCGGATAAACCATCGGTATGGCCATTAAAAAGGCACACACGTCGGCTATTGCCTGGGAAATTTCCACGCCAAAAAGGCCGAGGAAATGAGGCAGGATTAAGATTAGTGGAATGAAGAATATGCCTGATCTCGCTGAGGCCGTAATGGAGGCTCGAACGCCCATGCCAATGGACTGGAGAAGCATATTCGTAACAATAATTGTTGCTGTAAGAGGCAGAGTCAGTGCCTGATATCTAAGAGCTACCTGACCGATTGCCACTACCTTGTCGCTGTCACGGAAGAATCTGATTATATGTGGTGCAAACACAAAACAGAACACAGCCATTACCGACAGGAAAATTGTACCTATTTTGAGGCAGAAGAAATATCCTTCGCGTACACGTTTCTTTAAACCTGCTCCGTAATTGAAGGAGCAGACCGGCTGAAAGCCCTGACCGAAACCGATAAGCGCACAGCATACCAGCATCATGGTTCTTGAAACGATACTCATGCCTGCAATGGCTGAGTCACCGCCCAGGTTACCTGCTGCGGAATTAAGGAGCAGAGTTGCCACTGCTGCCAAACCCTGTCTAAAGAGAGATGGCAGACCACCGTTTAAGATTTCTCCGATGTAGTGTCTGTTAAGGTGCACGTTCTTAAGACGCAGACGAATGTTGCCGCCCTTTAAACTGCCCAGGTAAAGAATGATGAAACTCATGAGCTGGCCGCTTATGGTAGCAAGAGCCGCACCCTTTACGCCCAGGTCAAACACGAAAATAAACAGAGGGTCTAATCCCACGTTTACTACGGCACCGGCCATGAGGCCAATCATGGCATATACCGCGCTGCCCTGGAACCTTAACTGATTGTTTATTACAAACTGCGCGATCATTATTGGCGCTGCAAAAACGATTATGGTCATGTAGTCAATGGTGTCCTTAATGCAGGAAGGTGTGGCACCCAGAAAATCTGCCAGCGGATTTCTGAAAACAAAACCCAGAACCGCCATCAGTACACCGAGAATTAAGGAAAGGGCAAAACCCGTGGCAGCCACATTGTTTGCTTCTTTCATTTCTCCTGCGCCCAGTTTTCTCGCCAGGCAGTTGCCTGAGCCGTGGCCGCACATGAAACCTACCGCCTGAATAATCGCCATGACAGAAAATACGATTCCTACCGCTGCCGTCGCAGAGGTGGAAATCTTACCTACGAAAAAGGTATCTGCCGAATTATAAAACGCGGTTACCAACATGCTGATAATCGTTGGCACGCTAAGCTTTACGATGAGTTTCGGAACTTTCTCTTCCGTCATCATTTTGTAGCGCGCATTTTTCTTCTCATCTAATTTCTCTTTTGTTACATCTACACTCATCTTTTTTAACCCAAAACCAGGCAGGGTCTTTTCCTACCAGTTTTACACTCACAAACCAGGCAGGGTCTTCTCCCACCAGTTTTACACTCACAAACTAGGCAGGGTCTTCTCCCACCAATTTTACACTCACAAACTAGGCAGGGTCTTCTCCCACCAGTTTTACACTCACATAGTCGTGGTGTACTGCCTTTAAAAACTTATCAAATACATCTTTTGTCACAAACTTTAAACTGGACGTGTTTACACATGGATGGCATCCTAAAAACTCACCCTTAAGCACATCTTCATCCACTAAAAGCTGCACATGATTTTCCTTGTCATTCATGAGACCCATGACACTTACCGCACCTGGCTCGATATCCAAATATTCCAGCATAAAACTCTCATCCGCAAAACTAAGTCGCGCAGAATTAATCTGCTTTGAAAGTTCCTTGGTCTTAAAAGTTTTGTCCGCCGGCATCATAAGCAGATAGAAATTTGTTTTCTGCCTGTTACAAAGAAAAAGATTCTTACAAATGGTTGCTTCGAGCACCGCATCAATCGCCTTGCAGTCCTCCATTGTGTAGGCCGCCTCCGCGTGATCCGTTCTCCAATAATCAATTCCCAAATCATCTAAAAGATCATAGACACGGACTTCTCGCTCAAGTCTTCCCTCAGTGCTGTCCGGTCTTCCATGCTGTAATACAATGTCCATTGCTCTCTCCTGTGGCTTGGGCATATGCCCATCCTCTAAAATAATCCCAATTATTATAGCACATTTAAATAGCTTAATAAACTTGTAAATGCGGGGGCCGGGTTCTCAATAAAAATGCACCCCAATATGTAGTTTTATCCCAACATTTGAGGTGCACTTTTAGAACATTTATTAAAGTTTAGAGAGTTACAATTTTAGTTTGATTACTCTGTTTCAAATGGTATAAGATTTAATGAACCATCTTCGCCACTAACATTGATTGTATATTCATGAGCAACGCCTTCAGCGTCCACGAAAGAAATTCCGTATTCAGGAAGGTCACCGTTCATTTCAAGAGTTGCCATGATAAGTAAAGGCTCTTCACCAAAGTTGTCTACTGTGTAGATTTCTTCGCTAACCTTAGGATTTCCATCCTCATCATAGGTAAGCTTGTTGAGTGCAAAATCTGTACCTGACTGAACTGCCTGGATACCGATCTTCATTGCGTTTGCTGAATCTCCGTAAGAGACTTCTTCATAATCGCTCCAATCGTTTTCTACGTCTTCACCCTTGTGAATGTAGAAGTATACAACTTCCTCAGTACCTGATGAGTAACCTTCGTACTCTGTTACAGGTGTGTACTCGCTAAATGGAGTAAGCTTGATTGAAACAATCTTTTCCTGTAATGCTGTACATGCTGCTGCATAGTCTTCAGCTGTAATCTTTTCAGCTGTTTCCTCATCAAGGAGCATATCAGTTGCATGGTAGCAGTTAAGTTCCTCTGAGTTATCAGGATTTGAACCTGTGAAATAGCAGTCAAGACATGCAGTTGAATCATTACCTGAGAACTCAAAGTTAGCAACGATTGATAAATCAGCGCCGCCTGAACCCATGTTAAGGATTGTTCCGTCATCAAGTAATGCATACATGTTTCTGTACCAGCCTTCAAGAATGATTGTTGGTGTAGAATCTTCAAGTGTAAATACTGAGAAGATTACTGTTCCTTCATTTGCTGTTGTATCATCGATAGAAGCAATAATAAGTTCAGCAACGTCATCACCAGTTACATCAACAACTGTGTAACCAACAACGCTTGTTGAAGCGTCACCCTGTGAAAGGTAAGTTTCTCTAAGTCCTGAAAAGCCATTGAAACCTGTTGATTCAGATTCAGGGTAGTAGCCGTTAGCAAGTACGGCATATGCCTGATCAAGTACGTCAGTATAAGCTGATGCATCTACAGTTGTTTCTTCTTCGTCTTCGGAATCGGTATCTTCTTTTTCTTCTTCCTTTTCCTCTTCTTTTTCTTCAGTAGCAAGTGTAGGTGTTACGTCAGAACTTGCTGACTTTTCTTTTTTTTCGCTTCCACATCCTGTGAAAAGTGTAAGGCAAAGTGCTACAGATAATCCTAAAGCTAAGATTTTCTTTTTCATGGTTTGCTCCCCTTCTGTCCCTTTTTTGAATTTTGATTTTCCCAAACCGGGATGCGTTTGGTGTTTCTGAGGCTATAATATCACAGGTTCTAAAATTTGTTTTTTAAGAAATGTTTAATTTGTTTAATTTCTGTCAAAGTTTTTGGTTTTTCTTTTTTAACTGGGGGGATTCCTGTAATTATTTTATTCGACAAATATCGATACCTGCTATTATTTTATTAGACAAACATCAATTCCTGCTATAATTTTATTCGACAAACACCGATTCCTGCTATAATATTTACACTGTAAGTAAAAGTTCATTAAAGGAATATATTATGAAACCAAACACAAACCTACACGTCACCCTTCCGCTGGACGTTCCACACCTTACTACTCTCTGCTACATCGAGCAGGACGATAAGTACCTCATGCTCCACAGAGTGAAAAAGGAGAACGATCTAAACCATGATAAGTGGATTGGCATCGGCGGTCATTTTAAGACCGGAGAGAGTCCTGAGGACTGCCTCCTTCGAGAGGTAAAAGAGGAAACCGGGCTCAAACTTTCGAGCTTTCGTTACCGCGGAATCGTGACTTTTTATACAATTGAGAATGGCGGGATTAAGGACTACGAGCTGATGTCGCTTTTTACGGCGGATTATCCCGTTGAAGAGTGTTCTACAAAAGTAGAACCGTTATGCAATGGTATTTCTGACACTGGCGTCACTTGCTTAAATTCCGAGAATTCCTCTAAAAATCCCCTCCCAGACTGCCCTGAAGGCACCCTGGAGTGGGTCAACAAGAAGGATGTTTACAACTTAAATCTTTGGGAGGGCGACAAAATTTTCTTCCACCTTTTAGAAACCAGAGACGAGTTCTTCTCTTTAAAACTTGTCTATGAAAAGGACACTTTGGTAAAGGCTGAACTGGACGGAAAAAGCTTGGAACTTTTAGACCTCATAAACGAAGACGGCACACCCACCGGCATCGTTCAAGAGAGAAACCTCTCCCACTACCTCGGCACACTGCACGCCACCGTCCACATGTGGATTGTGAAAAAGACAGAGGACGGCATATGCCTCCTCCTCCAGAAACGCAGCGACCACAAGGACTCTCATCCAGGGGAGTACGATATTTCATCGGCGGGGCACATATCCCACGAAGATCACCCAAAGGTTGGCAAACTTCCAATAAAGGCTGCCTGTCGTGAAATTGGCGAGGAACTGGGGCTTAGCATTACGGAAGGCGACCTGACTTACATCGGTACCACAAGAAAGCAGAGCCACAATGTCTTCTACGGCCAGCCGTTTAATGACAACCAGCTTAGCTATGTGTTTATCATAAACAAGGACGTTAACGAGGCGGACCTGACGCTTCAAGCCGAAGAGATCAGCGCCGTAAAATGGTTTCCGCTGGACTATTGCATCGAGCACGCTGTGGACAAGGACGAGTTCCCGAACTGCCTTAATGTTAAGGAGCTGGAGATGGTAAGAGAGGCGCTGGAAAAATAATTCCAAAATTCAAAACCCAATCAGAATCATTCAAAGATTGCGAAAATCACCTGCCAATTGGTTACGCAATGCAAGACTCAATCGCAATGAGTTGAAAATCGTGAAAGATACACTTACAAATCAAGCACAAAAAAACTGCCGCCTAAACAGCGACAGTTTTTTATATCTCAAAATTACTTTTAACAACTTTAACTTCCTGCTCTTTTACTTCGCACATAAGGAACAGGACTCTTACGCCTGCAGCTTCGGCCTCTGCCAACGCCTCCGCAAACTCAGGATGGATGTTTTCTTCAACACGCACTTCGCATATGCCCTCCATCTGGATTACAAAACAAAGGATGGCTTCATATCCCTCTTTTGCCGCTGCAGCAAGCTCATGAAGATGCTTTACACCACGCTCGGTAGGCGCGTCAGGGAAATAGCCCATTCCGTTCACTTCCAGGGTGCAGCCCTTAACTTCCATGAGGAACTTCGAGTTTCCCCTCTCCATGTAAAAATCAATTCGTGACTTTCCATAAGTGTACTCAGGCTTTATGTAATCAAATGCTCTTTCGCTTAGCCATTCCATCGCCAGCTTGTTGGGCGACTGGGAATCGATGTTTATAAGTCCAAACCCGGGCTTGTTTGCCGTCACCAGATCGTAGGCAGTTTTTCTCGTCGGGTTATCGCTCTTTTCCAGAAAAACTTCCACCCCAGGCATCAGAATTTCGCGGCACCTTCCGGTGTTCTTAACGTGCACCGTTTCCTCTTTCCCGTCGATTTCCACGTGAGCGATAAAGCGGTTGGGGCGTTCTAAAAATTTTCCCTTAATTATGTTCTTGTATTTCATGATTTCATATCTAAAATAAAGCTTCCGTGGCTCCCTAAGCCACACTTCCCTATTTTTTTCTTGCCTTCTTCACCCCAAAGTAAATCAGCGCACCGATAAACACACCTGCAGTGTTTAAAATAAGGTCATCCACATCGCTGCTTCGCTCGTACAACAGAAGCTGGGACAATTCAATAAGAAGTGTAAAGCCAAATCCTGCTAAAACGACCTTGCCAAGCTTGTCCAACTCTTTAAAGCAGACCGGCCAAATAATGCCCACAGGAATAAACATGGTTATGTTTCCTATGATGTTCATCTGCCACCCGTCATAGATGTCAAGAAGGTGTACCACAGGAATCAGATTAAGCCAGAAAGGAAGAATCTTTCCCGAGTCAAACTTAAGTGTATCAATATGCCCATCAACATGGTGCCATGGGAAGTACACAATTCTTGCGATTACCACGATGCATATGTAAACCATTACCAACATGAGTTCGCGCTTAATGTCAAATTTGTGATTTTTTACGCACACAATAGTTCTAAACAAAACCCAAATTATTGTGATGGCAAGAAACATCTGTAAATAGGTTATTTCTACCACTACTCTCTCCCTACAATTAAATTAACATCCCTTTAGCGGAACTACTTAGATGCGAAAGTAATTTTGGTAACGACTTATGCTAACCATTTTCTGAGGTATATATTTTTTCATATTACAGCCTCCTGATTACACTCACACAACTACGCATTCGCTTTAACAAACACTGCAGTCGCCTTCTGCTGCATTCCAACCATGGTTTCCTTCAGCGAAACAATCTTGTCCGCCACACACACGATGATTGCTTCTCTGCTTTTTGGCACCCTGGTTAAGGTAAGCGGCCACATATGGCACTTAATAATCTCTCGCTCCTTCTTAGTCAAACCGAAGTCACGTTCCGCATTTTCTGCGGCTCTTAGAGGATGCATTTTACCGTGGTGTGTGCCCACCATTTTGTGCCAGTCGTAAAGGAAATAATCGTGCAAAAACGCACCCTTTACAAGACTTCTTCTGTTCACCTTGAAATGACGGCCAATTGAGTAGCTCATTTTGGAAACCGCCATGCAATGATCATAGGTAGTCACCTGTCCATGCTGAATAAAATCACGCATCTGATATGACTTAGGATTCTCACTGAATTCTTTAACTATTTCCTCAAATTCCTCTGCTGCTTTTGTACTCATTAATTTTCCTTTTCAGTAACGTATCTAAAATCTACCGCTAAGCTTTCTTTGTGGTTTTTCTGACGCGTTCATAGGCATATGCCATCAGCGCCAAAATCACAAATAGCCAAATTGGCAGAATGTCGAAAGTTGTGGCATTCGCCAACACACCAAAGAGTGGTGGCATCAGCGTAATTCCAATGTAGGCCGCTGCCATCTGCACTCCAATAACTGCCTGCGAGTTTTCCGCGCCAAACGCTTCAGGCGTAGCGTGAATCATGCAGGGATATACCGGCGCACAACCCAGTCCAATCACAATGAAGCCCAGGATTCCCACCACGTTAGGCAGTGGCAGAAATACCGTCACCACGCCGACAAGGACCAACAGTTCTCCCAAGTGAATCAACTGACTGTCGCTAAACTTAATACTTAAAAATCCGTTCACTGCACGGCCCACCGTAATGCCGATGAAGAACATGCTGGCAAGCTTTGCCGCTGTTACCGTATCGATGTCCCTAACCTGCACAAAGTAGGTTGAAGCCCACAGTGATGCTGTCTGTTCCAGAGCGCAGTAGCAGAAAAAGGTTATCATGGCATATGCCGCACCCGGTATCGCAAAAATCTCCTTAATGCTTAACGCGGATTTACGTTCTTCAGCTACAGCCTCCACCTTTAATTGTATCACTTCTGTATTTTCTTTTCCATCCTTTATGGCCTCCACTTTTTTCCAGATTGGGAGTGTGGCAAAAAGGACAGCCACCAGCACGAATTGGATTATTCCGATGGTGCCATAGCCCTGCTGCCAGCCCGCACCGGACGAAAGGGCATGGCTCATTACCATAGGACTGATCATGGTGCCGACACCCCACATGCAGTGGAGCCAGGACATATGCCTTGCTGCATAATGAATCGCCACGAAATTGTTAAGTGCCGCATCCACGCTGCCGGCGCCAAGGCCGTAAGGAATTGACCAAACGCAAAGCAGCCAGAAGTTTCCACTGACTGAAAAACCGATTAGGGAAACCGCGGTCATGGCTACGGAAACTGCCGTCACAAGACCTGCTCCGAACTTCTTGGTCAGACGTTCGCTAAGCAGAGCAGAAACTACTGTACAGGCTGAAATTATCATGAAAATAATTCCCGACCAGCTGTTGGAAACTGCAAGTTCCTGATGCATGACAGGCCAACCGCTGCCAAGCAGGGAATCCGGCAAGCCAAGGCTTATAAAAGATAAATATATAATCGCAAGTAATAAAGAAATCATAATATCACCTCATGAAAATAGCGTCACTTACACGGTGATGCCATTTTCATTATAGAACAACCGATTGCTTTGGGCAATCAACAAAATTGGAAGCACTTTACTAGGCGATGTCTGACATCTGCGCTGTGTAAAGCTTATAATAGTAGCCCTTCTTCGCCATGAGTTCCTCGTGGGAGCCACATTCCATGATGCCGTGATTATCAACATACATGATCTTGTCGCAGCCCTTAATGGTGGAAAGACGATGGGCAATAATGAAGGATGTTCTGCCCTCAAGCATCGCATTCAGTCCGGTCTGCAGTGCGCGTTCTGTCTGCACGTCGATGCTGGAGGTTGCCTCATCCAATATCAAAATTGCAGGATCTGAAATCAGGGTTCTTGCAAAGGAAACCAGCTGTTTCTGTCCCTGTGAAAGCAGGGAGCCTCGCTCGTGAACTTCAGTCGCATAGTTGTCCGGCATTCTGGAAATAAAGTCATCGGCACAAACCGTCTTAGCCGCGCTCACTATTTCCTCGTCGGTAGCATCCAGTTTTCCGTAACGAATGTTATCCGCAATGGAACCGGAGAATATGAAACTGTCCTGAAGCATGATTCCCATCTGGGAACGCAGGCTCTTTAATGTAACCTTAGAGATATCCTCGCCGTCGATTGTAATGGCACCATCGTTTAAGTCATAGAATCTGGATAGCAGATTTACAATGGTACTCTTGCCTGCGCCGGTAGGTCCAACCAGGGCCACACTTTCGCCAGGCTCCACAGTGAAGGAAACGTTATCAAGAACCGTAACACCCTCTTCGTATCCGAAAGTTACATTCTTAAATTCAACCTTACCCTTAATCTTCTTCATTGGCTGAGCGTCTTCTGCATCCTTAATGGTTACAGGCTCGTCAATGGTTTCGAAAATTCTCTCAAGGTAAGCTACGTTGTTAATAAAGTTGTTAAAGATGTTTCCAAGGTTCATGATTGGCTGCCAGAAACGTGCAGCATAGGAGGATATGCCTATGATTACGCCGACTGTCTCATGTCCGCCTGTGAAAACGACAAGTCCGAAGATGTAAATCGCTGCGCGAATTGCAACGGAAATGTTGTCGATTCCCGGCCATACCAGGTTGGAGTAAGTAACAGCTTCCATCCATGCGCCACGGGCATCCTTGGAAAGTCCCGTAAAGATTTTTTCGTTCTCCTCTTCTCTTGCGAAAATCTGAGTAATCTTTGCGCCAACTATGTTTTCCTGCAGATAGGCATTAAGGTTGGAGTTCTTGTTAGAGAAACTCTGCCAAGCCTTTCTCTGCTTGTTTTTAATCCACATCATAAACACTGCGAGGAATGGAACGCCGGCCAAAACTACCAGGGCCAGTTTAACGTCCATAATCAGCATGAATATGACGATAAATACTAAGTTCAGGCACTCCAGAGCGATGTTTATAAGACCGTTTGAAAGCATGTCTGAAACAGAATTTACATGGTTAACTACTCTTACCATAATCTTGCCATGAGGTCTGTCATCATAATACTGGAACGGCAGCTCCTGCAGATGCTCGAAAAGATCGTGACGGATATCGTAAATGATATTCTGTCCTACATCTGTCATGATTCTCTGACGAATCGTAAAGAATATTATGCTTATTACAAAGCAAAGGATTAAGAGTCCGCCCAGGAAGAAAAGCATTTCCTTATCTTTGTTTGGAATCGCCAAATCCAGTGCCAACTGAGTAATCATTGGAGAAAACAGTGCAGCAATTGCACCAAGGGCACTCAGGACAAAAGCAATCACCATCTCTTTGCCGTACTTTTTAACATAAACCAATGCTCTTAACAAATGCTTCACGTCAAAGGGAGTTTCCAGAACTTCGTCTTCTTTGTAGGTATTTCTTCTAGCCATCAGACAAGTGCCTCCTTTCCCAAAGCTTTAAGGACTTCCTTGTTCTCACCGACCTGGAGTGCAGCTACATCTGCATAGTAGCCACCCTTCTCAATCAGCTCATGGTGAGTTCCCATTTCCAGAATTTTTCCGTCCTTAAGAACAATGATTTTATCAGCATTTTTAGTTGTAGAAATTCGCTGTGCAATGATGATTTTCGTGCACTCAAAGTCGAGGTGCAAAAGACCATCCTGAATTGCCTTTTCAGTTTCCAAATCCACTGCGGAGGTAGTGTCGTCCAAGATAAGAATGGAAGGACGCACCGCCAGTGCACGGGCGAGGGATATTCTTTGCTTCTGTCCACCAGAAAGTCCCACGCCACGTTCTCCGACGATAGTTTCATACCCCTCCGGCATCTTCGAAATGAAATCCGAAGCTGCGGAATATTCTGCAAACGTCTTAACGTCTGTCTCACTTAATTTGTCATCGCCATAGGCAATGTTTCCATCAATTGTATCTGAATAAAGAAGCACGTCCTGGGTTGCCATTCCGATATTCTTTCTAAGCTGCTGAAGCTTGTATTTCCTAACGTCAACTCCGTCAATGGTAACCTTACCACCACTAACGTCATAGAAACGTGGAATAAGGTGAATGAGAGATGTCTTTCCACAACCTGTCTCACCCATGATGGCAATGGTTTCTCCATGCTTTACGCTGAAGGAAATATCCTCTAACACGTTGTAGTCTCCGTCATCGTACTTGAAGCTCACATGGTCAAACTGAATGTTGCCCTTAAGTCTTCCTTCGATGTCGATAGCATCCTCTGCATCTTTTATTTCAGGCTCTGAATAGTAGATATCCATTACCTTGTTGGACGCTGCAGAGAAACGCTGGAACTCGTTCATGATAGAGCCCAAATTTCTCATAGGGCCTGCAACGGCCCACATGAGACCTGAGAAAGCGGCATATTCACCCATCGTGATTCTACCGTTGATTATAAACACACCACCGACAATCAAAAGAATTATCGGCATGAGGTTTGCAAAAGTTTCAATAACAGGGAAATACTTAAGCCAGGTGAAAACAGTTTCCTTGTTTGCCTGCTGGTAATCGGTATTTGCTTCGTTGAATTTTTCCATTTCGTAGTCTTCGCGTGCAAATGCCTTAACCACACGATTACCGGAAATATTCTCCTGTGTTACAGTATTAAGACCTGACAGGCGCTCACGCAAATTACGATGCTTTGGAGCGATGCTCTTCTTAAAAAGCACAATGGTCAGGAATATGAATGGTGCCAAAACAACAATTGATAAAGCCAGCATCCAATCCACGATAAAGAAATAAATAATTGCCGATCCTGCCAGTGCCAATGATTCAAAAACGGTTCTTATAACCCAGGCAATCATGTGTCTGATGGCATCCAGGTCACCTGTAAGTCTTGTCATGAGGTCACCGGTTCTGTAGGTCGCATAAAACTTCATGTCCTGTCGCTGTACCTTGTTGTAAAGATAGTTTCTCACGTTAAAAAGCACAGACTGAGACACTCGCTCAAAAGTCATGATTGTAAAATAAACGATAGTTGTTCTAAAAAGTGTCAGGATAATCATGGCTGCAAGATAACCCCAGAAAAGTCCTCTGTGGTTCTTAAGGTTTTCTGCTGCATTCTCTCCGGAGACAAAAGTATCAATGATTTTAGACACAACTACCGGCACTGAAAGCTGCAGTGCATTATAGGTAATACACCCAAAAACAGCCAACAAGTAGATAGCCCTCTTTCCCTTCATACAGGAAAGAAGCCACTTAATCTGTTCATTTGTTGTGTAATGTTTCTCTCTCATTAATTACTCCAATTTTTGATTTTAAAATCAAAAACTTTGCAATGGTCGTTCTAATAATATTTATTTAATAATAACATAAATAGCATTTTCTTTTGTGTAGTATGTCACAATAGTCAATAACGTGTTATAATAAAAGCGTTTCAAAAATATAACAAATCTATCTTTGTCGTAGGAGATGACCATGAAATATCTTTTTGAAGAAAGTGATTTGATAAAAAATCCATTTGAGTGCTACTACTACAACTCCACAGATTCAGAATTTCCTGTAAGACCACACTGGCATTACTACACGGAATTTATCTGCATGCTGAAAGGACAAATCGAAATAAAAGCAGAGAACAACAACTATCTGCTGGGTGAAGGAGACATAATGATTCTCTTTCCTGAAGTAGTGCATTCCATCTACAAGGTCTCCGAAGGAGAGGTTGCTTTTGCTGCCATAAAACTGGATATCAACCGAATGACCATTTCTTCCCCTTACTCTCCAAAGGTGCGAGGCATATTCCGCGCCGCCCAGAAGAAAAACGTCTCCAGAGTCGTTGATGCACAGGCAGCCAGGGATATGCGCCTGCCGGAGATCTTCTTCCGCTGCATTTATGAGATTCAGGAAAGCAACTACGGATATGACATTTTGATTCGCTCACAGCTTTACACCATGATCATCATGATTTTAAGATACTGGCAGGACCGTGGATTTGTCATCGACTCCGATGCGTTTTCCGAGGATGAGGACGTGGACATTGCCAACGTGTCTCACTACATCGAAGAGAACATGGATAAATCACTTTCCGTGGAAGACATCGCAAAGAAATGTGGCATGAGCTACTCCTACTTTGCAAAGAAATTCAAATCCGTTTACGGAAAAAGCTGCAAAGATTTTATTGAAGATTTAAAGATTGTAAAAGCAGAGGAAATGCTGGTCTTTACTGACTTTGATATCGCATACATCAGTGAAGTGACAGGCTTTACCGACAGTAGCTACATGATAAAAGTTTTCAAACAGAAACGTGGAACCACTCCCGGAAAATTCCGCGCACAATACAAGAAAAATAAAGTCAGTCGCCCTGTTAAATGGCCGGCCGACATCAGTGAATTGCAATAAAAAAGTGCTGGCGTTAAACCAGCACTTTTTTTAACTCTTCTCTTAATTCATTAACGTCACCCTTAAAGACAAAACCCTCCATGCCTGCCTTCCTTGCGCCCTCAATGTTTGCAGGAAGATCGTCGATAAAGAAGCATTCGCCCGGCACCAGATTAAATGTCTTAAACAGATGCTCATAGATTCCAGGGTTTGGTTTCATACAACGGATATCCGCAGAAATCACCGTACCGTCAAAGTACTCGCTGCCCGGAATTCTTGGCCAATAATCGTGCTGTCTGTGACTGGCGTTGGACAGGAGGAATATGCCGTAGCCCTTCCCCTTAAGTTCCTGAATCAAATCCGCCATGCCCTTCATTGGAAGGATTGGATCATCCCAGCGCATAATCAAATCTTCAAGCAAAGTGTGGTACTTTTCAGGAAGTCGGGTCTTCATGACCGCCACCACGTCCGGCTCATCCATGCTGCCGTCGTCCATGTGTCTCCACTCTTCTGACATGAAAATTGTGCTGCGAAGAAGTTCCAGTTCATCACCTGTAACGCCGTAGCGCGCCATAAATTCTTCCGGGGCAAACTCAATCAAAACCTTGCCCATGTCAAATATAATATTCTTAATCATAAACTACTGATTTCCCTCTCCAATGTAATACTGCAAAAGAAGCGCTGTCACCTGATCATAGTTTAAAACTGCAGCGTAATAATCTATGTAAGTTTCCGTCAGCTTATCTCCGGCATCAGCCACTGTTTCCTCGGAAACTCCCGTGGCTTCCTCCACGGCCTCTGACGCTTCTTCCGCCGCCTGCTCCGTCACGGTGTTGTAGCTGTAAAGGTCTCGGTAGACGCCTTCATCAAGTGGTATCAGCTTGTCGGCATATGCCACATTACCATTACTATCCAGCGTCGAATAAACCGAGTCGTAGGCAGCGTTATAAACGTGGTAAGTCGCGTTTAAGTAACCCGAGTAGGACACGAAAATATCGTCAGATTTCATGCAGGACACAAACCCAATAAAGTTCGCCTCGTCCTCGGACATGTAGCCCTTAAGATGGGCATATTCATGCGCTATCGTTGCAGGTCGCTGCACCGGTGCCAGGAACCTGCTGTAGTAGGACTCGCGGCTGAATGGGAAGTATACGCCCACAATGCCCGTCTGGTACATAAACACCGACCCCAGCATCTCCTTAGGGTAAGGATAGTAGCCCTTAAGTCTTGGGAACTCTTCGCCGAAATTGTTCATGGCTAGATCAATTTGCTCGTAGAGTTCGTCCATGTAATTCTCACTTGCCACTGCGTTGGAAAGCGTGGCGGAATTCGTCGCAGTTATAGCCTGCCCATCGCTTTCTAAAAGCACGATGTTTCCGTTCTCGTCCCACTTGTATGTAACATTACCCAGATAAACCGGATTGCCATCTTCATCGCGATTTACATAGTGCTGCATCACGTTAACCTTGGTCACCAGCATGTTGCTAAGTTCGATCAGGTCCTCGATGTCGTAGTCCGTTTTTTCACTAAGCTGCATGTGGGAACAACCATAAGGTATGGAGCAGTTTAAAGTCATGAGCACCAGCACCAAAAACAGAAACGCCAGATAAAATTTGACGTAGCCCCAGAGGAAGCCGGAGTGTTTCTTCGCGCCATTCTCAGCCTGCTCGCTTTCAGCTACACGTCTGGAGTTTTCATCCTGCTCGTCCCTGCTCACAAAAATCGCCCTGATAATGATTACCACAAGGCAGAAAATTGCCACCAGCGTCAGCACTATCGCCACCACGATTAACGGCTCGCCCACAGGAAACTTCACGCAGCCCGTAAGCCTCGTTAAAGGCGCCGACAAATACTTGTACAGATGATTCGTATAAAAATCCGCAAACGCCTCAATACGCGCCAACAGATTAACTGCCACAAGCACAAAAAAGGCCACAAGAATACCTGTGGTCTTTTTACTAAGTTTCAATTTTCTTTTCTTATTTTCCATGTAGGTCCTTCACAACTTCTCCAGCGATAATAAGGCCTGCCACCGAAGGCACAAACGCCACGCTGCCCGGAGCCACCTTCACATATTTTTCTGACTCCGCCGCATCCTTATCGCGGGAGACAGTCTCGTCCGGTGCCTGGGCATATGCCCCGCTCACCACCGGTTCCTCCGTGTACACCACTTTTAATTTCTTAACGCCCCTCTTCTTAAGTTCATGACGCATGACCTTAGCTAAGGGACACATTTTTGTCTTGTATATGTCGGCTACGCGAAACGCTGTTGGATCTAAGTGATTGCCCGCACCCATGGAACTGATAACCGGAACTCCGGCCTTCTGACTTTCCATTACAATGGCGATTTTGGCCGCCACGGTGTCCACCGCATCCACCACATAATCATAGTCGGCGAAGTTAAATTCTTCCGCGTTCTCAGGCAGGAAAAACTTCTGATGACAGGTAACTTTCACATCAGGATTAATGCTTAGCATTCTCTCCTTCATGACTTCCACCTTGCTTCTGCCAACGGTGTCCATTGTTGCAATAATCTGGCGATTAAGATTTGAAAGACTGACCTCATCCTTGTCGATAAGATCAAAGGCTCCCACGCCGGAACGCACCAGTGCTTCACACACGTAGCCTCCAACGCCACCTACTCCAAAGACCGCCACTCTTGCCTTCGCTAATTTTTCCATGGCTTCCTTACCAAGAAGAAGCTCAGTTCGTGAAAACTGCTCTGACATGTTTGCTCCAAACGCTAACTAAGCGCTACTAATCAAGAATGTTAACTCCCATGAGGGAAAGTGTTCCAATGATTGCACCTGCAAGAAGCACGCCGCCCATTACAGCCACGATGCTCTTCTTAAAATCCATGTCCAGGAAGGAAGCTGCAAGAGTTCCTGTCCAGGCACCCGTTCCGGGAAGTGGAATTCCTACGAAAAGAAGGAGTGCAAAGTAAAGACCTCGTCCACTCTTCTCCCGCAGTTTCTGACCACCCTTGTGACCTTTCTCTATACAAAATGTAAAAAACTTTCTTGTGTACTTTTTGTCCTTGCCCCACTCCAGCACTTTTCTTGCAAAGAAGAAAATTACAGGAACCGGAAGCATGTTTCCCACAATCGATATAGCGAGTGCCTCCCCAAAGCCAAGTGCCGGGTCGCAGACAAGCATTCCGTAGGGAATTGCTCCTCTAAGTTCGATTAAAGGAACCATTGATATAAAAAATGTAATTAAGTAACTTAATAGCATAGTTGACCTTTCTTTAAAGGCGAGACTTCGCCCCAAATGTTTTCTCAATACTCACAAGCCCAAGTATTACAAAAAAACAGGAAAAAATCAACTGTTGACCTCAATAGGTTTAATAAACATACAACGAATTGCATTAAGTACCGCCAGTACCATTACACCTACGTCGGCGAAAATTGCTGCCCACATGTTGGCAATTCCTAACGCGCCTAATATAAGAACCAGCACCTTAATTCCAATGGAGAAATAGATGTTCTGGTGAACTATCTTAAGACACTTTCTACTTATTCTGATGGCATCCGCTATCTTAATAGGATCATCATCCATAAGCACTACGTCCGCTGCCTCAATGGCCGCATCCGAACCCATGGCACCCATGGCAATTCCAATGTCTGCTCTTGAAAGCACCGGCGCATCATTGATTCCGTCACCAACAAAGGCCAGCACTTCTTTTGCACTCTTCTTTGAGGCGATGAGTTCCTCCACCTTTGCCACTTTGTCCTGTGGTAAAAGTTCTGAGTAAACCTTATCAAGTTTCAATTCACCTGCCACTTTATCGGCAACTTTCTTCACATCCCCTGTAAGCATGACAACTTCTCTTACACCGTTCTTTTTAAGTTCAGAAATTGCCTGTGCACTGTGAGGCTTTACTACGTCTGAAATGATGATGTGTCCGGCATATGCCCCATCCACCGCCACATGAATTACTGTTCCTGCATGGCTATGCTTCTCGCACTCATCACATTTGCAAAGTTTAATTCCAAGAGATCTCATCATCTTTTCATTGCCTACGCAAACAATTTTTCCTTCTACTTCTGCACGAACACCATGGCCTGAAATTTCCTCAATGTTTTCTACCTTGCAGTGGTCTGCCTCATCCGGATAGGCTTTTCTGAGAGACGACGCAATAGGATGTGTTGAGTAACGTTCAACGTGAGCTGCCAGGTGCAAAAGTTCATTCTCATCAATGTCACTTGGATGTACAGCGGTTACATCAAAAACACCCTTTGTAAGCGTTCCCGTTTTGTCGCATACCACGATTTTTGTCTCTGATAAAATCTCCAAAAAGTTGGAGCCCTTAACCAATACACCCTTGGTACTTGCTGCACCAATTCCTGCAAAGAAACTAAGTGGAATGCTGATTACAAGAGCACATGGACAACTGATTACAAGGAAAGTAAGTGCCCTGTAAATCCACTGTCCCCATCTTGGGTCAGCGCCCAGGATAAGACAAATAATTGGTGGAATTAAAGCGAGAGCTAAGGCAGCGTATACCACGATTGGTGTATATACCCTTGCAAACTTCGCTATGAAATTTTCTGATTTGGATTTTCTTGAGCTGGCGTCCTCGATAAGCTCTAATACCTTTGAAACGGTGGATTCGCCAAACTCTTTGGTAGTCTCAATTTTAATGAGACCATTTAAGTTGATGCAGCCACTGATTACTTCGTCGCCCACCTTTACATCACGGGGAACGGATTCACCTGTAAGTGCTGCTGTATCAAGAGAAGTGTTTCCTTCTCTAACGATACCGTCGATAGGAATCTTCTCGCCCGGCTTAACCACTATGATGGTACCGATTTCCACATCGTCTGGATCCACTTCCTCGAGCTGTCCGTTTTCACCTTCAATGTTGGCGTAGTCAGGACAGATGTCCATCAAATCTGAAATGTTTCTGCGGCTCTTGCCCACAGCGTAGCTCTGGAACCATTCTCCAATCTGATAGAAAAGCATAACGGCAATGGCCTCTGTGTAGTCACCCTCTCCTGAACCGGAGGCTGCTTCGTAAATAGCTAAGGCCATGGCACCAACGGTGGCAATGGACATGAGCAGACATTCATCAAACGGCTGACGATTAATAACACCCTTTACCGCCTTAATTAAAATGTCATAGCCCACAATCACGTATGGTAAAAGATAAAGCAAAAATCTTAAAAGCTTCATGTTTTCCGTGAAATCAGGTACCATGCCATCCACGATTTTAAGCGCAATTATAAGCACTGCCGAAATCACTATTCTGATAAGATTTTTCTTCTGTTTCCTGTTCATCTTACACTCCCTTTAAATCGTTTAATTGAATTTCTGTTTTTATTTTTCCAAACATCAATTAAATGATTGTTTAATTGTTGTCCTAATAATACTCTTCTACTCAGTTAATGTCAACCTGTTTAAAGCAGTTTTGTGGGAAAGTTTGAAAAAACAGGCATATGCCCATCTTGAAAAATCCACCCTACTGATGTAAACTAAACAAGTAAACAAAAGTTTAAGTGTTTAATGATAGCGATTGTAATAACAGATAGAAAATCACCTCCCTAATAGCGAGGCAAACAGATAGGAGTAACTACTATGAGCGACACCAAAAAACTTCCTCATGACCATGGTAAGTGTTCTGAGGACATTGTAAACCACATCCCTGACGAGGATGTAATCATTGCAGTATCAGATGCGATGAAGCAGCTTGGTGATCCAAGTCGTCTTCGTATCTTCTGGTTACTTTGCCACGCTGAGGAATGTGTTGCAAACATTGCAGCAGCAGTTGACATGACCTCTCCTGCGGTTTCACATCACCTCAAACTTCTTAAGAGTGCGAAGCTGATTGTTTCTCACAGAGAAGGCAAGGAAATGTACTACACTGCAGCGGATTCACCATTAGTTGATCACCTGCATCACACCATTGAAGAGGTAGGCGCAATTACCTGCCCTGAGGAAACGGCACACATTCACTAGTGTAAATTAATCCAGACTAAAAAACCGGAAGCATGATATGTACCCAGAATCCTGGACACATATTTATGAACTAGGTTGAACACATGGA